>Ga0255338_1001952_pt1 | contig 34387 bp, 27 predicted proteins | sample MeOH1_35cm_T4_19_FD_203715 | JGI IMG/M metagenome (GOLD analysis project Ga0255338, IMG submission 203715) | Sandy soil microbial communities from University of British Columbia, Vancouver, Canada - MeOH1_35cm_T4_195 | ecosystem: Engineered > Artificial ecosystem > Sand microcosm > Unclassified ...
CCGTAGTTTCGCGACTGCGGGACGAAGGAGGGTTGTTCCGGAGGGGTGGCAGAGTGGTCTATCGTACCTGACTCGAAATCAGGCGTGCCGCAAGGTACCGTGGGTTCGAATCCCACCCCCTCCGCCACTTTCTGCACTTGGACAAATTGGGACAAGCTGTGACGCCTCAGGACTTTCTGATGCGGCTGCAAGTGCGGGGGTTTGGACACTCTCGGTCACTTTTACCCCCGAAAAGACGGAAATTTGTGGCACAGTTTGTGGAAGCGGAGAGCGAGCGAGTTTTTGCACTTCGTTGTGCAGCGGCAGCAGGTTGGCATCGGTGTAGACTGTAGCCGTCAAGCGGGGCTCACTGTGGCGCATGAGTTCCTGTGCGATACGTTGCGGCACGCCAGCGATGTGCAGAAATGTGCAAAACGTCTTTCGCAGCGCGTGAATGTCTACGCGTCGCCCATTCTCGTCCACAGCAGGAATTCCGCATTTGGCGAGATCCCCGCGCATAGTCTTGGCGGAGGGCACGCCGTGCGGGAAAACCTTTCCGTCTGCTTGTCCCGGCTTCGGGTGTAGGGCTTTGAGCAGGCCAACGAGTACAGGCAGCAAGGGTAGAGGTGCGAGCTTCTTGTTCTTAGTCGTGGAAGCCCTCGCCAACACGTAGGGGCGCGCCTCGTTCAGGTGCAGGTCGGACAGGAGTAGGGCCTTAACTTCCCCGCGTCGCAGTCCGGTGTAGGCGGCCAGCATGTAGAACAGTATACGCTTGCCTGAGACTTCCAGGAGCTGGTTGAATTGCTCAATCGTGAGCGCACGGCGCACGCGACGTTCACGACCACGTGTCTCGACCTTGGTGACGTTCGCCAGCGGATTTTTTTCGATGCGGCTAGCCTTCTCCATCCAATTAAGAAACGCGGAAGCGTGGTCGAGATATGCGTTGCACGTCTTGGGTGCAAAATTCTGCTTCGCCCGCCAGCGGGTGAACGAGTCGGGCGTGATGTCGCGCAGCAAGCGCCAGTTGCACTCAGCGCAGAGGCGTTGCGTCCTGTTGCGCGAGAGCGCCACGTGTTTCTTTGAAGCACCTTGTGCCTCCAGGTCGGCAACGTATTCAGCGAGATGATCCCCAATGCTGGTTTGGGCTGCATCGCGGAGGGGCTTAGCTGGTATCCAGCCGAGTAATTCGTGTTCCTTTTCACGAACGAGCTTTTGCAAGTTGGCGCTCGCCAGTTCCTTTTGTTCGACGCGTAGGGCTACCTCATACCAGCGCGGCCCGTTACTGAGCCGGTAACGGCCCCGGTAGTAACGACTATTCTTTGGCTTAAAGACGAACATAGTGTTAGTCGGTTGAAGCTTTAATCAGGGCGTAAAGATCACCCGTGCGAATCAGTCGCAGGCCCCGAATTTTAATGCTGGGTAATTTCCCCTCTACAATAAGCCGGCGCACGGTTTTGTCAGACGAACGAAGGCAGGCCGCAGCCTCCTTGATTCTGAGAAAGCTCTCGCCGTTGGGTAGTGGAGTGGGTGCATTCATTTTTTTGCCTTCTCCTTCTGTGCTCGTGCCCAACGGGAGTTCCAGTGGAGAAAACTGCCGTGCCAGTCGGGTTTGTCGCCCTCAAGTTCCTTTCTGGTCACGACACCTTGGTCGATGGCACGTTTTTCCAACTCTGCTTTCCAAGCCTTACATTCGCTCACGGGTATGTAGCCGATAGCCAGTTCCCGCGTACTAAGGTCTAGACCAAAGAAATTCCGTTTTCGGTGTGTGATATTGAAGAAAAAACCAGTGAGCTTACCCTCTTTCAATCGCTTGTGAACTGCTGCGCGAGAGACGGGCGCATACATCGACACACCGCCGGGTGAAACACATGGCCCGGCAAGACGAAAAACGGCATCTGTCCAGTAACTGGTTTCCTCCTGTGGCCCCTCCTTGTTATAGAGGTGTGTGCCGGGAACCGGCTCTCCAAACACGGCATGCAATTCCGGGGGAACAAAAAGAAAAGGAAACTCGGTTGACATGGCGTGAACCTAACAGTGGTTGACGCCTCGTCAACTATTAACGTTATGATGAGCCACCGATTGGTTGGCTCTGTGTTTGGTTAGGCTTCCTCATGCTCTTTTTCAATTTGCGCCACAGTAACCAAGTGCTGACCGCCGAAAGAGGGATCGCGATGATAATGCTAAGCGCACCGGTAAATGATGGCAGCTCGAAGCCATCGAAGGTCCAAAAGAGACCCAGATACTTAAAGTAGTAAGCGAAATCTGTGCCGACGATGAAGAGATAAGCCGCCGTCCACGCAACAAAGTAGCACGCGATGATTGTCGCGATGTGGAGGATGAAAGTCTTCGGGCGTGAATAAATCATCTTCGCCTAACGTTAGAGATGTGCCGCGCGCGAGCGAGTGCGCGGTGGACCTGAAAATAGGTGTGATATGGAGCAGAAGCGGCCCATGCGAGTCACGTCCCGTTCCCGCGCGTTGGCACTGGTGGCTGGATCGGCTCTTTCTTTGCTCTTTCGCTGAACTGAACGGAGAAGAAGAGGAAGAGAAAACTCACCGCCAGGGCGATCCATCGCGACCACCAGACCTTTTTGCCTCGCTCGGTCAAAAGTTCAAGAGGCGGCGAAATGGATCGGAAAGCTCTCGCAGGCGCTTGGCGTGCCTTCTCGGTATCGATCATCCACCTCAGCGCATAGGCTGCGAGTCCAGTATAGGAGAAACACGCGATAAACAGAACGGTGCACACCTTCATCAATGTCTCGTAGGTCATGTTGCCGATCGTTCAAGATGAGCCATGCCGCGCAAGCGGCATTGGCTCGGGCGGCTGGTTAGGCTTCTTCATTCAAGTCTTGGAGGTGAAAGTGAATGCTCCAATGGCACAGACCACTGCTAGAGTTCCGTGCATTCCAGCGAGGACAGAAAACAAGAATGGGCCGCCCATTGTGTCAGGGGTGACAACAGACCAGCGGCCCCACATCTTCCGATTTCTCACTGCGGAAGCGACATTCATACAACACGCCAGGCAGATGCAGGCCATCCCGAGGCGCATGATATGCGAGGACAGTGGAGCGGTGACGAACAAGGCAGGCAGCATCACGAGGCACCCGCCGATCCAGAAGAACATAAAGGCACGGACCAATGTTGGAGTGCTGCTCATGCTTTGCCTAACTATGTATATACCAACCCGCGTTTCACGCATGAAACGCACAGGGCACTACGGGTTATCGAGTTGAAGAAATCCAAGGACGAATTTCTGATCCCGCGATTATGGCCCGTAAAAAAGCGCGATTCAGAATCTCCCTGAAAGATAACCTCACCGGGCAGGCCCTCAAGATCGAATTACTGCCTTGGATGGGCGGGCGTTATTCCGTCCGTCAGAATGGTCTACCTGCCAGCCGAATTCCCCAAGCGAGCCTGTCCATGGTGTGCGGTCGGTTACGACGGTGGCTAGTGCGTCAGCAAAAAGCCTCTTATCGCCATATCGGTCAGCAGTAGTGGCCACTCTTCGGCGGTAGCCAGGGTGATCGATTCGCGCAGGTGGTACGCCCATTTCGGTCCTAGTCTGTGGCGAATGCCGTCCATGTCTCTTACTCCGAGTGCTCGCCCTAGTTCTCCCACCCGTTTCCGCCAAGCGGTTGCCCCCGGCGAATGCCACGCAAAGTTACGGGTGCAGGCCAGCCACGGCAGCTTATTGCGGCGGTCGAATTCCACCCGCCGGCATCCCTTCCATGAGTGCTTGCGGATGATCAGGCCTGCCTCGAGATACTTCCCGATATACTCTGAAAGCGCCTCTTTGCCTTTGCGGATGGGTAGCAGCTCAGCGCGACCGAGGCCGTAACGAGGCAGCACCTTCCGGAGCAGTTTCCACATGGCGACAAGTTCAGGGGCGGCCGAGGCCCGGTAACGGTGGCGAAGTTCGCGGAATAGAGCCGTGGGACCGTTGGCCCGCCGCTCCTGCTGGCACTCTGCGAACGCCTGCCAGTCGAAAGCATCCGGCTTCGTGTCCCACAGGACCGCCACCAAGATATGATAGTGCGGCCGCCCCTGCTTTTGCGGCTCCAGGACACGAATGTAACTTACGATCCAGGCCCCATTGCGCACAAGGAAGCTGTTCCAGCGTCGGGCAAACTGGGTGGGATGAAGGTTGTCTTCGTCAGTGACCGTGAAAAACAGGCAATGACTCCGGCCCCAATGTTCGATGAAGGCAGCCACGTTAAGGCGAAGGTGAAAGGCTGACCGTGCCTCGGCACCGGTCGGAACACCCCAACGGTGAAGCTCATCTTCGTCATATTGGTCCCAAAAACGCTTTTTGCTCCCGTCAGTATGGAAGTTCGGTTGGCCGGGCACTGGCTTCAGCCGATAGCGTGGTTTGTTGGAATTGTTACTATTCTGACAAGGAAGGCCGGCAGGTGCCGGCGCGGGCGCTACGCGCCCGCATCCGGCGACCTGCTCGGCCGTTCCCGTGCGCGAACGTATCACCTTCTCCGTATTCGCGGCCATCCAGCGGTTGCGGGAGATTTCGCGCTCTTCGGGAGTCTTTGGGGCTGTTGACGGGGTGGGGCTGGGCAGAGCCTGCACAGGCTGGGAGCCCGCGGACGGCGCATCCCACCCGACCGGCTTCCGGTCGGAGAAACTGGCGAGGGCTACGCCGGGCACTTCCGTGTCCCGGCTTACTGGGGTGGACTCCACCCCAGACCCCGAATCATTCGAGGGTCCGGCTTGCATCGCTGCCTTTCGCCGCGCGCGCGAGTGTCAGAATCGCAGCGCGAACGGTTTCAGGTAGCGTTGTCCAAATGGAGACGATTTCGGTCAGCTCGGCCCCATTCGCACCCGGATTTTGTGTAACAGTTTGTGGAAGTCCCTCGGGAGGGATTTCGCAAACAGGCTTATCTTCGGAACTTGGAAGAGAGGGCTGGTGGGTTCGAATCCCACCCCCTCCGCCATTTGGCGAAGCCAAATAGCGTTACCGCGATACGCAGTAAGTTGACGCGAAGCGGCAAGAGGGGAGGAATAGGGGCAAAGCCGCAGGCTTTGGGGCGCAGCCCTGAGCGCAGCGAATCAATCCCACCCCCTCCGCCAGCCTCCGCCAAGGCTACGGCTGGCAGGCCAGCTCAAAGCCGCGATAAGCCGGTTGGGCAATGGCTGCCTTTTAGATCCTGAGGCTGCGCGCCGTAGGCTTGGCGAAGGCGGGCATATCACTTAGAGGTCGCATGTTTTGGGGACAGGTCGTGGTGTTGACGGCCCGGCCATCCGCAGCCCAAGGTTCCCTCAGGCCTGCTTCGCCCCTAAAACCTCGCTGACCCATCGTGTCGGGCCGATCCCAACATGCGCCATTTTGAGCCCGTTACCTCGCGATTGGCCGCCGTCATCCGGCCGGTCCGAAGGTTACGCGCCGCGGTTTGCCTGCTGGTCTTCAGCCTTGGGGTGGCCGGATGGGCGGCCGATAATCCGGCCACCACGGTTCAGGTGGACGCCGCCACGAACCGCCGTCCGATCAACCCGAATATCTACGGGGTCAATTATGCCGAGACGCACGAACTCACCGACCTCAACGCTCCGCTGAACCGCCAGGGCGGGAATGCGACCTCGCGCTACAACTGGCAGCTCGACGCTCATGCGACGGGTGCGGACTGGTATTTCGAGACCTATCCCGACAGCTCCGGGACGCCGTCGGCCTCTGCCGATGCTTTTGTCGACAAGACCCGCGCGGCGCGCGGGGCGGAGCCCATGCTCACGATCCCGATGCTGGACTACCTGGCCAACCTGGGTCCGGGCCGGTCCACGCTGGCCGGATTCTCGGTGAAAAAATACGGCCCGCAGCGGGCCACCGATCCGTGGAACTCCGACGCCGGCAACGGGATCAGCGCGGCGACGGGCAAGGAGATCACGGGCAACGACCCCAACGACGCCGGCGTGCCGAACACCCCCGCGATCCAGCAAGCCTGGGTCAAGCACCTCGTGGGCAAATACGGTCCCGCCACCTCCGCGACGGGCATCAAATACTACATCCTCGACAACGAGTATTCCGTGTGGCGCGCCACCCATCGCGACGTGCACCCGCTGCCCGTGACCTATGACGAGATTTGGGAGAAGATCGTCACCTACGCGACCGCGATCCGCGCGGTTGATCCGACCGCGAAGATCTGTGCCGGCGAGGAATACAGCTGGTTCGCCATGTATTACAGCGGGCTCGACCAGGCCAACGGCACGACGGCGGCGAATTCCGACTACAACACCCATGGACAGGCCTACTTCTATCCCTGGCTGCTGCAGAAAATCCAGGCTTACAAGCAGCAGACCGGCATCCAACTCGTCGATATCATCACGGTCCACGGTTATGGCGACGGCCCGGCCGACGACGATCTGCCGGCCACGCAACTCCAGCGCAACCGGCAGACGCGGATCCTGTGGGACCCGGCTTACCAAGATCCGTTCTGGTATGGCGACATCGGCATCGCCGGCCGCAATGGCCGGATTGTGCGCTGGATTCCGACCTTGAAACTGTGGGTCGACCAATATTGTCCCGGTCTCCAGATCGGCATCACCGAATACAACTGGGGCGACGAGGCGAATCTCAACGGGGCCACCACCCAGGCCGATGTGCTCGGCATTTTCGGTCGCGAGGGCGTCGACTATGCGACCCGCTGGGGCGTGGCCAAGAAGTGGGACAGCAACCCCACCGTCTACTACGTGACGCACCTCGCCAGCCGGATCTACCGCAACTACGACGGCAAGAACTCGACCTTCGGCGACATCAGCGTCTCGACCGCCCAGATGAACCCGGACAAACTTTCGGCGTTCGCCGCGCTGCGGACCGCCGACGGAGCCCTGACCGTGATGGTCATCAACAAGGAACAGGGCAGCACACCGGTGGCCGTGAACCTCGTCAATTTCACCGCCGGCGCCACGGCGCAGGTTTGGCAGATCAATTCGGCCGCCCAGACCTCAATTGCGCAGCTCGTCGATGTGCCGGTCTCCAGCGGCGCACTGGCCGCCACCGTGCCGGGGCAAAGCATCACGCTGTTCGTCGTGCCCGCCGGCACCGCGGCGCCACCGCCCGTTCCGACCCCCGCCCTCGCAGCCGGCGGCTCTGCGGGAGGTGGTGGTGGCGGCGGTGCGGTCAGCCTGCCGTTCGTCGTGGTTCTCACGCTCCTCGTCGGACTGCGCCGAGTAACGCGGCAGCGCAACGCGACGACCGCTGGAGGGGATTAATGGGATTCGGTTCGGTCGGCGCCGCATGATCTGGGGGGCGCCTGGTGCTCCGTTCGCAGGTGGTGTTGCGATCACCAAGAGAGTCTTGGCTGAGATTTCGTATTCCAGACCCACCCCCACCGCCACAAAGACATTCAGCCCTGCTCGACCGCCTATTGCATCCGGACCAGTCCGGGTCCAAGCTGCGTCAATGATATGGTCAGACAAGCCGGCGGCAACATGGACATCGGTGGCCAACAGGGTAGGGTGGGGATTGCTCGCCGTTGCCCAAGCGGGGTTGGGGAATCCCGGCGGCTTCGCGGCGCCAGACCCGGAATTCACGCTCTTGCTTCATAGTGACTGGCGCATCCAGAGTTCGGCCAAGGTCCGGGACACGGGCGCGGTGTTGTCCCGGAGCGGATACGATACACCGGGCTGGGTAGGCACCACGGTGCCGAACACGGTGCTCGGCGCCTTGGTCGACCACGGCGAATACGGCGATCCCTTCCTGGGCCGGAACCTGGAGCGAATCCCGGCGGCGGATTTCCAGGTCTCCTGGTGGTATCGCACGGAGTTCACCCTGGCGACCGCGCCCGGCCTGGACCACGCCCGGCTCTGCTTCGAGGGCATCAATTACCGGGCCGACGTCTGGCTCAACGGACGGAAGATCGTGGACCGCACCCAACTCGCGGGTGCCTTCCGCCGGCATGAACTGGACGTCACGGAAGCGCTGCTGCCGGGTCGCAATGCCCTGGCCGTGGAGGTTTTTCCTCCACAGCCCGGTGACTATACCATGGGATTCGTGGACTGGAATCCGGTCCCGCCCGATCGCAACCTGGGCCTCTTCCGCGAGGTGCGGCTCCGGCGCAGCGGCGCCGTGAGCATGGCTGATCCGTGCGTGCGGACAGCCGTGAATCTTCAGACGCTGCAGGAGGCCGGCCTCACCGTGCAGACCGAACTGGTGAACCACACCGACCAGGTGCAACGAGGCACGTTGGCCGGCGAGCTTGAAGCCATTCGCTTCGAGGTGCCCTATGTGCTGCAGCCCCGCGAGCTCAAGACCCTGAGCGTTTCACCCGCGGAGGTGCCGGCGTTGCGGATCCGGAATCCACGCCTCTGGTGGCCGCTGCACTACGGCGAACCCAACCTCTATCACCTGCGCCTGCAGACCTTCAACGCCGGCCGTCCGAGCGACGATCAACACGTCACTTTTGGCATACGCGAAGTCGGTGACTACCTGACCCCGGAGGGCTACCGCGGATACACCGTGAACGGAAAGAAGATCCTGATCCGGGGCGGCGGTTGGGTGGACGACATCTTCCTCCGGGAGGATCCGAGAAAGCTGGAAGCCCAGTTCGACTACGTGAAGGCGATGAACCTCAACACGGTGCGCCTGGAGGGGTTCTGGGGTGCGAGTGCGAGGCTCTACGACCTGGCGGACGAGAAGGGCATCCTCCTCATGGCGGGCTGGAGCTGCCAATGGGAATGGCCGGAATATATGGGCGCCAAGATGGTGGAGAACGACACCTTTGGCGGTCCCAAGGCTACCGCGGAGGTGGACTTGGTCACGGCTTGCCTGCGTGACCACGTCCGCTGGCTGCGCAATCATCCGAGTCTCCTAGTTTGGGTGCTGGGCAGCGACAAGCTGCCCTGGCCCGAGGTCGAGCAGCGCTACCGGGCCGACCTGGCCCAACTCGATCCCACCCGGCCGCTCCTGATGGCCTGCAAGCAGCTCACGAGCCCGGTCAGCGGCGCCACCGCCGTGAAAATGGCCGGCCCTTATCAGTATGTCACCCCCAACTACTGGTTCGAGGACCGGGCGCCCGGCGGGTCATTCGGCTTCAACACGGAAACGGGTCCCGGCCCCCAGATTCCACCCCTCGCCAGCCTGCGACGTATGCTCCCGCCCGACCAGCTCTGGCCCGTCAACGACACTTGGAATTTTCACTGCGGACGCTTCGCGTTCGGCGATCTCAAGGTCTACCTGGACGCCTTCAATGCCCGCTACGGCGAAGCGCAGTCGGTCGAGGAACTGGCGTTCAAGGCCCAGGCCGCCAATTACGAGGGCATGCGGGCCATGTTCGAGGCCTTCGGCGCGGCGCGCCCGCAGACGACCGGCATCATCCAGTGGATGCTCAACGCCTCATGGCCCAAGCTCTACTGGCAGCTCTACGGTCATGACCTGATGCCCAACGGCGCCTTCTACGGCGCGATGAAGGGTTCGACGCCCCACCACGTCGTCTACCATCCCCTCACCCGCGCGCTCGTGGCCGTGAACGACACCCTGGCGGATCTGAAGGACGCCCGCCTGCAGGTGCAGGTGCTGGACCTGGATTCCAAGGTCGTCTTCGCGAAGGAACTGCGCGTGACCTGCGCAGGCAACAGTGCCCAGCCGGTGCTGGAAATGCCCGCCCTCGACGCCGGGATGGCGGTTCACTTCCTGAGCTTGAAATTGCGCGATGCCGGCGGGCGGCCCCTGTCCGACAATTTCTACTGGATCAGTACCAAGCCCGATACCATGGCGTACGGGAAAACCCAATGGTGGGGCACGCCGGTCGGTTCCTGCGCGGACTTCACCGCGCTGAACCGCCTGCCGAGAGTAAACGTCGCGCTCGCCGGCCGTTTCACCCCCGGGGAAGCGGAGGTCACGCTGCATAACAAGTCGGAGCGCATCGCTTTTTTCCTCGAACTCCAGCTGCAGCACGCCGCATCCAAGGCGCCAGTGCTCCCCGTCTTCTGGGACGATAATTACATTTCCCTGCTCCCCGGGGAAACCCGCACCCTGAAGGTCCGCTACCGCCCAGAGGACGTGGGCGGGGACAAACTCGAGGTGGCCCTGCAGGGCTGGAACCTGAATCCGCCCGCCGCCGTTTTCCCATGAACCATTCCTTATCCGAATCCCCGCAGCGCGGGCACAGCACCACCAGAAGGTTCGCCTCGGCCGACGCGGCCGCGCGGCGCCTCGCGAATGACGAGGCGATCGAGGCCTGGGTGTGGTTCATGTCGGCACCTGACAATCCATGAAGCGCAACCCCGGCCTGGTGATACTGGTCTTCCTGATCTTTTTCGTGATCTCGCTGCTCACGAATGTCCAGGGGCCGCTGCTGCCCGACATCATCGGTTCCTTCCACCTGAGCCTCGCGATGGCGGGCTTCCTGCCCACTTCCTTCTTCATTGCCTACGGCGTCATGAGCATCCCGGCCGGGCTGCTCATCGAGCGTTTCGGCGAGAAGCCCATCCTCATCGCGTCGTTTGTCCTGGCCTTCCTCGGTTCCTGCCTCTTCGTCCTGCTGCCGGTCTACGGCGTGGCGCTCTTCTCGCTGTTCACCATCGGCGTGGGCATGGCCATGCTGCAGGTGGCCATCAACCCGCTCCTGCGGGTCGCGGGCGGCGAGGAGCACTACGCCTTCAACGGCGTGCTGGCCCAGCTGATCTTCGGCTCCGCCTCCTTCTTCAGCCCCAAGCTCTACAGCTATCTCGTGGAACACCTGGGCCCGGGCGCCGTCTCGATTCCCCCCAATTTCGTGATCCGCAGTCTGGCCAGCGTCGTGCCTCCTTCCCTGGCCTGGATCTCGATGTATTGGATCTTCACGGTCGTCACGCTGGCCATGGTTCTCGTGCTTTGCTTCGTCCGGATCGCCCGGGTGGAACTGACGGAGGAAGAGAAGGCCGGATCCCTCGGGACCCACCGGGGGCTGCTGGCCAATCCGCATGTCTGGCTCTTCTTCCTTGGCATCTTCTGCTATGTGGGCACCGAGCAGGGGGTGGCGAACTGGATAAGCGCCTTCCTGCAGACCTACCACGGGATCGACCCGCAGACGCAGGGCGCGGACTCCGTCGCCTATTTCTGGGGACTGATGACCGTGGGCTGCGGCGTGGGGCTGGTGCTGCTCAAACTCGTCGACAGCCGCAGGCTCCTGGTGGCCTTCGGCCTCCTCGCGGCCGTCACGCTGGCGTGCGCCCTCTTCGGTTCCCGGGCGCTGGCGCTCGTCTGCTTTCCGCTCATGGGTTTCTGGGCCTCCATCATGTGGGGCGTGATCTTCAGCCTGGCCCTCAACTCGGTCGCCAAGCACCACGGTTCCTTCGCCGGCATCCTCTGCACGGGCATCATCGGCGGCGCGATCCTGCCGCCGGTCATCGGCAAACTGGGCGACGCCTTCGGCCTGCGCCTCGGCCTGCTCATCCTTTTCCTCCCCCTGGCCTACATCATCAGCATCGGCCTCTGGGCCCGGCCGCTCGTCACCAATGCCACCGTGGGCGGACCGAAGGCAGCGGATGGCGGGAACGGGGTCGAGATCTGACATGAGCCGGCGCACTTTCATCGGGGTGGACTTGGGCGGCACGAACGTGCGGGCCGGGCGGGTCGAGGGCCTGACCGTGGCGGCGCACGAGGGCCGACCCATTACGGCGCGCGGCAGCGAACGTCAGGTGCTGGACGAGGTCATGGCCGCCATCGATGCTGTCTGGAGCCCGGAAGTTGGAGCCATCGGCATCGGCGTGCCCAGCGTCGTGGACGTGGCGCACGGCATTGTCCACACGGTGGAGAACATCCCGTCCTGGCGGGAGGTGCACCTGAAGGCGGCGCTCGAGGAACGGTTCAGGGTGCCGGCCTGGGTTAACAACGACGGCAATTGTTTTGCCCTCGGCGAATTCCACTACGGTCACGGCCGGGGACTCCGGAGCCTGGTGGGCATCGTGGCTGGCACGGGCCTGGGCTCCGGCATCATCACTAACGGCCGTCTCCACTGCGGCGCCAACTGTGGCGCGGGTGAGATCGGCAGCATACCCTGGCGCGGCGCCACCATCGAACACTACGTGAGCGGCTCCCGCTTCCTGCGCGAGCATGGCGTGGACGGCGCCGTGCTCTGCGAGCGGGCGGACCGGGGCGAGGCGGAGGCCTTGCGCATCTTTGCCGGTTTCGGGCGCGACTTCGCCTATGCGCTGCAGCTGGTCCTTTATGCCTACGATCCCGAGATGATCGTGCTCGGCGGCTCCTGTGCCAAGGCCTACGGTCATTGGGCGGGAGCGATGCGCGAGGGCTTGAAGGATTTCGCCCAACCCCACGTCCTCGAGCGCCTGCGGATCGAAGTCAGCTCGGATCCGCACATCGCGGTCCTCGGCGCCGCCGCCCTCTGTTTGGACCCTCAGGCCTGATGCGATCCCATCACAACTGACGCCCTTCGACCCGCTGGGTGTTTGCTCTGAAGTTCGGTGCCCGTACCGGCCCATCCGGCATTGCGTCGAGAATCCGCCCGCTTGGGACGACACGCGCGAGGCCCACGGGGGGCGCCGCAGATTCGAGGATCGGCATCACGTTCACCGCCGACGGTTCGTTGCGGCTCGGCCCATCCTGCTTTTGTTCTAACCCACTCGTAACAATCCGAAAACACGCGCAACAGGGCGGATGAGGGGCTCGTCTCCCATCCGCTCGACCACGCTTGGTCGCCTTTTTGGGGGGAGTTCATCGTTTCGGGGTTGAGCTGCCCGGTTGCGCAATGTCATAAATGCGCCTTACCCATCCCCATGTACCTCACCCGATCCCTCCGTATTGGATCACTGGCCCTGCTGCCGCTGATCCTCGCCCTCAATTCGATTGCTGCGCCGCAGAAGCTGGCCGACTTCCAGGCGGCCGCCGCCAAGTCCAAGGCGTCGCTGACCCTCCCCACCTATCCGACTTCCCCCGCGGAAATCAAGACGCAGGCCGACAATGCCATCAAGCAGGCCGAGGCCGACCTCGCCAAGCTGGCGTCCGAGAATCCGACGAAGCTGACCTTTGCCAGCACGTTCGCGGCCTATGATGCCATCACCGCCAAGGTGGCTGATGTCCAGCTGGTCATTGGCACCGTGGCCGAATCGAGCACCGAGACCGCCATGCGCGACATGGCCAACGAGGTGAACGTCAAGATGCAGGGCTGGTTTGTCGGGCTCGACTACCGCGACGACATCTACCGCGCGCTCAAGGCCGTGGCCGACACCAAGCCCAAACTGAACGCCCAGGAGCAGCGCCTGGTGGACGAGCAGATGCGCACCTACCGCCGGGCCGGCCTGGCTTTGTCCGCCGCGGACCGCAGCGAAGTCGAGCGCCTGCGCAAGGTCCTCGCCGCGCTCAACACCCAGTTCGCCGTCAACATCAATGAGGCCCGCGCCCCGCTCGATTTCACCGCGGAGGAGCTGGCGGGCGTCCCGGCGAGCTTCCTCGAAAGCCCCGGCATCAAGCAGCCCGACGGCCGCTACCGCGTGATGGCCAACATCACCTGGCACGCCCAGACCATCGGGGAAAACGCCGACAACCCCGACGTCCGCCGGAAGGTCCTGACCGCCCGCTTCAACCTCGCCCGGGACAAGAACACGCCCCTGCTGAGCAAGCTGGTGGTGCTGCGCGCGGACATCGCCCACCGGCTCGGCTACGCCTCCTGGGCCGACTACCAGACCGAGACTCGCATGGTGAAGAACGGGGCCGCGGCGGTGAAGTTCGAGGCCGACCTCGTCGCCGGCCTGCAGCCCAAATTCGACGCCGAGATGGAGACCCTGCGCCAATTGAAGGCGACCCACACCCATCAGCCCGACGCGAAGCTCGAGTTGTCCGACATCTCCTACTACACGAATCTCCTCAAGAAGCAGAAGTACGCCATCGATACCGAGGCCCTGCGCGTCTACTTCCCGTATCAGGCGACGCTCGAGGGCATGTTCTCCATCTACCAGAAGATCTTCAGCCTGAAGTTCACGCCGGTCGAGGCGCCCTACGTCTGGGCCAAGGGCGTGCAGCTCTACCTCGTAGCCGATGCCGCCTCCGGCACCCCGATCGGGGCGTTCTACCTCGACATGTTCCCGCGCGAGGGGAAGTTCAACCACTTCGCCTGCTTCGCGCAGAAGACCGGCGGCGTCATGGCCGACGGCAACTACGACCTGCCCGTGGCCGCGCTGCTCTGCAATTTCCCCGCGCCCTCGGCCGACAAGCCCTCGCTGCTCAAGCAGAGCGACGTCGTCACGCTCTTCCATGAATTCGGCCACGTGATGCACGGCATGCTCACCCGCTCGCGCTTCGTGGCGCAAACCGGCTTCGCCGTGCCGCAGGACTTCGTCGAGGCGCCCTCCCAGATGCTGGAGAACTGGGTGTGGGACAAGGCGGTGCTGGACACCTTTGCCGCCGATTACCGCGACCCCGCCAAGAAGATCCCCGCCGAGACCATCAACGCCCTCGTGGAGGCCCGCCAGGCCACCGCGGCATCGTTCACGCGTCGCCAGCTGGCCATCGGCTCCCTGGATCTCGACCTGCACACCCTCTCGGCGGACGACGCCTGGATGGCCGACATCGTGAAGATCGTCAATGACACCTCAGCGCGCGTCTATGTGGCGTCGCCGGCCGACACCTTCTGGGCCGCCTACATCGGGCACCTCGCTGGCTACGACGCCGGCTACTACGGCTACATGTGGGCGCAGGTCATCGCGATCGACATGGCCAGCGTGTTCAAGGCCGCCCCGGGTGGGTTCCTGGATGAGAAAGTCGGCCTCCGACTGCGCAATGAGATCTACGGGGCGGGCAACATCCGCGACGTGGCCGAATCGGTCGAGAAGTTCCTCTGCCGGCCGCGCTCGATGCAGCCGTTCCTCGAATACGTCGGCATCAAGAAATAGTCCGCGCCAGCCGGACGCAGTCCCGGGCCCGCCAAACCGGCGGGCTGGGGCCGTTCGCCCGGCCTAACTTCCGCACATCACAATTAACCGCCGCCCCCCGGGCGCCGACGCCAGCTTCCCGACCCATGAATGCTCCTGTCCACTGCTGCCGTTCCCTCGCCCTCCTGCTCGCCGCCGCCTGCCTTGGCGGCAGTGCCGGGGCCGCCACGCTCGCCGATTACCAGGCCAAGGCCGCCCGGTTCAACACGGTGCTCGTCCTCCCTGATTATCCGCTGACCCCGGAGGCCCTGCGGGCCCAGGCTGACAACGCCATCAAGACCGCGGACACTGCCCTGGCCGCCCTGGCCGCGCAGAACCCGGCGCAGCTGACCTTCGACGACACCTTCGCCCGGTTCGATGCGATCACCAGCGAGGTCGCCACCTGCGCCAACCAGGTCAGCACGATCGCCGAGTCGAGCACGGACAAGACCATGCGCGACACCGCCCGCGAGGCGGAGGTGAAACTGGAGAGCTGGAGCATCACCCTGGAATACCGGGAGGACATTTACCGCGTGCTCAAGGCCTTCGCGGACACCAAGCCGAAACTCGACGCGCAGCAGCAGCGGCTGATGGACATCACCATGCGCGACTATCGCCGCGCCGGGCTCGCCCTGCCGCCGGTGGAGCGGCAGCAGGTGGAGCAGCTCCGCAAGCGGCTCTCCGAGCTCGAGCAGCAGTTTTCCGTCAACATCAACGAGGCGCGCGCGCCGCTGGACTTCACCCTCGAGGAGCTGGCCGGCGTGCCGGCGACGTTCCTCGCCAGCCCCGGGGTGAAGCAGCCCGACGGCCGCTACCGCGTTATGCCCCAGGTCACCTGGCACACCGTGGCGATCTCCGAGAACGCCGACAACCCCGAGACCCGCCGCCTGGTCAACATCGCCCGCAACCGGCTGGCCCGGGAGAAGAACATCCCCGTGCTCGCCAAGCTGGTCGCCCTCCGCGCCGAGATCGCCCAGCGGCTCGGCTATGCCAACTGGGCGGATTACCGCACGGAAACCCGCATGGCGGGGAGCGGGGCGACCGCGCTGAAGTTCGAGGAGGAGCTGGTCACCGGCCTGCAGTCGAAGTTTGAGGCCGAGCTGGAGACGCTCCGGCAGCTGAAGGCGGCGCAGCTGGCCAAACCCGACGCCAAGCTCGAGCCCTGGGACATCGGTTACTACACGAACCGGCTCATGAAGGAGCGCTATGCGGTCGACACGGAATCGCTGCGTGTCTTCTTCCCCTACGAGGCAACCCTGCGCGGCATGCTCGCCACCTACGAGAGGATCTTCGGCCTGAAATACGTGCCGGTGGAGGCGCCGTACGTCTGGGCGCCGGGCGTGCAGCTGTATGTCGTCGAGGATGCCGCCACCGGGGCCCCGGTGGGCACCTTCTACCTCGACATGTTCCCGCGCGAGGGGAAGTACAACCACTTCGCCCACTTCCGCCAGCAGACCGGACACACGCAGCCGGACGGCAAGTACGAGCTCCCGGTCTCGGTGTTGCTCTGCAACTTCCCGCCCCCGTCCGCCGACAAGCCCTCGCTGCTCTCGCACAGCAACGTGACGACGCTGTTCCATGAGTTCGGCCACGTGATGCACAACCTGCTGGGCCGGGCCCGCTACCAGAGCATGACCTATTCGGGCGTGCCCCGCGACTTCGTCGAGGCGCCGTCGCAGATGCTGGAGAACTGGGTCTGGGACAAGGCCGTGCTCGACACCTTTGGGGCCGACTACCGCGACCCGGCGAAGAAAATTCCCGCCGAGACCATCGAGGCGATGGTGCGGGCCCGCGAGGCCACGGAAGGCTACGGCACGCGCCGCCAGCTGTCACTGGGCCTCATCGACCTGGGCCTCCACACGATGTCGGTGGACGCCGCGTGGGTGGCGGACGTCGTCGCCCTGAGCAACGACGTCTCGACCCGCGTGTCCATCGCGCCTGCGCCGGACACAGCGTTTGTCGCCAACTTCGGCCACCTCGCCGGCTACGATGCTGGCTACTACGGCTACCTCTGGGCCAAGGTCATGGCGATCGACATGGCCAGCGTGTTCCAGGCCGCGCCCGGCGGTTTCCTGGACGAGAAGGTCGGCCGCCGACTGCGCGACGAGATTTATGGCGTGGGCAACACCCGCGACGTGGCCGAGTCGGTCGAGAAATTCCTCGGCCGGCCACGCTCGCAGCAGCCGTTCCTCCACTACATCGGCGTGGGGAAGTAAACCGCCCGGCACCGGAGCTTGGTCACCTGGCGCCCCCGGAGGTAATCCGGGGGCGTCTTCCTACCGCAGTGGGCCGGGTCAACCCTGCCCAAGTTTTTCCGGCTGGAAGTCGAATTTCTGCCGGACGCGCACCAGCACGGGCTGGTTCCGGCTGCTGGGCGGGCTGAACCGCCATTGCTCGACGGCCAGCAGCGTCAGGCCGGCGAGGAGATCATTCTGGGCCTCGCAGACCGTGGGCATGCGCACGCGGCCCGTTTCATCGATGAAGAACTCGACGACGACGGTGCCGGCAACGCCCTGCTCGCAGAGATTCTTGGGGTAGAGCGGGGCCCGGACCGCGAGGGGCTGCAAGGGCCGGTCGAGCCGGGCGGGATCGCAGGGCTCATAGGCATAGGTGTCGGGCCAGGCGGCGGAGCCCTCGCCGGTGTGGTGTTCGACCGCGATCGGGCCGTCCGACTGAAACTGCACGATCAGCTCGGTGACCGTGATGACCGGCTTCCCGTCGATGCGCAGGGGGCGGAAGGTGCTCCGGTTCAGCGCCGCGAGCGCGACGTCCGCAAAGGCCTTGTGCGTGTAGTTGGTGACCAGCGCATCGAGGAGGTGCGCGTCCGCGCTGATCTTCACCAGCAGGCGGACCTCGCCGGTGGTGTAGCCCCGGTGCAGCAGCTGCAGCGGGAACTCAAGCTCGGGCAGATTGACGATCTCCCGGAGGTCGGGAGCGAGGGCAGGAGTCGCGGGTGGTTCGGCGGCGGGACAGGCCAGCGCCAGGGCGAACAGGAGGACCGGCAGGGTTCGCGGGGTATTCATGGCAGGACGGGTTGAACGGCATATGCTCTCCCGGGCGCAGGGCCCGGGGCGGAGCGCGCTGTCAGCCAGTCGTTGCCGAGGGGCAAACAACGTGCCCGAGGACGCGGCAATATCCCACACCTCCCGCCGGAATTCAAGGGACCGGCCGGCTGACTTTTGCGCATGCCTTGTCCAGCCGGCCGGCCGCCGGGCAGGCAAGGAATGCGCAAAGCAGGTGGCTCCGTCATGCCGGAGCCAAGGCGGCGCCAGCGATACGGCTCAGACCGACTCGAGTAGCTTGTAGAGGCGGGCGACCATGGGCGTTGCATCCTCGAGCATGCCGGCGGAGATGAGCGCGTTGTCGAGGATCTGCTCCGCAACGAGCTTGGCCTTTTCCGGTGCCGCGGTGTGCGTCTCAAAGAGGCGCTTCATCACGGCAGCGCGCGGGTTGATCTCGAGATTGACCTTCTGCGGCAGGTCGGCGCCCTCCTTGTTCATGGCCTTCATCATGCGACGCATGTGGGCGGACATGAATTTGTCGGCGTTGATCGCCAGGGCGGGGGAGTCCACCAGGCGGTCGCTGGCCTTCACCTCGGCCACGCGGTCGCCGAGGGTTTCCTTGAGCCAGGCCGTGAGGGTCTTGGTGTCGTCCTCACTGAGCGCGCCCTCGGGCTTGGGCAGGTCGGAGAGCTTCACGTCGCCATGGTCGGCGGCGATGAGCCGCTTGCCGTCGAACTCGCGGACATTGTTCATCACGTATTCGTCCACGGGCTCGTAGCAGAAGAGCACCTCCAGATTGCGGGCCTTGAAGGCCTCGAGGTAGGGGCCGCTCTCGATCGTCGTGCGGTTGGCGCCGACGAGGTAATAGATCTCCTTCTGGTCGGCACCCATGCGCGAGACGTAGTCGGCGAGCGAGGTCTGCTTGGTCTTGTCAGTCAGGGAGGACTCGAAGCGGAGCAGCTTCAGCAGCTGGTCCTTGTGGGTGAAGTCGAGCGCCGCGCCCTCCTTCAGGAAAATGCCGAACTCGGAGTAGAACTTGACGTAGGTCTCGGGTCGCTGCGTGGCCTCCTCGTCGAGGAACTTGAGGAAGCGCTTCGTGATGACCTTGTTCAACTTCTCGATGAGGGCCTTGTCCTGCATCGTCTCGCGCGAGATGTTGAGCGGGAGGTCCTCGCTGTCCACGACGCCCTTGAGGAAGCGCAGCCACTCGGGCAGCAGGTCCTTGGGCGCGGCGTCGATGAGCACCTTGCGGCAGTAAAGCGAGACGGAGGGCTCGAGGCGGGCAAAGCCGAGCCGCTCGGTGTTCTCCTGGGGGACGAAAAGCAGGGCATTGATGGCGAGCGGGGCGTCGGCGCTGAAGTGCAGACGCAGGCTCGGGTCGTCGAAGGCGTGGGACTGGAACTTGTAGAATTCGTTGTACTCCGCGTCCTTGATCTCGTTCTTCGAGCGCAGCCAAAGCGCCTGGACGGTGTTGATGTGCTTGCCGTTGAGGTTGATCGGGAACGACACGAAGGCGCTGTAGCGCTCGAGGATCTCCTTGATCCGGCTTTCCTGGGCGAAATCGGCGCAGTCATCCTTCAGCTCGATGACGATCTTGGAGCCGCGGGTTAGGCCCTCGACCTCCTCGATCTCGTAGCTGCCGGAGCCGTCGCTCGACCAGACGTGGCCGGCCTCGTCGGGGCGGTACGAGTGCGAATAGACCTTCACGGTCTTGGCGACCATGAACGCGGAGTAGAAGCCGACGCCGAACTGGCCGATGAGGTTGGCGTTCTTCTGGTCGCCCGTGCCCAGTGCCTTGAGGAAGGCCTTGGAGCCGGAGTGGGCGATGGTGCCAAGGTTCTCGACGAGCTCCGCGCGGGTCATGCCGATGCCGTAGTCCTGGATCGTGAGGGTCTTGGCCTTGTCGTCGGTCGTGAGGTTGATCTCCAGGCCGAGCTTGTCGTCGTGGATGTCCTTCTCGGTCAACTGGGTGTGCCGGAGCTTTTCGAGGGCGTCGGAGGCGTTGGACACCAGCTCGCGGACGAAGATTTCCTTCTCCGTGTAGAGCGAGTGGGTGACGATATCGAGGAGCTGGGCGATCTCAGCCTGGAACTCGAATTTCTGCGGTGTGGCGGTGGACATGGGATTGAGAGGGAGTGAGGGACCTGCGTGCGCTTCGGGGAGCTTCGGCGAGGCGAGAATGAAAAGGGCGGTCAACTTACTAAACGGCCAGTATAAATCAAGGGACAGGATGGAGACTTTTGTAGGTCGGGGTTTATCCCCAACATGCGGCACTCGGGCTGGCGGACGTAAAGCCCGACCTGCACCAAACTGCGCTGATCCCACTTACTTCACCCAGATGTCCACGATTTCGGGTTTCTTTCGTTCGTGGGTCTGGATCAGGATTTCGAAATCCTTGGTGCCCCGGCCGAAGCCACTGGACTGGTTGTTGATGTACTGGCGGTAGGCGGTGCCGGACACGCGGTAACGCCCGGTCCAACCCGGCACAGGCTCGGGGTCATCCATCTGCAGGTCGGACTTGACGACGGCGCCGATGTTGGAGTGCGGGTCGTCCTGATAGGTGAAATAGATCCTCGCCTGGGTGGCGGCCACCTTGGCGACTTCCTCCAGCACCTTGTCGGTGTTGGTCGCGGTGGACTCCGCTTGCTGCACATTGAGGTTTCGGGTGGCTTCGCGCGCTGCCCTGGCCTCGCCCTCGGCTTCCTGCTGCCGGCGTTCGGCCTTCTTCACAGCTTTGTCGTATTTCTCCGCCTCGCGGGACTTCTCCGCTGCGAGCTCTTCCTTGGACAGGTTGGGGGCCAGGCTTTTCAACCGGGCCGTGACCTCATCGGGTAATAGCGAGGTGGGCAGGCTGACCAATCCCTTGCCGGCCAGTACCAAGGCGGTCTCCGCCGTGGAATTGAAGCTCTTCACCGCGGCGTCCGTCATGACTGTGCCGTCCTTCAAACGCAGTTCCTTGTACGGTAGGTTGACATCGACCACGAGGGCGGAGGCCTTGATCGTCAGGGCCAGCATCAGGGGTATCAGGAAACGCGATTTCATGGGAGTAACATAGGCCGGCCGGGCGATTCCGCAAGCGTGAGGGCGGGAATGCAGACGGGGTGGATCGAGGTAAGGCGCGACCGCTGGGCGCGCCGGTTCTCGCTCGCGGCGGGCCCAGCGGTCCCGCCCTACCAGTGTGATCAGCCGCCGAGATAGGCGGCCTTGAGCTCGGGATTCGTGCGCAGCTCGGCCGACGGACCCTGCATGACGACCACGCCGGTCTCCAGCACATAGGCGTCATGCGAGACCTCGAGGGCGAGGTTGGCGTTCTGCTCGACGAGCAGGATCGTGATGCCGTGGCTGCGGTTGATCTCCACGATCTTCTCAAAGATGGTGCTGATCAGCTTGGGGGCGATGCCGAGCGAGGGCTCGTCCAGCATGAGCAATTGGGGCTCGCCCATGAGGGCGCGGCCGATGGCCAGCATCTGCTGCTCCCCGCCGGAGAGCGTGCCGGCAGCCTGGGCCAGCCGCTCCTGCAGGCGCGGGAAGACGCTGAAGACATACTCGCGGGTCGCGGCGATCTTCGCCTTGTCGTGCCGCAGGTAGGCCCCCATGGCGAGGTTCTCCTCCACGGTGAGGTTCGCGAAGACCATGCGGCCCTCGGGCACATGGCACAGGCCGCGGGCGACGATCTGGTGCGGCGGGAGCTTGGTGATGTCCTCGCCCTTGAAGCTGATGCTGCCGCGCTTCGCCCGGAGCAGGCCGGAGATCGTGTGCAGCGTGGTGGTCTTGCCCGCGCCGTTGGCGCCGATGAGGGTGACGATGCGGCCGGCCTCGATGTGGAACGACACGTCGCGCAGGGCGCTGATGGCGCCGTAGCAGACCTCGAGGTTCTTGACCGTCAGCATGGCTCAGTGGTGCGCGAGGGATTTCTGGTGGTCCTCGCCGAGGTAGGCCTCGATGACCTTCGGGTCGGACTGGATGGCGGCGGGCGAGCCCTCAGCGATCTTCACGCCGTAGTCGAGGACGGCAATGCGCTGGCAGACCCCCATGACCACCTTCATCGAGTGCTCCACCAGCAGGACCGAAAGGTGGTATTGCTTCTGGACCTGCTGGATGAGGCGGATGAGCTCGACCTTCTCGGTCGGGTTCATGCCGGCGGCGGGCTCGTCGAGGAGGAGGAGTTTCGGCCGGGTCGCGAGGCAGCGGACGATCTCGAGGCGGCGCTGCTCACCGTAGGGCAGGCTCTTCGCGGGGGCGTCCCGGAAACGACGCAGGTTGAAGATGTCGAGCAGTTCCTCGACGCGCCGGGTGATGGCGGCTTCGTCGGCGCGGAAGGCGCCGAAGCGGATGAGCGAATGCACGGCGGCGGTCCCGCGGTGGAGGTTGCAGGCGACCCGGACATTGTCGAAGACGGAGAGCGAGCCGAAGAGGCGGATGTTCTGGAACGTGCGGGCGATGCCGCGCTCGACAATCTCGTTGACGCGGAGCCCGGCCAGCGGCCGGCCGTTGAAGGTCACGCTGCCCGCCGTAGGCTGATAGACGCCGGTGATGAGGTTGAAGACGGTGGTCTTGCCCGCGCCGTTGGGGCCGATGATCCCGCAGAGCTCGTCCTCGCCGACGGCGAAATCGACCGCGTTGACGGCGGTGAGGCCGCCGAACCTGATCGTCGCCTGGTTGAGCTGGAGGAGGGCGGCCATCAGGATTTCGCCTTGCCGTACTTGAAGTTGAACAGTCCCTGCGGCCGGGCGATCATCAGCACGATCAGGAGCAGCGAGTAGATGATCATGCGGTATTCCGCGATCGGCCGCAGCACCTCGGGGAGCAGGGTGAGCAGGATGGCCGCCAGAATGACGCCCACGGTGTTGCCCATGCCGCCGAGGATGACCATGACCACGATCTCGATGCTCTTGGTGAAGTCGAAGCCGGTCGGGGTGATGGTCATCTTGAAATGGCCGTAGAGCCCGCCCGCCGCGCCGGCGAAGAAGGCGCCGATGACGAACGCGACGATCTTGTAGCGCGTGGTGTTCAGACCGACGGCCTCGGAGGCAACCTCGTCATCGTGCGTGGCCAGGAACCCCCTCCCATAGGTCGAGTTCACCAGGCAGGTGACGGTGAAGACGCTCAGCGCAACGAAGGCGAGAACCCAGAAGATGGAGGTATAGGCCGGGATGCCGTTGAGGCCGAGCGCGCCGCCGAGGAATTCCACGTTCTGGAAGATCACGCGGATGATCTCGCCGAAGCCGAGCGTGACAAGGGCGAGATAGTCGCCCTTGAGACGCAGCGAGGGCACCCCGACGAGCAGACCGGCCAGCGCGGCGCCGAGGCCGCCGGCGGTGAGGGCCCCGAGGAAAAGCAGGCCCTGTTGGAACGCGGTGCCGCCCTCCTCGCCGAGGAGCCGCGGGCCGAGGAACAGGGAGACGGCGGCGGCGAGATAGGCGCCCACGGACATGAACCCCGCGTGGCCCAGCGAGAACTGGCCGGTGTAGCCGTTTACCAGGTTGAGCGAGACGGCGAGGATGACGTTGATCCCGATGCCGATGATGACGTCGAGGTGGTAGGGGTCGATCCGGTCCGAGAAATACGATATACCGAAGGCGGCCAGCAGCGCGACGAGCAGATAAAGATGCGGGCGCGGCATGACGTCAGACCTTCTCCACGCGGACTTTGCCGAGCAGGCCGGCGGGCCGGAAAAGCAGGATGATGATGAGCAGGGCGAAGGCGATGGCGTCCTTGTAGGTCGACCACTGGCTGCCGTTGACGAAGGTCTCGATCGTGCCCAGCAGCAGGCCGCCGAGGGCGGCGCCGGGGATGTTGCCGATCCCCCCGAGGACGGCGGCGACGAAGGCCTTGAGGCCGGGCATCACCCCCATGAGCGGTTCGATCGAGGGATAATTGAGCGCGTAGAGGATGCCGCCGGCCCCGGCGAGGGCGGAGCCGAGCCCGAAGGTGAAGGAGATCACGACGTCATTGTTGACGCCGACCAACTGCGCGGCCTTGGGGTTGAGCGCGACCGCGCGCATGGCGGTGCCGATCTTCGTCCGGTAGACGATGAGCTGGAGGCCGACCATGAGCAGGGTGGTGACCACAATGACGACCACCTGGTTGGACGAAATGACGAGGTCGCCGAAGGCAAAATTGGTGGAGGGAAACACCGCGGGGAAGGTGCGGGGGGTGGCGCCGAAGAACACCTGCCCCGAATACTCCAAGAGCAGCGAGACCCCGATGGCGGTGATGAGAACATTGAGCGTGGCGCCGCCGCGCAGCGGCCGGTAGGCGAGCCGCTCAATCAGCATGCCCAGTAGCGCACAGCCGATCATGGCGGCAAACAGGACGACCAGTCCGCCCCAGAAGGTGTTCTGAGGCACATGCTGCCCGAGGTAGTAGCCGATGAAGGCGCCGACCATGAAGACATCGGAGTGCGCGAAGTTGATGAAGCGCAGCACGCCATAGACCATCGTGTAACCAAGCGCGATGAGCGCATAGATGGCCCCGAGGGACAGGCCGTTGAGGAGTTGCTGGAGGAATTCGGACAAGCGGAAAGGTGGCGGAAGTTTGCGGGCGAAAACTCACCCGTCAATGACCGGGTTGTGCCGGCCATGCGGAGCCGCACCCACCTCAGGGATCGATGGTCTCGACGTAGGCGAACTTGCCGCCCTTCACGGTCAAAATGACGGCCGACTTGCTGGCGTTGCGGTCCTTGTCGATGGTGATGCGGCCGGTCACGCCGGGCAGATCCGTGGTCGTCGCAATGGCTTCGCGCAGCTTCACGCTCTCGGTGGTGCCGGCGCGGCGGAGGGCATCGAAGAGCAGCCGGGCGGCATCGTAGCCCAGGGCAGCGATGCTGTCGGGGGTCTCGCCATTCCAGAGGGCGCGGTATTGCCGGATGAAGTTCTGCATCTCGGGCGCCGTGGAGTCGGGCGAGGCGTGGGTGGAGTAATAGGCGCCCTCGACGGCCGCGCCGCCGATCTCGATGAGCTGCGGGGCCTCCCATGCGTCGCCCCCGAACAGGGGCCCGGTGAAGCCGAGCTGCCGGGCCTGGATGCAGATGAGGGCGCCCTCGGTGTAGTTGCTCGAGTGAAAGATGACGTCGACCCCCGCGTTCTTGATGGCGGTGAGCTGGGCGCGGAAGTCCTTGTCGCCCTCGCTGTGCTTCTGCTCGATCGCGACCACGCCGCCGGCCGCGGTGAATTTCTCGCGGAACACCTTGGCGATGCCGACGCTGTAGGGGTTGTTCGCGGAGGAGAGGATGCCGGCGCGCTGCGCGTGCAGCGTGGTGCGCGCGAACTTGGCCAGCACGGCGCCCTGGAAGGAATCGATGAAGCAGACCCGGAAAATGTAGCTGCCCATCTCGGTGACGCGCGGGTTGGTCGATGAGATGGCGATCATCGGAATCCTGGCGTTCTGGAGGATGGGTGCGGCCTCAAGCGAGTTGGTGGAGGGATTGCCCCCAAGGACGGCGACGACCTTGTCGCGGGAGACGAACTTCTTGGCGATGGTGGCGGATTCGCCCGCCTTGGACTGGTTGTCCTCGGTGATCAGCTCGAGCTTGCGCCCGAGCAGTCCTCCGGCGGCGTTGGCCTCGGCGAAGGCCAGCATGACGCCCTTGCGGGCGGAGACGCCAAAGGCGGCCTCTTTGCCGGTGAACGCACCGTACTGGCCGATCTTGATGGGAGCTTCATCGGCTTGGCCGACGGTCAGAAGGGCTGCCACACAGCCGAAGATCCCAGTATAATAGCGAAGACGCATCATGGGGCGACGGTTTTGAAGAACAGGGCCTTGCCGTCCTTGAGCGCGATGATGGTGGCGGCCTTGGAGGCGTTGCGGTCCCTGTCGATCGTGGTCAAGCCCGTCACCCCGGGGTAGTCCCTGGTCGCGGCGAGGGCGTCGCGGAGCTTGGGGCCGTCGGTGGTGCCGGCACGCTTGAGGGCGTCGGCGAGCACGTAGACGGCGTCATAGCCAAGGGCGGAGAAGGCGCCGGGCACCTCGCCGTCCCAGCGGGCCCGGTACTTGGCGGCAAACTGCGCGACGACCGGGTCGGTGTTTTCCGCGGAGAAATGGGTCGAGTAGTAGCAGCCATTGAGCGCCTCGCCGCCGATCTTGAGGAGTTGCTCGTCCTCCCAGCCGTCGCCGCCGAAGAACGGCATCGTGAGCCCAAGATCACGGGCCTGGCGGACGATGAGGGCGGATTCGGTGTAGTAGCCGGGGACGAAGACGGCCTCGGCCCCGGCGGCCTTGACGGCGGTGAGCTGGGCGCGGAAATCCTTGTCGCCCTCGGAAAAGTTTTTCTCGGTGCCGATCTCGCCGCCGCCCGCGAGGAAGGTCTCCTTGAAGAACTTGGCGAGGCCAAGGCTGTAGGCGTTGGACACACTGGAGAGGACGGCCACCTTCCGGACCTTCAGGTCCCCGAGGGCAAACTTGGCCATGACGGTGCCCTGGAAGGGGTCGATGAAGCAGACGCGGAAGATGTAGTTGCCGGTCTGCGTGACCTTGGGGTTGGTGGCGGCGGGGGCGATCATCGGGATCCGGGCCGCCTGGGCGATGGGGGCGGCCTCGAGGGAACGACCGGAGGAAACCTCGCCGATCAGGGCGACAACCTTGTCGCGGGAGATGAGCTTCTTCACGGCGGTGGCCGACTCACCGGACTTGGTCTGGTTGTCCTCGTAGGCGAGCTCGAGCGGGCGGCCGAGGACGCCGCCGGCGGCGTTGATCTCCTCGAGGGCGAGGACAATGCCGTGGTGCGAGGTCTGGCCGAAGCCCGCCTCCTTGCCGGTGAGCGACGCGTACTCGCCGATCTTGATGGGATCCGCGGCGAGGGCCGCGGTGGCGCCGGCGAGCAGGGTGGACAACAGGGCGTGGATTTTCATGGAAGGGGTGGGATCAGGGATGGACGTCCTGCACGAAGACGAACCGGCCGTTATTCACGGTCAGCACGACGGCGGACTTGGTGGGATTGCGCTGGGCGTCGAAGGTGATGCAGCCGGTGGCGCCGGCGAAGTCCTTGGTGGCGGCGAGGGCATCGCGGAGCTTGGGCCCCTCGGTGGTGCCCGCGCGCCGGAGGGCGTCGATCAGCACCATGGCGGAATCATAGGCGAGGGCGGAGAGGGCGTTGGAGTCCTCGCCCCAGCGCTGGCGGTAGCGGGTGTTGAAGGCGACCACGGCCGGCGACTGGTTTTCCGGTGAGTAGTGGGTGGAGAAATAGGCGCCCTCGACGGCGGCGCCGCCGATCGAGATGAGCTCCGACGATTCCCAGCCGTCGATGCCGAGGAACGGCACGGTGAGGCCGAGGTCGCGGGCCTGCTTCGAGATGAGCGCGGCCTCGGTGTAGTAGCCCGGGACGAAGATGCCCTCGACCCCCGCGGCCTTGATGGCGGTGAGCTGGGCGCGGAAGTCCTTGTCGCCCTCGCCGTATTTCTGCTCGAGCACCACGGTGCCGCCGGCGGCGGTGAAGCGCTCGCGGAAATACTTGGCGAGGCCGACGCTCTGCGCGGAGGACACCGAGGAGAGCACCGCCACCCGGCGGAGCTGGAGCGAATCATGGGCAAACTTGGCCATCACGGTGCCCTGGAAGGGATCGATGAAGCAGACCCGGAAGATGTAATTGCCCTTGGCGGTGACCTCGGTCGCGGTGGCGCCGGGGGAGATGAGCGGGATCTTCGCGTTCTGGCAGATTGGCGCGGCCTCCAGGGTGCGGCCGGAGGTGAGTTCGCCGAGGACCGCGATGACCTTGTCGCGGGAGATGAGTTTTTTGACCACCGTGGCCGACTCGCCGGCCCTCGACTGGTCGTCCTCGGTGACGAGCTCGAGCGGGCGGCCCAGCACGCCGCCGGCGGCGTTGGCCTCCTCGATCGCAAAGACCGTACCCTTGTGCACCGTCTGGCCGTAGGTGGCCTCCTTGCCGGTGATCGAGGCGAACTCGCCGATCTTGATGGGGGCGGGGGCGGCGAGGCCGGTGGTCAGGAGACCGGCCCCGAGGGCGAGCCGGCACAGCGGGATCAGGAAATGTTGGGGCATGGCGTGGTGATGCGAGGGGCTGACCAATAGGCAGCCCGGCGGGGCTTTCAACCTGCATCTGCTGCCCGGTGAGAGATGGCCGGGGCCGCACTTGTTCCCCCGGCTAAGCCCGGGTGCCCGCGGTGGGGGAATATAAAGCATTCAGCTTTGCCACCGGCGGCCGGATCGGTTGTCTCAACCGGGATTGAACCTCTTCGACCGATACCTGCTGGGCGAATGGCTGAAAATGCTCGGGCTGCTGATTGGGGCCACGACGGGCCTGCTGCTCATGACCGCGCTCTATGACAACCTGCGCGACCTCATCCAGATCGGCGTGGGGTTCGGTGACATCCTCCAGTACTACACCGCGCTGATGCCCAGCTACCTGTCGGTGGTGCTGCCGCTGTCGATGCTGCTCTCGCTGCTCTTCGTGCTCAGCAAGCTGCACCGGAACAACGAGCTCACGGCCATCCGCTCCGCCGGGCTGAACATCTTTGCCACCACCCGTTCCCTCTGGCTGGCCGGCCTGGTGCTCTGCGGCGTATCCCTGCTGCTCAATGCCAAGGTGGTGCCCTGGTCCGTCGAGACGTCGCGCAGCCTGCTCGAGAGCTTCGAGTTCAACGCCGAGGCCCGGCAGTCGGGCGGGACCACGCTCGGCCTGGTCTCGGGCGTGGCCTTCGACAACCAGCCGCAGAACCGCATGTGGTACATCAACCGCTACAGCCGCTTTGCCCAGAAGGCCTACGGTGTCACCGTCTCCGAACTGGACAAACAGCGGCGGGAAAAGACGCGCATCATGGCCCGGGAGGGGGTCTACGACGCCGTCCGCCGTTCCTGGACCTTCTGGGACGGGCGCGAGATCTGGTTCGACCCCGAGCTGGGCGAGATCATGCGCACTGTCAGCTTCACCGAGAAAAACGTCCCGTATTTCAGCGAGGACCCGGGCCTGATGCTGCTCATCGACCGGAAACCGGGCGACCTGTCCTTCTACGAGCTGCAGCGCATCACCGACTACTTTTCCGCGGAGAACAATCCCAAGCTCACCCGCTACGAGGTGCGCTATTACAGCCTGATCGCGAACACGCTCGGGCCGCTTATCATCATCGCCATCGCGATTCCCTTCGCCGTGTCGGGGGTGCGGGTCAGCCCGGCGGTCGGGGTGTCCAAGTCCATCGGCCTGTTCTTCACCTATTACCTGCTCAGCACCATGGCGACCATGCTGGGCGGCAACGGCCTGATCGAGCCGGTCTGGGCGGCCGTCATGCCGAACCTCGCGATGATCGGGCTCGCGGCCTTCTTCTTCGGCCGGATGCGGTGATCGCTGGCTGGCCGGCACGTCACCGGTTTTCGGGCATGAAGCCTATCTGGCGCAGGAAGGCATCCGTCCGTTCGAGGGTATCCTCGTTGAAATAGCGGGCGTATTTGTCGTTTCCCTCCCCGAGGTAGTGGTCGAGGCCCTCCAGGGTGACCAATTCGAAGGGATTGCCGAGTTCGCGCATTTTAGCGGCGAAGAGCTGCACGCTGAAGTACGGGACCATGGCATCCTTTCGGCCGTGAAAGGCCAGCGCGGGCGGCAGGCCGCGCTTCAGGTTGTGATACGGCGAGACGGACCAGATCTCCGCCCGCCGTTTGTCCATGATCAGGTCGGCCCAAACTTCCATGGTGTTGTAGTTGCTCGAATAGAGCAGCAGGGCGTCGGGCCGCGGGCTGGTCGCCGGGTCATCATTGATCTCGTTGACGGTGTCGCACAGCGCGGTCGACCACGCCAGCTGGCCGCCGGCGGACTGGCCGGCGACCACGATTTTGTGGGGATCGACTCCGAGCTCCGCCGCGTTGGCCCGGAGCCAGCGGATGGCCGACCGGGCATCCTTCACCGACTCGACGAGGGTGATCTCCGGATGCGGATAAGTGCCGTCCGGCTTGACCGACAACCGGTATTGGAAGGCAAAGGTGACGAAACCCAGCCGGGCGTACCGCCGGCAGGCTTCGTGGAACTCGGACGGGCGGCCGAACACCCAGCCGCCACCGTGAAAGAACGCGATGGCTGGCCGGCCTTCCTTGGGGCGCTCCGGGCCTGGTTGGAAAACTCCCACCTGCAGCTCCTGGCCGGCCACATGCTTGTAGGTGCGCATTTCCATTGCCGGTTGGACCGGCGCCAGGTCCGGGGGTGGCGCGGCACCCAGGGCGAGGCAGGCGCCGGCGACAACGAGCAAATTCCAGCGGAGCCGGGGATGGATCGCGCGGGCGGGCCCGAGGGGATGATCGGCCGGCGGGCGCATGTTTTACGGCAGGAATGGCGGCGGCCACTTCAGGAACTCGAGGGTGGAGATGCGGCCCCAGTTGGAAAAAAGAATGATGCCCCACACGGCGATGCAATTGATGTAGGCGATGAACACCGCGGCGCTGCCCATGTCCTTGGCGCGCTTGGCAAACGGGCGTTTCTCCAGCGAGATGTCGTCGATGGTCCATTCCACGGCCGAGTTGAGCAGCTCGGCGATGACGATCAGGAAGAGGGAGAAGATCATCACGGCCGTGGAGACGGCGTTGACCGGCAGGATGATCGCGAACGGGGTGAGGATGGCGACGAAGATCAGGTCCTCCCGGAACGACGGTTCGTGCCGCAACGCCGCCCAGAATCCGTCGAGCGCATAGCGCACCGACGAGATGAAATTCCGGAAGTCGCGCCGCTTCGACTCGGGAGGGGGAATGGGCTCGCTCACGCGGGCAGTTGAGCGGGCGGCCCCGTTCCCGACAAATCTAAACTGCGGCTTAAGCGCTCCGCCGCCGGAAGCCCGCGGCCGGGGGCTCGGTCAGGCCGAGGGCCTGGCCGGCGTGCGCCACTGTCTCGTCGTGGCAGCCGATGAACTCGAGCAGCCGGCGGATGAAGCGGAGGCGGGTGGCGTCGTCGATGGTCATCACCGCCCAGAACTGCGTGCCGTCGATCTGGCGGGCGTGATTGTGGCTGCGGACCTCGTTGATCTCGTCGCGCGAGAAGGCGAGGTAGCGCCGGCCGCTTTCCTGGTGGGCGATGAAGTCGGCGAAATCACTGGCGTAGTTGCACGCGCACCACGCCAGCAGGGCGAGGTAGCGGTCGACCGGGTCGGCCAGCCGGGAGAATTCGTCGCCCGCGAGGTAAAACAGCAGGTTGTCGCCGGCCAGCGGCGGGCGCGAGGCATCCACGAGGGTCGCGACGAGCTCGGCGGGGGAGAGATTTTTCGCCGCCGCCAGCCGTTGCAGGGAGGCATAAGCCTCATCGCTCAGCTCCAGCTTTTTCATGACGCCAAGCTGACGCCGGTTTGACGCGCCGGCAATATTCAGCCGGCGAAAATATTTATAACCCCTGACCGGTTTTCCCGGATTTGGGATCACCGCGAGTGCGGCGTTGCCGACCGGCGGGGAGACGTCATGCTTCCGGGATGCCCACCGCCCTGCTCGCCGGAGCCACCGGTCTTGTTGGCCGCAACCTGCTCGACCTCCTGCTCGCGGCACCCGAATACGACCGCGTGATCACGCTCGGCCGGCGGAAATTCGATCTCACGCACCCGAAGCTGGAACAGGTGATCGTGGATTTCGCGGTGCTGGACCAGGGGCTGGGCGACAGGCGGTGCGATGATGTCTTCTGCTGCCTGGGCACCACGATCCGGCAGGCGGGCTCGCGGGAGAATTTCCGCACGGTGGATCACGCGGCGGTGCTGGCCCTGGCTTGGGCGGCGCAGCGCCGGGGCGCGCGCCGTTTTTTCCTGGTGTCGGCGCTCGGGGCCGACCCGGATTCACGGGTGTTCTACAACCGGGTCAAGGGCGAGACCGAGGAGGCGCTGCAGGTGCTCGGCTTTCCGACGCTGGCAATCTTCCAGCCGAGCCTGCTGCTCGGGGTGCGACCGCAGCCGCGGCTGGGCGAGCGGCTGATGGCCGCGGGGCTCTGGCTGCTGGATCCGCTGCTGGTGGGGCGGTTCAGGAAATACCGGGCGATCCAGGCCGCCGCCGTGGCGCGCGCGATGCTGCGGGCTTCCTTCGGCCGGGAAGGGCAGGGGCTGCTGGTCTATCAATCGGACGAGATCCAGGATCTCGGCGGATTCGAAAGCTAGCTCCAGTTGTAATTGAAACTGACACTGATCCGCTCGGCGGTCGTGCGGTTGGCGGCGACCTCGTGGCGGAGCCAGCTTTCGAAGAGGATAACGTGGCCGGCCTTGGCGGGGTAGGTAATGTGCGGCCGATTGGCCGGCCGGGCCGTGGCGGTCTTCGGCGGCGCGGCCATGAACTTGCTCAGGCGCGGGTCTTCGAACTTCAAACCGGGGCAGCCGGGCGGCGTGGTCACATAGTAGGTGCCGCTGATGAACGAGAGCGGATGCAGGTGCAGGCTGTGGGCGGCATGCTCGGGCATGATGTTCACCCAGAAATCAGTCATGGCGATCGTCCGGCCGCGCAGGTCCAGGTCGAGCGCGGCGGCGAACTTCCGCACGTGGGCCGTCAGCTTGCGTTCAAGCCCGGCGAAGGTGGACGAGAACTTGTGCAACTGGTTCAGCGACGCGTAGGAGGTGTAGCCGCCGGGATAGTTCTTCGCCGACCAGCGCCGTCCAGCCGTATCGTAGTCCCGCAGGCTGCGGCACTCGCCGGCCAGCTCGGCGTTGAATTTCTCCAGCCCCTGCCGTTGGAGGGGTTCATGATAGATGAGGGTGGGAAACCAGGCGCGCGTCGGCATGGGCCGAGTTCACATAAGTCGCAGGCCTGAGGCAACCTGTAACGGGGTGGGCGTTCCGGTACAACCGGGCAAGATACGCGTCAACTTTCTCATTGTAAGGCCCTCAGGCGCCTGATTTACAGACCCTCCTCTCATGAAGCACACCTCACTGTCCTCCCTGGCAGTCACTGCCTTGTCGCTGATTTGTGCGACCTCGGCCCTGGCTGACCGCATCGAACTCACCGACGGCTCCGTCATCAACGGCAAGCTCGTCTCCGCCGAGGGCGGCAAACTCAAGGTAGAAACCACCTTCGCCGGCACGATCGAGATCGCCCAGGCGAGCGTGAAGACTTTCTCCACCGATGAGGCCGTGAACGTCGGCCTCAAGGGCGGTTCCACCGCCCTCGGCAAGGTCGCCGCGACCGAAACCGGCATCCGGGTGGCCGGGACCAATGGCGAGCAGGCCGCCGGTACGGGCGAGGTGGTGGCCGTCTGGCGCCAGGGCGCCGACAGTCCGGAAACCCGCAAGCTGAAGGAATACGCCGCCAAGCTGGAGCGCAAGTGGGCCTACGAGGCCTCCGTCGCCATCGCCGGCCGCACGGGCGCCAGCGAGAAGTTCGGCGCCGCCTTCGCCTTCAAGGCCACCCTCGCCAGCTCACATGACAAGCTGATCTTCTCCCTCGCCGCCGAGCGCGCCGAGGACAACGGCGTGACGACCGCCGACCGCCAGATGGGCGGCGTGGACTACTCCTCCTTCTTCTCGCCCGACAACGGCTGGTACGTCCGCACCTCGCTGGAGAAGGACAAGATCAAGTCCCTCGACCTGCGCTCCAGCAGCGGCTTCGGCTTCAGCCGCAAGCTGATCAAGAAGGAACGCCAGGACCTCGAGTTCCGCCTCGGCTTGGGCTACCTCTCCGAGACCTATTCCGACAACACGAAGTTCAGCTCGCTCGGCCTCGATACCGCGCTCATCCACAGCTACACGTTTGGCTCGGCCAAGATGACCAACGTCCTGAACTACAGCGCCGCCTTCAAGGACATCGGCAACTACCGCATCCACCACGAGTCGGCCATCGAGCTCCCGCTCACCGCGGCCCTCTGGAAGCTGAAGTTCGGCTTCGCCAACGACTATCAGAGCATCCCGCCGGCGGGCGTGGAGCGGCTCGACACGACCTACTTCACCAGCCTGATCCTGAACTGGCTGTAAGTTCGTCGTCGGTTTTCCCGGGCCGGCTGGTTCATCCAGCCGGCCTTATTTTTTGGCAGACTCGCGGCGGCTGAGCGCCCCGTTCATGGCCACCGCCGGCCCCCACCAGCCATAGCGGCGCAACTGCTCGGCCCAGCGCGCGGGTTTCAGCACCGAGACGACCGCCAGCAGCACGCAGGCGACGGCGATGAAGCGCAGCACCAGCCAGACGATCTCCTCCCAGGTGCCGCCGCTGGCGACGAGGATGGTCGCGACCACCAGCAGGGGCAGCCAGAATTGCCAGTGGGCGAACTCCACCAAACGCCGGGACCAGCGCCGGGGGAAGGGGTGAACGGTGACCCGTGCGGCCGCGCCGGCATTTTCCCGGTCGATGATGTTCTGCAGCATGGCCGGTGGCCGGCGCAACCGCCATGCCGTGAGGGTCACCCCGGCCGTCACCATGGCGTGCAACAGGGCCCAAGCTCCGACAAGCCATGGCAGTCCCGGGGCGGTGATGGACCAATGCTGGGCCAGCCAGAGCACGACGGCATCGTAGGCTTTCACCATTTCCTCCCCCATCATCAGGTATTGGAGGGCAAAACCCTGCAGCGCAGCCCAGGCCCCGACGAGGGCGCCGCCGAGCCCCAGGGCGACCACGTTCCAGCCAAGCACCTGCACCGTACCGCCGAACAGCAGCCCCTGCATGATGATGGCGATCATCGGC
>Ga0255338_1001953_pt1 | contig 34373 bp, 32 predicted proteins | sample MeOH1_35cm_T4_19_FD_203715 | JGI IMG/M metagenome (GOLD analysis project Ga0255338, IMG submission 203715) | Sandy soil microbial communities from University of British Columbia, Vancouver, Canada - MeOH1_35cm_T4_195 | ecosystem: Engineered > Artificial ecosystem > Sand microcosm > Unclassified ...
CAGTGATGCAGAGGCGCAGCGAATGCTGTCGAAACAGTCGCTGACCTGGGACAGCGTTCCGGCGGCGGACGAGTTCGTGCCGCTTCGCTCGACAGCGAATGTTTCCAGGGGTGGCCTCACCGAAGAAGTCCCGCTCGCCTCAGTGCATCAAGACAATATCGCCATGGCAGAGCGCGCGGTTGCGGCGATCGGCCTCGACATTGCGGCGGTGGACTTCATAACGCCCGACATCAGCCGTTCATGGCTCGACGTCGGCGGCGCGATCCTCGAAGTGAACGCGCAGCCGCAGTTCGGCCAAGATGCAGCCAACGCCATTTTCTCCAAATTCTTTCCCGACCAAGGACGCATCCCGATTGGCCTGGTCTGTGGTCCGGCGGACGGGACGAGCTGGCTTCGCGAAGTGGAAACGGGGCTCACCGCCGGCGGGCTTCGGGTCGGCCTGGTCGATGCGGGTGTCGTATCGGTAGCGGGGCGCGTGGTCGCGCGCTTGCCTGGGATCACCAACTTCGCCGGCGCCGCCATGCTGCTGCAAGAGCGCGGCGTCGATTGCGTGATCGCCCGGCTCGATGAAAGCTTCCTTCAGGGGATGCCGAGCGACTCGATCGATTGGCTGGGGGTCGATACTGCGGATTGGACCGAGGAGACCGCAAGGCTCATCAGGATCGCCGCCGCTTTTACGCGCGATATTTTGGTGCGGCGCGATCTGATTACGCCTGAAGAGCTTCAGACGGCCCGGCGGGTCGAGCCCGGAGAGTGGGCCGATAAAATCCTCGCCCTGATGGCCGATCGATCGCCCGGGCAGGATCCGGGCGGGACTCGCTAGAGCGGGGAGCGCGATCTAGTATTTGTGCCGAAGCTCGAGATCGCGCGGCACGAAACGGATCACGAGACCAGCGCGCCGCCCTGCGGTCCTGTTCGGAGCCGAGCCGTGCAACACCCTGCCATCGAACAGGACGCATTGCCCCGGACGGAGCGGTGCTTGGCTGACGACGCCGGCCACGGGCGGGTTCGGCAGATCGCCATTGCTGCGCAAAGCTTCCACATAGGCGGGAGCGCGAAACTGCTCGAGAGGGATGATGCTCTTGTGGGAGCCGGCGAGGAAACTAAGGCAATTCTCCAGCGGCGCATCGTCAATGGCGATCCAGGCGTTGACGTTCGGGAAAGATCCTAAATCCTCGTCCTTGTACGTGTCCTGGTGCCACTCCACACGCCGTGCGCCGGCGGACTTTATCCAGAAGGTCGTGCGCCACACCCGCACTGGCCCGCCGAGCAACGCTTCGGCCCATAAAGTCGGGCGCTCGGCGAGATCGTCGACCCGGCTATTCCGCTGATGCGCGTTATAGATGGTCTCGACCGCGACATCGGCACCCTCGTCAGGAGCTACAGCGGAATAGAATGTTTCGGGGGTCTTCTCGGTGTCGATCAGAGCATCGAGATCGTCGCGAATGAGGCTCATCTCGCCTTCGCTCGCCAAGGTCAGGGGGAAGCTGAAGCCGCTTTCGTGAAACTCCGTGATCGCACGAGCGCTGAGCAAGCCGACACTCCCCTGTCATTCGCCGAAGCTCGGCTCGGCTCCTCTTTCTCCGAGGCAGTCGATGGCGCGATGTAGCACGGCTGCCGTCGTCGAAAAAGCAGAGGCCGAGCGCATCAGCGCGCTATTGGGACGATCTCGACGGGGCGCCTGAAGAGATTGCGCCGTCGGCTGAAACGGCTCCCGCAGCGCATGCCAAACGGATAAGGAAGAAGCATGCGCTTGGTGACGCTCGCCCATCAGGAGGATTTCGACGGCTGGCGCGATGCCGCACGTGCGCTCGCGGTCAGCGAGGTTCCGCCAGGCGACGTCGCTTGGCAGGTCGGCGAGACACGCTCGGATCTGTTCGCCGCCAGTGTGACCGAGCCGCCCCCGAGCGCCGCCCCCGGCGGCGGCTTCTCGGTGCCGCGCCCGTTCATCACCCTTGCGCAATCGGTGATCTGTCACAGCGACCCCGAACGTTTCGCCTTGCTCTACGCTTTCCTGCTGCGGTTGCGGACGCGGCCCAAAGCGATGGAGGATTCCGCCGATCCATCGCTGCAGCGGCTCGAACGGATGGCCCGCGAGGTGCGGCGCGACATGCACAAGATGCACGCGTTCCTGCGCTTCCGGGAGGTCGGCATGAACGGCGAGACACGCTATGTCGCCTGGTTCGAGCCCGAGCATCATATCGTGCGCAGCAACGCCGGCTTTTTCGTCCGCCGCTTCGCCGCAATGACCTGGTCGATCCTCACGCCGGAGCTTTCGGTGCATTGGGATGGCGAAGCCCTCGCCTTCACCGAAGGCGCGACCCGCGCCGAGGCGCCCGACGGCGACCCGCTCGAGGAGACGTGGAAGACCTATTATGCCTCGATCTTCAATCCGGCGCGGCTCAAGGTCAAAGCGATGTCCAAGGAGATGCCGAAGAAATATTGGAAAAACATGCCCGAGACGGCGTTGGTCGGAGAGCTGATCGCAGGAGCGCAGGCACGCGAGACGGAGATGGTCGGTAAGTCGGCGGCAATGATTGGCGACAATGCGCGGGCGGCGTGGGAGGCGGTACGCGACGAGGCGAAGGGTTGCACGCGCTGCCATCTCCACAAGCTCGGCACCCAGACCGTGTTCGGCGAGGGGCCGCTCGACGCGCCGCTGATGTTCGTCGGCGAGCAGCCCGGCGACCAGGAGGATCTCGCTGGGCGGCCGTTCGTCGGACCGGCCGGGCAGATCCTCGACCGCGCGCTGGCCGAAGCCGGCGTCGATCGCGCCCGCACCTACGTCACCAATGCGGTGAAGCATTTCAAGTTCGAGCGGCGCGGCAAGCGCCGCATCCACCAGAAACCCGATGGCCCGGAGATCGAGGCCTGCCGCTGGTGGATCGAGCAGGAGCGCATCCTGATCCGCCCGCCGCTGACCGTCGCGCTCGGCGCGACCGCGGCGCGCTCGCTGTTCGGCAAGGTCGTCACCATCTCGGGCACGCGCGGCAAGCCGCACCAGCTGTACGACGGCGGCGAATGCTGGGTGACCGTGCACCCGAGCTTTCTGCTGCGCATCCCGGAGCCCGAGCGCAAGGCGGACGAATATGCGCGCTTCGTCGAGGACCTGAAGCGCGTAGCGAAAAGGCTCGAGTCACTCACCGGCGGATAGCAAGGACGCCGCGGGGGCAAGGAAAAGGCCCGGCCGCTCGCGCGGCCGGGCCAATGTCACCGTCCTAGGGAAACGGTGATCAGTAGGTGCCCTTGAAGGCGCGATCGAGCGCGTGTGGCCCCTCGCTTCCCTGATCGTCGCGTTCGAACAAGGCGCGGCTGGTCTCCTCGTCGCGCCATTGCCGCGTCGCCTCCTCCAGCGTCTTGTTGATCATCACCTTGTCCTCGACCTTGTCGACCCAGCCGCAGGGGATCGAATGGTGGTGGCCGCCGGCATTGGGATCGCTCTTGGTGAGGATGATCCGGTCGCCGCGCACCTTGTCGACGGTGCCGATATGCTGACCGTCCGACCCGACGACTTCCATGCCTTCGCTGGCGCGGCCGAGGGCCTGGCGCTGGCCCTGTCGTTTCTCGCGCCAGCCGCCGAATTCCTGCTCGAAGCGCGACTGGTTCTCGCGGCGATAGTCTTCATAGTCGCGGTCCAGCGCCTCGATCTGGCGATTGCGCCATTCCGCATAATGGGGATCGTGGAGACCTCCGGCACCGCCGCCGCTATAGGGTTGCGAGCGTCCCGAGCTTGCACTGTCCCGAACGGACGCGCCGTAGCTGCTGCCATAGGCGCCGCCGACCTGCGACGACATCGACTGGCCTCCGTAGCTGCTGCCGCCCGCGTCGCCGCGGTCGAAGCGCCGGCCGCGATCGTAATCGCCGCCGAACCCGGATCCGCCCCAGCCGTCCTGCGCGTCAGCCGAGCCGCGAGTGCCGTAGCGCGAACCAGAGCCGCTTCTGCCTTCGCGCCAATCGCCGCCGCCCCCCCAACCAGCAGTGTCGCGCCAGCGATCCTGGCCGCGATCACGATGCTCCGCGCCCCAACCGCGCTCGCGTTCGGCGCGGCGGCCGTGGTCGTCATCGTCGTCGTGGAACCACGAGCGGACCTCGTCGCTCGCGCGCTCGAAGAAGCCGCGGTCGTCCTCGTCGCGCGACCAGCGATCGCCGTGATCGCGGCCATGGTCGCCGTAGCGGCCGCGGCCCTGCTCGCGTCCACGCTCCGCACCATATCGATTGTCGCCGCGCTGATAGCCCATCTGATCCTCCATTGTTCGATGATGTCACGAAAAGGTGACCCGGACTGGCGCCCGAACTGGCGAACGCCCGCCCGTAATCCATGTTAAAAACGAGGCACATAGAGGGTGCGTTCCGGCCGGCGGGCCGGTCCGTTGCGGCGGGAGGGTGAGCCGTGGCGACGCGCGTGAGAGAGCACAATCGGCGCCGCGGAGCAGGCAATTGCCGCATTGCATGGCGGAGCAGCCGTCGCTATTGGGGGCGCCTCGCCGACGAGGCGCGGGGCCGTAGCTCAGATGGGAGAGCGCTGCAATCGCACTGCAGAGGTCAGGGGTTCGATTCCCCTCGGCTCCACCACCCTAAAGCGCTGATCGTGCAGCGGATTTATTCCAGGTGAAATTGCCCTCGATCCGGTTGGTGTCGTGGTATCGCAGACGGCGATTTCGCGCGTGCGAGATTGACCATCACTCCGCTCCGATTTCAGGCTTGAGCCTGTCTCGTCTGGGATAGGCCGATAAGGCGCAGCCGGAGCCGGCCTCGGCATTGCAGGTATCAACTATCTCGACAACGGCAGCTGCTCTACCGGAGACGGCACCTATAACAGCGTCGTCTTCGATGAGGGGGGTGCAGGTGCTCGGCAAGTTCAGCATCGCCAATGCCGCTCGGGATGGTGTAACAGATTCGGGCCGCGACTTGGATCGCAAGGCGGAAGGGAGGCTTTACGATCGTGCGCGAGACGAAGCCGGTACCGGCGATGCTGACAGCCTCCGAGCTCGAATCGCTAAGGCGAAACGCGAAAGAGGCGAGTGCATGGCTGCGCGAGGAGTTCAGGAAGAATCCGGCCCTGAAGGGTTGAGTCCCCTGTTGCGTCCGGGGATGACGATGAGCGTATCGCTCGCCGCCCGCCACCATTATGCTCTTTCAAAACCCAATAGCTCGAGCGCAGCCGCGCGCCGACTTGCGAGGTTCCTTGCCCTGACGAACAGCTACGTTGTGCGTCGGGCGCCTGATCTAGCCCTGCGCGAACGCTGCGTGCCAGCCGGGGTCGCACCATTCTTGTTCGCTTTTGCCGGTGCCGCCTTGGCCGTGTTTCGACGGCCAAGGCCGATCTTGTGCGCGAGGCTTCGCCGCTTCTCGGAATAATTCGGCGCGACCATCGGATAGTCCGATCCGAGCTTCCATTTTGCCCGATATTGGGAAGGCGTCATTTGATGGTCGGTCTTGAGGTGCCGCTTCAGCATCAGGAGCTTCTTGCCATCCTCCAGGCAAATGATGAAGTCCGGCTTGACCGAGGATCGGGCCGGGACGGCCGGCTGCTGTGGGCGCACAGGCTCTGCTTTTGCGCCCAGGCCACCAAGCGCGGCGTGGACTTCGCCGATCAGCCGGGGGAGGTCTCCCACTGCCACCGAATTATTCGACACGTGCGCCGCGACGATGTCCGCGGTGAGAGTCAGCAACGCTTCTGAACCCATTGCAGCCATTTCGGTCTTCTCCCTGGGAAAAGACGGCGTGACGCGAAAAACGCGCAATGGCAAGTCAAGAATAGACGACGATCGAATAATTACCGGCAAAATGGATGTATCTGATCAAACGATCAGTCAGAAACAAATCAAACTTGCGAAGTATTGCCCTCCCAACAGGATTTTTACCTGTGCTTTGGCTGAGCCATCCAGCACGATCTCGTATCCTTCAAAGCCGGTGGCTTCTCAGCCTGTCCCTTTGCTCAACTGTCATGCTCGCGAAACCGCTGCCGGGGCGCACGCTGCGAGGGCGGACGACGCTCGCTGAGGAGAATGCCCGCGCCGACCAGGACCATGCCGACGAGGTGATAGAGCCCGAAGCGTTCCCCAAGCAGCAAGATCGAGAACAGTGCGCCCAAGGCGGGGCTGAGGTTGAGGAACTGGCTCGCGCGGGCGGCGCCGATCAGTTCCACGCCGCGATTGAAGAACATCTGCGCGACGAGCGACGGGAAGATGGCGACAAAGGCGAGGCACAGCCAGCTTTCGGGCGTTTGCACGATCCTGCGTCCGCGGCTGAGCTCGTGCAGGTATAAGGGAGCGACGACCATGAGGCCCACCACGAGTATGGCGGCGAAAAAGCTCAGAGGGTGAACAGCGGGCCGCTTCCGCAGGAAGACGGCATAGACGGCCCAATTCAGGCCACCCAGCAGGACGAGCGCGTCCCCGATGTTGAGCCGCAGGCCGAGAAGCAGCGCGGCATCGCCCTTGGAGACGATCGCCAGGACTCCCACGAGCGAAAGCAACACGCCGACGATCTGCGATCGCGACGCCGAATCCCGGAAGATCAGCATCCCCATGGCGAGGATCATCGCCGCCTGCGCGGCATTCAGGACGCTCACGTTGAGCGCGGTGGTATATTGAAGGCCGTAATAGAGCAAAGCGCTGAAGGTGCCGGCGCCGAGGCTCCCGAACATGACGAGCATAGGCCATTGCCGCCGAAGCACGGGCCAATCTTTTCTGATGTGGGGCCAGGCGAACGGCAGCAGCAACAGAAGCGCCACCAGCCAGCGCCAGAAGGATAAAGCCATCGGCGGCACGAACTCCCGTGCGACCCGCCCGACGATGATATTTCCCGCCCAGGACATCGCCGTGATCGTCAGCAGCAGATAGGCCGAGTTCCAGGCGGGACCCAGGAGTGAGGCGTTGTGGCGCATGCGCCGAAGCGGACCGTTCACAGCGGTGTTTTGGACAGAGCTGCCGCTCCGGCTTTGGCCACCGCTTCATCCTCGGCCGGTGATGCGCCGCTGGCGCCGATCGCTCCGACGACACGGCCGTCGACAAGGATCGGCACCCCCCCTTGCACGGGCATGATCCCTTCGATGGCGACCAGCGACGGCCTGCCGCCATTGACCATATCCTCGAGGACCTTCGAGGGGGAGCGAAGATAGGCTGCCGTCCGCGCCTTGCCGAGCGAGACGTCGACGGTGATCAGCCTCGCATCGTCCATGCGCTGGAATGCCAGCAGGTGACCGCTCGCATCGACCACGGCGATGCTGAGCTTGAGCCCCCGCCCCGCTGCCTCCCGTTCGGCCGCGTCGAGCGCGCGTCGTGCACCCTCGGCGGTCAATATCGACTGCTGCGCTACCAAAGGCGGCGCGGATTGAGCCGAGCCGGGCGACGAAAGCCCAACAAGCGCGGGTGCAGCCAGCAGAGACCAAATCGATGTCATGCTTCCTCCTCGGATACAGTCCAGCTCCTCGGATAGACAGCAGGGCAATGTCAATTTGCGATGCGCGGACAGGGTCACGTTTCGGCGTGAACCAAATCCAACTCAAAGGCGTTCCCCCGACGAAATAATGTCGGGAGAGTAGAATGTCCGCGATCCGCCCCCTGCTGCTGGCCGTCGCCGCAGCGTCCCTTCCCCTCGCAAGCTGCAAGACCGACAATGCGGCGGGCGATGCGGTGTCGAGCGCCGGCAGTGCCGTCGCCAGCGGCGGCAAGGCGCTCGCCAGCGGCGTCACAAGCGGCGTCGGCGGCGGCATCCCGTCGCTGGTCAACGTCGACCTCAGCAACGTCCTCAACGACCTCGCGGTGCGGCTCAACCTCGACCGCGCGAACGTGCCGATCAACGCGCAGATCCCGATCACCCTCGCGGCGAACATCTGCGGGGTCTCGATCAACATCCTTTCGGCGTCGACCGGCGGCAAGGCCGATTGCACCGCCACCACCAGCTCCCCCGAGCTCGCGCAGGTCGTCCAGCAGCAGCTCGCCGCCGGCGGCTCGGTCGGCGGCGGCGCGCAGGGCGGGTCGACGGCCGGCAATAGCGGCGCGACCGGCACCGGCGCGACGAGCACCAGCGGCGCGGGCACGACGACCGGCCAATCGACCGGCTCGACCCAGACGACCGGCCAGACGACTGGGACCACGGCTCCGGCGGCCGGCACGACGACCACCGGCACCCCGACGCAGCCGACGACGCCGCAATGAGCGCGCCGCCGGCCGATCGCGATCAACCAGGGAGAAGAGTGATGCGTAGGACAATCTTGATCATCGCGGCCGCCGCCAGCCTGCCGCTCGCGGCGTGCAACCAGAATGAAGGCGGCGTCGCAAGCGCCGGCAGCGAGGCGGCGACCCCGGCCGGCTCGGGCAGCGTCGGTGCCAGTGCCGGCGCGACCAGTGGCGGCAGCGGCACCTCTGGTTCCGGCAGCACGTCCGGCGGGACGAGCAGCGGCGTCGGCGGCAGCGGCATCCCCGCGCTGGTCAACGTCAATTTGGAGAATGTGCTCAACGACCTTTCGGTCCGCCTGCAGATCGACCGCGCCAACATTCCGGTCAATGCGCAGATCCCGATCGACGTCGCCGCCAATGTCTGCGGCGTGTCCGTGAGCGCACTGTCGCTGTCGACCGGAGGCAATGCGAGCTGCACCGCCAAGACCGCGACTCCGCAGCTCGCGCAGGTCGTCCAGCAGCAGGTCGCGGCCGGCGGCTCGGTCGGCGGCGGCGCGCAGGGCGGCTCGACCGCGACGACCGGCAGCGCCAGCGGCTCGGGCGGCACCTCGACCTCCGGCTCGTCGGGCACCGGCGGCACCTCGAGCGGCACGACCGAGACGACGACCACGCCCAACTGACCGGTACGGCAACGGCCGTCGCGCCACCGCGCCGGCCGTTCGCCGCATGCGCCACGGGTCACCCGCCGCCCACCGGCTTCGAACCGCGGGCCCCGGCGTCGATTGCTTAATGGGAAAACTCCTGAAAAAGAGGGCCCCACCCCTTTATCTCAAGAGTTGATTCTCGATGGCTACGACAATGGAAGAGCTCGAAGCGCGGCGGCGGCAGGCCCAGATGGGCGGCGGCGAGAAGCGCATCGCCGCGCAGCACGCCAAAGGCCGGCTGACCGCGCGCGAGCGTCTCGAAGTGCTGCTCGATGAGGGCAGCTTCGAGGAATATGACATGTTCGTCGAGCATGACTGCGCCGAATTCGGGATGGAGCAGCAGAAGATCCCCGGCGACGGCGTCGTCACCGGCTCCGGCACGATCAACGGCCGCCTCGTCTATGTCTTCGCCCAGGATTTCACCGTGTTCGGCGGCTCGCTCTCGCAGCGCCACGCGCAGAAGATCTGCAAGGTGATGGACATGGCGATGCGGGTCGGCGCGCCGGTGATCGGCCTCAACGACAGCGGCGGCGCGCGCATCCAGGAGGGTGTCGCGAGCCTCGGCGGCTATGCCGAGGTATTCCAGCGCAACGTGCTCGCCTCCGGCGTGGTGCCGCAGATCAGCCTGATCATGGGGCCGTGCGCGGGCGGCGCGGTCTACAGCCCGGCGATGACCGACTTCATCTTCATGGTGAAGGATTCGAGCTACATGTTCGTCACCGGCCCCGACGTGGTCAAGACCGTGACCAACGAGGTGGTGACCCAGGAGGAGCTTGGCGGCGCGGTGACGCACACGACCAAATCCGGTGTCGCCGACGTCGCGTTCGACAACGACATCGAAGCATTGCTCGCGACCCGCGACTTCTTCGATTTCCTGCCGCTGTCGAATCGCCACGATCTGCCGACCCGCCCGACCGCCGACCGCTGGGACCGGATCGAGGACAGCCTCGACACCCTCATCCCCGACAGCGCGGCCAAGCCCTACGACATGCACGAGCTGATCCGGAAGACGGTCGACGAGGGCGATTTCTTCGAGATCCAGCCGAGCCACGCCGGCAACATCATCACCGGCTTCGGCCGCATCGAGGGCCGCACCGTCGGCATCGTCGCCAACCAACCGATGGTCTTGGCCGGCGTGCTCGACATCGCCGCATCGAAGAAGGCGGGCCGGTTCGTGCGCTTCTGCGACGCGTTCGAGATCCCGATCATCACCTTCGTGGACGTCCCGGGCTTCCTGCCCGGGGTCGCGCAGGAGCATAACGGCATCATCAAGAATGGCGCGAAACTGCTGTTCGCTTATGCCGAGGCGACCGTGCCGAAGATCACCGTGATCACCCGCAAGGCCTATGGCGGCGCCTATGACGTTATGGCTTCCAAGCATCTGCGCGGCGACCTCAACTACGCCTGGCCCTCGGCCGAGATCGCGGTGATGGGCGCCAAGGGCGCGGTCGAGATCATCTTCCGCCAGGACATCGGCGATGCCGACAAGATCGCGGCGCGCACCCGCGAATATGAGGAGCGCTTCGCCAATCCGTTCGTGGCGGCGAGCATGGGCTTCATCGACGAGGTGATCATGCCGCATTCGACCCGCCGGCGGATTGCGCTCGGCCTTCGCAAGCTGCGCGACAAGCAGCTCGAGAATCCGTGGAAGAAGCATGACAACATCCCTCTCTGAGGACCATCTCGTCGGGCTGGTCGCGATCGGCGTGATCCCGTGGATCGGCTGGACCTTGCGGCGCGGCCTGCGCGAGGCGCGGCTGCCGATCGGGCGCACTTATGTCGTGCGCGGCGAACGGCCGTCGGCCTTCGCCACGCTCGCAATCCTCTACGTCGCGGCGGCAATGCTGATGGCGTGGATTTCCTATGACCTGCTGCTGGAGAGCCTGATATGAGCATCGGCCGCCTCAACCATGTCGGCGTCGCCACCCCCTCGATCGAGAAGAGTGTCGCGCTCTATCGCGACCTGCTCGGCGCGACCCGCATCCACGATCCGATCGAGTTGCCGGCGCAGGGCGTCCGCGTCTGCTTCATCGACACCCCCAACAGCCAGATCGAGCTGGTCGAGCCGCTCGGCGAGAATTCGCCGATCCACGGCTTCCTTGCCAAGAACCCGGCCGGGGGGCAGCATCATATCTGCTTCGAGGTGCCGGACATCCACCAGGCCGCGGCCGACATGGAAGCCAAGGGCGCCAAGGTGCTCGGCGCGCCCCGGATCGGCGCGCATGGAACGATGGTGATCTTCGTCCATCCCAAGGATATGGGCGGCGTGTTGGTCGAGCTGATGGAGTCGCCGCAAGTTGGGCATTGATCGGAAATCCGTCTCGGACTGGCAGGCCGCGGCCGCCAAGGAGGTCAAGGGCAAGGACCTGACCTGGCGCACCCCCGAAGGCATAGACGTCAAGCCGCTCTACACGGCCGAGGATGTCGAGGGCATCGATCCGGGCCTGCCCGGCTTCGAGCCGTTCACGCGCGGGCCCTATGCCTCGATGTACACCGGCCGGCCGTGGACGATCCGGCAATATGCCGGCTTCTCGACCGCCGAGGAATCGAACGCTTTCTACCGGCGCAACCTCGCCGCCGGCCAGAAGGGCCTGTCGGTCGCGTTCGATCTCGCCACCCACCGCGGCTACGACAGCGATCATCCGCGCGTCGTCGGCGACGTCGGCAAGGCCGGCGTCGCGATCGACACGATCGAGGACATGAAGATCTTGTTCGACGGTATCCCGCTCGGCGAGATGTCGGTCAGCATGACGATGAACGGCGCGGTGCTGCCGGTGATGGCCTTCTACATCGTCGCCGCCGAGGAACAGGGCGTCGCGCCCGAGCAGCTCTCGGGGACGATCCAGAACGACATCCTCAAGGAGTTCGCGGTCCGCAACACCTATATCTACCCGCCGGCGCCCTCGATGCGGATCGTCGCCGACATCATCGAGCATGCCTCGAAGCACATGCCGCGCTTCAACCCGATCTCGATCAGCGGCTATCACATGCAGGAGGCCGGCGCGACGGCGGTCCAGGAGCTCGCCTTCACGCTCGCCGACGGCATGGAATATGTCCGAGCCGCCCAGGCGCACGGGCTCGACGTCGATGTGTTCGCGCCGCGCCTGTCCTTCTTCTGGGGCATCGGCATGAACTTCTTCATGGAGATCGCCAAGCTGCGCGCGGGGCGCCTGCTGTGGCATCGCATCATGGAGGATTTCGGCGCCAAGAACCCCAAGTCGAAGATGCTGCGCACCCATTGCCAGACGTCGGGCGTCAGCCTCACCGAGCAGGATCCGTACAACAATGTGATCCGCACGACGATCGAGGCGATGGCCGCGGTGCTCGGCGGCACCCAGTCGCTGCACACCAACAGCTTCGACGAGGCGATCGCGCTGCCGACCGATTTCTCGGCGCGGATCGCGCGCAACACCCAGCTCGTCATCGCCGAGGAGAGCGGCATCCCGCACGTCGCCGACCCGCTCGGCGGAAGCTATTATGTCGAGGCGCTGACCAGTCAGCTCGCCGACCAGGCCTGGGCGCTGATCGAGCAGGTCGAGCAGATGGGCGGCATGACCAAGGCGGTCGCCTCGGGCATGCCCAAAAGGCTGATCGAGGAAGCCTCGGCGGCGCGCGCCGCGCGGGTCGACCGGGTCGAGGACGTGGTCGTCGGCGTCAACCGCTACCAGCCGCAGGAGCCGCTGCACATCGACATCCTCGACGTCGACAATGCCCGGGTCCGCGCCGGCCAGATCGAGCGGATCGAGCGCCAGCGCGCGACCCGCGATGCCGGCAAGACCCAGGCCGCGCTCGACGCATTGCGCGACGGCGCCCGGGGCGACGGCAATTTGCTCGCGCTTGCCGTCGAGGCGGCGCGGGCGCGCGCCACCTTGGGCGAGATCAGCCAGGCGCTCGAGGACGTGTTCGGCCGCTACGAGACGGTGCCCGAGCCAGTCAGCGGCATCTACGGCGGCGCCTATCGGGGGGACCCCCGCTGGGAGCGCGCCGAGCAGGGCGTCGGCACGGTCCGCACCCGGCTCGGCCGCAACCCGCGCCTGCTGGTCGCCAAGATGGGCCAGGACGGGCACGACCGCGGCGCCAATCTGGTCGCTTCGGCCTTCGCCGATCTCGGCTTCGAAGTGGTGTCGGGGCCTCTGTTCCAGACGCCGGAGGAAAGCGCGCGGCTCGCGATCGCGCGGGACGTCGACGTGGTCGGCGCCTCGAGCCTCGCAGCCGGCCACAAGACCCTGGTCCCCGAGCTGATCGGCCATCTTCGCGACATGGGCCGGCCCGACATCAAGGTGGTCGTCGGCGGCGTCATCCCCGCGCAGGACTATGACATGCTGCGCAAGGCCGGCGTGCAGGCAATCTTCGGGCCCGGCACCAACCTCGTCGATGCCGCCGGCGAGGTGCTCAAATTGCTCGGCCACAATCTGCCGCCGCTCGAGGAGGCAGCCGAATGAACCGGCCGCCGCTCCCGCTTCGCATTTCGCAAAAGGCACGATGCCGATGACCGACCCCCGCACCGATTGGACGCGCGCCGAGATCGCCGCTTTGTTCGATCTGCCGTTCAACGACCTCCTGTTCGAGGCACAGCAGGTCCACCGCCGCTGGCACGCGGCGAACGCCGTCCAGCTTTCGACCCTGCTGTCGATCAAGACCGGCGGCTGCCCCGAGGATTGCGGCTATTGCAGCCAGTCGGCGTTCGCCGAATCCGGGCTCAAGGCCGAGAAATTGATGGACGTCGATGCGGTGCTCGCCGCCGCGCGCGAGGCCAAGGCGGACGGATCGGGCCGCTTCTGCATGGGCGCCGCATGGCGCAACCCCAAGGACCGCGACATCGACTCGCTCTGCGCGATGGTGGCCGGGGTCAAGGCGATGGGGCTCGAGACCTGCATGACCCTGGGCATGCTCACCGCCGAGCAGGCCGCGCGGCTCGCCGAAGCGGGGCTCGATTATTACAACCACAATCTCGACAGCGCGCCGGAATATTATGGCGAGGTCGTGCAGACCCGCAGCTACCAGGACCGGCTCGACACGTTGTCGAACGTCCGCGCCACGGGCATGGCGGTGTGCTGCGGCGGCATCGTCGGCATGGGCGAGACCCGCGCCGACCGGATCGGCTTCCTCCATGCCCTCGCCACCCTGCCCGCTCATCCCGAGAGCGTTCCGATCAACGCCCTGGTGCCGGTCGAAGGCACGAGGATGGGCGACGCCTTGCTCGCGCAGGACGAGGCGCGGATCGACGATATCGAGTTCGTCCGCACCGTCGCCGTCGCGCGGATCGTCATGCCCGCTTCGATGGTCCGGCTGTCGGCCGGCCGCGAGAGCATGAGCGACACCTGCCAGGCCTTGTGCTTCCTGGCCGGCGCCAACTCGATCTTCACCGGCGACAAGCTGCTGACGACCGGCAATGCCGGCGCCGGCGCCGACGCGGCCTTGTTCGCCAAGCTCGGCCTGACGCCGCTGACGACCGACACCATCAACGAAGACAATAAGGCTGCGCCCGAACCGGCACGCGTGGCTGCTGAATAGGCGAGGAAAATGTTCAAGAAGATCCTGATCGCCAACCGCGGCGAAATCGCCTGCCGCGTCATCCGCACCGCGCGCAAAATGGGCATCGCGACGGTCGCGGTCTATTCGGACGCCGACGCGCGCGCGCCGCACGTGCGGCTCGCCGATGAAGCGGTTCGGCTCGGGCCGCCGCCCGCGTCGGAAAGCTATCTCAACGCCGATCTGATCGTCATGGCGTGCAAGGAGACCGGCGCCGAGGCGGTCCATCCCGGCTACGGCTTCCTGTCCGAGCGCGAGAGCTTCGCGCGGCGGCTCGCCGAGGAAGGCATCGTGTTCATCGGCCCGCCGCCCGGGGCGATCGCGGCGATGGGCGACAAGATCGAGTCCAAGAAGCTCGCGCGGGCCGCCGGCGTCAGCGTCGTTCCCGGCTTCATCGGCGAGATCAGGGACACCGACCATGCGGTCGAGATCGCCAATTCCATCACCTATCCGGTGATGATGAAGGCGTCGGCGGGCGGCGGCGGCAAGGGCATGCGGCTCGCCTACAGCGAGCAGGACGTGCGCGAGACGTTCGAGAGCGTGAAGCGCGAGGGGCTGGCCAGCTTCGGCGACGACCGCGTGTTCATCGAGAAGTTCGTCGAGAGCCCGCGCCACATCGAGATCCAGCTGCTCGGCGACCAGCACGGCACCATCCTCTATCTCGGCGAGCGCGAATGCTCGGTCCAGCGCCGCCACCAGAAGGTGATCGAGGAAGCTCCTTCCCCGTTCGTCACGCCCGAGATGCGCAAGCAGATGGGCGAGCAGGCCGTGGCGCTGGCGCAAGCGGTCGGCTATTTTTCGGCCGGAACGGTCGAGTTCATCGCCGGCGCCGACCGCAGCTTCTACTTCCTCGAGATGAACACGCGGCTGCAGGTCGAGCATCCGGTGACCGAGCTCGTCACCGGCCTCGATCTCGTCGAGCAGATGATCCGCGTCGCCGCCGGCGAGAAGCTCACCCTCGCGCAGGAGGACGTGACGCTCAACGGCTGGGCGGTCGAGAACCGGGTCTACGCCGAGGATCCCTACCGCGGCTTCCTGCCCTCGACCGGCCGGCTGGTCCGCTACCGGCCGCCGCTCGGCAAGGAAGGCGTCCGCGTCGACGACGGCGTCGCCGAGGGCGGCGAGGTCTCGATGTTCTACGATCCGATGATCGCCAAGCTGATCACCTACGGCGGCGATCGCGAGCAGGCGATCGATCTCCAGATCGCGGCGCTCGATTCGTTCGTGATCGACGGCATCGGCCACAATCTCGACTTCCTCTCGGCGCTGATGCAGCATCCGCGCTTCCGCGCCGGGGCCCTCACCACCGGCTTCATCGCCGAGGAATTTCCCGACGGCTTCAGCGGCGCACCGGCCGACGACCGGCTCAAGCGCAACCTCGCCGCGCTCGGCGGCCTGGTGGCAAGCGCCGAGGCGGAGCGCGCGCGCCATATCGACGGCCAGCTCGGAACCCCGCTCGAGACCCCCGCCTTGTGGATCGCGCAAATCAACGGCGACGAGTATGAGGTGCGGGTCGAGGGCGATACGATCCTGGTCGGGTCCGATGCGCTGAAGTTCGACGCCCGCTATGTCCCGGGGCAGACCTTGCTCGAGGCGATCATCGACGACGAGCCGCTGACCGTGAAGGTCGAGCGGCGCGGGTCGAGCTGGCTGTTCACCACCCGCGGCGCGCGCCACAAGGTGCGCGTGCTGACGCCGCGCAGCGCGGCGCTCGCGCGCCACATGATCGCCAAGACGCCGCCCGATCTTTCCAAATATCTGCTCTGCCCGATGCCGGGCCTGCTCACCATGCTCCACGTCAACGCGGGCGACAAGGTCGAGGCCGGGCAGCCGCTGGCGGTGGTCGAGGCGATGAAGATGGAGAATATCCTTCGCGCCGAAAAGACGGGCACGGTCGCGAGCGTCGCGGCCAAGCCCGGCGACAGCCTCGCGGTCGACGCGGTCATCCTGGAGTTCGAATGAGCGACGGCAGGCGCTCGGACGGCGGTGAAGCCGAAGCGGCAATCGCCGAAGCGGTTCCCGCCGCGACCCTGATCGTCACGCGGCCCGGCCCGAACGCTCCCGAGCTGCTGATGATGGAGCGCGCCGCGCATATGGCGTTCGCCGCGAGCGCTTTGGTCTTTCCCGGCGGCCGGATCGACGCCGGCGATCACGCGCTCGCAGAGCGCATCGGCGGCGGCCTCGAAGACGCCGCGGCGCGGATCGCCGCGATCCGCGAGACGGTCGAGGAGACCGGCATTGGCGTCGGCTTCGCCGAGCCGCCGGAAGAGAGCATTGTCGCCACCTTGCGCGCCGGCCTCGCCGCCGAGGAGCCGTTCGGCGCGCTGCTCGACCACCTCGGGCTCGGCCTCGCGCTCGATGCGCTGACCCCGTTCGCGCGCTGGTGCCCCAAGATGCGCGAGCCGCGCCGCTTCGACACCTTCTTCTATCTCGCCGAAGCGCCGGCCAACGCCGCGCCTCCACAAGCCGACGGCAAGGAAGCGGTCGGATGCCATTGGGCTCCCGCCGCCCATCTGATCGCGGAATGCGACGCCGGCCGCGGCCGCATCATCTTTCCGACCCGCCGCAACCTCGAGCGGCTCGCCCAGTTCGGCTCGATCGACGAAGCCCGCGCCGACGCGCTCCGCCGCGGCGTCCACAAGGTCGAGCCCTGGATCGAGGAGCGCGATGGCCGGCACTGGCTCTGCATCCCCGACGACATCGGCTATCCCGTCACCGCCGAGCTGCTCGAGAACGTGAAGCGGGGCTAGAGCATCGTGCGCAAAAGTGGGAACCGGTTTTGCGCAAAAACGATGCGGTAACAAACGATTAGAGCGGGATGCGTGATCCAGATATCGCGCATTCCGCTCTAGAAGCTTTGCGCGAAAAGGCGGGTACCGGCTTTTAGCAAGCAGCAAAGCGGCGACAAAGTTTAGACAGGCACTGAAGATGACGCGCTGCGCCCTGCCCCTCCCGGGCAGACTCACCCCAGCAAGTCTTCCCTGAGCCCGCCTGGATAGGCGACCAGCAGCGTGGCCTCGCCGCCGAGCGCCAATGCGGTCTGACCCTCGACCAGCCAGACGTCGCCCGCCTCGAGCGCCGCGTCACCCAGCCTGCCCTCGCCGCCCACCGGGATCAGCCACAAGGGCTCCGCGGACGCGGCGAGCATCCGCCCCGAAGCCTCGCCGGTCCACCGCTCGAGCACGAACTTGCCGCCCTCGGTGAGGATCTCGCGCCCCGGCGCCAGCCGATAGGATCGGGTGGGCTCGCGGTACGGCGCCGGATCGGCGACGGCGACCGCATCGTCGAGGTGCAGCGCGCGCGGCCGGCCGTAATCGAACAGCCGGTACGTGAGGTCGACATTCTGCTGGACCTCGATCAGCTTGAGCCCGGCCCCGAGCGCGTGAATCGTGCCCGCCGGCGAATAATAATGATCGCCGACCTCGGCGGGTCGCCAGTCGATCAGCTGCTCGAGCGTGCCGTCGCAGGCCGCGTCGCGCAGCGCCGGCTTGTCGAGCGGCTCGCGCACGCCGATGCCGATCGTCGCGCCCGGCTCGGCGTCGAGCACCAGCCACGCCTCGTCCTTGCCGCCTTTCTCGCCGCGCGCGCGCGCCGCTTGCTCGTCGGGATGGACCTGGATCGAAAGCCGTTCCGATGTGAACAGATATTTGACGAGCAAGGCGGCATCGCCGCCGCGCGGATCCTCGAACCAGATTTCGCCGACCGGCGGCGCGCCGTGCGGCACGGCGCCGAACGCCGGCAGCAGATCGTGACGACCCCAGACTTTCTCGACGCGGCGCCTGGTCAGGCGAATGGCACTCATCACGGCTCCTGCTGCACGATCCGCTCGGGTCATGCGAGTGCACCCCCTAGAGCCTGATCGTCTGAGGTGGAAGCGCTGCGCGCTTCCGCCGAAGGCGTGAATCAGGCTCTATTCCTATAGTTGAGACCTTGATTCACGCTTCAGGCGAGCCTGAAGCGATCAAGGTCTAGAGGGAATAATGGCGCGGTGGAAACACTGACCGTTCGACGCCGGCCGAAGGGCGCCGGAAAAAGCAACGGCGACTCCGACACCCGCCGAGGCGGGCTTCGCGAGTCGCCGTTTCTTGGCTGGCGCCGCCCCTGTTAGACGCGCCAGGCCGGCTCGAGGCCGTTCAGCTCAGATGGCGCGACAGGTGCTTGTTCATCTCGAACATCGTCACCTTCTTCGCGCCGAAGATCTTCTCCAGCTTGTCGTCCGCCAGAATTTCCCGTTTGTTTTGAGGATTCTGGAGATTGTTCTTTTTGATGTAGGCCCACATCTTGCTGACCACTTCGCTGCGCGCGATGTCGCCCGAGCCCGTCACTGCGGCGAGCTCCGCCGAAGGCTTCAACGGCTTTTGCAGCCCGTCCGCACGGCCAGAGCCGCCCCCTTTTTTCGTTGCCACCATCTCGCGCCCTCCTCTGTGAATTTCCGCTTTGTAGAGCGCAAACGCGCGCGCTTTGCAATGGCTCAAGCGCCGCGATCCTTTCGGGTCGTCGCAGGCCGCCGCAGGGTGTTGCGCAAACGGCACTGACTTGCGGGTCCGATCGGACTTTCCGCGCCTGATCCTGCTAGCCGAACGGCACCACCTTGTTGTCGGCATCATGGCCGATGTCGGCGCGGCCGCGATAGGCAATGCCCGAGCGCTCGCACCAGTGGCGCACCACCTGCTCCTCGCTTTCGCCGAAATCGGGATCGTTGGGCGGGACCAGGCTGCAGCGGCCGAGCCGGATCCCGGCGACCGCGCGGATGGCCGGATTGCTGGTGATGTGGAACATCGCCCGGTCGGTGCGGTACATATATTCGGAGACTTCCTCGAGCAGCAGCATATGGCCGTCGAGTGCGGGCTGGAGCGGCGTGCCGAGCAGCTGGCTGAGCACGGTGATGTTGAACGCCGCGGCTTTGCTTTGCCCGTCGAGGCCACCACCGTCAGCCAGATTGGGCTCGAGCGAACCAGCGTCGCGGCGGCTGAGCCAGTCGAGCGCGCGGCGCACCGCCGCCTCGCCGCCGTCGCGCCGTACGTCCTGCGGCATCGGCCCGTGCGCGACCTGCCCGAAGCCGGCGGCGTAGAGACCGGCGAGCAAATAGCCGGCATCGCTGTAGCCGAGATAGGCCTTGGCGCGCGCCGCCGGGGTGAGCCGCGCGATCGCATCCTCGGCGATCCGGCACGATCCGTAGCCGCCGCGCGCGAACCACAGGGCGTCGAACGCCGGGTCGTTGGCGACCGCGACGAACGCCTCGGCGCGCGCCGCATCGGTCCCGGCGAAATGATTGTGAACGAGGAAGCATTGCGGATGGAAGACGATCTCGACGTCGGGCGCATGCGCCGCCGCGAGCGCGGTCACCGCCTCGGCCACGTCGTTCCTGATCGGCGTGCTCGGCGCCACCACTCCGATCCGCATTGCGCCTCCCTGAAATCACCCGCTCGAAATCGGCCCCGTTTGAATTAGCGGCCGCATCTCAATAGGGCTGGGCCATGACTCACGCCAAATCCTATTTCTTCTGCGGGATCGGCGGCAGCGGCATGCTGCCGCTCGCCTGCATCGTCCGCGCGCAGGGCGCCGAGGTGGCCGGATCGGACCGCTCGCTCGACCAGGGCCGGATCGCCGACAAGTTCGCCTTCCTCGAGGCGCGCGGCATCGCCCTCTTCCCGCAGGACGGCAGCGGCCTGACCAGCGCCGGCCAGACCCTCGTCACCTCGGCGGCGGTCGAGGAGAGCGTGCCCGACGTCCAGGCGGCGCTCCGCATCGGCGCCGAGCGCATCACCCGGCCGCAATTGCTCGCGCGGCTGTTCAACGCCGCGCCGCTGAGTGTCGCGGTCGCGGGGACCAGCGGCAAATCGACCACCACCGGCATGATCGGCTGGATCCTCGACCGCGCCGGCCGCGATCCGGTGGTGATGAACGGCGCGGTGATGAAGAATTTCGCGACCCCCGACGCGCCGTTCGCAAGTGCCTTGGTGGGCAAGGGCGACGCGTTCGTCAGCGAGGTCGACGAGAGCGACGGCTCGATCGCGCTCTACGAGCCGGACGTCGCGGTCCTCAACAACATCACGCTCGACCACAAGAGCATGGACGAATTGCGCGGCCTGTTCGGCGACTTCCTCGCCAAGGCCAGGACGGCGATCCTCAACCTCGACGACGAGGAGACACGCCAGCTCGCCGCCCGAGTGCTGCCCGAGCGGCTGGTCGGCTTCGGCTTTTCCGATCCTTCCGCCGAGTTCCACGGCAGCGCGATCGTCGAGGAGCCGCTCGCGATCTCGTTCAACGTCACGCATCGCGCGAGTGGCCGCACCCTCCCGGTCCGGCTCGGCGTGCCCGGCCGCCACAATGCCGCCAACGCGCTCGCCGCGCTCGCCGCGGCCGATGCCTGCGGGGTCGACCTCGCCGAGGCGGCGCGCGCGCTCGCCGGCTTCGAGGGCCTCCGCCGGCGCTTCGAGGTCGTCGGGACGCGCGCCGGAATCACCGTGATCGACGATTTCGGGCACAACCCGGACAAGATCGCCGCGACCTTGGATACGCTGCATGCCTTCCCCGGCCGGCTGCTGATCTTGTTCCAGCCGCACGGCTACGGACCGCTGCGGGTGATGGGCGAGCAATTGATCGCCTGCTTCGCCGAGAAGCTCGCGCCCGAGGACGTGCTGATCCTTCCCGATCCCGCTTATTTCGGCGGCACCGTCGAGCGCACCATCGGCAGCGCGCATATCGTGGAGGGAGTGCGCGCCGCCGGGCGCAACGCCGAGAATGTTGCCGAGCGCGCCGCCGCCGGCGAGCGGCTGCTCGCGCTCGCCCGCCCCGGCGACCGCATCATCGTGATGGGCGCGCGCGACGACACCTTGTCCACGTTCGCGGCGGATTTGCTGGCGCGGCTCGCATGAACGATCGGGGCATGAACGATCGGGGCATGAACGATCAGGATGCGGCGCTGCTGGCCTTGCTCGAGACCCTCCATCGCCAGGATTATCATTTCGTCCCACCGACACCGGAGACGCACCGGCGCGTGATCTCGCGTCCCGGCCGGCAGCAGGCGCGCGACCTGCGCGACATATTCGGCTGGAGCCTCCCGGTCGCGCCGGCTCTGCTGCCCGGCGGGATGCTCGACCTGCTCGATCGCGGCGGCATGCTCCAGGCCGAGGGCGAGTACATGCGGAGCCGGGTGCGGGTCGCGCGGATCGAGGACCGGCTGTTCCTCCATTCCTGCTTCCCGACCGAGCAGGAGGATGCGGTCTTCCTCGGGCCGGACAGCTACCGTTTCGTCGCCTTCCTCCAGGGCGAGCTGACGCGCCGGCCAAACATTCGCCGCCTGGTCGACATCGGCGCCGGCGCCGGCGTCGGCGCGCTGATGGCGGCGCCGTACCTGCCCGACGCCCGGCTGACCCTGGCCGACGTCAACCCCCAGGCGCTGCGGCTCGCGTCGATCAACGCGCGCCACGCCGGAATCGAGGTCGAGCTGGTCGAGGGCGACGGCATCGACGCCGTTTCCGGCCTGGTCGACCTCGCGATCGCCAACCCGCCCTACATCATGGATCCCGACGCGCGGACCTATCGCGACGGCGGCGACATGCACGGCGCGCGCCTCTCGCTCGACTGGACGCTCGCCGCCGCGCGCCGCCTCGCGCCGCAGGGGCGGGTCCTGCTCTACACCGGCGTCGCGATCGTCGACGGCCGCGATGCGCTGCGCGACGCGCTGGCAAGCCAGCTTCCCGCGCTGGGCTGCTCCTTACGCTACCGCGAGATCGATCCCGACGTGTTCGGCGAGGAGCTCGACAAGCCGGCCTATGCCGACGTCGAACGCATCGCGGCGATCGGCGCGGTGATCGAGAAAGCCTAGATCTTCCAGGTAAAGGGCGTGCGCGAGCGGGACACGAAAAAAGGGGACGCGCCGGGCCGGCGCGTCCCCTTTCGATTAGAGGGCCTCAGCCGGCGACGGTGACGTCGATCTTCTCGACCCACTCGGGGTAGAAGGCCGGCTCGCGGTTGGACCAGCCCGGGGCGGTGGCGGCGGCTTCGCTGATCGACTGGAGCAATATGCGCCGTTTCTCGGGGTGGAGATGCGGCAGCGCGGCGGCGGCGCAGAAGGCAGCCGGCAGCCACGGCCGCACCGCGGCGCCGATCAGCCGCTCGTAGAGGAAACGGTAGGAGGCGAAATCGGGGAGGCGGTCCTGGCCGAGGTCGAACGCGGTGATCGTGACCAGCGGCCCCATCATCGGCTCCATCGCATCGAGGCCGCTGTCGTCGGGGACATAGTCGCGGATCGTGTCGAGCCGGCGATAGATACGCTCCTGGGCGCGGATGCTGGCGGCTTCGCCGACGTCGCGCGACCAGCGCTTCATCGCGTCGCGCCGGCCGAGCCCGACGTCGAGCGAGCGGCGGATGTACCGCTGCGTCGCCGCTGAGAAGCTCGCGAATTCCTTCATTTCGACCAAGGTCAGCGTGCCGTCGGCAGGCTTGGTCTGCGTACCCATGCTACCCACTCCTTTTGCCCTAGTGGGGAACATGCGCCTCAACAGCTTACCAAGCGCTTAACCACGTCCCCACTCCCCACTGACCAATGAATCAGAGTTCGAGTCCCTCGGCAACGTCTTATTTTCGCTGGGATTCGAAGAGGCGCGCGACTGTCACATCAGCGCAACAGAAGGCGCTCGAATCCCGCGGTTTTCGAGCCTGTCAAAGCGGGCAATGCATTTATCCACACATTTCTGCCGCAGGCGCCCGCAGCACGCCTGGTCCGGCCGCTCCGGAGGTGCGAAACTCCGCTCGCCGCGCTTCGTTCTTGAAAGCGTAAGCGAGGAGAATCTGCGATGCGCAGCAACAGCGGCAACGGCAAGAGCAGCAACGACCGCGGCAACCCGACGCTCGAGGAGCATGAGCAGGCGCGCGGCCGTTCGGGCGAGGCGATCACCGGCGACAAGAAGGTCGGCGGCGAGCCCGGCCGCACCGAAGCCCGGTCGAAGACCGGCAGCCCGTGATGGCTTCCGCCGGTGACACCACGCGCAGCGCCACAACGCAGACTGGCAGCCTGATCGTCGTCTGCCCGGCCTGCGCCACCGCCAACCGGGTGCCGCGCGCGAAGCTCGCCGCACAGAGTGCCGGGTCCGGTAAATGCGGCAAATGCGCGCAGCCCTTGTTCCGGCACGAGCCGATCGTGCTGACCGGGGCCAATTTCGATCGCCACGCGACGACCAGCGACATCCCGCTGCTGGTGGATTTCTGGGCCGGCTGGTGCGGCCCTTGCCGGCAGATGGCGCCGGCCTTCGCCGCCGCCGCGCGCCAGCTCGAGCCTCACCTCCGCCTCGGCAAGCTCGACACCGAAGCCGAGAGCGCGATCGCCGCCCGTTTCGCGATCCGCAGCATCCCGACGATGATCCTGCTCCGCAAGGGCCGCGAGATCGCCCGCACCGCCGGCGCGATGCCGGCCGGCGCGATCGTGTCCTGGGCCCAGAAGGCGGCGGCACAGGCGGCCGCTTAGCGGGCTCCCGCTCGCTTTCGTTCACGACTTCCCGCGCCGCCGTCTCAGAACAGGACAGGCAAAAGTCATGGGCAGACTTTCGCCCCCGGCCGTTGCAAAGCAACGTTCGGCACAGCGCATCTCAGGGCGCATCTCAGGCGGAGCGGCACGACATAATGAAGCCCAGTCAACCCGTTCGCAGGCACCAACCGCGCCGCTGGTGGGAGCTTGGAGCGGAGTATCGCTGGCTCGGCCGGCAGGCCCGCAGCGCCCTCCAAAAGATCGCCCCCCAAAAAATCGTGGGGCAAAGAAGCTCCATGCAGCCCCCCGTCACTCCGATCGCCTCGCTGCGTGGCGGATCGGCCGTCGCGTTCCTGATGCTGACCGCCTCCTGCGTCCACGACAACGCTGCCATCAGGTCCGCCTCGGCAGCCGCCCCCGCACCCGCCTATGACTCGCGTGCCGGCGTGACGGTCGCGCTGCCCGATACGATCCTCGCGGCGGACACGGCGGCGCTGAGCCCGCTCACCCCCGACCAGGCGGTGGTCGCCAATGCCGCCATCCCGATCGCCGCGGTCGCCGACGCCGGCGCCGGCGCGTTCGTCATCCGCGGCCGCACGCCGCTCGACCAGCTCCGCTCGGTCGATTGCCTCGCGCAGGCCGTTTATTACGAGGCGCGCTCGGAGAGCGAGGACGGCCAGCGCGCGGTTGCCCAGGTCGTGCTCAACCGCCTGCGCCACCCGGCCTATCCGGCGAGCGTGTGCGGCGTCGTCTACCAGGGGCCGATGCGGCCCGGCGGCGGCTGCCAGTTCACCTTCACCTGCGACGGCTCGCTCGCCGTGCCCGCCGCGGGGGAAACCTGGCTGCGCGCGCGGCGGATCGCCGCCGAGGCGTTGGCCGGAAGCGTCTTTGCCCCGGTCGGCCATTCGACCCATTACCACACCACTGCCGTGCTGCCCTTCTGGGCGCCCAAGCTGATCAAGTCGGCGATCATCGGCAGCCATATCTTCTACCGCCTGCCCGGCACGCTCGGCGCGCCGTCCGAGTTCCGCCAGGCCTATGCGGGCAGCGAGCCGCTGCCGCTCCCCGCGCGCTCGATGCTGCGCCCGATCCGCGCCGCTTATGCCGCGCGCGCGTCCTATCGCTTCGCGCCGGCGAGCGGCGGCTGGGCCGAATCAGGCGCGGAGGTCAGCGCGCCGGCCGACACCCTGCCGCGCGTGCGGCTGACCGATACCGGCCTCCCGGAATCCCGCGTCCGCGAGGCCTATCGCAATTCGGGCATGGTCCGGGCCCGGCCGATCGAGGTCGCGCAGGCCTCGGAGCGCAGCCCCTCGTAAAAGCGGTGCATTGCCCCCTCCCCTTGATGGGAGGGGTAGGGGTGGGGTGATCTGCGTCGTAGGCTGCTCGTTTCCGAGCGCATCACCCTCTCCCAACCCTCCCCCATCAAGGGGGAGGGCTCTTGAAAAAGGCGGGGCCGCGCCGGCCCCTCCACCGCTTCGCGGTCCCCCTCCCCACGAAATCGTGGGGAGGATTAGATGCAGGAGAATGCGACTCACGCCGCCGGCTTCCTGAACCGATAGACGATTCGATCGGTCTTGCCGGCGACGGCGGGGTCGAACACCAATTTGCTGTGGTCGTCCGCCGGGTTGCGCAGCAGGTTCGATTCGCCGTCGAAGACGAAGCCCGCTTTCTCCCAATCGGCGCGGATCACCGCCGGATCGATGCGGTGCAGTTTCTCGACGATTTCGCGCGTGTCGCCGCCGGGCGCCGCGACATGGTCGACGACGCCGACCACCCCGCCGGGCTTCATCGCGGCATAGACTTTCGCGAGGAACGCGGCCGGATCCATCCGCGGGAAGCCGTACTTGTCGCTCTGCCAATAAGTGTCGTGATAATTGTCGTTGATGATCGCGAAATCGAAGCTGGCCGGCGCCAAGGAGAGCGCGGCGGCGGTGCTGGCGAGCAGCCGCGCGTTGGGCGCGCGCGCCTGCAGCGCCGCGAAGCCGGCCTTGCTCTTGTCGTCGTGGAAGTTGATCGGCTGCCAGGCGAGCACCGAGCCCTTCGGGCCGACCGCGCGGGCCATGATCTCGGCATAATAGCCGGTGCCGGTGAACAGATCGAGCGCGCGATCGCCCTTCTCGAGCCCGAGGAAACGCAGCACCTCGGCCGGCTTGCGCCCGGCATCCTTCTTGATCGCATCGGCCGGCCGGTCCTTCGCCGCCACCGCCGCGGCGACATTGGCGGGCGCGGCCTGCGCGGCGGCCGGCAGCGCGAGCGCAAGGGCGGAAGCAAGCATCATCGTCGGGAAAAGCTTCATGGCGGCATCCTCCTTCTTCTAACCCAAGTCTAACAGGAGCCAGCCGCGCGACAATCCATGGCTTGTCCTGCGATTTGAGCCTCGTCCTTGCGATACGCCGGCGCTAAACCCATTTGGACCCGATGCGCGTGCTTGCCCGACACTATGCTTGAATGCGTCGCCGAGCTCCTGTAGAACAAATCTGGAACATATGCTGACACACATTTCCGTACGCGGCGCGCGCGAGCACAATCTCAAGAACGTCGACGTCGACATTCCCCGCGATACCTTGACGGTGATCACCGGCCTCTCGGGCTCGGGCAAGTCGAGCCTCGCGTTCGACACCATCTACGCCGAGGGCCAGCGCCGCTACGTCGAATCGCTGTCGGCCTATGCGCGCCAGTTCCTCGAGATGATGCAGAAGCCCGACGTCGATCATATCGAGGGCCTCTCCCCCGCCATCTCGATCGAGCAGAAGACGACCAGCCGCAACCCGCGCTCGACCGTCGCCACCGTCACCGAGATCTACGATTACATGCGCCTGCTGTGGGCGCGGGTCGGCGTCCCCTACAGCCCGGCCACCGGCCTGCCGATCGCCGCCCAGACGGTCAGCCAGATGGTCGACCGGGTGATGACCTTGCCCGAGGGCACCCGCCTCTATCTGCTCGCGCCGGTGGTGCGCGGCCGCAAGGGCGAATATCGCAAGGAGCTCGCCGAATGGCAGAAGGCGGGCTTCACGCGGGTCCGCATCGACGGCCAGTTCCACGCGATCGAGGACGCGCCGGCGCTCGACAAGAAATACAAGCACGACATCGAGGTGGTCGTCGACCGCATCGTCGTCCGCGAGGGCATCGAGACCCGGCTCGCCGACAGCTTCGAGACCGCGCTCAAGCTCGCCGAAGGCATCGTCTACGTCGATCCGGCTGATCCGACCAATCCTCCCCGGCACGGGGAGGGGGACCGCGCGCAGCGCGGTGGAGGGGCTGGTGCCTTGGCCGAAGATCCTAAAGCCCTCCCCCTTGATGGGGGAGGGTTGGGAGAGGGTGATTCTGCCGGAAGCAACCCGCCCTACGACGTAGATCACCCCACCCCTACCCCTCCCCATCAAGGGGAGGGGAAAGCTTTGGCTGGAGAGGGCTCAAGCGCATCCTCGGTCCGCGAACTCCCCGCGAAGTTCATGGTCCCGTCCGAGCTCTCGGAAGGGCCGAACAGCAGCGGCGTCGAGGCTGCCGATTCCGACAATTCGACCGCCAACATCGGCGTCGCCGCCGCGCTCCACCAGGCGCATGCAGGCGACGACCAGCCGCAGGGCGGCGCGCGCGCCGTGCTCTCCGACAACGCCCCTCCCGGCCGCATCACCTTCTCCGAGAAATTCGCCTGCCCCGTCTCCGGCTTCACGATCGCCGAGATCGAGCCGCGGCTGTTCTCGTTCAACGCGCCGCAGGGTGCCTGCCCGGCGTGCGACGGGCTCGGCGAGAAGCTCTATTTCGATCCGGACATGGTCGTCCCCAACCAGAATCTGACGATCAAGCGCGGCGCGGTCGTGCCCTGGGCCAAGTCCAACCCGCCCAGCCCCTATTACATGCAGGTGCTCGGCTCGCTGGCGCGCGAGTTCGGCTTCTCGCTCGACACGCCGTGGAACCAGCTGCCCGAGGAGATCCAGTCGATCATCCTCCACGGCACCAAGGGCAAGCCGGTCACCCTGACCTTCGTCGACGGGCGCAAGAGCTACGACGTGCGCAAGCCGTTCGAGGGCGTGATCGGCAACCTCAACCGCCGCATGCTCCAGACCGAAAGCGCGTGGATGCGCGAGGAGCTCGCCAAATATCAGTCGGCGGCGCCGTGCGAGACCTGCAACGGCGCCAGGCTCCGCCCCGAGCCGCTCGCGGTCAAGATCGCCGGCGAGGACATCAGCCTGTCGACCCGCCGCTCGGTCCGCCACGCTTTGGCCTGGTTCTCGACCCTCGAGGAGAAGCTCGCCCCGCAGCAGCGCGAGATCGCGCGGGCGATCCTCAAGGAGATCAACGAGCGGCTCGGCTTCCTCAACAATGTCGGGCTCGACTATCTCAGCCTCGACCGCACCTCCGGCACCCTCTCCGGCGGCGAGAGCCAGCGCATCCGCCTCGCCAGCCAGATCGGCTCGGGCCTGTCGGGCGTGCTCTATGTGCTCGACGAGCCCTCGATCGGCCTCCACCAGCGCGACAACGACCGGCTTTTGGTCACGCTCAAGCGGCTGCGCGACCTCGGCAACACCGTGCTGGTCGTCGAGCATGACGAGGATGCCATCCGCCACGCCGACCATGTCATCGACATGGGCCCGGGCGCCGGCGTCCACGGCGGCGCGATCGTCGCCCAGGGCACGCTCGACGAGGTGCTCGCCAACCAGGACAGCCTGACCGCCGACTATCTCACCGGCCGGCGCGCGGTGCCGATCCCGGCGGAGCGGCGCAAGGGCACCGGCAAGAAATTGACCGTCCACGGCGCGACCGCGAACAACCTCAAGAACGTCACCGCCTCGATCCCGCTCGGCACCTTCACCTGCATCACCGGCGTCTCGGGATCGGGCAAGTCGAGCTTCACGATCGACACGCTCTACGCCTCGGCGGCGCGGCAATTGAACGGCGCGCGCGTGCTCGCCGGCCGCCACGAAAAGCTCGCCGGGCTCGAATATCTCGACAAGGTGATCGACATCGACCAGTCGCCGATCGGCCGCACGCCGCGCTCGAACCCGGCGACCTACACCGGCGCGTTCACCGCGATCCGCGACTGGTTCGCCGGCCTGCCAGAGGCGCAGGCGCGCGGCTACAAGCCCGGCCGGTTCAGCTTCAACGTCAAGGGCGGGCGCTGCGAGGCGTGCAAGGGCGACGGGCTGCTCAAGATCGAGATGCACTTCCTGCCCGACGTCTATGTGACCTGCGACGTCTGCCACGGCGCGCGCTACAATCGCGAGACGCTGGAGGTGAAGTTCAAGGGCCGCTCGATCGCCGACGTGCTCGACATGACGGTCGAGGACGCGCACGAATTCTTCAAGGCGGTGCCGCCGATCCGCGACAAGATGGCGATGCTCGAGGAGGTCGGGCTCGGCTACGTCAAGGTTGGCCAGCAGGCGACGACCTTGAGCGGCGGCGAGGCGCAGCGGGTCAAGCTCGCCAAGGAGCTCAGCCGCCGCGCGACCGGCCAGACCCTCTACATCCTCGACGAGCCGACCACCGGCCTGCATTTCGAGGACGTCCGCAAGTTGCTCGAGGTGCTCCAGGCGCTGGTCGACCAGGGCAACACCGTCGTCGTCATCGAGCACAACCTCGAGGTCATCAAGACCGCCGACTGGATCATCGATTTGGGCCCCGAGGGCGGCGACAAGGGCGGCGAGATCGTCGCGGTCGGGACGCCGGAGCAGGTGGCCGAAGAGCCACGGAGCTACACCGGCCACTATCTCAAGGACATTCTGGCCAAGTCAGTGCGGGCGGAGAGCGTCGCCGGCCCGGTGAAGAAGAAGCGTGGCTCTCGTGCGACATCGGCGTCGATGGGTGAACGGGAAGCCGCGGAGTAAGAGCTGCCTAACTGGAACGGCAAATTCGAATGATCCGCAACCGAAATACGCGATAAATCCAGTCAACGACCCCGCCTAAAGGAGTCCCTAGGCGTCTTTGAAGATCGTTTGCGGTGAGTCCGAGTGAAGCCTTCCAAAGAACTCTAGAGCATACCGGTCAGTCATGCCGGCTATAAAGTCAGCGATAACGCGCCTCTCCTTGCGCTCGTCACCTTCCGCAGCATGGAAGAGCCGTGCGATGTCGTGAGGTAAAAGAAGAGATCCCTTCTCCCCACTGAGAGCGTCAAATATTCCGCCTACGACTTCCTTACCCCTAAATTCAGCAAGCTTTACCCTGTTTGACGCGATAACAGCTTCGTAAGTGTAAATTTTGAGCGTCTCGACTTGTCTCTGCAGGTGGATTGGCAAACAAACCGAGCTTAGTTGCGGAAACTGGCTATTAAAATTTACTTCCACATTCTCGACTAGATTGCCAACCAGATTAGATGTGAACGCCGTCCTAACCTCACTCTCACTCGCAGCGTTATCCAATTGCTCTAGAAGAATCATTGAAGCCACTATTTTTTCTGCATCCGTGGCTCCTGTCGTCCCAATTCGATCATACGTTTCCGTTGTAACTTGGTCGTGAAACATATCTGAGAAAATTCCGAGTACATCGGTAGCGGCGAATGCGGGTTCACCAATCCTCTTACCTACTCTCTCAGCCACCCGGTCAAGCAGTGCAGAATCACTTGCCAACATCTTAGCCGGAGTAAGAAATCCAGCCTTAAATGAGTCTTCCAGGTCGTATGTTGAATATGCAATATCGTCGGATAGGTCCATAATGGAACATTCTATAGTCTTAAATGGACCATCGTTGACCGTCCACGCCGGCGCAACCTGCTTCTTAATATCGACTACAATCGGCTGATCTTCGATATAATAGCCCTTGGCCACCTCCGTTTCCGATGAGCGGTCTTCGGCGATAACTGAGTCATACTTGAGCACCGCCGCGAGAGTGCGGTAAGTCAGATTCAGTCCAGCCCTCCGCAGCAGAAGCGACTCCACACCGGGCTTGTGTCTCTTCTTCTCGATTTGCGTGACGATGCGTAGCGTTTGGGCGTTACCCTCAAACCCGCCACTTGAACGCATCCGTTCATCCAATGCCTCCTCGCCGTTGTGACCAAAAGGAGGGTGCCCAATGTCATGCAGAAGTGCAGCAGTGAAGCAAATCCGGGGATTTATGTTGTTCTCTCGAAAGTAGGGATGCTTGAAGTTTATACAGTGCGCGATCGACTCAGCGATTTGCCCAACTTCCAAAGAGTGGGTTAATCGATTTCGAAAGAAATCTGATTCGTAGCCCGGAAAAAGCTGAGTTTTTCCCTGAAGGCGCCGGAAACTTGGGCTATGAATGACGCGGGCAAAGTCCCGCCGGTATTGATCCCGAGCGGGTGTGAACGGCCCATCTTCTGTGACGTACCTAGCTTCGTCGTCTGCAGTGTATAATCGCGACATTCCCCTTCCACGACGGGCCGCTAGCGCCGTTCTTTGTCGCGCTGCTCTCTTGCTCGTCTTTCCGCGAGTTCCCTTAGCAGCCGCAACTTCTCCTCAGCAAGTCTTTGCGACTCCTGTCTCGCTTGCTGATCGTACATGTATTATCTCCTTTCCCGGCGGCGACGTTACGGGTGTTCAGCATCAGACTCATCCACGGTTGTGTCTACTGGTTTGAGATGGCCCGAAACTGCAAAACGACATTAACCGTGCATGTTCACTGTATGTTCCTGTGTCGAAAGTCAAGCGCCGCTTTGTATGGCTTAGTGCCCGATAGGTATGGACCCGGTTGGCCTCTCGGTTTCCTTCGCCGCGACATTCAACGGCATCAGTACGTACCGGTGTATCCGCCGCAGTTTGCGAACGTCCGCCATTTACGAAGGGATTTCTCGTCTCAAAGCCGCTAAACTGTTCCGGTCTTCATTGAGCAACTCAGAGGAGAGTGGGATGGCCGTCGAGATCATAGCGATGAACAACGGGCCCTATGCCGTGGCCGGGGACCTCAGCCAGCTCGAGCTGCGCGACGGCGGCGGCAATCTGTTCGACGTTGCCGACAAGAAGCGCATCTTCCTCTGCCGCTGCGGCGCCTCGACCACCAAGCCGTTCTGCGACGGCCAGCACAGCAAGATCGGCTTCGAGGCCGCCGAGGCGGCGGTGCAGGCGGGCGGCTGAGGCCGAGCGACTAGGCCATAGGCTCGGTCGCGAGCACCGCCGCTTCGCGGCGGGTGCGGTGCTCGCGCCACAGCATGTAGAGGCCGCTGCCGGAGATCAGCAACGCGCCGGCATAGGTATAGACGGTCGGCAGCGTGTCGAGCAGCAGCCAGCCGAGCACCATCGACATCACCAGGTTGAGATAGTCGAACGGCGCGAGCACCGCGATCGGCGCGTGCTGCAGCGAGGCGGTCATGAACAATTGACCGGTCGCGCCGAACAAACCGGCCGCGGCGAGGAACATTAGGGTGGTGCCGTCGGGATTGGTGTTGGCGATCGGCAGCATCGCCCCGGAGGCGACCGCGCAGGCGACCAGGAACCAGAAGACGATCGCAGCGACATGCTCGGTCGCGCCGATGTGGCGGACGGTGACGTTGACGCAGGCCTGGCCGAAGGCGGCGAGCAGGCCGACCGCGACGCCGAGCGGCGCGATCTGATCGACCGACGCGCCGGGCCGCATCACCACCACGACGCCGAGGAAGCCGGCCATGCCGGCGAGCAGGCGCTGGCGCCCGACCTTTTCCTTGAGGAACAGCCACGACAGAAAGGTCGCGAAGATCGGGCCCATGAACAGCAGCGTCTGCGATTCGGCGAGCGGCAGCATCTTCAGCGCGCCGAAGACGATGAACATCGTCGAGACGCCGAGCACCGCCCGCCAGAGATGCGCCTTGGGGTTCTGCATCGCGAGGGTCGCGACGCCCTGGGTGGTGAACACCCACAACAGCACGATCGGCAGGCCGAAGATCGCGCGGTAGAAGATCAGCTCGCTGACGCTCGCGCCGCGGGTGGCGCCGACCTTGAGGAAGGCCGCCATGAACGCGAAGCTCAGCGCGGTGCAGATGCGCAAGCCGATGCCGCGCATGACGTTGGTTGCGCGCGGGGATGCCGGTGCCGTCGTCGAACTCATGCCCCGCCTCTGCCGCGCGACGGCCGGCAAGTCCACCGGACGCAGCGGGTTTTTCGCCAGCCATCGTCAAGGCTTGGGTCCCGTGTCGCTCGAAAGACCGCATGTTTAGCCGAGACCTCGAAATTGTTCGGGCAAAGTGTTTGGCCTCAGCTTGTCCCTCCTCCCCCGTCACCCCAGCGCAGGCTGGGGTCAAGACGATGCTCGTATAAGCCACCGGTTGCGATCAGGGCTGCGACGGCGACTTTCCCAAGCACCGCTTGGATGCCAGCTTGCGCTGGCATGACGGGGTTTGACAGCTCACCGCGGACCGAGTTTTGCCGTGGTCGCGCGTGCGGCATTGAGATCGCGGACACACGCTTCGCGACGATGCTTGCCGCTAAGCTCGAACGGGCGCAGGCTGGTGATGCAGTCTGGTGATGAAGGGGGAGCCATCATGCTCATCGGCCTTGGCGCGCTGATCCTGGCGACCTTGTTCGCCGGCGCGGCGCTGTACATCAGCCTGGTCGAGCAGCCGGCCCGATTAAGCCTTCCCGATGAGGCGGCGCTGACGCAATGGCGGACGAGCTACCGCCGCGCGCTGCCGATCCAGGCCTCGCTGGCGGTGCTCGGCGGCATAACCGGACTTTCCGCCTGGACCGCCACCACGGAGTGGCAGTGGCTTTCGGGCGGGATCGCGATGCTCGCCAACTGGCCATTCACCCTGCTCGTCATCATGCCGACCAACAAAGCCCTGTTCGCCGCCCCGCTGGCCGGGGCCGGGGCGGAGAGCCGAGCGCTGCTGCTGCGCTGGGGGCGCCTGCATGCGATCAGGAGCGCGCTCGGGACCATCGCCCTACTGCTGTTCGCCTGCGGTCTGGGGCTGCGCTGAGCCGGAACGGAAACGGCGTGCGGAACCCAGAAGCGCGCCACGCACTGTGCGCAGAGCGGCAACGGACGGAAGACATGGCGAAATATGATCTCGAAGTCGCGGTCGCGCCCGATCGCAGCGCCGTGCTGCTGACGACCCTCGCCGACGGGCGTGAAGCGTTTGCGACGCGGCTCGAGGCGCCCGAGCTCGACGATCTGATCCGCGCGCTCGGCGATGCCCGCGCCTTGCTCACCGAGGAGGTCGCACCGCAGCTCGACGAGGGCGCTAGGATCACCAACAGCATCGTCGATCCCAATTATCTGGTCGGGACGAACACGCGCAAAGGCCAGACCCTGCTCGCCTTCCGCCATCCCGGCTTCGGCTGGATCGGCTTCCAGCTTCGCCGCCCAGTCGTCGAGGCGATGGTGCGCAAGCTCGGCCAGTGGCTCGAGGCCAGGCCGCGTTGAGAGCATTGCCTGAAAAGGCGGGTACCGGCTCTTCGCGACCAGCAATGCGGCGTCGAACCTGTCGAAGCCACGTAGCGGCACTGTTCGCGATTGCCACGACGCGCCTGCGCCTTAGGATCGGGCGAACCGCGCCTTGCCTGGGGGAAAATGCCGATGCCCAAGATGATCTTCGTCAACCTGGCGGTGAAGGATCTCCCCGCCGCGATCCGTTTCTACGAGGCGATCGGCTGCGAGAAGAACGAGCAGTTCAGCGGCGAT
>Ga0255338_1001954_pt1 | contig 34352 bp, 19 predicted proteins | sample MeOH1_35cm_T4_19_FD_203715 | JGI IMG/M metagenome (GOLD analysis project Ga0255338, IMG submission 203715) | Sandy soil microbial communities from University of British Columbia, Vancouver, Canada - MeOH1_35cm_T4_195 | ecosystem: Engineered > Artificial ecosystem > Sand microcosm > Unclassified ...
GCCGTGGCGGCCGAGGGGCCGCTGGTTGTTGACTGTCCTGAAGGAGTTCCCGTGCTGACCGACGCCCAACGCGCCATTGTGAAAGCCACCGTCCCGCTGCTGGAGACCGGCGGCGAAGCCCTGACCAAGCATTTCTACCGCATCATGCTGGGCGAGTACCCCGAGGTGCGCCCGCTGTTCAACCAGGCCCACCAGGCCAGCGGGGACCAGCCGCGCGCGCTGGCCAACAGCGTGCTGATGTACGCGCGCCACATCGACCGGCTCGAAGGCCTGGGCAACCTGCCCGCGCAGATCGTGCACAAGCACGTGTCGCTGCAGGTGCAGCCCGCTCAGTACCCCATCGTCGGCGCCTGCCTGCTGCGCGCCATCCGCGAGGTGCTGGGCGCGGAGATCGCCACCGACGAGGTCATTGCCGCCTGGGCTGCCGCTTACCAGCAGCTGGCCGACATCCTGATCGCCGCCGAAGAGCAGGTCTACGCCGCCAACGAAGCCGCGCCGGGCGGCTGGCGCGGCGTGCGCGCGTTCCGGGTGAGCAGCAAGGTGGCCGAGAGCGCGGAGATCACGTCCTTCTACCTGGCGCCGGTCGATGGCGGCGCGGTGGTGGCGCACGAGCCCGGCCAGTACATCGGCCTGCGCTTCGTCATCGACGGCCAGGAGCAGCGGCGCAACTACTCGCTGTCGGCCGAGCCCAACGGGCGCGGGCTGCGCATCAGCGTCAAGCGCGAGGCCGGCGGCGTGGTGTCGAACCACCTGCACGACCAGGTGCTGGAAGGCAGCGTGCTGGAGGTGTTCCCGCCCGCTGGCGCCTTCACGCTGCAGGAAAGCGACAAGCCGCTGGTGCTGATCAGCGGCGGGGTCGGCATCACGCCCACGCTGGCGATGCTGAGCGAGGCGCTCAAGAGCGGGCGGCCGGTGCACTTCATCCACTGCGCGCGCAACCGCGCGGTGCACGCCTTTCGCGACGCGATCGACGCGCTGGCCGAGCGCCACCCGCAGCTGCGGCGCTTCTACTGCTACGACCAGGCCGAGGGGGCCGATGGCGCCGACGCGGTGGGCCTGCTGGACCAGGATCAGCTGGCGCAATGGCTGCCGGCCACGCGCGACCTGGACGCCTACTTCCTGGGCCCCAAGCCCTTCATGGCGCTGGTCAAGCGCAGCCTGAAGGCGCTGGGCGTGCCGGAAGAGCAGACGCGCTACGAGTTCTTCGGCCCGGCCGCGGCGCTGAACTGAGGGGACGCCGGCCTTGCATCGCGTCCTTCGCTGGCTGCGCACCTTCATTCCGGCGCCGTTGACGGCCGGCCGGCGCGAGATCGGGCTGGGCACCCTCGGGGTGGGGCTGGGCCTGCTCGCCGCCGAGTGGCTCAGTCGGCACGCGCTGGAGACGGTCAACCCCTGGTTTATCGCCCCCATGGGGGCGTCGGCCGTGCTGCTGTTCGCCGTTCCGGCCAGCCCCCTCGCGCAGCCCTGGTCCATCATCGGCGGCAATCTGGTGTCGGCGCTGATCGGCGTGAGCTGCCAGCAATGGCTGGGGCACGGCGGCGCCGTGGCCGCCCTGGCGGGCGCCACGGCCGTGATGGCGATGTTCGCGCTGCGCTGCCTGCACCCGCCGGGCGGCGCCGTGGCGCTGACGGCCGTGCTGGGCGGGCCGGCGATCCACCAGCTCGGCTACGGCTTCGCCCTGTGGCCGGTGGCGGCCAATTCCGCCTTTATGCTGGTGCTGGCCCTGCTGCTCAATAACGCCAGCGGTCGCAGCTACCCCCACCACGGGCCTTCCCAGCCGCGCCCGCATGGCACGCGCGACCCCTTGCCGAGCCACCGCGCGGGCCACCTCAAGGAAGACCTGGACGCCGCCCTCGCCTCCTTCGGCGAGGTGCTCGACATCGACCGGGACGACCTCGAGGAGATCATGGTTCGCGCCCAGCTGCACGCGCAGCGCCGCCAGTGGGGCGAGGTGCTGTGCCGCGACATCATGTCGCGCGACGTGGTCCGGGTGCGCGCCGACGATTCGGTGGACGAGGCCTGGCACCGGCTGGTCCGGCACCAGGTCAAGGCCCTGCCGGTGACGGACCGGCACGACCGGCTGGTGGGCATCGTGTCGATGCACGACTTCTTCCTCGCCCAGAGCAGCCCCGTCCCTCAGCGCCTGCCCCGCCTCAGCACGGCGCGCTCGGTCGCGGACCTCATGACCACCAGGGTGACCGTCGCCCGCCCCGAGCAGCCTCTGGCCGACCTCGTTCATCACTTTTCCGACGGCGGCCTGCACCACATGCCGGTGGTCGATGCGCAGGAGCGCGTCGTGGGCATCGTCACCCAGTCGGACGTGGTGGCCGCCCTGTTCAGGGCCAGCCCCCGCGCCACCTGAGCCGCCCCGGATCTGGACACGCCCCCTCACGCACGACAACCCCCGGCCCGCGGCAGCGCGCGGGCCCACCTCCCCGATCCCTGGATTTCCACATGACAACGACGTCCCCCCCGCCGCGGCAGCCCGTTCCGGTGTCGCTCTACGAGAAGCAACGCAAGGTCTACCCCAAGGCCGTGATGGGCTACTTTGCGCGCTGGCGGTGGGCGATGGTCTGGCTGACCCAGCTGGTCTTCTACGGCCTGCCGTGGCTGCACTGGAACGGACGGCACGCCGTCCTGTTCGACCTCGACCAGCGGCACTTCTATGTCTTCGGCCTGGTGATGCAGCCGCAGGACTTCATCTACCTCGCGGCCCTGCTGATCATCTCCGCCCTGCTGCTGTTCTTCGTCACGGCGCTCGCCGGCCGGCTGTGGTGCGGCTATGCCTGCCCCCAGACGGTCTACACGGAGATCTTCCTGTGGCTGGAGCGTCACACGGAAGGCGACCGCGGCGCCCGCATGCGCCTGGACGCCCAGCCCTGGAGCGGGGCCAAGTTGCTGCGCAAGACCGCCAAGCACGGCGCCTGGCTGGCGGTGGCGCTCTACACCGGCTTCACCTTCACCGGCTACTTCATCCCGATCGAGGCCCTGGCCGCGCAGATGATGGCGCTGACGCTCTCGCCCTGGGCCACGTTCTGGGTGTTCTTCTACGGCTTCGCCACCTACGGCAATGCCGGCTTCATGCGCGAACAGGTCTGCAAGTACATGTGCCCCTACGCCCGCTTCCAGAGCGCGCTGAGCGACATGGACACGATGGTGATCGCCTACGACACGGCGCGCGGCGACCCGCGCGGCTCCCGCTCGCGCAAGGCGGACGCCAAGACGCTGGGCCTGGGCGACTGCATCGACTGCACGCTGTGCGTGCAGGTCTGCCCCACCGGCATCGACATCCGCAACGGCCTGCAGAACGAGTGCATCGCCTGCGCCGCCTGCATCGACGTCTGTGACGATGTCATGGGCAAGATGGGCGATGCACCCGGCCTGATCCGCTACTCGTCCGGGCGCGGCATGGAGCAGGGGCTGTCCCGAGGGCAGATGCTGCGCCGGGCGGTGCGGCCCCGCGTGCTGATCTACGGCGCGCTGCTGCTGGGCCTGTCGCTGGGCCTGCTCTGGAGCCTGTCCAGCCGGGCCGACTTCTCCGCCTCCATCACCAAGGACCGGGGCGCGATGGCCCGCGTCGTCGGACGCGGCACGGTGGAGAACACCTACCGGCTGCAGATCGCCAACAGCAGCGAGCAGCCCCGGACCTACCGGATCGGCGTCTCGGGCCTGCCCGGGCTGCAGCTCGATTCGGAGGCCAGCGTGGCCGTGGCGCCCACCGAGACCGCCACCGTCCCGATCCGGCTGGTGCTGCCCGCGGGCGCGGCCGCCGGCCATGCCGGGGAAAGCCTGCCGGTGAACTTCGAAATCCAGGCGCTGCCGGACGCCGAGGCCGCCCCGCGCCTGACGATCCGGGCCGTCTTCATGGTGCCGCGCGGATGAACCGGCCCCTGCCCTATGGCGTGACGCGCCGGGCAACGCCGGCTTCATGCGCCGGGACGCGCTGATTCTCGCCCCCTGCATCGTGGTGCCACCGCGGCGGGTGCAGCCCCTACCGGGCAGGCGCTAGCCTGTTCACCATGCCGGCGGTTGACGGCACGGTGGCGATCACCAAGCGGATCACCGTCACGCCGGCGAGGGTCGAATGAGGCACGACGTTTACCGCCGATTGGCGCAAGCCGGTACCATCGAGGCGGACACGCGCGAGGCCGACCACGAGGCCGGCGATCCGCTGCAGGCCGGGCTGGTGCGCCGCCCGCCCGCGGCGCCGGCGGACAGCCCGGTGTTCTTCAAACGCTGCGGCCGGGTCGGATGGGCGCTGGCCGCGGCGCGTTGCATGATGGACCGCCAGGCGGCCGGAGGGCCGCCGGCCTCAAGGAGTACGACATGAACCAATCCCCCCTCGCCCTGCTGAACGACCCCAGCCTGCTGAAGACCGACGCCCTGGTGGGCGGCCAGTGGCTGGCCGGCGCCAGCCGCTTCGCCGTGCACGACCCGGCCACCGGGCTGAAGCTGGCCGAGGTGGCCAACCTCGGCCCTGCCGAGGCCCAGGCCGCCATCGCCGCCGCCAACGCCGCCTGGCCCGCCTGGCGCGGCAAGACCGCCAAGGAGCGCAGCGTCCTGCTGCGCAAGTGGTACGACCTGCTGATGGCGCACCAGGAGGACCTGGCCCGCCTCATGACCGCCGAGCAGGGCAAGCCCCTGGCCGAGGCCCGCGGCGAGGTGGCCTACGGCGCCAGCTTCGTCGAGTGGTTCGCCGAGGAGGCCAAGCGCGTGCACGGCGAGACCCTGCCCACCTTCGACAACAACCGGCGCCTGCTGGTGCTGCGCCAGCCCATCGGCGTCTGCGCCGCGATCACGCCCTGGAACTTCCCGCTGGCCATGATCACGCGCAAGGTGGCCCCGGCCCTGGCCGCCGGCTGCCCGGTGGTCATCAAGCCGGCTGAGCTCACGCCGCTCACGGCCCTGGCCGCGGCCGAGCTGGCGCAGCGCGCCGGCATCCCGGCCGGGGTGCTGAACGTCATCACCGCCGACAGCGCCAACTCCATCGCGGTGGGCCAGGTGCTGTGCGCCAGCGACGTGGTGCGCCACCTCTCCTTCACCGGCTCCACCGAGGTCGGCCGCATCCTGATGGCGCAGTGCGCGCCCACGGTGAAGAAGCTCTCGCTGGAGCTCGGCGGCAACGCGCCCTTCATCGTCTTCGACGACGCTGACCTGGACTCGGCCGTGGAAGGCGCTTTCGCGAGCAAGTACCGCAACGCCGGCCAGACCTGCGTCTGCGCCAACCGCCTGTACGTGCAGGACGGCGTGTACGACGCCTTCGTCGCCAAGTTCGCGGCCAAGGTGAAGACGGCCCGGGTGGGCAACGGCTTCGAGGACGGGGTGAACCAGGGCCCGCTGATCGAGGCGGCGGCGCTGGACAAGGTGCAGCGCCACGTCGAGGACGCCGTGGCCAAGGGCGGGCGGGTGCTGACCGGCGGCCACCGCCTGGACCAACTGGGAGCGGGCCTGTTCTTCGAGCCCACGGTGGTGGCCGACGCCACGGCCGACATGCTCTGCGCGAAGGAAGAGACCTTCGGCCCGTTCGCACCGGTGTTCCGCTTCAAGACCGAGCAGGAGGCGATCGACGCAGCCAACGCCACCGAGTTCGGCCTGGCCAGCTACTTCTACAGCCGGGACGTGGGCCGCATCTTCCGCGTGGCCGAGGCGCTGGAGTACGGCATGGTGGGCATCAACGTGGGCGTGCTCGCCAGCGAGCACGTGCCCTTCGGCGGCGTCAAGCAGTCGGGCCTGGGCCGCGAGGGCTCGCACCACGGCATGGACGAGTACGTGGAGCTCAAGTACCTCTGCGTGGGCGACGTGCTGCGCTGACCGCCTGTCGGGCGGAGACGCCGGCCAGCGCTCCGCCCATGCTCAGCGCAGCGGCCGGCGCACACAGCCCATCACGTGGTCTGCGCCGCCTCCTGAGCATCCGCGCCCTCTTTCTTGACAGGCGTTGCCTTGGCTTTGACTTGGGCGGCAAGTTGCTTGCCCTTTTCAAACTGCTCCTTGTAGTAGGCGCGCAGCGTGTCCGCACTCATGTCGAACATCGAACCGCCTTCTTCATAGTGCTTGATGAAGACACGCCCGATCGCGTACGTCGTTGCCCCGGCCACCACCGGCAGGGACGCCATGCCGACCATCCACCCGATACCTGGAATGAGCTTGGCCATGCTGGCGGCGGCGGTGGCCCCAACACCGTAGCCCAGGGCCCCTCCCGCCAGCGCCGTGATGATGTTCCGTCCCGCGCGTTCCGAAAACGGTCGGCCGTACAGCTCGGAAACCTTCTGGATCATGCGCAACTGGATGGCCGTCACCGCGACGATATCAAACAACGGAACCGGCACCACGCTGGCCGCCACCGAAGCGATGACGTAGTTCTTGACTTGATTTTCCGCCGTCAGCACACGTGCGATGCTCGCATCCGCCTTTGGGGCGGACTCGTCAGCGCCCGTGGATTCGGCAGAAAGACCTTCGTCCTTCGTTACGCCCTCAAACTCACCCTGATTTTCTGTCGTCATATCGACTCTCCGTGGTTATACAGCAACAACACTGACACAATGCAAACGAACGACCTCAATCAAGGCGTTCGAGCGCTCACTACCGAGGCCCATATTCTTCCGGCCTCCGAAAATTGGGCTAGACCACGGCTATTTTTCCGTAATCCAGCTTGAGGAGCTGGTCGCAGCAGTGGAACCAACGGTCGTCGTGGGTCACGGCAATCACCGTTTTTCCACGCGCCGTCAGACCAGGAATAATCTCCTCGTAGAAACGAACCCGAAACTCGGGATCCTGGTCCGCCGCCCATTCGTCGAACACATAAATCGGCTTGTCTTCGAGCAGGGCCACAATCAGGGCCAGTCGCTTGCGCTGCCCCGTCGACAGGTCGATATTGGTGAACCGTCCATCTCGGTACGAGGTTCTGTCCTTCAGCCCCACCCAGTCAATGAGCCGCCGAACCTGCTCGGAATCGACATCCTTCAACCCATAAAGACGGTCAAAGAGATGGAAATCAGAAAAAATGCATGAAAAGAGCTCCCGGTAGCAACCGATCGTCTCCGGGCTCACGTGGTGATCGTCGATGCGCACCGCACCGTCCTGCGGGGTATAAAGACCCGTCAACAATTTCAAAAGCGTCGACTTGCCGCACCCATTTCCGCCAACGATGAAGGTGCAAGTGCCGCGCCGGAATTCCAAATCGAGCGGTCCGATCTGAAAACTGGCTTCCTTTTTCGGATAGCTGAAAACCACCTCTTGCAGGTGCATCTTGGAGAAATCGGCAAACCGGGAAGGATCAGGCGGAGTCTTCTTGTCCTCGGCATCCTGGCTCCTCCCCAGCAGCGCTTCGAGTCGTTCGATGCTCGACAGGGCCACATCGACCTTCATTTGGAAATGCCACGCCATCAAGACCACTTCCAGCGGAGCCACCATGAACAAGATCGCCGAGGTCAGCTTCAACACGGTCTCTGGCTGGGAGTGATGCAGCGCCGGAAGGATAAAGACCAAGGTCGCCAGGATGAGAAAGACAAACGTCTGCGACAAGACCAGAGAATCCGCATAGCTCTGCGCCACCCGGCTCATCAATTTTTCAGTCTGACGGGACACCTGCCCCAAGCTCTGAAAAACATCCTCATTTTTCGCGTGGTTGAGCTTCGTCTCCTTGAAGCCATCGATCAGGTGACCCAGCGCATCGAAAAACTCACCCTCCTTGGCCGTCGCCTGCATCAGATCCTGCATGGACTGACCCTGTCGAAACGTGTAAACCCAGGTGCCCAGCGCCAGGAAGACCCCAGTGATCAAAAAGGCATCGAATGAGATGAAGAGCACATACACCAAGGTCGCCAGAACGACCACCGCCGACTGGTAACCATTGAAGACGACCGGAACGCTTTGCGACACCGTGCCGGTGTCCTGGGTCAGACGCGCATAGATATCACCTTTGCCGGCACCCTCCAGAAACAACAATTCGGAATTCCGAATCTGATCCGCCATCGAAATCCGCATGTCCCGTATCGCGCGTTCGGCCGCAACCGAGGCACTGGACAAGGCCTTTCGCTTGGAGATCACGTAAATCAGCAAAGCCGCCACGAACAAGGCCGCCATCATCAGGCTGACCTTGCCATCCGACGCAATTTCCGCCGCATGGTTGATGACGCCAAGCAGCAGGCCACTGCTCAGGCCTGACACGACGATCATGATCACCATGGCGCGCTGCGATGTCTCGCTTCGCTTGACCAGGAACCTGAAGGTTGTCAATAACTTGACGGTACTCATCAGTTCCGCTTCAACTTGGCCACCGGGACTCGGTCATCCGACGCCAACAGCATCAGGACACCGATGAAGGGACTCAGGAGAAGAGACACCAGGAAGTTCCCGAAGAAGCCAAAGCGCTTTCTCCTGCCCAAGATGCCGATCAACATGCTGACCCCCAGCCAAGTCAGAAGAATCCACGGATTTAAAAGAAAAATCATGTGCTGCGTCTTTCATTTATCGAAGTTTCGGTCCCGATTCACGGTCCTGTTGTCGAGGCTCTCACTGACACCGCCGACGAACTGCGGATAGCGGGCCGCCGTCTGAAATCTTTCGCCGTCATGGCGAACAATGTAAGCACTTGCCCCCGCAACCATGCCGTTGGCAGTGAACGACAGGCTTCCGGTGACACCCTCGTACGGAGACTCATAGCGCAACACGCGCAGCTTGTCGGCAAGCACTGTGCTGTCCAGGGATCCGGTCTTGGCCGCCACGTGCCGGATCAGGCCGATCGCGTCATAGCCGAGGGCGGCCAGCAGGTCTGGATTTTCATTGAATCGCCTGCGGTAAGCCTCGACAAAGGCCGTGGCCTTGGGCTGCAGGCTGTCCCGGTCGTAGGACGACACCGCCAGAACATCCTTCATATTTTTCTCGCCCGCCATCCTCTCAATGATCGAAGAAAAAAGATACTCCGGCCCGAGAATGGGCATGCGCAGGCCGAGTTGCCGGGCTCGCGCAATGAAATCAGCGGTTTCGGCGCGCGACGACGAGGTGACGAAGATGCCATCAATCTCCTTGACATCAAATATCCTGTTATCCATCAAGAAGACCAGCATCTTGTCGATCGATGTGATCTCCGGATTGAGATAACCTCGGTGCAACACTTGGCCGCCTCGCCGGGTGACTGAAGTCTGAAATACTTTCGTCACCTCCACGCCATAATTTGTATGGTCGGAAAGGATGACAAAACGACCCATCCCCTGATCCATCGCGTACTGGGCCATGGCCACTGCATTCGAGTAGTTATTCGGCTGCAAGGTAAATACATAGTCAAATCGATGATTGACCAGGGAGGTTGCCGTGGCATGCGTGGAGATGAAAAGTTTCTTATGCTGGTTGTAGACCGAACTCGCGGGAACGGCGGTGGCCGAAGTTCCGTGCCCTATGACGGCAACAATGCCATCGTCTTTACCGAGCTTCTCCGCCAATCGCAAGGATTGGGAGACGACATCTTGCTGATCAGACTGATCGGCGAGTTTTCTTTCGGTGACGACCTTTATATTCAAGGCCCGTCCTTCAAGACCTCCTTGCCGGTTCACCTGCTCGACGGCCATCTGGACGCCGTTTAAATAGGCGTCATATTCCCCTGCAGCACGCACGACGGCAATGGTCGCTGTCGCTCGTTCCTCCGCGAGGCCAAATGCATGGCGCACGACCCCGACGGACAAGCCGCCGGAAAGCAGGACCAGCAAGGCGACCGCAGACCAACGATGGGACCGCTTCATGCTCAGCAGACGAGAGAGGAAGAATGGCAAACGGGACCTCACCTGTCCGCCCCCCCCAGAATGATCGGCAGGCCGTCTTTGCCTGAGCCGATGACGACGGTCTTGGCGTTCTGCGACGATGCCAGCTCGCGCGTCGCCTGAATACCCTGCCAGCGTAACAAGTCTGGCGTGAGGGATGAACTGATGATTTTTTGGTAGGCCTGAATGCCGAGTGCCTCGATCTGCTTGCGATCCGCCTCCTTTTTCTCGATCGCGATTCGATGCTCGAAGGCCTTTCGCTCCTCTTCCAGCACCAGCTTCTTCTCGATGGCCTCTCGCACCAGGGGTGGCAGGTCAACGGAAGCCACCATGACGTCATCGATAATGACGTAACGATTTTCCGTTTCGGACAGGCTGCTGACCACGATGGACTCCAGAAAGCCTCGCTTGCTGGTATAAACCTCGTCGGGTCCATATTGGCCAACGTAGCGACGCAGAACGGCCTCGGTTTCAGGGAAGACCACCTTTTCCAGATAATCAGGCCCCACCGTGACATGCAGCATTGGCAACAGGCGTATATCGGGCTGGTAACGAATCGCGACCCTGAGCTTGACCGGAAGCCCTGCGCTGGTGAGAAGCGAGTAATCCTTGACGCGCGTCTGGAGCCTCAAATCATAGATATGCATGCTATCCCATGGCCACATGACATGCACGCCCTCGCCGTAGACGCTGCTCATGTCAGTGCCATTGAAGAATCGGTATTTCACACCAGCGTGACCCGACTCGATACTCCACACCATGTGCTGCCAAAGCAGAATGGCAACCATGGCAATGGAAAGGAAACCAACGGCCACATAGGCGGCATTACGTCGCAGCCACCCCTGCGACGGCTGATTTTCATCAAGCATTTCTTTTTCAATGATCACGCCGCCCTCTTGTAATTAGTTGTATCAAAGCAGTATAAAGGAAAGGTTGCCGAAAATATATAATCTCACTCGCCCTGTTCATTCAAATCAATACCATCCGGTGATTCCTGGTTATTTGATGAAAAAGCGATCGATCCGATCGCGGACCTCGGACTGTCCAAAGGTGACTTCATGCATCGCCAGTTCAGCACGGATGATCGGTGGCATATCGCGTCGAATGCGTTCGGCCAAGTGCCGCTTCAACTCGACCAGGGCGAGGCGCGGTTTGTCGGCGAGATCCTCGGCCAGCGCCAGTGCCACGGCGATGACTTCCGCCTTGCGGACGACACGGGCCGGAATGCCTCGCGCCAGGAGATCGCGGCCGAAATAGTTTCTCGCGGTGAACAGAAGTTCGTTGCCGAGCAGGCTGCCGAAACGCTCGGGCACGATGTAAGTGCCGCCCATTCCCGGGGTGAACCCGTACTTCATGAACACGGCGCCATACATGCTCTCCTCGGCGAGGACCATCATGTCCGCATAGCAGCCCAGAACCAGGCCGCCGCCCAGGGCATGACCTTGCATCGCGGCAATGACGGGCAGCTCGCAACGCAGCGGCAGGTCGTAGAACGGTTCGTCGGAAAACCGCATGGTGCCCTCATGAATCGCGACCAGCTCTTCCTTGGTGCCGCCGCAGCAGAAGTAGTTGTCGTAGCCGTGCAGTACGACGACCTTCGCGGCGGGGTCCCTGGCGATCGCGTCGAAGGCCTGCTGCAGGCCGGCGATCAGGCCCGGGCTGAACGTGTTGCGGGATTCGCGGTCTTCCATCGCCACCACGGCGATGCCGCACTCGCGCACCGACCATCGGACCACCTCAGACATTGGCCATGCCTCCCAAGTTGTTGGCCCACGGAAAGACGCCCTGCGTCGCATAGGCGGAGATCGCCGCGCGCGTCTGCGGGCGCGCCACCAGACGGCACAGCGCGGCCACCGCGCTCTGCTCGGTTTCGGCCGATACGGCGCTCAGCTCACGCATGGTCTGTTTCAGCGCGCCGACCACGTCCGCGTCGGCGCGCAGTGTGCGAAGAAGCAGCTTGCGGATGGCCTCGCCCGGCCGGTCGCTCACACTGTCCACCAGATGGCAGTGCTGCGCCGCTTCGGCGCTCCATGCCTGCGTGGTCAATGCCATCCGATAGGCCGGCTGGAAGCCGATGCGGCGGACCAGATAGGGGAGGACACAGCACGGCAGCAGTCCCCACAGGGCTTCGGGCAGGCTGAACGTGGAGGACGGTGTCGCCACCACCAGATCGCAGGCGGCGGCCAGTCCCACCCCGCCGCCGGCAGCCAGGCCATCGACGCTGGCGACCATCACCCGCGGCGTCTCCGTGAGACGCCGCAGCAGCCGGATGTAAGCGCCGGCCTGCTGTTCAAAGTCCGCCGAGCCCGAGCCTTCGGCGGCCTCTTCGAAGTCCATTCCGCTGCAAAAGACCCCGCCCGTCCCCGCCAGCACCACCGCACGGCAGGAGACATCCGCCTCGGCCTGATCGATCACACGATGCAGTTCGGCCAGCAGCACGCTATCAATCGCATTGCGCTGCGCGGGCCGGTTCAAGGTGACCTGCAGCAGCGGCCCGCTGCGCTGCACGGCCAGCGTCGCGAAGGGCTGGGCCTGCAGCTGTTCTGCGGTCCCGCTCAACTCCATGCGTACTCCCGGTGATAGTGGCTCACGCCGGTCAGCACCAGCAGCCCCCGCCCCTCGAACTGCTGCTCGTAGAGCCGACGGTAGGGGGTGCGGTCCATCACCTGGTTCTGGACACCGAAGCCCCACTCGTCGCAGCCGTCGAGGATGCGCTCGAACTCGTCCATGGAGAGGGCCTGGCGGCTGCTCAGGGCCTGGGCCATGCGCATCTCGCGCACCCTTTGCTGCCCTTCGGGGCTGACCACGCCGCTGAAGAACTCGGAGGAACAGCCGGAGCCGTAGGAAAACAGCCCGATGCGCTGGGGACGACTGAAATCGGCGTGGTCGATCAGGCTGCACAAGGCCAGGTAGAGCGCCGCCGAGTACAGATTGCCGACCTGGCTGCCGTAGGCCAGGGACGGCGCCAGCCGCTGCTCGAAATCGCGCTCACTGTCCGCTGGCCGCACCTTCTTGAACTTGCGCATCATCATGCGATGCGCCCCCTTGACCATGCCCGCGAACGGGGTGTGGAACGCGAGATAGCCGAAGGTCTCCTGAAAGTCCGCGCCTTCCACCTTGGCCGTGTAGGCGGCAAAGCTGTGCTCCAGGCAATCGAGGTAGGACATGAGGGACAGATCCGGATCGCCGGTCTCCAGATTGACCTGCGGACGGCAGGTGTCCATGACTTCGAAGCTGTGGTAGCCACTGGCGCCCAGATCCAGCGCCAGAACCTCGGGGCGGTCGCCGACCAGCATCGCCACGGCGCCGGAGCCCTGGGAGGGCTCCGCGTAGGTATGGCGCGCCGCCGCGCCGGCCACGTCGGTAGCAATCACCAGGGCCTTGGCACCGGGCGACAGGCCCGCGGCCACCCAGCCGACCGCCATCTGCAACGCGGCCGTCCCGGCATAGCAGGCCTGCTTGACTTCGAACAGGCGACAGGTGCGGGGGAGGCCGAGGTGGTCGTGCACGTAAGTGGCCATGGACTTGCCGAAATCCAGGCCCGACTCGGAAGCCGTGATGACGAGCTCGATCCGCGCCTTCTCGGCCTCGGACAGCCGATCGATCAGCGGTTTGGCTGCGTTGACCGCATGCGTGACCGGATCTTCGAACGGCAGGGCCACCGCCTTGTTCAGCATCATCAGGTTGTCGAAACGCGACAGGTCGAGGCCACGGGCCTCGAACAGTGTGCGCACGTCCAGATAGGTTCGCCCCCCATAGGCGTTGATCGCCTCGATACCGGCTGTCATTCAGATTTCTCCCCGTTGAATCACCATGCTGCTGTTGAATCCGCCGAAGCCGAAGCCGTTCGACATCGCGATCGCCGGCGCGCCTGCTCGTGCCACCGGGCCGGCCACGAAATCCAGCGTCGGATCGATTGGATCGTCCAGGTTCAGCGTCCCATGCAGGAAGCCTCCGTTCATCTGCAGCAGGCAGGCGATGAACTCGATCACGCCGGCAGCGCTGAGGCTGTGGCCGATCATGGATTTGGTCGCGTTCACGGCGACCCGCCCCGCCCCGTCGCCAAACACGGCGCGGATCGCCGCGCACTCGGTCCGGTCACCGAGGGGCGTCCCCGTGCCATGGGCATTGAGGTAGCCGATGTCGGCGGGCACCCGTGCCGCGCTGGCGAGCGCCTCCTGCATGGCGCGGACCTCGCCCGCGACGCTGCTGTCCGGGAGGTGGTTGCCATCCATGACCAGCGACACGCCCAGCAGCTCGCCCAGCCGTGCGGCGCCACGCGACACCGCACGGTCCGCCCGCTCCAGCACGACCGCGCCGCTTCCCTCACCCCAGATAAAGCCGCCGTGCGCCCGGTCAAAGGGCCGGCAGGCGGCGGTCGGTCGCGTCTCCCAGCCTTCGCCGCCGAGCGCGCCGAGCGCGTTGAACGCCTCAAGCTCCAGCGGCGACAGGTCCATGTTGGCGCCCAGCACCAGGCAGGCATCCAGCACGCCGGCGCGCAGCCATGTGAATGCCTGGAACAAGGCCACATGGCCGCTCGCCGAGGCACCGCCGACCGTCAGGCTGGGACCATGGCAACCGAAGATCTCCGTCAGAGCGCCCACGTGCAGCGTGTCCAGCAAGTGCAAGGCGTGCCGCGGGCTGACCTGCCCCGCACCATCGCCATAGCGGTGCACGGCGTCCCAGGCGCTGCGCAGGTGCAGGTTGCTCCCGCCCACGATCACGCCGATCCGCCGCTCGTCCCCGCACCCGGGCCACAAGCCTGCGTCCGCCATCGCCTGCAAGGCAGCGCAGACGCCGAGGTGCATCGATCGTGGCGCGGCGCGCAAGATCTTGACAGCGCGCGCGCAACCCTCTGGAAAATGGTCGGCATGACGCTCCATGGCCTCGCGCCAGGAGAACCCGGTGACCGGGGCCAGCACGCGCGGCGGTCCCGGCTCACCCGCCCTCGGCGACACGGTCTGCAAACCCGAGCGCCCCGCGCGCAAGGCCGCCGAGAAACTCGGCACATCGGCGGCGATGCTGGTGATCACGCCCATGCCGGTCACCGCGATACGTGGTTCGAGGCTCATCGGGTGACATTCCCCAGCCCTGGCGCGCCGACCTCCAGGTGGCGACTGAGCACCTGCGCCAGCTCGCCCAGGCAGGCGACGCCGACCACCGCCGTCCGCGGCAATTTCAGGCCGAGCGTCTCCATGGACAGCATCGCCACTTCGGCGCGGTCCAGGGAATTGCCGCCGAGCGCAACGATGCTCGTCTCCGGCGTGACCTCCACCGGGTCGATGTCGGTCAACACGTCGAGGACATGCGCCTTCACGACGTCAAAAACCCTTTGCGTCAATGCGTTCATCGGGCGGCTCCCCGCAGGCCGGCCTGTCGTCGATGGCTCAAACTCCACATCATCTCCCTCCGTTCTCGCCGCGACTTGCGGCCTGTCTGTCGTTGTTCAGCATGGCGGACGTCCGTCGCGCCATCACCTGCGCAGCCTGCTCCATCAGCATCTGGGCAATGTCGTCCACGTGGCGCGCGCGCCAGTCCTCGCGTTCGCTACCCTTCACCCATTGGTTGAAGGCGCCCAGCGCGGGACCACAGTGAATCTGGTAGTCCGCGCGCTGCTCGACCGACCCGGAGCGCGCCAGTCGGGCCGAATGCACGAAGTACCACTTGAAGATCAAGGCCATCCGGTACTTCGCATCGCGTGCCGCGCGATCCAGGGCCGCGGGGTTCGTGCGCGCCAGGTAGGCCTCGGTTTCCACCCAGACCTGCTGGAGGCTGCGTTTGAACACCTGCGACTCCAGTTGCTGGCGCGCCTTCGGATCGATGTCCTCCCAGGCGTTGTGGAATCGGTAGAGGTCGTAGAGCTTGTTGGCGCGCGCCGGAAACAGCGACGCCTTGCGCAACACCCGCACCTTCGCGCCTTGCTCGAACATGTCGCCGGCCGGTGCGATGGCGGTGTCCTGCACGCCCGCCTCTTGCAGCAAGTCCTTGGCCGCATCGCTGATGCCGGCCTCCACCGTGCACTGGTTCACCGATCCGGTGAGCACGAAGTCAGCGCCCATGATGAACATTGAGGCCACCGCCTCGGGCACTCCGAGGCCTCCCGCGCCGCCTACCCGCACCCGCTGCGCATAGCCCCAGTTCCGCATGGCATGGTCACGCTGCCGCAGGATGGCGGGCAGCAGGGCAAAGGCGACGCCCTGGTCGGTGTGCCCGCCGGAGTCGGCCTCGACAACGATGTCATCGGCCATAGGCACGCGCCGGGCCAGCTCGACCTGCTCCGTCGTCACCCGCCCCGCGGCCAGCAGGGGCGTCATCAGGGCTTCTGGTGGCGGGCTCAGAAACCGCTCCGCCACCTCGGGACGGGACACCTTGGCCAGCACCCTGTGAGCGATCTCGGTGCGACCGTCGGCACCACGGCGCAAGCCGTTCAGCCGGTACCTCACCAAGGCCGAGCTGACCTGCGTGTAGGCGGCGGCTTCCACGCGAGGCACCCGGCGGGCGAGCAGCAGGTCCACCAGCGCCTCCTCCGGCCCAGGATCCAGCGGCTGGCACAACAGATTGAGACCATAGCTGGCGCCCTCGGGCAGGCGCCCCTGGATGAAGGCAATGTCTTCATCGATGCGCTCGAGGCGCAGGCCACCGGTGCCCAGGAACGCCAGGAGTCTGGCCTGCCCCATGCGCACCACCAGCTCCTTCGAGGCGATGCCCTTGTACATGGCCCCCGCGACGTAGGCGTATTTCACGGCGTGGTCCCGGCGAAAACTGGGACAGCCGAACTGATCAGGCGCGAACATCATGCGGCCCTCCTGTCGGCAAGAGGGATCGAAGCCACGGGCGCCAGCCGGTCCACCGCCGCCCGCGCGTCGCCATAGGGGGTGACGGTCGCGACGATCTCCGCACCCGCACTTTTCGGCAGGCCGTATTTGGCGAAGGTGGCCAGCGTCCCGGACGGACCGATATCCACGTAGCGTCGAGGCCCCTGCGTCGCCAGGCGCGCCAGCGTCGCCTGAAAATCCACCGGACCGCTCAGCGTGGCCCACAGCCCGTCTGCGCTCAGCGTCCGGCTGATGCGACCGTCGGACGCCGACATCATGTCAACGGCGGCCGGAACCACCGCGACCTCGCCCAGGAGCTGCCGCAAGGCCGGGCCGACCGCCCCCAGCTGCGAGGAATGGAAGGCAAAGGCCACGGGCAGTCGCTGCACGCTGACACCGGCAGCGCCCAGCTTCGCCTCGACGCGCGCCATCACCTCGGGCCGGCCGCTGAGCACGAAATGGCCGTCGAAATTGCGCCCTGCCACCTCGGCCTCGGCAAACCATTCCGGGTGCGCCGCCATCAGCGCCCGGTCACCGAGCACGGCCAGCATGGCGCCGGGGGGGGCGCTGCGCTCCAGCAGCTCGGCCATGCGCACGGCCAGGCGAAGCCCGTCCTCCAGTGCGAGGGCCCCGGCCAGAATGCCAGCGCTGATCTCTCCGAGGCTGTAACCCAGCACCAGGTCGGGCGACTGGCCACGGGCGCGCAGCACGCGTGCCATCGCGTACTGCACGGCAAGGATCGCCGGACTGGAATGCAGGACCCGGTCGAATGGCGCATGGGGGTCTCCGCGCTGCGCGTAGATCACGTCGGTCAAGCGCAGACCGAGCAGCGGCCGAAGCATCTCATCACACAGGTCCATCGCCCGCCGGAAGACCGGCTCCGACCGGTACAGCTCCTGGCCCATGTTGAAGAACTGGGAACCCTGCCCGGAACACATCCACACCACCGGCAACGTCATGCGTCATCTCCTGCCAGGGCCGCACCCAGGTCCGTGCGCAGGTGACAGTGCAGCGGCAGGACCAGGCTCAGCACCCATCCCGGCCGGGTCCAGACGTGAAACGCATACTGACCAAAGTTGCGAAACCGTCCGGTGAATCCCCACGGTCCGACCTCGATGCGATCGAGGGCCAGCACATCGAAAGGAACCGTCAGCCCGCAGCGCAGCGCCTTGGACAGCGCCTCCTTGGCGGTCCAGACCAGGGTGAAGCCGAGCAGGTCGCTGTGGGTCACCGCGCGGACCATCGCGCGTTCAGCTTGCGCCAACTGGCTTTCCATGACGGCGGCCCGCTCCGGGTCCAACTCCTCCACATCCAGCCCCATGGGCATCGCTGCGGGAAAGGCCAGGGCACAGGCCCGCGCGTCGGAATGGGTGATGCTCACATCCACCGGTTCCGGCCCGCCTCCCCGAACCACCGGCTGGTCCAGCACGCCGGACACGATCTCGATGCGCGCCCGCTCGACACCTCCGAGCAGCTCCGACAACGCCGCCTTCGCCGCGCAGCGCCCGAGCAGGTAGCTGCGCCGGCGCCGCGGCGCCCGCAACCCCGCCAGGACCGCCATCTCGCGAGGATGCAACAACGCCTCGACCTCGACCTCGGCCTGCGCCCCGCCGAACGCCGCCCCGGGGACATGGGCGAACGCCGCCCGCAGGGACTGCGCCGGGCCGTCAATCCGCAGCGGCAGCGTCACCACGCGCTCCCCGAGCGCCATCGCCAGGTCGGTCATGCCGCGCGCTCCTTGCTGATCTGCCGCACCAGGCCCGTCAGCACATTGCCGGGACCGATCTCCTGAAACTGAGGCTGCGGTTGCTCCAACAGGAACTCGATGGTTTCCACCCAGCGCACCGGGTGGGTGATCTGGCGACAGAGGTTTTCGCGGATGCGCCGCTGCTCGTGGGGGCGCGCATCGACATTGGCGATCACCGGGCGCTGCAGCGGCGCAAAGGTGAAGTTGGCGACAAAGGCTTCGAACGCCTTGCGCGCCGGCTGCATGTAGCGCGAATGGAACGCCGCGCTGACCTTCAGCGGGACGACCCAGGCCCCCGCCTGCTCCAGGCTGATGGCGGCCGCTTCGACATCCCGCTTGAGCCCGGAAATGACGGTCTGCTGAGGCGCATTGAGATTGGCGATGTCGACGGCATCGAATCCCGCCTGGGCCAGGACCTCCTGCACCCGCTCACGCGGGATGGACATGACGGCCGCCATGCCGCCGTCCTGGCTTTGCGCCATCAGCGCTCCGCGCTCTTGCACCAGCCTCAGCCCGGTCACGAAGTCGAAGGCGCCCGCCGCGAACAGCGCGGTGTATTCCCCCAGGCTGTGACCCGCCACGAAGTCGGGCTCCCGTTGCGTCTCCCGCACCGTCTTCAGGTAGGTCAGCGCGCTGACGGTGTACATCGCGGGCTGGGTGAACCGCGTGTCATTCAAGCGGTTCTCGGGGTCCTTCTCGCACAGCGTCCTGATCGAATAGCCGAGCACCTCGTCAGCGATCGCCACCTCCTGCGGAAACTGGTCAAAAATCCCCGCGCCCATGCCCGCAGCGAGACCGCCCTGACCGGGAAACAGATAGCACAGTGTCGTCATCAATACCACTCCCTTGTTGCCTCATTCGGTCCGCGCCAGTCGGCGGCGGACGGAGGCTTGTACATCCAATGATGCCACCCACGCGAACGCGGCAGCTCAAAAAACCGGGTCATGGTAGCCACTTCCCTTCCCGGTCCCCTGGCGTCGCTCCGCGCGCTGCGCCCAGGATCTTTCCATCGCCACCAGCCCCCGCTGGATCGCGGCGACGAGGGCCGGCACATGAGGCGGCTGCAGCATGCTGTAGTGGTTGCCCGGCACCGTTTCGGCGACCAGTCCGCCAGTCGCCAGCCCGTGCCAGCCATGCACGTCCTCGTCAGCCCGCCCCTGCAGCGCATCCTCGGCACAGAGCAGCAGCACCGGCGACTTCGCCTCCTGAGGGGTGTGTCGCGACAGCAACTCGTCGTCCGCCCGGTAGACCTCGCGCAGGCGCTGTTGCTGCGTCGCCACCTGGCCGCCCGCCAGCCCCATCCGTTCGATCGCCAGGTGCAGGATCGCCTCGTCCAGCACACCCGAGGTCGGCAACGCCGCGGGAACATAGCTGTCGATCAGGATCACCGCTTCCACCGCGTGACCCAGCGCCTCCAGCTGACGCGCCATCTCCTGGGCGACCACGCCGCCGAAGGACCAGCCGCCGAGGCACCAGGGCCCCTCAGGCGAGCGCGCCAGCAGTGCCGCCACGTAATCGGCGGCCAGCGCCCGCAGGCTGTCCGGCAGCGCGACGCCCTGGAGCCCGGGCGACTGCAGGCCGTACACCGGCCGGTCCGGGTCCAGCCCGGCGATCAGGTCACGGTAGGGGAACAGGCTGCCCGCGGCGCCATGAACCAGCACGAGTGGCGGCTGATCGCCCCCCTCCCTCAGAACCAGCAGCGGCGAATTCGGCGGTGAATCCTCCGGACGGCGCAACAGCGCGGCCTGCCCCGCGATCGTCGGCGCCTGGATCAGGCTGACCAGCGGCAGGTCCATGCCAAAGCGCTGCTGCACCTGCGCCATCAGGCGCACCGCCAGCAGCGAATGCCCGCCCAGCTCGAAAAAGCTCTCCTGCACACCCACTTGCGGTCGCTCGAGGATGTCGCTCCAGATCTGCACCAGATCAGCCTCGACCCGGTCCAGCGGAGGCTGCGCCACCACCACCGGCGCCACCTCGCCCGGCACCCGCGCGGCCAGCGCCTTGCGGTCGATCTTTCCGCCCGCGGTGACCGGCAAGGCATCGAGCAGCACGACCGCATGCGGCTGCATGTACCCGGGCAGGCGTGTCGCCAGATGGGCCCGAACCCCTGCAACCGTCGGTGCCTGCACCCCGGTCTGCGGCACCACGCCGGCCAGCAGGCGGCCACCGTGCTGCACGGCAACCGCGCAGGACCGCACCCCCGGCACCTCGCCCAGCACGGCCTCGATCTCGCTCAGCTCCACGCGAAAGCCCCGCACCTTGACCTGCGCGTCCATGCGGCCAAGGAACTCCAGTTCCCCCGAAGTCATCTGGCGCACCCAGTCGCCGGTGCGGTACATGCGGGCACCGGGCCGGCCGATGAACGGATCGGGCAGAAAGGCCGCCGCCGTCTCCCGCGGCCGATGGACGTAGCCGAGCGCGATCCCGTCCCCACCCAGGTACAGCTCCCCGGGGATGCCCGGCGGACACAACTTTCCGGCAGCGTCCAGCACATAGGCGCATCGCCCCGGCAGCGGCCGGCCGATCGGCACGCGCCCGCCCGGCGAGAGCGCGGCATCGCCACCACGCACCTCGTGCATGGTGGCGGTGATCGTCGCCTCCGTCGGCCCGTAGGCATTGACCAGGCGCGCACGCCCCAGCCGGGCCTTGTGCCAGAGCCGCAGGGTGTCGACGGACAGCACGTCGCCGCCCGCCAGGACCAGCCGCAACGAATCCGTGCCGACCGCATGGGCCTGTTGCGTCCAGTCCATCAGCACCTCCCGCAGATAGGCGGGCGGCAGATCGGCCACCGTGATCCGGTGGTGGCTCAGCACCGTGGCAAAGGCCGTCGGCGTCCAGACGTCGCCCCCGCGGAGGACCAGCGTCGCGCCGGCCATCAGCGTCGGCAGGATCTGCTCCAGCGACACGTCAAAGCTGCGCGCAGCGAACTGCAGCACGCGGTCTTGCGGCGTCAACGCCAGCACGGCGGTCATGGTGCGGCAATGTCCCGCCAGCGCCTCGTGGGACACGGCGACGCCCTTGGGCGTCCCGGTCGACCCCGAGGTGTAGATGATGTAGGCGGCGGCATTCGCCGCCACCCGTGGACCGGGAACGTCCTCCTCGTCGGCCGCTTCCTCAAGCCCCAGGTCGAGGAGGGTTTCCGCGCGCGACCGCACCGCCGCGGGCAGGGCCGTACCGTCCGTCAACCACACCCTGATCTCCGCGTCCTGGACGATCAACGCCATCCGCTCCTGCGGCATCTCCGGATCGAGCGCCACATAGGTCGCACCGGCCTTCAGGATGGCGAGCAAGCCGGCGATGGCCGCCGGCCCATCCTGCGCGTACAGCGCCACGGCGGCGCCGGTCACGCCATGGCGCCGCAGGCGGCGCGCCAGGCGCTCCGCCCAGGCGTCCAGCGCCCCATAGCTGAGCTGCGCCTGCCCGGCCAGAACGGCCAGTGCCCCGGGTTGCAGGGCGGCCACGGCGGCCACCGCCTCATGCACCAGCGCCGGCCGATCAGGCGCCGCCGCACCCGCCGCGACGCGCGCAACAGGCACCTCCCACAGCGTCAGCCTGCGAACGGAACAGGCGGGGTCGTGGACCACGGCATGCAGCAGCCGATCCAATCCGCTCGCGAAACGCTCCACCGTTTCCTGGTCCAGCACATCCACGGGGTAGATGAAGGCGCCGGACAGCCCCCCCTCCTGTTCGACGAGGTCCAGGGTCAGGTCGAACGGGGCCGTGGTCTGCCGCAGCGCCGGCACCTCCGCCGTCACGCCGGGCAGGCGCAGGCGGTCGAGCGGCGTCGGCTGCAGGGACAGCATCACCTGAAAGAGGGGCGCGTGGCGGCTGTCGCGCATCGGGGCCAGCGCATCGACCACGGTTTCGAAGGGCGTGTCCTGGTGTGCGAAGGCCGCCACGGTGGTCTCGCGCACCCGGCCCAGCATCTCGGCGAACGAAGGCTCGCCCGACAGATCGACGCGCAGGGCCAAGGTGTTGACGAACATGCCGATCAGCGGCTCCAGTTCGACGCGCGAACGGGCGCCCGCCGGGGCACCCAGCACGATGTCGTCCTGCCCGCTCAGGCGATGGAGCAGCACGCCGAACGCCGCCAACAGGGTCATGAAGACCGTGCAACCCTGCGCACGCCCCAGCTGAACCAGCTGCTGCGTGCGCTGCGCGTCGAGCTGGAAGGGCACCATGGCGCCGGCCGCCGAACGCCGCGCGGGGCGAGGCCGGTCCAGCGGCAGGTCGAGCACCGGCGGGACCCCTTCCAGCGCCTGCTTCCAGAACGCCATCGCGGCCTGCCTGGCGGGCCCGGCCAAGTCCTGACGCTGCCACGCGGCAAAGGCCGGGTACTGCACCGGCAACGGCGGCAGGGCCACCGGCCGGCCGGCGACGATCGCCGCATAGGCCTCGCTGATCTCGTCCAGCAGGACGCCGAGGGACCAGCCGTCACAGACGATGTGGTGCAGGACCAGCACGAACAGGTGTTCCTGCGCGCCCAGGCGGATCAGGGCCTGCCGCAACAGCGGCCCCTGCGACAGGTCGAACGGGCGCAAGACTTCCTCGGTCACCCGACGCTCGACCGCGGCTTCGCGCGCGCCCGTCGGCAGGGCGCTGAGATCGTCCAGCATCGCGCTCACCCGCAGGCTCGGCAGGATGTCCAGCCGAACCCGTCCGCCGTCATCCGGGTAACGGGAGCGCAGCACGTCATGGCGCTCCACCACGGCGTTCAACGCCTGGTCCAGCGCCTCGCCTTGCAGCGGCCCGCTCAGGCGCAGCACCACGGGGACGTTGTAGGTGCCCGCCGCGCGGTCCAGCTGCCACAGAAACCACAGGCGCTCCTGCGCGAAGGACAACGGAGCGACGGCTTCCGGCGCCAGGGGTGGGATGGTCGCCGCAGCGTCGGAGCGCCCGGCCCCCTGCAAGGCCTCGATCCGGCGGGCCAGGTCGGCGAGGATCGGCGCCGACAGCAGGTCGGCCACCTGAAGGTCCACGTCCATGGCGCCACGCAGGCGTGAAACGACCCGGGCCGCGAGCAGGGAGTGTCCTCCCAGCGCGAAGAAGTTGTCGTACCGGCTCAGGTCTTGCTCGGACAGCAGTTCCGACCACACGGCCGCCACGACCTGCTCCGTCGGCGTCGCCGGAGCGACGCGCTCGTCGGTCCGCCCCTCGCCCCCATCGAGCGTCATCAGGGCCCCGCGATCGAGCTTGCCATTGGCCGTCACAGGAACGGCCTCGATGCGGCTAAGGCGCGTCGGCACCATGACCTCGGGAAGATGCTCGCCCAGGTAGGCCCGCAGGGCCTGCGGCGTGACCGCGGCCTCGCGCCGGGGCACAAAGAAGCCGAGCAGCTTCGGTCCCCCCGCCGACGTGGGATCGACCAGCACCCGGCCATCGAGCACACCCGGGTGCGCCATGAGCACCGCCTCGATCTCGCCGGGCTCGATGCGCACGCCCCGGATCTTCACCTGGTGATCCAGGCGCCCGAGGTACTCGATGTTGCCGTCCGGCAACCAGCGCGCCAGGTCGCCCGTCTTGTAAAGGCGGGCGCCCGCCTGGCCGGCATACGGGTCGGCGACGAAGCGGCTCGCTGTCAGCTCCGGCGCCCCCACGTACCCGCGCGCCACCTGGACGCCACCGATATGCAGCTCGCCCGCGCAGCCGATCGGCACCGGCGCCATCGCCGGGTCCAGCACATAGAGGCGGGTGTTGGCGACCGGCCGACCGATCGGGACGCTGCGCAGGCCGCCGGTGGCCGGCGTGCACGCATGGTGAGACACATCGATGGCAGCCTCGGTCGGTCCGTACAGGTTGTGCAGACGGGCCGGCAGGCTGCGCGTGAAGCGCTGCACCTGGTCGGGCGACAAGGCCTCGCCGCTGCAGAACACATGCCGCAGGCTGCTGCAGGAACGCACCTCGGGTTCTTCCAGAAAGACCTGCAGCATGGAGGGCACGAAATGCGCAATGGTGATGCGCTGACGCCGGATGAGCTCCACCAGGTAAGCGCTTTCGCGGTGCCCGCCGGGCTTGGCGAACACCAGGGTCGCCCCGACCACCAGCGGCATGAACAGCTCCCAGACCGACACGTCGAAACTGATCGGGGTCTTCTGCAGGAACAGGTCATCGACTGTGAAGCCATAGCTCTCCCCCATCCACCACAGTCGGTTGCAGAGGCCCTGGTGCGTGTTGATCACGCCCTTGGGCCGGCCGGTCGTGCCGGACGTGAAGATCACGTAGCAGGGATCTTCCGGCGTCACCACCACCTCCGGCGGCGCGCTGCCGAAGCGCGCCAGCGTGGCCCAGTCCTCGTCGATGAACAAGCGGTGCCGGATCGCAGGCGAGACCAGGTCCGACCAGCGCTGCTGGGCCAGCACCACCGAGAGGCCCGCGTCCTGCGCGATGGCCGCCAGGCGTTGCGGCGGATGCTCGGGATCGAGCGGCACATAGGCCGCCCCGGCCTTCAGCACCGCGTACAGGGCCACGATCAGGTCCAGCGAGCGGGCCATGCAGACCCCGACCAGGTCACCCCGCACCACCCCCAGGCGGCCCAGGCACTGCGCGAGCTCATTGGCCCGCAGGTCCAGCGCCGCATAGCTCAGGCGCTGCTCGCCACAGATCACCGCGGTCGCTTCCGGCGTCCGCAGCGCCTGCTCGGCGATCAGCCGGTGCACGGGCTGATCCAGCGGATAGTCGCGCTCGGTGTCATTGAAATCGACCAGGATGCGCCGCCGCTCCCCCGCACGCATCAGCGGCAGTCGCGCCACCGGCGCTTCGTCCAGCGCGCCCACGTCCGCCAGGCCGTCAAGCAAGGCCGCGAAACTGTCCGCCATGCGCGCCCCGGTCTCCGGGCTGAACAGGTCGGTGTTGTAGCGCAACATCCCGGAGAAGCTGTCTCCCGCATCGACCATTTCGAACGCCAGGTCAAACTGGCCCTCCTGCTGCGGCAGCTCGAAGGGCTCGGTCGACAGCCCTCCCCAGCCCACGCCTTCGGAGCCCCCCTGGCCAGTGACCTGGCTGAATTCCGCGCTCCAGGCCGCCGCCTGGTAGCTCAGGCACACCTGGAAGATCGGCGTCCGGCTCGGATCACGGACCGGCTGAAGCACCTCGACCAGCAAGGAAAAAGGCATCGCCTGGTGCTGCATGGCCTCGGCGGCCGTGCGGCGGACCCGCTCCAGCACGGCGTCAACGGTGGGCGCCCCGGACAGATCCGCGCGCATCGCCACGGTATTCACCAGGTAGCCGACGGTCTTGGCAAAGTCCGGATGGGTGCGCCCGGCGGTGGGCACGCCAATCACGAGGTCCTCCTCTCCGGTCATGCGATGCAGCCACATGAAGAGGGCCGACAGCAGCGCCACAAAGGGCGTGAGGCCCCGCTCGCGGGCCAGTGCCTTGAGGTGCCTGGCTGACGCCGAGGGCACCGTGAAGGCCACCGAGGCGCCGCGACCACTGGGAATCGGCGGGCGGGGATGGTCCGACGGCAGCTTCAGCACCGACAGCGGCGCGGCCAGGCGGCGGCGCCAATAGGCCAGCTGATCGTCCCACGCGCCACTGTCCAGCATCCGGCTCTGCCACGCCACGAAATCCCCGTAGTCGCGCGCGACCGGCGGCAGGGATGGTGCCTGGCCGGCAGCCTCCGCCCGGTACAGGCGCCCCAGCTCGTCCACCAGCGTGCCGAGCGACCAGGCGTCCACCGCGATGTGGTGAAGGGTCAGCAGCAGCACCTGGTCGGTCGGCCCCGCCTGCACCAGCGTGACCCGGCTGGCCGGCTCCCGGGCCAGGTCGAAGGGCTGGAGATAGGCCGCCTGCACCTGCGCGTACAGCGCCTCGGCCCCAGCGCCACGGATGTCGATCAAGGTCAGCGGAATCTCCGGATGCGTTGGCACCGACTGCACCGGCAACCCCTGCGCATCGCTGGGATAGCGCGAGGCCATCACGGGGTGCCGGCATGCCAGCGCCGCCAGGGCCGACCGCAAGGCGCGGACCTCCACGCGTCCGCGCAAGCGCATCGGCACGGCCACGTTGTAGCCGGCGCTGGCCGGATTCAGCGCATGCAGGAACCAGAGCGCCTTTTGCCCGATCGAGAGCGGCAGGGTCTGCTCGACCCCGTCGCCTGACACGGTGGCTTCGGCGGCAGCCGACGGCGCCTGCGGCGCCGGTGCGCGCCGGTAATGCACGGCCAGCGGCTCAGGAAACTGCTGGACCAGGTAACGCGCCAGGGCTCGGATCGACGAATGTTCGAACACCAGCACGGGCGGCACCGCGATGTCAAAGCGGGTGCTCAGCTCGCTGGTGAACGCCATGAACCCGATCGAGTCGACGCCATAGCGGGTCAGCTCGCACTCGGGGTCGATCTCCTCGGCGGGGATCTTGAGGATCGTCTCGGCGACCTGCAACAGATCCGCCTCCAGCGCCGCGCCCAGTGCGCCGTCATCGCCCGGGGCGGACCCGGCCTGTGGCGCCGGCGCCGGCCCCCCGAGGACGGCGTCCACGCCCTGCCGGGTCCCGGCCAGGAACAGCTGTCGAGGTAGCCCCATCGCCAGCATGCGCTCGAAGGCCTCCACGCCCATCGCCGGGGTCAGCGGCGTGAGACCGAGCGCGCGCACCAGGGCCTCGGTGGGTTGGTCCGCCGCCATCCCGAGCCCTTGCCACAGCGGCCACGCCATGGACACGGAGAGCCCGGCCCGGCGACCGTCGGCGCGCGCCGAGGTCCGCCACTGGGCAAAGGCGTCCAGGAAGGCGTTGGCATAGGCGTAGTCGCCCTGCCCCACGTTGCCCAGCACGCCGGCGATCGAGCCGAAGGCCACGAAGAAATCCAGCGGCTCGGCCGCGGTCACCTGGTCGAGCACCAGCGCGCCCAGGACCTTGGGCGCCAGCACGGCCGCCATGTCCTGCGCGGCCCGGTTCTCCACCATCGCGTCACGCAGCACGCCGGCCACATGGATGACGCCATGCAGTGCGCCGTGGCGCGCCCGCAGACGGGCGACCACCTCCGCCATCTGGTCCGGCCGGCGGACGTCGGCGCGCAGATACCAGACCTCGCCCCCCGCGGCGCCGTCGCCCAGCGCCGCCAGCTGCGCGGCCCCGTCGGCCGTCAGTTCCGAGCGGCCCACCAGGACCACCCGGGCGCGCCAGCGGCGGGCCAGATGGGCCGCCAGCGTCCGTCCCAGCCCGCCAGCGCCGCCGGTGACCAGATAGACCCCGCCCTCGCGCAACGGCACGGGCGAAGGCAGCGGCTGCGCACCGAAGGCCTCCATCTGCGCCGTCCAGCGCCGGCCTTCGGCATGCCTCACCTGGGCCGCGTCGGCCGTGACCCACTCGGCGACCACGGAGCGCACGACATCGCAGTCCCGCGCCAGTTCCAGCGCGACGCTGTGCAAGCGGGGCCTCTCCTGCCGCAGCGTGCGCACCAGCGCCCCCACGGCGGCGTAGGCGGGCTGGTCGCACGGATACGCGTAAACCAGCCGCACCCCCGCCTCGCATCCCTGGGACACCAGGGCCTGGACCAGCGCCGTCAGCGCGTAGACGCTGGCCTCCATCTGCAGGACAACCTCGTCGAGCGCGGCGGTGAAGAGCTCGTCGCCCCAGAGGAAGACGATGCGTTGCGGCGCCTCCGACGCCTGCGGCCGAACCGAGGCGATCAGGCGCTGGTAGTCGGCAAAGCGACCCGGCTTGACCGTGAAGGAACACCGGTGGTGGCGCTGGAACAGCTCGCCCGGCGTGACCAGGATGACCGGCGCCCCGCACGCCGCCGCCAGGGCCGCCACGCGGCGGTCGTCACGGTCGAACAGCAGCACCGGCGCGGCGCTGTGTTCCGCCGCCGGCGCGGGGATCGGCCCCGTGTCGCGCCAGACCGGACGACAGAGGACGGACGTCCGATCGCCGCCGCGATCCGAGCCGACATGCAGGCGCACCTCGCGCATCTCCACCAGCACCCGGCCGGCCTCATCGAACAGGTCGATGTCGAAGCGCAGCAGCCCGTCGCCGGCCTGCTGCGCGTGCGCGGCGCTCGGCCGCACATGGGCCAGGCAGCGCACCGGCAGCCGATCGTGCACACGCACCGAGCCGATGCCGACAGGCAGGACGGGGCCTTGCGCCGCGCCGGCCACGGCCTCGGGCGCCAGCAGCACACCGATGGCGCGCAGGCTGCTGTCGAGCAGCGCCGGAGGCAGGCCATAGGTCTGCGCCTCGCCCCGCCCGGTCTCGGGCAAGGCCAGGGTGACCAGGGCGTCCGACGGGCCGCGGCTGAGCTGCTGCATGGCGCGCATCGACGGGCCATAGAACAGGCCACCGCGCGCCATCTCGTCATGCAGGGCCTCCACGTCCACCGGCGTGCTGCAGCGCTGCCGCAACGCGGCGACATCGATCCGCGCCGGCGCACTCAGGCACTCGTCCAGCAGGATGCGCGCTTGCGCGTGAACGGTCGCCACCGGTCCCGCGTTCGTGCAGACCTGCATCTGCAGGGCCGCCTCCGTGCCGCGCAGCCGGAGGGTGAGCTCGCCACCGTGCACGGCGGGGTCCAGCGGCTTCAGCCAGGCCAGGTCCTCAACCACGCGCACGGGACGGCCCGTCCTCGCTTCGCCCGCGACGCGAGCCATCTCCAGATAGGCCACGCCCGGCAGGACCGGCCGCTGCTGCACGCGATGGTCGGCCAGCATCGCCTCGGTGCCGGTGAAGCGGGCGGTGAACCGCCCCTCCTCGGCCGTTGACTCGTCACGCTGGAGCAGCGGGTGTGCCCAACGGCTCGGCGCGGCGGGCGCGAGCGTCACCGGGGCGGGCGACTCGTCCCGCGGCGTCACCCAGTGGCGTTCGCGCGCGAACGGATAGGTCGGCAGCGACACCCGACGCGGCGGCTGCGCGCCATGCAGGCCTGGCCAGTGCACGCCCGCGCCGGCCACCCAGGCCTGCGCCAGTCGTGTCAACCCGGCCGCGTCCTGGACCGCCAGGGTCGTCTCGGGGACGGCCTGGCCGCTCTTCGCGCGGCCACGCCACAGGCCGGCCATGTCCTCTCGCGCGCCAAAGGCGGCCAGACGCTCGCGCAACTCCGCGACATCGTTCACCACCAGCGCCAGGCGCTCGGCCAGGGCGATGCGCCCCACCTGCAGGGTGTAGGCCACCTCGGACAGGGCAAGATCCGGCCGTTGCGCCAGTGCCAGCGACAGGCGCCGGGCATAGGCCCGCAGGCGATCCTCGTTGCGCGCCGAGAGCGGCACCAGCTGAGGTCCCGCGGCGATGCGCGGCGCGCGCGGCGAGGGGGCCTCCAGCACGACATGGCCGTTGGTGCCGCTGAAGCCGAAGGCGCTGACGGCGGCCCGCAGCGGTGTCTCGCGCTGCGGCGACCAGTCGGCCAGGGCGGTGACGGGCTGGAACGGGCTGCCCTCGAACTGGATGCGCTCGTTGCGCTGGCGCAGATGCAGGGTCGGCGGCAGCTGCCCCTGCCGCATCGCCAGCAGGACCTTGATCACCCCCGCGACACCGGCCGCCGCGGAGGTGTGGCCGATGTTGCTCTTCACCGAGCCGATCCCGCAAAAGCCGCTGCGTCCGGTGTGACGGCGGAATGCCTGCGTCAGCGCGTCCACCTCGATCGGGTCGCCCAGCGGGGTGCCGGTGCCGTGCGCCTCGACATAGCTGATCGTCGCCGGATCGATGCCGAAGCGGTCATAGACCGCCAGCGCCAGATCGCGCTGCGAATCGGCCGACGGCGCGGTGATGCCATTGGTGCTGCCGTCCTGGTTCACGCCGGAGCCGATGATCACCCCGTGGATCGGGTCACCATCCGCCAGCGCCCGGTCCAGCCGCTTGAGCACCACCATGCCGGCGCCTTCGCCCGGCACGAAACCGTTGGCGCTGCGGTCAAAGGTCTTGCACAGGCCGTCGGGGGACAGCATGCCGCCCTTGGACATCGACACGTAGGGCTTCTCGGTCAGGTACAGCGTCACGCCGCCCGCCAGCATCAGGTCGGCCTCGCCGGCACGCAGGCTGGTGCAGGCCGAGTGGATCGCCACCAGCGAGGAGGAGCAGGCGGTGTCCATCGTCACCACCGGCCCCTTCAGATTGAGCAGGTAGGCAATGCGCGCCGGCAGGATGGCGCTGGAATTGCCCAGCATGGTCTGCGCCGGCCGCTGGTCGCCCACCAGCGACAGGTACTCGTTGCCCATCAGGCCCACGTACACGCCGCAGCGGCTGCCGCTCAACCGCTCGGGGCCGTAGCCGGCATGCTCCAGCGCCGACCAGGCGACCTCCAGGAACAGCCGTTGCTGCGGGTCCATGACCTGCGCGTCGGCGGGCGAGACATGGAAGAACAGGGCGTCAAACGAGGCCACGTCCTCGATGAAGCCGCCGGCCTTGCAGTACGTCTTGCCGGGCGCCGCGGGATCGGGGTCGTAGTGCTGCGCCGCCGACCAGCGGCTGGGCGACACCTCCCGCACCGAGCAGACGCCGTCGCGCAGGTTGACCCAGAAGGCCTCCAGATCATCGGCGCCGGGGAAGCGACCGGCCATCCCGATCACCGCGATGGCCTCCGCGTCCGGGACCGTCGGCGCCGAGCCCGCGGCCTCGGCCGCCGGCGCCGCGCTCTCCTCGGGGCGGATCGGCGCGCGAGCCTCGTCGCGCGTCACGGGGGCGGGCGGAGAGGCCACGTCCAGGGTGTCCCCCGCTACGCGCGCCAGATGGACGGCCAGCCGTGCGGCGCTCGCATGGTCGTAGAGCGCGGTGGCATCCACCTTCTGGCCAAGCGCCGCATTCAGCCGGCTGACCAGCTCGACCCCCAGCACCGAGTCCACGCCCAGTTCCGCGAAGGGCCGGTCATCGTCCAGCTCGGACGCCTCCATCATCAGCACCGCCGCCAGTTCGCGCCGCACCACGGCCAGCACATCGGCGAGGGCGTCCCGCGACGGGGGCTGCGCCGCGGCCGGGCCAGGCACGGCCATGACCGCGGGCAACGACGCCACGGCGGCGTGCGCCAGCGCGCTCGCCCGCAGCGGCGCCGAGGCGATCGTCGGCGCGCCTTCCGCCACCGCCTGCCCCCCCTGGCCATGCAGGTAGGCCGTCAGACGCTCGACGGTCGGGTGGTCGTACAGCTTGGTGGCATCGACCGTCAGCCGCAGGGCCTGGTTGAGACGCTGGATCACTTCCACGCCCAGGACGGAGTCCACGCCGAGATCGGCGAATGAACGATGGTCGTCCAGCTCCTCCGCCGTCATCATCAGGACCTCGGCGAGGACCTGCCGCACCAGGGTCCGCAAGTCGGGCCCCCCATCAGGCGACGGCAGCGGGGCCCGCGCAACAGGGGGCGTCGTCGGCCGGGCCGCCTGCGGCGCTGTCGCGACCGCGGCCCCTGCCAGGCCGAGGCCTGCCGCCGGATCCCCCAGGACCAGTTTGCCGGAGCGTCCCGGCGCGCCGGCCCCTCCCGCCACCGCGGCCGGCAGCGGCAGGCCGCCTTTCAGCCGCAGGCCCGGAACCGACGCCAACGCCGGCGCCGGAGCCGAATCAGGCACGGGTGGGGCGATCTTCGGCCGCGCCGGCACAGGAACCTCCCCGGGCACGAACCAGCAATGGCGGCGCTCGAACGGATAGCCCGGCAGGGACATCCGGCGCGGTGGCGTCTGGCGGTAGAGACGGCGCCAGTCCACCTCCGCGCCGGCGGCCCAGAGCTGGGCCAGCTTGTCCAGCGAGCGCTGTGCCAGCAAGGCGTCCAGGAAGGCCTCGCCCGCCGCCCCCTCCATCAGGGCGCCGACCGCGCCGCGCTCGCCGACATACAGGCCCTGGCGCTCGCCCGACTGGAACGCGCGCAGCCCCGCCAGCAGACCGTCGATGTCGCTGGCCACCCAGGCCAGTCGCTGCGCCATCGCGTCACGACCGACCTGCAAGGTGAATGCCAGCCGGCCCAGCGACACCGGCTCGCCCGCCTGCTCGCGGGCCACGACGAAAGCCTCCAGGCGCGTGGCGACCTCCGCCAGCGCCGCCTCGGTGCGCGCCGAAAGCAGCACCAGATGGGGCCCAGGCAGCTCCGGCGCCAGCGCCGCGACCTCCGGCGCCTCCTCCAGCACCAGGTGCGCGTTCGAGCCGCCCGCGCCGAAGGCGCTGAGTCCGGCGCGCCGCACCAGCGCCTGACCGCCGGCCTGCGGCTGGGGCCACGGCGCCAGCGTGCGCTGCACCCGGAACGGCGTGCGCTCGAAGTCGATGTGCGGGTTCAGTCGCTGCGCGTGCAGCGACGGCACCAGCTGGCGGTGGCGCATCTGCAGCACCACCTTGGTCAGCCCGGCCATGCCGGCGGCCGACTCCAGGTGACCGATGTTGGATTTCACCGAGCCGATGGCGCAGTCCGTGGCCCCCTCGAAGGCCTTGGCCAGCGCGTGGATCTCGATCGGGTCGCCCAGCGACGTGCCGGTGCCATGCGCCTCCACGTAGCCGACGCTCGCGGGCGCCACCCCGGCGCGCTGGAAGGCACGCTCGATCACGGCCGCCTGCGCATTCAGGCTGGGGACCGTGTAGCCACTGGTCTTGCCGCCGTGATTGACGGCACTGCCGCGGATCACCGCGTGGATCTGGTCGCCGTCGGCCAGGGCCTGGTCGAGCGGCTTGAGCAGCACGGCGCCCACGCCCTCGCCGGGCACGTAGCCGTCGCCGCCTTCGCCGAAGCTGCGGCAGCGTCCATCGCTGGACGTGAAGTGGCCCTGGGCCAGCTGGCGGTACTTCTGCGGGTGCAGCGACAGGTTCACGCCACCGGCCAGGGCCAGTTCGCAGTCACCCTGGCGCAGCGCCGAGCAGGCCAGGTGCAGCGCCGTCAGCGACGACGAGCACATGGTGTCCACCGCGAGGCTGGGACCATGCAGGTTCAGGAAATAGGAGACCCGGTTGGCGATGGACGCATGGATCGAGCCGGGCAGGATCGGGCTGCCTTGCCGGCTCAGTTCAGGGCCGAAGAGCTGGTAGTCGCTCCACATGGCACCGACGAAGACGCCGACCTCCCGCCGGGCCAGCGCGCTGCGCGCATAGCCGGCATCTTCCAGCGCGTGCCAGGCGATCTCCAGGAACAGCCGCTCCTGCGGGTCCATCGCCGCCGCCTCGCGCGGCGAGATATGGAAGGCCGCCGGATCGAACTGGTCCACGCCCTCGAGGAAGCCGCCCCAGCGCCCCAGGCCCTCCTCCTGCGTCCAGCGCCCGGGCGGGATCTCGGTGATGGCGTCGAGCCCCTCGCTCAGGTTGCGCCAGAAGGCCTCCAGGCTGTCGGCCCGCGGATAGCGGCCGGCCAGCCCGATGATGGCGATCGGCATCGCCGACAGGGGCTCGCGCCGCGCGCCGTCTTCCGACGCACCCTGCGCCGCGCCGGCGACCACGAGATGGTCGGCCCGCGCCACGAGGCTGGGAGGTGGCACCGCAGTCGGCGTGGACAGGCCCGCCTGGGCCAGCACCGCGGGACCATGGTGGTTGATCAGATAGGACATCAGGTCCGCCAGGTGGTTGTGTTCATAAAGCAGCGTCTTCGGCAGCGCGCCGAAGGACGCCTGCAGACGCTCGGTGATGTCCATGATCGAAACCGAGTCCAGGCCATAGCGCTCGAACGACTCATGGGTCCGGATGGCCGCGAGCGGCAACTTGAGCTGATCGACCAGCAGCGCCTTCAAGTGGCCTTCCAGCCAGGCGCGGACACGCTCCTCGTCGGAGGCGGCCAGACGCGCCAGGGGCAAGGCCGCGGCCGGCGCCACCGCGGCGGGCGCCTCCAGCAGCGCGGCACGCAGGCGCGCCGTGTCCCCCGGCAGCACGACCACGGAAGCCGGCCCGGCGGCAAGGAGCGACTCGAACACCGCCAGCCCGGTCACCCGGTCCAGGGGCTCCAGACCGATCGCCTCCCGCGCCCCGACCACGGTGGCCGCTTCGGCCTGCATGCCGCCGTCCAGCCAAAGAGGCCAGGCCAGCGAAACCGTTCGCCCGGCGCGCGCGCGCTGGCGCCACTGGGCAAACGCATCCAGGTACGCATTGGCATAGGCATAGTCCGCCTGACCCACATTGCCCAGCGTGCCCGCCACCGAGGAGAACAGCACGAAGGCCTCCAGC
>Ga0255338_1001955_pt1 | contig 34264 bp, 33 predicted proteins | sample MeOH1_35cm_T4_19_FD_203715 | JGI IMG/M metagenome (GOLD analysis project Ga0255338, IMG submission 203715) | Sandy soil microbial communities from University of British Columbia, Vancouver, Canada - MeOH1_35cm_T4_195 | ecosystem: Engineered > Artificial ecosystem > Sand microcosm > Unclassified ...
TGCGAAACGGCGGCCGCAGGAACCAGCAACGCGGCGATCATCGCCATCGCCAGCCCGATTGCTTTAGGCGTCTTCACCTGTGTCTTCTCCTGGGTCGTGACCTTGGGGTCGTGATTTTGCGGGCACATAAACGCGGCCCTGTCCCCGGGGTCAAGCTGCCCGGCGAAGTCGTCCGAAGTATGGCTTGTTTCCAATCACTTAGCTTGACCACACCGCGTTCGGCGACCCTCGCGGCGGAGGCGAATGGGTCAGGCGCGACGCACCTTCAGCCGGGCGCCGTCGACCCCTACAACCTCAACGCTCGCGCCGCCCTCGAGGGCGTCGCCGTCGTCCAGTTCGGCCGCCCACTCCTTGCCATCGATGAACACGCGGCCGGCGCGGCCCTTGAACGCCTTCACCGCCGAGCCCTTGTGGCCCACCAGCCTCGCCACGTTGTCGTTGATGTCGCCGTCCGGCGCGGTGGCGTACCGGGGCAGGTAGCGGCGCGCCAGCAGGGTCGAGACCATGGTCAGCACGGCGAAGACCAGCAAGGCCGTCGGAACGGACGGCGCCAGCACGCCGACCACCACGGCGGTCGCCGCCGCCGAGGCCGAGGCCCAGAGCAGCCAGCCCGAGCCCGTCACCACCTCGGCGGCCAGCAGCGCCGCCGCCAGGCCGGCCCAGACCCAGAAGGGCTGGGCGGCGTAGATCCCGGCGATCGTGTCCATGGCGCCTAGGCTCCCGTGGGCGGCACGGCCGAACCGCCCCGGCCGCGGGCCTGGGGCCGCGGCGGCGCCGGGCTGTCCGCGCCGATCGACTTCACCAGCTCGCCGATGCCGGCGATGGAGCCGACCAGCGAGCTCATGTCGGCCGGCACGATGACGGTCTTCTGCTGCGGGCTCTCGGCCAGCTTGGCGAAGGCCTCCACGTATTTCTGGGCCACGAAGTAGTTGATGGCGTTCACGTCGCCGGCCGCGATGGCGTCCGAGACCAGCTCGGTCGCCTTGGCCTCGGCGGCGGCGGCGCGCTCGCGGGCCTCCGCGTCGCGGAAGGCGGCTTCCTTGCGGCCCTCGGCCTGCAGGATCGCGGACTGCTTCTGGCCCTCGGCCACGGTGATGGCGGCCTGCTTCTCGCCGTCGGCCTCGGTGATCACGGCGCGGCGCTCGCGCTCGGCCTTCATCTGGCGGGCCATGGCGTTGGTGATGTCCGGCGGCGGCTGCAGGTCCTTGATCTCGATCCGCGCCACCTTCACGCCCCAGGGGCTGGTGGCCTGGTCGATGACATCCAGTAGGCGGGTGTTGATCTGGTCGCGCTGCGACAGCACCTCGTCCAGCTCCATGTTGCCCACCACGGTGCGCAGGTTGGTCATGGTCAGCTGGGTGATGGCGAAGTCCAGGTTGGTCACCCGGTAGGCGGCCGCGGCGGCGTCCATCACCTGGATGAAGACGATGGCGTCCACCTGGACCGACACGTTGTCCTTGGTGATCACGTCCTGGCGCGGCACGTCCAGCACCTGCTCCATCATGTTGATCCGCCGGCCGACGCCCTCGACGAACGGCGTCAGGAAGCTGATGCCGGGCTTGAGCGTACGGGTGTAGCGGCCGAACCGCTCGACGGTGAACTCGCGGCCCTGCGGCACGATCTTGATGGCGCCCAGGGCGACCACCAGGGCCAGAACCAGGAACACGCCGGCGACGATCAATCCCATTTCATCCCCTCCCCAGGGCCTACCGCCGGAACTGTATCGGCGCCCGGGTGATCCCGCTACGGAAACCGGACGGCCATGCTCGCGCCCAACTCAGACCTCTGTTAGCGATCCGACATGACCCGCCACCTGCTCCTACTGCCCGCCGCCCTCCTCTGCCTCGCGGCCGCCCCGGCGCCGAAGGCCGCCCCGCCCAAGGCCTCCGCCGCCAAGGCCGCGACCACCAAGCCCGTCGCCAAGACGCCGCCGGTCGCGCCCTACGATGCGCGCAATCCGCAGGGGCTGATGGAAATCCTGGGCTCCGCCGGGGCCAAGGTGCAGACCAGCCGGCGCGAGGCGGACTCGGTGTTCGTCACCGTCACCTCCACCGCCGCCAACTTCTCGCTGCAGTTCGCCGGCTGCAACGCCCAGGGCCGGGCCTGCCAGGCGGCGCTGTACGACAGCCTGCTGGACGGCGGGACCGCGACGCTGGCCCAGATCAACGGCTTCAACCAGACCTCGGTGTTCTGCCGCATCTATCAGGACAAGGCCGGCAAGCCGCACGCCATCTACGCGGCCCTGCTGGTCGAGTCCGACACGCGCCAGAGCGCCCTGACCCACCTCGCCGCCTGGCAGGGCTGCCTGGGCGAGGCGCGCGGTTTCGTACGCGATCCCGTGGCCTACCTGGCCGAGGCGGCTTAGGTCGTACCGACATTCACAAGGCGACCCACCCTTCTCCTCCTCCGTAGGGGGAGGAGAAGGGCGCACCCCAGCCGCTCCGCTGAATGTCGATACGACCTAAGCCGGAACGGCCGCACCTTTCCGGATCGCGGCGACGCGGTCGATGGCGGCCTCGGCCTCGGCCATGATCCGCGCCACGATCTCGGCGGCCGGCAGGACGTCGCGCACGCCGCCCGCCGACTGGCCCATGGCGAAGCACGAGCGGTCGATGTCCAGGCCCTCGATCTGGCCGCCGATGCCGCCCATCACGCCCGCGCGGCTGGACAGCATGGCCTGCTGTGGGAAGGGCTGGATGTCGGCCGGACGCTTCTCCCAGTCCTCGACGTAAGGGTTCTTCTTCACCCGCATCGGCTTGCCCGAGTAGCTGCGGGTGCGCACGGTGTCCTCGTCGGTCGCCTCGACGATCACGTCCCGGTACATGTGGCCCGCGTGGGCTTCCGCGGACGCGATGAAGCGCGTGCCCATCCAGACGCCCACGGCGCCCAGGCTCAGCGCGGCGGCCAGGCCGCGACCGTCGTAGAGGCCGCCGGCCGCCACCACGGGGATCTTCACGGCTTCGACCGCCTGGGCCACCAGCGGCATCGTGCCCACCAGTCCGGTGTGCCCGCCGCCCTCGCCGCCCTGGCAGATCACCGCGTCGCAGCCCGCCTGCTCGGCCTTGACCGCGTGCTTCACCGCCCCGCACACCACCATCACCTTGAGGCCGGCCTTCTTCAGCTTCTCCATGATCGGCATGGGCACGCCCAGGCCGGCCACGAAGGACGAGGCGCCCTCCTCGATGATGATCTCCACCGAGGCGGTCAGGCTCTCGGGCGAGGCGGCCAGCAGGTCGACGCCGAACGGCTTGTCGGTCAGCGCCTTCACCGCCCGCATCTGCTCGCGGATGAAGCTCGGCGTCGTCCCGGCCATGCCGAGCACGCCATAGCCGCCCGCGTTCGACACGGCGGCCACCAGCTCGGCATAGGAGACCCCGCCCATGCCCGCCAGCATGATCGGATGCTTCACCTTCAGCAGGTCGCAGAGCTTGGTGTGCAGGGTCATCGGAGGTCCTCCCGGTATCGTTGCCGGGCAAGATGGCGCCGTAGGTTATCAATGGAAACCGTGACGCGAGGTCAGGCGGGGCGGATCACCTCCAGGCGCGTGAGCTCGGCCGCGGCGAAATCCAGGAACGCGCGCACGCGGAGCGGCATCAGCCGGGCGCTGACGGTAACCAGCTGCACCGGGATCGGGGCGGGCTCGTAGGGCGCCAGCAGCCGCGCCAGCCGGCCGTCCGCCAGTTCGTCGGCGAGCTGGTAGGAGAGCACCCGCGTCACGCCCCGGCCCTGGACCGCCGCCTCGATCACCGGCTCCACGGCGTTGACCATCAGCCGGGGCCGCAGGCGCACGGTCTGCGGCCCGCGCGGCCCGTCGAAGCGCCACTCGATCGGACCGGGCTGGGTGCTGGCGTAGACGATCTCGTGATCGGCCAGGTCGGCGGGGCGCCCGGGCGTCCCACGCTGCGTGAGGTAGGACGGCGCGGCGGCTACGACGCGGCGCACCTCGCCCACCCGCCGCGCCACGAGGCTGGAGTCCGACAGCGCGCCGATCCGCAGGGCGACGTCCAGGCCGGCGTCCACCATGTCGAGGTTGCGGTCGTTCAGCACCAGCTCGGCGCTCACCTGCGGATGGGCGTCCAGGAAGGCCGCCAGCACGGGCGCCACGTGCCGCCGCCCGAACACCAGCGGCGCGCTGACCCGGATGAACCCGCGCAGCGGCCCGTCGTCCTCGCGGGCGATGGCCGCCTCGTAGCCGGCCAGCACCGCGCGCGCCTCCTCGGCCAGCCGGCGGCCCGCCTCGGTGACGGCGAGCTTGCGGGTGGTGCGCTCGATGAGCCGCGCGCCGACCCGCGCCTCCAGCGCCGCCAGCGTCCGCGTCACCGCCGCCGGCGAGCGCCGCAACCGCCGCGCGGCCGCCGCCAGGCTCCCCGTCTCCAGAACGGCGAGGAAGACCGCGAATTCGTCCAGTCGATCCATTATTTCATTCTACGAAATTCTGACTTGCCAATCTGCGCGCTTATGCTCGACGCTCGCAACGCCTACCTTCCCGACATGACCAGTCAAATCCGCCTGCACGGCGTCCCCCTTTCCGGCCATGTCCACAAGGTCGACCTCTTCCTCCGGCTGCTCGGAGCGCCGTTCGAGACCATCGAAGCCGGTCGCGACCGGCGCGAGACCGAGGCGTTCCGCCGCCTCAATCCGCTGGGCCAGATCCCGGTGCTGGAGGACGGCGACCTGGTGCTGGCCGACTCCAACGCGATCCTCGTCTACCTGGCGAAGCGCTACGATCCCGATGGCCGCTGGCTGCCCGAGGCGCCGGCAGAGGCCGCGCGCGTCCAGCGCTGGCTGTCGATCGCCGCGGGCGAGGTGCGCTTCGGGCCCGCCAATGCACGGGCCGTGCACCTGTTCGGCCTCAAGACCGACCTGGCCGACGCCCACGCCGTCGCCGCACGCCTGCTGGGCTTCATGGAGGCGACGCTGGCGGGCCAGACGTGGCTCGCGGGCGATGCCCCGACCCTGGCCGACGTGGCCTGCTATCCCTATCTCGCCTGCGCCCCCGAGGGCGGCGTGGACCTGGGCCCCTATCCGGCGGTCCGCGCCTGGATCGCGCGGTTCGAGGCCCTGCCCGGCGTGGCGCCCATGCCGCGGGCCGCGTGACCGAGATGGACCATGCCCCTTGGCACGTCGGCGAGCTGCGCGCCCAGGCGCTGTCCGGCGCCGACCACATCCCGGGGGGCGCGGGCATCCGCGACTTCATGCCCGACCAGCACCGGGACTTCTTCGCCAGCCTGCCCTTCATGGTCGCCGCGACCCTGGACGAGACCGGCGCGCCGATGGTGACGCTGCTGACCGGGCGTCCCGGCTTCGTCGCCAGCCCCGACCCGACCACCTTGAGCATCGCCGCCCAGAGCGTCGATCCGGCCGGCCGGCGACTGGTCGCCGGGGCTCCGATCGGCCTGCTGGGCATCCAGCCCGACACGCGCCGCCGCAACCGCGCCAACGGGGTGGTGACCGCCGCCGGTCCCGACGGCCTGAGCGTCAAGGTCCAGCAGAGCTTCGGCAACTGCCCGCAGTACATCCACCCACGCCACGTGAGGGTCGATCGCCGAGCGGTCATCGAGGTCGAGCCGTTCCAGGGCCTGGACGCGCGGGCCCGCAAACAGGTCGCCGCCGCCGACACCTTCTTCGTGGCCACGGCCAGCGGCGCGGGCGTCGAGAACGGCGGCGCGGACGTCTCCCACCGCGGCGGGCCGGCCGGTTTCGTCCGCGTGGCCGGCGACGTGCTGACCATCCCCGACTACCGCGGCAACCGCTACTTCAACACCCTGGGCAACCTGCTGCTGGAGCCGCGCGCGGCCCTGCTGTTCGTGGACTTCGCCAAGGGCGAACTGCTGCAGCTCCAGGGGATCGCCGAGGTCGCCTGGGACGAGCACGACCTGCCGGGGGCGGAGCGCACCTGGCGGTTCACGGTGACCGGCGGCTGGCGCGGCCCGGCCGGCCTCTACGCCTGAGCCCTGGCCCGCTAGAGGCCTTCCCGGTCAGGATGCCTCCTCATGACCGGACAAGAAGGCCTCTAAAGCAAAGAGGTCGAGCCCGTTCATCCCAGTCGGCTTGATTCAAGCCGACTGGGACGGGCTCTGGGCGGCGGGGGCTGCGGCCGGGCGAAGGTCAGCTCCTCGTCCGACGACAGGTGCGGCTGGAAGCGGTAGCCGTCGACGTCGAAGGCCTTCAGGTCGCAGGCCTTCTCGATCCGGTTGTCGATGGCGTAGCGGGCCATGGCGCCGCGCGCCCGTTTGGCGAAGAACGAGATGATCCGGGCCTCGCCGTCCTTCTCTTCCAGGAACTTGCAGGTGACGACCGGCGCCTTCAGCGCCTTGCGGTCCACGGCGCCGAAGTACTCGGTGCTGGCGCAGTTCACGACGGTCCTGTCCTTGTGGCCGTGCGCGGCCTCGTCGAGGGCCTGGGAGATCCGCTCGCCCCAGAAGTCGTAGAGGCTCTGACCGCGCCGGGTCTTGATCCGAACGCCCATCTCCAGGCGATAGGGCTGGATGGCGTCGAGCGGCCGAAGCACGCCGTAGAGGCCGGACAGGATCCGCACATGGTCCTGCGCCCAGGCCAGCGCCTTCCGGTCCAGCTCGCGCGCCTTCAGGCCCAGGTAGACGTCGCCGTTGAACGCGAAGGCCGCCTGCAGCCCCTCCTCGCTCTCCGGCGCGAAGGCCTGGAACCGCTCGCGGTTCAGCTTGGCCAGCGCATCCGACAGCGACATCATCCGCTTCAGGTCGGAGACGCGCAGCTTCTTCGCGGTCTTGGCCAGCTCGGCCGTGTGGTCGGCCAGTTGCGGCGACGTCAGCGGGGCGGACGGCGGGGCGGCGTCGAAGTTCAGCGCCTTGGCCGGGGAGAGCACGATCAGCATCGCGCGATGCTTTGCCGTGTCTCGCCCCCGGCGCCAAGGCGCTTAGAACAGCACCCGCGGATTGAGGATGCGCTTGGGGTCCAGGGCCTGGCGGATGGCCCGCTGGGCGGCGAGTTCCACCGCGCTCTTGTAGCGCGCGCCCTCGGCGGTCTTCATCGCCCCCAGGCCGTGCTCGGCGCTGATCGAGCCGCCCATCGACGCCACGATGTCGTGGACGATCCGCGAGCCCTGGTCCCGCCTGGCCGAATGCTCGGCGTCCGAGCCGCCGTCCGCGCGCAGCACGTCGTAGTGGATGTTGCCGTCGCCCACGTGGCCGAAGGCGGCGATGCGCGCGCCCGGCGCGAAGGCCTGCATGGCGGCGGTGGCCTCAGCCAGGAACGCCGCCACCCGGCTCACCGGCACGGCGATGTCGTGCTTCCAGGTCGCGCCCTCGGGCTTCTGGGCCGGCGACTGGTTCTCGCGGATCGCCCACAGGGCCTTGGCCTGGGTGTCGGTCTGGGCGACCACCGCGTCGCGGATCAGCCCGGCCTCCAGTCCCCGCTCCAGGAACCGCTGCATGGCCGCCTCGGCCGAGCCCGGCTCGCCGGACGCGAATTCGGCCAGCACGTACCAGGGGTGCGGCTCGGCTAGCGGATCGCGCGTGCCGGCGATGTTGCGCAGCGCGAAATCCAGGCCCAGGCGGCCCATCAGCTCGAACGCCTCCACCGCCCCGCCGGTCTCGTCCTTGGCCCGCGCCAGCAGGCGGATGGCGTCTTCCGGCGTGCCGAGGCCGATCATGGCCACCGCCCGCGAGGCCATCACCGGATAGAGTTTCAGCGCCGCCGCCGTCACCACGCCCAGCGTGCCCTCGGCGCCGATCAGCAGCTGCTTGAGGTCGTAGCCGGTGTTGTCCTTGCGCAGGCGCTTGAGCCCGTTCCAGATCTCGCCGGTCGGCAGCACCGCCTCCAGGCCCAGCACCAGGTTGCGGGTCATGCCATAGCGCAGCACCTGGGTGCCGCCGGCGTTGGTGGAGACCACGCCGCCGACCGTCGCCGAGCCTTCCGACGCCAGCCCCAGCGGGAACCTGCGCCGCACCTCGGCCGCCGCCGCATGCACCTCGGCCAGGGTCACGCCGGCCTCGGCGGTCAACGCGTCGTCGAAGGCGTCGACCTCGCGGATGCCCTTCATGCGCTCGGTGGAGAGCAGGATCTCGCCCTGCGGGATCTGGCCGCCGACCAGGCCGGTGTTGCCGCCCTGGGTGGTGATCGGCTGGCCGGCCTCGAAGCAGACGCCGACCACGGCGGCCACCTGGTCGGTGGTCTTGGGCAGCGCCAGGAACGAGGTCTGGCCCACCCAGCGGTCGCGCCACTCCACCAGCTTGGGCGCGATCCGCTCCGGGTCCTCGCTCCAGCCGCCGGGGCCCAGCACGGCCTTCAGGCGGGAAATCACATCGGCGGGGACGGGCGCGGTCATGGCCGAAACCTACGCTTCCGGCCGGCCGGTCGCCAGTATATACTCCGATATATACTGGAGCCGGCTATGGCCATCCTGATCAAGAACCCCGAGGTCGAACGCAAGGCGCGCGAGCTGGCGGCGCGACGCGGCATGAGCATCACAGGGGCGCTCGGTGAAGCCCTGGACCGTGAGCTTGAAGCCGCGCGAGAGGAACGGCGACGCCCGACGCTCCAGGAGATCGTCGCGGCGACCGAGGACCTGCACGCAAAGGCCGGTGTCCGCGGCCCCTTCCCGGCCGTGACCAAGGCCGAATGGGACGACATCAACGAGGTCCCCGGAATGGCTGAGGACGAATGATCGTGGTCGACGCGTCGGCCTTGGTGGCGATCGGCCTGACGGAGCCCGACATGCTCGCCTACCAACGCGCGCTCGCGCTGTCGGACGGCAGTTGGCTCAGCGCGATCAACTACGTGGAGACGATGATCGTCCTCGGTCGCTACGGCGTCGTCTCCGGCGTCGAAGACCTCGACGGCTGGCTCGCGCGCCAGGGCGTCGAGGTCTTCGAGGGCGCCGATCTCGGCCGCGGGGCGGCTGACGCCTTCCTGCGCTACGGCAAGGGTCGCCATCCGGCGCGCCTGAACCTCGGCGACTGCTTCGCCTACGCCTTGGCGAAGGAACTCGACGCCCCGCTTCTCTACAAGGGCCAAGACTTCGCGCTCACCGACATCCGATCCGCGCTCTGATCGGCGCCGAGGGCGAGCGACGGCGCGCAAGCGAACTCTCGAAACGTTCGAGGTGGGGTGGGGAGGCGGACGTTGCCTCCAGCCCTCTCCTCTCCCAGGCGCGGCAGCGCCGTGGGAGAGGCTGGGTGAGGGCGGCGCAGGCCTGGGACCTTGCCGCTCCGGTTGGATCAAGGCCCCTCCGATCCGGCGCTGCGATGAGGTCCCGCGCATTCGGGTCCAAAGCCGGGCGTGGCCGGACCACAGCGCCGCCCTCTCCCAACCTCTCCCACGACGCTCCGCGTCTGGGAGAGGAGCGAGCCGCTGCCAACGTCCGCACGGGGTCGAAGGCCCGCATTGGCGTTGGCGCGCGAAGCGGACCAGCCTAGCCGACAAAGCCCGCGGCGCGCTTCAGGCGGTCGTTGATCGCCTCGCCCAGGCCCTCGTGCGGGATCGGTGCGACCGCGATGCCGGCCGGCCCCGTCCGGTCCGCCGCTCGGAGGTAGGCGAACAGGTTGGCCGCCGCCTCGCGCAGGTCGCCGGTCGGGCTGAGGTTCCAGGGGCCCCGGCCCGCCGCCCCGAACGACAGCCAGGCCTCGCCAGCCTCGGGCTCGGTCACGTCCAGCCGCACCGGCGCATTCGGCGCATAGTGGCGCGTCAGACGGCCGGGCGAGCGCCTGGCGTCGGCCTCGGCCTCCGAAAGCGGCCCGATCACGGCCTCGATCTCGGCGCGGGTCACGGACCCCGGCCGCAGCAGGCGCGCCTCGTCCAGCAGGGCCGCCACCGTGGACTCCAGGCCCACCGCGCAGGCCCCGCCGTCCAGCGCAGCGGCCGCCGCCGCGCCGGTCTCCTCCACCGCGTCGGCGAAGGTCGTGGGGCTGGGGCGGCCCGAACGGTTGGCCGAGGGCGCCACCACCGGGCCGCCGAAGCGCGCGATCAGGGCGTGGGCCAGGGGATGGCCCGGCACGCGCACCGCCACCGTATCCAGACCGGCGCGGGCCAGGTCGCAGACCGCCTCGCCGTCGGCCACCGGCAGCACCAGGGTCAGCGGCCCCGGCCAGAACCGCGCCGCCAGCGCCTCGGCCCGCGGGTCGAAGCGGGCGATCCGCCGCGCCATGGCGAGGTCCGCCACGTGGGCGATCAGGGGGTTGAAGGCGGGCCGGCCCTTGGCCTCGTAGACCGCCGCCACGGCGCGGGCGTTCCCCGCGTCCGCCGCCAGGCCATAGACGGTCTCGGTGGGCATCAGCACCAGGCCGCCGGCCGCGAGCGCCTCGGCCGCCGCTACGACCGCCGCGCCTTGAGGATCACGGTCACCGTCACCTTGGCCGGTATCTGATCGGTGCTCGTCCACTCGCCCTGCCCAACGCCGAACACCGTCCGGTCGAGGCTGGTTACACCGCTGACCTCGGCCCTGTCGCCGTCGATCTTGAGCCGGAACGGCAGGTCCAGCGGGCGGCTGACCCCGCGCAGGGTGAGTTGGCCGTGGGCGACGAACCGGCCCTCGCCGGCCCGGCTGAAGCGGGTGGCGGCGAACGTGGCCTTCGGATGCGCCCCTGTGTCGAACCAGTCGCCGGTGGACAGGCTGGCGTCGCGCTGCTCGTCGCCGGTGTCCGCCGAGGCGGTATCGACGGCGACCCGGATCCTGGACGCGTCCAGCGCGTCGGGACTGAACAGGATGTCCGCGGTCCAGCGCTTGAAGCGCCCCTCGATCGGCTGGCCACTCCAACCCGTGGTGAAGCCGATTGCGGAGCCGGGCTGGACCGCCCAGCGCGCCGGTCCAGCGGTCGCAGGCGCCGGCGTCGCGACGGCGAGCGGCGCGGGCGGCCGGGGCGCCGCCGGCGCTTCGGCAGGCGCCGGGACCGGGGCGCGCATGGCCGGGCGCGGCGGCTGATAGAGCTGGGCGAGGGCCACGACCCCTGCGACGCCTGCGGCGACCGCCACGAGCCGGGGCTCCAGCCGACGCCCGGGCCGCGCACCCGGCGCCATCCGCGCCAGCACCGGCGAGCTGCGATCCAGCCACTGGTGCTTCAGCGCGCCCGCCACATGCAGGCCGAACAGGACGTAGGCGCCCTTGATGATCAGGTGGTGAGCATCCTTGGCCGTCTCGTTCCAGACCGCCTTCGCCGCCGGCGCCAGGTCGGGCAGGCCCGGCAGGTGCGGCCAGGGGAGCGAGCCGAACAGCAGGGTCGGGAAGGCGAAGCGGCTGGTCGAGACCATGATCCACCCGCTGAGCGGCATCAGGATCATCACCGCGTAGAAGCCCCAGTGCGCCACCGCCGACAGCCGCCGTTCCCACGGCGCCAGGCTGGCGGGCTCCGGCGGCGGGCGATGCGTCAGCCGCCACGCCAGCCGGGCCAGGCTGAGCAGCAGGATCGTGATCCCGATCGACTTGTGCAGCTGGAAGACCGCGAACGCTTCGGGCGTCCGCGCCTCCATTCGCCCGGCCAGCACCACCTGCATCACGATCAGGGCCGCGATGATCCAATGCAGCGCGATCGCGACCGCCGTGTACCGGGGCGTCCGTAGGGCTTCCACCCCGGCTACTTCTTCACGAACTCGACCTCGAACATGAGGTCGACCGTGTCGCCCGCAAAAGGCCGACCGCCCGTCACGCCGAACTCCGACCGCTTGATCCTGCCCGTCCCGGAGAACCCCATCCGCGTGCCGGCGCCCAGCAGGCCCGGCCCGACGCCGTTGAACTCCACGTCCAGCACGACCGGCTTCGTTACCCCATGCAGCGTGAGGTCGCCGCTGAGCTGGCCCTTGCCCTCCGGGTCGGCCGTCAGGCTGGTCGAGGCGAAGGTGATCACCGGGTATTTGTCGGGCTCGAAGTAGCCCGCGACGGTCTTGTTGAAGATGTTGTCCTCCGTGTCGATCGATTTGGGATCGACGGTGATCGACACCTTGGTCGCCTGCCAGTTGGCCGGATCGTAGGTGAAGCTGCCGCTGAGCGCGCGGAAGCGCATGGTGTAGCGCGAGAACCCACCCATGTGCGGAACCTTGACGATCAGGCCGGCGTGGCGCGGGTCCAGCTCATAGCCGCCCGCCGGAACCTTGGCCGGATCGCGGCTGGTCGGATCGGCCGCGGCGGCGCCCGAGGCCAGGACGCTGATGGCCAGCGCGATGAAACCGCGACGCCGCATTTGGAACTCCAATCCATTTCGCAACACGATGATACGCGATCGGCAGCCGGGAATATCGTCCGCCGCACCTGCGTTAATGCCGGCCGCCCGGCGTTCGGACGGCTCCGCGCCAACAAAAATGTTCGCCGGGCGGCAGGCGGCGCTCTAGAACCCGGCCCAGCTTTCGAAGAGGCCCGCATGACCTTCCGCGCTCCCGTCCGAGACCTGGCCTTCGCCCTGAAGACGGTCGGCCATCCCGAACTGCTGGCGCGAGCCTATCCCGACCTGGACGACGACACCGTGCAGGCCGTCCTGGAGGCCGCCGCGTCGTTCGCCGACAATGAGCTGGCGCCGCTGAACCGCAAGGGCGACCTCGAAGGCGCGCGCTACGAGAACGGCAAGGTCACCGCCGCCCCGGGCTTCGCCGACGCCTACCGTCACTTCGTCGAGCAGGGCTGGAACTCGCTCTCGGCCGATCCGGAGCACGGCGGCCAGGGGCTGTCGAAGGCCATGGAGCTGGCGGTCTTCGAGATGGTCCACGCCGCCAACATGGCCTTCGGCCTCTGCCCGATGCTGACCCAGGGCGCCATCGAGGCCCTGGCCCTGCACGGCACCGAGCGCCAGAAGCGCCTGATCCTGCCGAAGATGGTCTCGGGCGAGTGGACCGGCGCCATGGTGCTGACCGAGCCGCAGGCCGGCTCGGACCTGGCCGCGCTCACCACCCGCGCCGATCCGGACGGCAAGGGCGGTTATCTGCTGACCGGCCAGAAGATCTTCATCACCTGGGGCGACCACGACGCCGCCGACAACATCTGCCACCTGGTGCTGGCCCGCACGCCCGACGCGCCTCCGGGCGTGAAGGGCATCAGCCTGTTCCTGGCCAACAAGTTCGAAGTGAAGGACGACGGCACGCTGGGCGGCCGCAACGACTTCCGCCCCGGCTCCATCGAGCACAAGCTGGGCATCCACGCCTCGCCCACCTGCGTGATGCTGTACGAGGGCGCCCAGGCCGAGCTGGTCGGTGAGCTGGGCCAGGGCCTGGCCCATATGTTCGTGATGATGAACGCCGCGCGCCTGCAGGTGGGCGTCCAGGGCGTGGCCATCGCCGAGCGCGCCTTCCAGCAGGCGCTGGAATTCAGCCAGGAACGCAAGCAGGGCCGCACCGCCTGGGAGGCCGACGGGGCGATCTACGGCCACCCGGACGTGCGCCGCACCCTGATGCTGATGAAGGCCAAGATCGAGGCCGCCCGCGGCATCTGCCTGACCACCGGCGTGCTGGCCGACATCGCCCATCGCGCCGAGAGCGAGGACGAGCGCGCCGCCGCCAAGGCCCGCCAGGAGCTGCTGACGCCGATCGCCAAGGCCTGGTCCACCGACATCGGCGTCGAGGTCGCCTCGCTGGGCGTCCAGCTGCATGGCGGCATGGGCTTCATCGAGGAGACCGGCGCGGCCCAGCACTATCGCGACGCCCGCATCGCCCCGATCTACGAGGGCACCAACGGCATCCAGGCCCTGGACCTGGTCGGCCGCAAGGTCCGCATGAACGGCGGGGCGACACTCAAGGCGCTGTGCAGCGAGATGGCGCTCACCGCCGAGATCCTGACCGAGAGCCCCGGGCTGGCCCCGGTGGGCCGACGCCTCGCCGCCGGGATCGCGGCGCTGGAGCGGGCCACCGACGGCTTGCTGGCCGGCGACAACCCCAACGCCTTCACGGTCGCCACGCCCTTCCTGAAGCTGGCCGGCGACGTGGTCGGCGGCTGGATCCTGGGCCGCCAGGCGCTGGCCGCCGCGGGTTCGGACGATCCATGGCTGGTCGGCAAGGGCGCGCTCGCCCGCCTCTACGCCAGCCAGGTGCTGGCGCTGACCCCGGGGCTGGCCGACGCCATCGCCGACGGCGGCGCCGACGACCTGGAAGCCACGCCGGCCGCCGCGCTGGCGGGCTAGGACCATCAACATTCAGAGGCGGCGGTGGTTTCGCCTCCTTCCTCCTCCCCCCGGGTCGCGCCGCTGCGCGGCCCGCCCGAGGGCAGGCTGAGGAAGGGGAGGGATGGTGGTGATCGCAAGGCGATGAGGCGAAGCCCTGGATCGGCGCCGACCTAGGTGTTCTGTTTCAGCCCGGCGGCTACACCACCACCCAACCCTCCTCCATCGAGGAGGAGGGCGAGCGATTTCCAGGCCTTGCGACATTTCCGGCGCCGCTCGCGATTGAATTGCGTCCGTCCGCCGGCCCGGCCGGTTTCGCGAACTGGGCGACCACGTCTCCACCGACGGTTGAAACACCACGTTCTCCGACGGTTTACCTTTGGCTTTTACCGTCCGCCGAAAGGGGAAGGTTCGTATGTTCGGGGCCAGAAGGGCCAAGATGACCGCGGCCGCCGCGGTCGTGGATGCGAGGCTGACAGCCTATCAGCTGACGGTCGGCGGCCTGCGGCTGCCGGTCGGCGTCCACTATGCGTTCAACGCCGTCACCGCCGGCGGCATGTGGATGCTGGGCCACCCCCTGCTGGCCGCCGGTCTGCTGCTCGGCGCCTCGCTCTTCGACACCGTCCAGCAGATCCTGGTTCGCCGCTGGCTCGAGGCCAGCGAAGGCGCGGACGAACTCAAGGGCTTCCGCAAGCTCGCCGCCCTCTGCGTGGCGCGTGTGGTCGTCTACACCGCGCCGACCTTGGCGATGGCCGCTGGCGGCGGCCTGCCGGAATACATCTTCTATGGCGTCCAGCTCACCACGCTCCTGATCGTGGCCATGGGCGCGGGCGCGCTTTCACGTTCGGTCTTCTGGGGCCTCGCCGGGCCGGTGTTCCTGCAGTTCGCCGTCTTCACCCTGTTGATGTTCGATCCCATGGCGGCGGGGGCCCTGGTGCTGAGCCTGGCGGTGCTGGGAGTCCTGCTGGCGACCATCTCCGAACGCACGAACAGCGCGATCTCCACCTGGCACGCCGCCTTCATCGCCCATATCGCCCTGGCTGGCGACCTTGCCGCCGCGCGCGACGCGGCCGTGGCCGAGCGCACGGCCGCCGACGACGCTCGCGAGGCCGCGCGCCAGGCCAACCGCGCCAAGTCGAACTTCCTCGCCACCATGAGCCACGAGATCCGCACGCCGATGAACGGCGTGCTCGGCATGGCCCAGCTCATGAAGCGCGACGAGACCAACCCGGTGCAGGCCGGCCGCCTCGACGTGCTGATCGACAGCGGCGAGTACCTGCTGTCGATCCTCAACGACATCCTCGACGTCTCCAAGATCGACGCCGGCAAGCTGGAGATGGTCACCGCCGCCGAGGACCTGCCCGACTTCCTCCGGCGGGTGGTGACCTTCTGGACCCCGCGCGCCGAGGAGCGGGGCGTGTCGCTGGAGCTCAAGCTGGCGCCCGAGGTGCCCCAGGGCGTTTTCGTCGACGCGCTGCGCCTGCGCCAGGTGCTGTTCAACCTGATCGGCAACGCGCTGAAGTTCACCGACGACGGTTCGGTCCAGGTGATCGCCGAGGCGGCCTCCTGGGACGACGACACGGTCCAGCTTCACCTCGCCGTCCGGGACACCGGGCCGGGCATCGCCGCCCGGCACCTGCCGCACCTGTTCGACCGCTTCTCCCAGGCCGACGAGTCCGAGGCGCGCCGTTTCGGCGGCACCGGCCTGGGCCTGGCCATCGTCAAGCAGCTGGCCGAGTTGATGGGCGGCCGGGTCTGGGTCGAAAGCGAACTGGGCCAGGGCTCGACCTTCCACGTGGAGGTCTCGCTGGACGTGGTCCAGGAGCCCATCGGGGCCGCCGTCGAAGCCGACGAGGCCAACGAGCCCCAGCCGATGGCGGTCGAAACGCTGCGCATCCTGGCCGTCGACGACAATGCCGTGAACCTGCTGGTCCTGGAGCAGTTGCTGACCAGCCTCGGCCACTCGGTGTCCAAGGCGTCCAGCGGGACCGAGGCGCTGCGGGCGCTGGGCGACGAGCCCTTCGACCTGCTGCTCACCGACATCCAGATGCCCGGCCTGACCGGCCTCGACGTGCTGGAGTCGCTGCGCGCCGCGCCCGGGCCGAACCAGGCCATCCCGGCGATCGCGCTCACCGCCGACGTCACCTCCGGCGGCCGCCAGCGCTATCTGGACCAGGGCTTCACCGAGCACGCCGCCAAGCCGATCCAGCTCCAGGACCTGCTGGGCGCCGTGGTCCGCGCCGTCAATGCGGGTCCGGTCGAGATCTCCCGCGTCGCCTGATCAGGCCGCCGCCAGCGACGGCAGGTCGTGCAGGGCCGGATCCAGCCCCTTGCCCATCAGGTCGATGAAGTTGTCGCGGTAGAAGGCGCGCTTCGCCGCCGCGTCCACGCCCACGAGGTTGTCGTTGAACCGCTTCAGCGGGTTGCGGCCGCCCTCCACGTGCGGGAAGTCGGACGAGAACAGCACCATCTCGCGGCCGGAGTTTTCCATGATCCAGGCCACATCCTCGTGCGGATAGGGCGTGACGCGAAGCTGGCGGCGCAGGATCTCGGAGGGCGCGCCCGACAGGCCCTGCAGCCGCTCCTCGCGCCCGAAGGCCGCGCAGCCTGAGTCCAGGAACTTCATCAGGCTGGGCAGCCAGGACGCCCCCAGCTCGATGGCCCCGAACTTCAGCCTGGGGAAGCGGTCGAACACCCCGTCGATCACCAGGGCCGACAGGGTCTGCCAAACGCTGAGCGGGATCGCCATGAAGGTGAGCGAGGTGAAGTTCTCGTCGCCGCCGTGGAAGTCCTTCACGAACGGCAGGCCGTTCTCCAGGTAGTCCTTGTGCATCTTCTCCTCGCCGCCGACGTGGAACAGGATCGGCAGGCCCGCCTCCTCAGCCACCGCCCACAGCGGGTCGAGTTCGCGGTGGCTGGGCGAGAAGCCCGGCGGATGGCGCGACGGGACCACCAGCCCCTTGGCGCCCAGGGCGATTGCCTCGCGGGCGATCTCGGGCGCCCGCTGGCGGTCGATCAGCGGCACATAGCCGGTGGCCAGCAGCCGCCGGTCCACCGAGCAGAACTCGGCCATCATCCGGTTGTGGGCGCGGGCGGCCTCGACGGCCAGCTCGACCTCGCCCATCTGCTCCAGGCCGAAGTTCGACAGGCAGGCCGTCGTGAACACCAGCTGCGAGGCGAAGCCCAGGTAGTCCAGGGTCTTCGGCCGGTCATGGGCCTCGAAGGCGCCCAGGGCCTCGTAGTTCTTGCGCAGGAGGATGTTGGCCTCGGCGCCGGCCCGGAACTCAGGGTCCTTGGCCTTTTCGGCCGCCTTGGCGAACCACTCGGGCAGCACGTCCTTGCGCCCGGTCTTCTCCACGAAGGCCGCCCGGAACCTCGGGTCCAGGTAGCGGTTGATCGTGCCCGGCAGCTCCATGATGTGGCTGTCGGCGTCGTGAACCGTCTGGCCTTCGACGTAAGCCATGGCGCATCCTCCCCAGATGAGCTCGTTTTCTGCCGCACATTCCGGACTTTCGAAGCCTGAACGTCAAGGCTTCTGGACCCGCCACCCCGCCGAGGTGGCGGCCGACCTGATCGGCTGGACGGTGCACGTGGACGGCGTCGGCGGCCGGATCGTCGAGACCGAGGCCTATCACCACGAGGACCCCGCCTCGCACAGCTACTCAGGCCCGACGCCCCGCAACGCGGTGATGTTCGGCCCGCAAGGGCGCCTCTACGTCTACCGCTCGTACGGCATCCACTGGTGCCTGAACTTCGTCTGCTGGAGCGAGGCGCCCGGCGGCGCGGTGCTGATCCGGGCGGTGGAGCCCACTGCCGGGTTGGAGATCATGGCCGAGCGGCGCGGCCTGATGGACGCTCGCACACTCTGCTCAGGCCCGGGCAAGCTTTGTCAGGCCCTGGCGATCACCCGCGAGCACAATGGCCTCGCGCTGGACGAGCCGCCCTTCGCGCTGCGCCCCGGTCCGAGGGCCGGCGTGATCGTCGGCCCTCGCATCGGCATCACCAAGGCCGCCGAGGTCCCCTGGCGCTTCGGCGAGGCCGGCTCGCGGTTCGTCAGCCGCCCGTTCCCGAGTCTCGCGCGGCCCCGCCGCCAAGGGTAGAGAGGCCCGCCTTGGCCCTCTGTCGACCAATGGCGATGTCGATGGAGGCAAGCCGGAACCTCGGGGCGGCGTTTGGCCATCGAACAGCGATACTGTATCTTCCAAAGCGCCGTTGAGCAGCAGATGGCCCGGGGCGGGCCGCCGCAGGGGCGACCGATGGATCAGCGCGTGGAGCTCACCCATGCCGGGGCCTTCGCCCTGGGTCCGCACACCGTCAATCCGCCGACCCTCGAGGTCGTCACCGCGCGCGGTCGCAAGGTGCTCGAGCGGCGGGTGATGCAGGTTCTCGTCGGCCTGGCCCGCGCGGATGGCGGGGTCGTCTCCCGCGACGAGTTGCTCGCGAGCTGCTGGTCCGACCGCATCGTCGGCGAGGACGCGCTCTATCGGGCCGTGGCGGTCCTGCGGAAGGCCAGCCTCGAGATCGGCGGCTTCACGATCGAGACCGTCGCAGGCGTCGGCTACCGCCTGGTCGGAGCGGACCTGCGCGCGCCGGAACCCGGTCCAGGCGAACCCGCGCCGTACGGCGAGGCGCCCGGCGCCCGCACGATCGCGGTCCTCCCCTTCGCCAACCTCTCGCCCGACCCCGAGCAGGCATACTTCGCCGATGGTTTGACGGAGGAGTTCATCTGCCAGCTTGCCCAGGCGCCGGGCCTGAAGGTCGCCTGCCGCACCTCGGCGTTCGCCTTCAGGGGCGAGGGTCACGACCTTCGCGCCATCGGCCGGTCCCTGGGCGTCGCCTACGTCCTGGAAGGCAGTGTGCGGCGGTCCGGAGAGCGACTGCGGATCAGCGCGCGGCTGGCCGACTGCGCCGAGGGCTTCGATCTGTGGTCCCAAACCTACGACCGCCGGCTGGGGGACATCTTCGCGATCCAGGAAGACATCGCCGCCGCCGTCGTCGGCGCCCTCAGTATCGCGCTCGGGCTCGACAGCGCCGCCTCCAACTACGGCGGGACCCGCAGCTTCGAGGCCTATGACCAGTTCCTGAAGGCCGGGCGGATTTGGCATCACCTGAGCTCACACGAGCTGGGCGCGCGGGAAGCCTTCCTGCGGCAGGCCGTGGCCCTCGATCCGGACTATGGCCTGGCCTGGGCCACGCTCGCCTGCCTGTTGTCCCACAGGCGCGGCTACCTCCCGGCGGCGGAGGGAGATCGCAACGAACGCGATCGGCTTCAGGCGGCAGGCCGGGCCCTGGAGCTGGCGCCGCGGCTTCCCGAGACCCAGATCGCCCACGCGTGCATCGAGGTCGACAATCGCAACTGGCGCGCGGCGGACGACGGCTGCCGGCGCGCCGTGCAAGGCCCCTCCGGGCAGAATCCCCAGGCCGAGGCCATCGTCGGCAGTTACCTCGCCATCACCGGGCGCGTGAAGGAAGCGCTGGCCTATCGGATCGTCGCGCGGGATTTCGACCCGCTGTCCATCGGCCACGCCTGCCTCCTGATGTTCAGCTATCACGCGCTGGAGATGTGGGAGGACTTCGACGCCGAGTACGAGCGGAGCCGCGACCTCGCCGGCGAGCGGCTCGAGGTCGAGGGCTCGCGCCTCCTGCGGTTGCTGCTCACGGACGCCGGCGACAATGCGATCCTCGACCAGTACGACCGCATCCTCGCTGTGGACGACGATCCGATCTTCCGGCGGCTCGCCGCGGCGCACGGCTCACGCGCGCAGGTTCGGCTGGCCCTGAGCGAGTATGGCGACATCGCACCCTGGCGGCTGTTCAAGCTGGCGCAGCTGGCGGGCGCCTACGGCCACCCCGACATCGCCATGACGGCGCTCCAGGCGGCGAGCCCTCGGGCGCCCAGCGGACTGTTCGGCCGGCTGTGGCGTCCTGAGCTCAGGGCGACGCGGCGGCGCGCCGAGTTCAAGCAGCTCGTCCATGACATCGGACTGGCGCGGTTCTGGCGCGAGACCGGCGCCTGGCCGGACTGTTGCCGACCGCTCGGCGGGGACGACCTCGAGTTCGTCTGAGGCCGTCCCCGCGCCGGGCCCGGCTAGCCCTGGGCCGGAGCGTCTGCCAATCCGAGCGCACGCCGCCGCCGCATCACGGCGCCAGCCGCGCCGAAGCCCAGGATCATCATCGCCCATGTCGCGGGCTCGGGTACGGCGTCGAAGGCGGTGGAGGCGAGCGCGTACGCACCCACCTGCCGCCCCAGCGCGAGGCCCGCCTCATTGTCGAAGCGCCAGTGGATTCCGCCCCACAGGCGACTGTCCGCGGCCTCCTGGGCCGCGCCGCTGTAACTGTCCCAGCACCGGGTCATCGCCGCGGCCGTCAGGCAGAAGTGCTGGGATTCCCCCAGGAGCCCCGACAGTACGGACGACGCCGCCCCGGCTATGCCCGAGTGACCCGAGATGTAGGATGGATGGTTCGGCGTCACGATAAGCGGGTTCCAGGCGACGTCGCCGATCGTGCCGGCGTTGCCGTCGAGGTCGCCGTTGCGGATGCCGGTGACCGGCCGCCAATAGTCATACTCGTACTTGGCGTCCCAGATGCCGATCGCCGAATCGGCCACCGCGGTGGCGACCAGCGCAAAGATTCGGGCGTTCTCCAGCGTGGAGAGGCCGTCGCCTTCGACGGCGCTCAGCCCCGCCTGATACCAGGGCGCGGCCCCGGCGGCGGCCACCCAGAAGTTGGCCGCCGCCGCCTGGTCCGCCGTCCTCACGCCGCTCGTCGCCGAGCCGATGGCCATCACCTCGTTGTAGGCCGCGGCGTACTCGATGCTGCCGATGTTCGGCGGCGGCGGCGGCCGGAAGGCGTCCGGCGATCCCATCAGCCATGGGTCCACGGTCGCCCAGGACGGGATGGCCGCCGGCAGGTTCCCCGGCGGCGTCGGCGCCCAATCGCCCAGGCCGCCGCTCGGCATATAGGTCGAAGGCGCGCCGGCGCCGTCGCCCGCCCGGAACGCGGCCATGGCCGTGGAGATGGCGGCGCCGGTCGCGATGCCGTTCGTCTTGGCCGCACCGTCGGGCACCAGGGCCAGACTGTTGGCCAGGGCGGCGTCGTAAGTGGCGGCGCCGGCCGGATTCAGCTGCACCAGCAGATTGCGCGCGGCCACGGCCGTCGCCGCCCGGGTGTCGCCACCCGACGTCACGACGCCCGGCACGAGGGCGTAGTTGTGGTTGCCCGTGGTCGCGTTGACCGCGTCATGGATCGCCGAGCTCACCATCGCAAAGCCGCGCGAACTCACCACCGGGCCGCCCGGCAGGCCCTTTGAGAGCACCTGGTTCCAATAGAGGGCCGGGTCGCCGGACACCGCCACCTCGGCGTGCGCAGGGCTGCCCACAGCCACCAGTGCGCCCGCGATCGCGAGCGCACCCCCAAATAAAGTCGAACGCATGACAGCCTCCCGCTGACGTGAGCGCGGACCCGACCACCGGGCCGCGCGGGATAGGGCTCTATGCGACGCCAGAACGACCCGGCCGCCCATGGACGCGATCTGATCCGCGTCCGATGGGCGTCCGATATTTCGCTGATGGGAGCGACTTCGGATCACGCTCGCGTCCGCAAACTTGACGCTCCGCAAAACATGTGTTCTTGTTTTGTTCATGACCAGCGTCGCCCCCATCACGGACCAGATCGAATGCCTCGGAGCGCTCGCCGCGCTCGGCATGGGGCTGGCGGAGCGGCTGCATGACGCGGCCCAGACGACGGAAGATCCGGAGGCGCTGGCCCGGCTGGGAGCGGCCTTCCATCAGGTTTCGCGCAGCGTGCGCCAGTCGCTGGCGCTGCAGGCCCGGTTCGCGAGCGGTTGGGTTCCGGCCGGACACGCGCACGAGGTGACGCCTCGGCCCGCACCGGCAGCGGCGAACGCGACGCCGAAGCGAGACTGGCCCGAGCCGACCGGCTGGAATGAGTATGAGCGCCTGGAAGACGAGAAGCTGATCGACGAGCTGGACCGAGTGGCGGACCTGCCCGAGGACCAACCGATCGAGTTCGCACGCCTGGAGGCGGCCCTGGAAGCGGGCGTCGCCCGCCTGCGCCGGGGAGTCCTGGCGCTGCGGCCGGCGACGGCCAGTACGACCCTTCGACCGAACGCCGGACCAGACGCGCGCCGCGCCAGCCTCATGGGCGGCGCAGCGAGCCTCCGGCTGGTGGACTCATCCTGAGGACGGCGCCGGCGCGGCGATCGCGCCGGCCGGACGGACGTCTGGACGCCCCCACCCTCACGCCAGCCGCATTGCGGCCTGGCGCGCTTGTCGTGGTGGGCCGGTCCCCTACAGCTGGGCCAGCATGTAGTCGGCGGCGGAGACCTTGAACTCGCCGCCCTGCTCGACGTTGAGCTCGGTCACCACGCCGTCCTTGACGATCATGGAGTAGCGCTGCGAGCGCTTGCCCAGGCCGAACTTCGAGCCATCCATCTCCAGGCCCACGGCCTCGGTGAAGGCGCCGTTGCCGTCGCCCAGCATGACGATGTCCTCGCCCACGGCCTGGTCCTCGGCCCAGGCGCGCATCACGAAGGCGTCGTTCACCGAGATGCAGGCGATCTCGTCGATGCCCTTGGCCTTCAGCTCCGGCCCCAGTTGCTTGAAGCCCGGCAGGTGCTTGGCCGAGCAGGTCGGTGTGAAGGCGCCCGGCACCGCGAACAGGGCCACGGTCTTGCCGGCGAAGAAGTCCCCGCTCTGGATCGGCTTCGGTCCCTCGGCGGTCGCCTGGGTCAGGGTCACGTTCGGCAGCTTGTCGCCCACTTTGATCGCCATGGGTAAGTCTCCTTGGGGTGAGGGTTCGGATGCGCAGATAACCGAGAACGCGGCGGCGCGGTAACCTCGATTTGCGACATATGGGGCCGCACCCCTTGATGTCGCCACGATCCCGCTGAATCTTTGCCGTGATGGAAGGCGCATTCCTCTCGGGCAAGATGCTGATCGCCATGCCGGGCATCGGCGATCCGCGTTTCGAGCGGTCGCTGATCCTGATCTGCGCGCACGACCACGACCACGCCATGGGCATCGCGGTGAACCGCCCGGTGGAGGGCCTGACCGTGCCCGACCTGCTGGAGCGCCTGGAGGTTCGCACGACCGCCGAGATGGAGGACGACCTGGTCCTGGTGGGCGGTCCGGTGGAGATGGAGCGGGGCTTCGTCCTCCACACCGACGACTACCGCGCCGAGCACAGCCTGGAGATCGGCGACGGCATCGCCCTCACCACGACCCGCGAGGTGCTCGAAGCCATGGGCCGCCAGGACGCGAGCCCGCGCCGGGCGATCCTGACGCTGGGCTACGCCGGATGGGGCGCCGGCCAGCTGGAGCGGGAGATCCGCCAGAACGTCTGGCTGACCGTCGAGGCCGACGAGGCCCTGGTCTTCGACGACGACTACGACGCCAAATGGTCGCGCGCGCTGGGCAAGCTGGGCATCGACCCGAAGTTCCTGAGCGCCGAGGCCGGTGAGGCTTAAAATTCCTCCCCATCGGGGGAGGTGGCGCGAAGCGCCGGAGGGGGTCCGCTCAGACTGCGGTTGAGGCTCCCTCAGTCGGCATTCGCCGACAGCTCCCCCGACGGGGAGCCATTGGATCAGCCTCGCGCCTTCACCGGCGCCGCGCCGTCGACGTAGCTTTCGTTGAGGTAGACCTCGGCCTCCTGGGCCGAGAGGGCCGGCGCGTAGCCGAAGCCCTGGCCGTAGTCGCAGCCGAGCGAGAGCAGGTGGCGCGCCATGCCGGCGTTCTCGACGCCCTCGGCCACCACCTCCATGTCCAGGTCCTGGCCCAGCTTCACGACGGACGAGACGATCTTCGCCGAGCCCTCGTTGGTGGCCATGGTCCGCACGAAGTAGCGGTCGATCTTGAGCGTGTCGAAGGGCAGCCGCGTCAGGTAGCTGAGCGACGAGAACCCAGTGCCGAAGTCGTCCAGGGCCAAGGCGGCGCCCGCGGCGCGCAGGGACCGCAGGATCACGGCGGCCGCGTCCGGGTCGCGCATGACGTCGCTCTCCGTGACCTCCAGCTTGAGCGCGCCGGGGGGCAGGTCGGTGTCGCGGCGGATCTGCTCGACATCGGACACCAGGTCCGGCCGCTCCAGCTCGCCGGTGGAGAGGTTCACGGCCACGGTCAGCTCGCCGGCGGCGCGGTGGCGCTTGCGCCAGACCGACAGCTGCTTGGAGGCCTCGCGCATCATCATGGCGCCCAGCTCGGGCATCAGGCCCATCTCATCGCAGAGCGGCAGGAACTGCTCGGGCATCAGCAGGCCCCGGCGCGGGTGGCGCCAGCGCACCAGCGCCTCGAAGCCGGAGAGCGCGCCGGTCGAGAGGCGCACGATGGGCTGGTAGAACGGGCTGAGCTCGCCGCGGCGCAGGGCGCCCTTGAGGTCGCCTTCCAGGGCCAGGCGCGACAGGCCGTCGGTCTCCAGGCTGCGGCCGTAGGCGGCCGCGCCGCCGCGGCCGTTGCTCTTGGCGGATTCCACCGCCAGCTCGGCGCGGCGCAGCAGTTCGGCGGCCTCGGGGGCCTCCTCGCCGCCCGGCGCCTCGACGGCGCCGATGGAGAGGGTCGGATGGATGTCGAAGCCGGCCACCCGCAGCGGCTGCTCCAGGGCGCGGCGCAGGGTCTCGGCGCCGGGCGAGGCGCTGACCGGGGCCAGGGCGGCGAACTCGTCCTCGCCGATCCGCGCCAAGAGGGCGCCCGGCGGGAAGGCGGCGGCCAGGCGCGAGCCCAGGGCGGCCAGCACCAGGTCGGCGCGCTCGTGGCCCAGGGCCTCGTTCAGGCGGCGCAGGCGGTCCAGGTCGGCCACGATCAGCTCGTGCTGGCCCGGCGTCTGCAGGCGCTCGCGCGCCAGGGTGATGAAACTCTTGCGGTCGCAAAGGCCGGTCAGCTGGTCGAGGCCCGAGGCGGCGAACCGCACCTCCGGCGCGATGACCCCCGCCGCGCGGGCCCCCTCCTCCAGCCAGACGCCGCGCCAGATGCAGGGGCTGCCGCCGCGCATTCGCAGGCGCACGGCCACCTCGCCGCCCGGCTGCTGCTGGCGCAGGATGTCCTCGGCGATGGCGCGATCCTGCGGCAGGGCCAGGGCCCGGAGGGCGGCGGACGAACAGTCGGGCGCAAGCGGACCCAGGCCCAGGGCGCGGGTGGCCCCCGTCAGGCGCAGGCGATCCTTCTCCGGCTCCCAGACCCACAGCGCGACTTCCGCCGCACCAAGGGCCTCGAGAGTGGCCGTCGCGTCCCACATCCAACGTTCGTTGGCCATTCCGTCCCGAATTCGAGCCCGTGTTGCAGGGCGCCGATCCTAGACCGACACGCCCTCGTCCGGGCCTTCGCGATCCCGATAGGGGGTCACCAGGCCGAACAGGACATGGTCTCGCCAACCGCCGTTAATTTTAAGATAAGCCTGTGCGAATCCCTCCTCCGCGAAGCCGGCTTTCTTCAGCAGGCTGCGCGAGGGCGCGTTCTCGGGAATGCACGCCGCCTCCAGGCGATGGAGCCCCAGCGTGCGGAAGGCGAACTCCGACATCGCGCGCACGGCCGACAGGGTCAGGCCCTGGCGCGTGAACGGCCGGCCGCACCAATAGCCCACGGAGCCCATCTGCGCGACGCCACGCCGCACGTTGGACAGCGTTATCCCCCCGGCCAGGGCGTCGTCCGAGCTGCGGAAGATGAAGAACGGATAGGCCAGGCCGATCTCGCGGTCCCGCGCATAGGCCAGCAGCCGGCGCCGGAACGCGGCCCGGCTCAGGTCGTCGGCCGGCCAGGTCGGCTCCCACGGCTGCAGGAAGGCCCGGCTCTGGGCCCTGAGTTCCCGCCAATCGGCGAAGTCGGAGGCGCGCGGCGGACGCAGCCATACGCCTTCGCCTTCGACGCGAAGGCCGCTCTCGGGCGCGATCCAGTCCAGCAGGGCCATGGCGCCGGAGCCTCGCGCAATTCGCCGCGCGGTCAAGGGCGTACTGACAGACCCCGTCGCGCCACCCCGGCGCCGCCGTCTAGCCGAACAGCGCCTGCTCGAAGCGGCCCGCCGCCGGCAGCGAGGTCTTCGGCCCCAGGATGGCGGTCGCCGCCTTACCAGGCTGCAGGATCTTGGCGGTCAAAGCAGCGATCTGCTCGCGGGTCACCGCGTCGATCTCCGCGGCCACTGCGTCCGGGTCCAGGGTCTCGCCGAACAGCAGCACCTGGCCTGCCGCCTGCTCGGACCGGGCCAGGGCCGACTCGCGGCCCATGAACATCGAGCCCTTCAGCTGCGCCTTGGCGCGCGCCAGCTCGCCCAGGCCCACCGGCTCGGTTAGCGCCTTGATCTGCGTCGCCGTCACCTCGGCCAGTTCGCCGGCGTCCTTGGCGTCGCAGCCGGCGAACACGCCCAGGATGCCCGTGTCGGCATAGGTCTCCGAATAGGCGTCGATGGCGTAGGCCAGGCCACGGATCTCGCGCGCTTCCTGGAACAGCCGGGACGCCATGCCGCCGCCCAGCATCTCGGCCAGCAGGCGAAGCGCGAAATAGTCGCGGTCCCTCACCCCTACCGCCGGCAACAGGAACACCAGGTTCGCCTGCTCCAGCCGCTTGGCCACGGTCTTGGTCCCGCCCGCGAACGCCGCCGGCTCGGCCGCCGCCAGGCCCGCGCCCGAAGCGGCGCCGTAGTCCCGCTCGGCCAGCTTCAGGAGCTCGTCCTCGTCCACCGCGCCGGCTGCGCTGACCACCAGGGTCTCCGGGGCGTAGAGGGCGGCCCGCCAGGCCCCCAGGGTCTCGGGCGTCGCCGCCTTGATCGACTTCGCGGTGCCCAGGATCGGCCGGCCCAGCGGCTGGCCGGCGAAGGCCGCCTCCTGCGCTAGCTCGAACACCAGGTCGTCGGGCGTGTCGGCCGCCTCGGCGATCTCCTGGCCCACCACCTGCTTCTCGCGGGCCAGGTCGCCGGCGTCCATCGTCGGCCGCAGCACCAGGTCCGCAATCACCGACGAGCCGAGGTCCAGGCCGTGCTTCAGCGCGCGGATCTGGAAGCTGGTGCGCTCATAGCCGGTGGCGGCGTTGATGTGCCCGCCCTCGGCCTCGATCACCTCGACAATGTCCTTGGCCGAGCGGCCGCCGGCCCCCTTGAACACCATGTGCTCGAGCAGGTGCGACCAGCCGGAGTGGGCCGCGTCCTCGAACCGGGCGCCGCGTCCGGCCACCACCGACAGCGCCACCGTCTGCCAGCCGGGCAGCGGATCGCAGACCACCCGCACGCCGTTCGCCAGCCTATGGACCCGGGGGCTCAAATCATCGCTCGGCGAAGGCCCGGACATAGGCCTTGATGGTGTCCGCCTCTCCGGGCAGCCGGTCGAAGCGTTCGGGGCGATCGGCCAGGCTGCCGACGCCGCGCGGCAGGCCGGGCTCGACGCCCGAGGCCCTGGCCACGTCCTCGGGGAACTTGGCCGGATGCGCGGTGGACAGCACCACCACAGGGCCTTCCAGCTCGACATGGCGTAGCGCGGCCACCGCCACCGCCGTGTGCGGGTCGATCAGTTCGCCGGTCTCATTGAGCGTCGCCAGGATGGTCCGCACCGTCTCGTCCTCGCCGATCGCCACGCCGGTGAACACGGCCTGCATGGCCGACAGCGCGCCCGGCGGGATGTCGATCAGGCCGGTCCTGCCGAACGCCTCAAAGGCCCGCGCGGTCTCGGCCGGCTCGCGCTGCACGCCCTCGAAATAGAGCCGCTCGAAGTTGGAGGCCGACTGGATGTCCATGGCCGGCGACAGGGTCGGCTGGACGGTCCCGCGCGAATAGCGGCCGGTGGCGAAGGCCCGCGCCAGGATGTCGTTGGAATTGGTGGCCACCACGATCCGCCGGATCGGCAGGCCCATGCGCAGCGCCACATAGCCCGCGAAGGCGTCGCCGAAATTGCCCGACGGGACCACGAAGTTCACCTCGCGGTCCGGCGCGCCCAGGGCCGCGGCCGTGGTGAAGTAGTAGACCGCCTGGGCCGCGATGCGGGCGAAGTTGATCGAATTGACCGCCGCCAGGTCCACCGCCTGGCGCAGGCTCTGGTCCTGGAAGGCGTCCTTCAGGATGGCCTGGCAGTCGTCGAAGGTGCCCTTCACGGCCACGCAGGCGATGTTCGGCTCCTCCGCCGTGGTCATGAACCGGCGCTGGACCTCGCTGATCCGGCCTTCCGGGAACATGGCCACCACGCGGACATTCCTCGCCCCGCGGAACGCCTCGACGGCCGCGCCGCCGGTGTCGCCGGACGTGGCGCACAGGATCGTCTGCTTGCGGCCCTGCTGGCCCAGCAGGTGGTCGTACAGCCGGGCCAGGATCTGCATCGCCACGTCCTTGAAGGCGAGGCTGGGACCGTGGAACAGCTCGGCGATGAAGGTCTGCGGCCCGATCTGCACCATCGGGACCACGGCCTTGTGGCTGAAGGTGGCGTAGGCTTCCTCGCACATGGCCAGCATGTCGGCGTGGCCGATTTCGTCGCCGGCGAACCTGCCCAGCACCTGAGCGGCCACCTGGGCGTAGGGCATGCCCGCGAACTCGGCGATCTCGCCACGGCTGAACGCCGGCCAGGCTTCGGGCACATAGAGGCCGCCGTCGGGGGCCAGCCCGCCCAGGACCGCGTCGGTGAAACCGACCGAGGGCGACTGCCCCCGGGTCGAGACGTAGCGCATCTAATTCTTCCGGCGTTTGAAGAGCATGGCGGCATAGACGCCGAGCAGGGCGGCGGCAAGGCCGTACCAGGTGAGCGCATACTCCAGGTGCCGGTTGGGAATGTCGGCCGGGATCGGGGCCGGGACCAGGGCCGTCCACTCGGGATTGGTGGCGCTCTCCGCCATCAGGAACAGCGGCGCGGGATCGGGCGCCTTCAGCGCGGCGGCCATGGCGCTCGCGTCGCGGACGAACCAGCGCTGGGGCGTGTTGGGCGGGGTGAAGCTGTTGCCGGGCTCAGGCACGCGCAGGACGCCGGTCACCTCGACCGGCGCCGTCGCCGCGGCGTCCACCGGCGGGCGGGCCGAGACCGTGTCGATCACGAAGCCCCGGTCCACCAGGACGGTCCGATAGCGCGCGCTCTCGACCCGGCAGGCCGAGATCAGCCGCGACCCCGCCTGGCCCTCACGCAGGCTGTAGAGTTCGAGATAGGGCGCGGCGGCGAGGCCGGGGCAGCTCGCCTTCACCCGCGTGAAATCGGCGTCTCCGCCCCTCGCCACCCGGTCCAGCACCGGGCCCAGCGGCTGGGCCGGCGCGGCCTGCAGCGCGGCGATGCGGGCCAGCAGGTTCTGCTTCCAATGCAGTCGTTGCAGCTGCCAGGTCCCGAGCCCCAGCAGGATCGCCAGGGCGATGGCCGTCGCTACGGTAAGCCCGGCGGGGAGGCCCCCGCGCCGCGGCTCAGTCGTCATGGCGTGCTTCGGAGGCCCGGTTCATGAACTGGGCGGCCAGCATGACGCCCTTGAACGGGCGCATCAGCCCCAGCGAGATGAAGAGGGTGGCCGGAAGCCACACGACCAGATGCACCCAGATCGGCGGGTGGATGGTGAACTCGGTGAACACCGCCCCGAAGGCGACCACGAAGCCGGCGATGAGGATGATGAACACCGCTGGCCCGTCGCCGGAGTCCGCCTTGGAGAAGTCGGCGCCGCACGCCTCGCACGACGGCGCCACCTTCAGGAAGCCTTCGAAGAGGTGCCCCTCCCCGCAGTTCGGACAGCGGCCCGCGAGCCCCGCCAGTAGCGGATTGGGTTTCGCCATCTCGTCCCTAGTGCGCGGGTCCGCCGAAGATCACGTAGATGAAGGCGAACAGGAACAGCCACACGACATCGACGAAATGCCAGTACCAGGCGGCCGCTTCGAAGCCGAAGTGCTGCTTGGGCGTGAAGCCCTTGCCCATCAGACGGAACAGGCAGACCAGCAGGAAGATGGTGCCGACCAGCACGTGGAAGCCGTGGAAGCCGGTGGCCATGAAGAAGGACGAACCGTAGAGGCCCGAGTTCTCTTGGCCCTCGCCGCCGAAGAAGTACTTGTGCTCCAGGATGTGCTGGTACTCGTACGCCTGGATGGCCGTGAACAGGGCGCCCAGGATGACGGTGAGCAGGAGGCCGATCTTGGCGCTCTTGCGGTCGCCGACCTGCAAGGCGTGGTGAGCCCAGGTGACCGTCGTGCCCGAGAGCAGCAGGGTGAGCGTGTTGACCAGCGGCAGCTGGAAGGCCGGCACGGTCTCGATGCCCTTCGGCGGCCAGTGCGCCCAGGCGGTGGCCACCTCCTCGATCGGCGCCAGCGTCCGGTTGCCGTGGAACAGGGCCATCTCGAAGAAGATCCAGAACCACGCGACGAAGAACATCACTTCGGACGCGATGAACAGCACCATGCCGTAGCGCAGGCCGATCGACACGACGGGGGTGTGGTCGCCCTGATTGGCTTCCTTCACCACATCGGCCCACCAGCCGACCATCGTGAACAGCACGCCGGCGAGGCCCGCGAAGAACAGCCACGAGGTATGTTGCGGCAGCCCGAAGATGCCCTTCATCCACGCCACGCCGCCCAGCGCCATGACCGTCGCCGCCATCGAGCCGACCAGCGGCCACGGGCTCGGATTGACCAGGTGGTAGTCGTGCTTCACGCCAGCGGCCATTGCGGTCCTAACCCCTCAGATATCCCCCACGCGCCAGCGGACTCGCGCGCAGTCACTTTGCCGGACGCTATAGCCCTGGCGAGAACGGTTCGCCAAGGGGGAAAGGCCGCGTCCCCGGCCTCTTGTCGGACTAGCCGCCGCCGTGAACCTTCGTCGGCGCGGCCTGGGCCTCTTTCGAGGTGGTCGGGAAGAAGGTGTAGCTGAGGGTCACCTCGGGCTTGCCCTTGGTGTCGATGTCGTCGGCGTACTTCGGATCGACGTAGTACAGCACCGGCATGTCCACCGTGGCGCCCGCCGCGATGGTCTGGTCCTCGAAGCAGAAGCACTGCAGCTTCTGGAAATAGGGTCCGGCCTGCTCGGGCACGACGTTGAACAGGGCGCGGCCGGTGACCGGCTTGTCCGAATTGTTCTTCACCTTGAAGAAGGCGATCTTGGTCTCGCCGATCTTCACCTCCTGCGAGGTCTGCTCGGCGGTGAAGGTCCAGGGCAGGTCGCGGACGTTGGCGTCGAAGCGGATGGTCAGCTTCCGGTCCAGCACGGTGTCCGACGCCGCCTCGGCGCGACGGGTGGCGCCGTCGAAACCGGTGACCTGGCAGAACATCCGGTAGATCGGCACCGCCGCGAAGGCCGCCCCGGTCATGAAGAAGAACACCCCGGCGCAGACGACCGCGACCTTGGCGTTCCGCCTGCGCTCGGTTTCAGAAAGGTCGGGTTGCGACACTGGCGCCCATCCTCACGACGGTGACGACATAGACGAGGATCACGAAGGCCACGAGGCCCAGCGCGATGGCGATGTTTCGGCCCCTGCGGGCCCTGGCGGCCGCGTCGTTCTCGCGGTTGGGATCGCTCATCGGAACAGCTCCAGCGGGGTCGCGCCCATCAGGTGCTCGGCCAGGAGGGTCGCGAACAGCAGCGCCAGGTACAGGATCGAGAAGGCGAACAGGTTGCGGGCGTCCCGCGCCCCGGTCCGGACGTCATAGAGGCCGTCGTCGTTGCGCGGATCGGCCGCCTCGCCCGCCCGGCTGCGATAGAGCCGCCACGCGAGCAGCAGGAACACCAGGCCGCCCAGGCCGGACACTGCCAGATAGCCCACGCCGCCCAGGCCGGTGAAGGCGGGCGCCACGCACACCGGGATCAGCAGCAGGCTGTAGACCAGGATCTGGAGGCGCGTGGAGGCCGCGCCCTTGACCACCGGCATCATCGGCACGCCGGCCTTGGCGTAGTCCTCTGACGTGTAGAGCGACAGCGCCCAGAAGTGCGGCGGGGTCCACATGAAGATGATGGCGCACAGGAGCCAGGCGTTCAGCGGCGTGGAGCCGGTGGCCGCGGCCCAGCCGATCACCGGCGGCAGCGCGCCGGCCAGCCCGCCGATGACGATGTTCTGCGCCGTCCAGCGCTTCAGCCACATGGTGTAGACCACGGCGTAGAAGACGATGGTGAAGGCCAGCAGACCGGCGGCCAGCCAGTTCAGCGCCATGCCCATCAGCATTACCGAGAACAGCGACAGGACCACGCCCAGCGCCAGGGCGTCGGCGCCCTGGACCTTGCCGGAGGGCACCGGCCGGCCGCGCGTGCGGCGCATCTTCGCGTCGATGTCGGCGTCGTACCACATGTTGAGCGAGGCCGAGGCCCCGGCGCCCACGGCGATGCACAGCACCGCCACCGCCGCCAGGATCGGATTGATCCGCTCCGGCGCGCAGACGAGGCCGGTCAGGGCGGTGAAGATCACCAGGGACATCACCCGCGGCTTCAGGAGCTGCAGGAAATCCTGCCAGCGGGCGATCGCGCGGGTCTCGGGATGGGCCGTGGCCATGGCCATTCGATCTTACTCTCAGAATGTCGGAAGGGCGCGCTCCGTGTCCGGAACGCGCCCCCGATGTTTGGTCCCGAAGGGGCCCAGGAGCGCATCAGCAAAAGTGGACACCGGTTTTGCGTCCGATGCGCTCCCCACTCTTGATTGGCGCTCCCCGGGCGGCGAACCGGTATCCACTTCGCCTGGGAGCGCCGGTCCTTAGTGGACGTCGGGCTTCACCACCGGCAGTTCGTTGAACTGGTGGAACGGCGGCGGCGAGGAGAGCGTCCACTCCAGCGTGGTCGCGCCTTCGCCCCAGGGGTTGGCCTCGGCCTTGCGGCGGCGCACGGCGGCCTCCACCAGAACCAGCAGGAACACGCCCACGCCGACGGCGGTGATCGCGTAGCCGACCGAGGAGACGTAGTTCCAGTAGGCAAAGCCGTCCGGGTAGTCGACGTAGCGGCGCGGCATGCCCTGGAGGCCCAGGAAGTGCTGCGGGAAGAACACCAGGTTCACGCCGATGAACATGATCCAGAAGTGCGCGGCGCCGAGGAACTCGTTGTACTTCACGCCCCACATCTTCTCGAACCAGTAGTAGAAGCCCGCGAAGATCGCGAACACGGCGCCGAGCGACAGCACATAGTGGAAGTGGGCCACCACGTAGTAGGTGTCGTGCAGGCTGTAGTCGATGCCGGCGTTGGCCAGGACGACGCCCGTGACGCCGCCCACGGTGAACAGGAAGATGAAGCCGATCGCCCACAGCATGGGCGTCTTGAAGGTGATCGAGCCGCCCCACATCGTGGCGATCCACGAGAACACCTTCACGCCCGTCGGCACCGCGATGACCATCGTCGCCGCCACGAAGTAGGCGCGCAGCTCGATGCCCATGCCGACCGTGTACATGTGGTGGGCCCACACGACGAAGCCGATGAAGCCGATGGCCACCATGGCGTAGGCCATCGCGAGGTAGCCGAACACCGGCTTGCGCGAGAACGTGGCCACGATGTGCGAGATCATCCCGAAGCCGGGCAGGATCAGGATGTACACTTCCGGGTGCCCGAAGAACCAGAACAGGTGCTGGTACATGACCGGGTCGCCGCCGCCGGCGGCGTCGAAGAAGTGCGTGTGGAAGTTGCGGTCCGTGAGCAGCATGGTGATCGCGCCGGCCAGCACGGGCAGCGAGAGCAGCAGCAGGAACACGGTCACCAGGATCGACCAGACGAACAGCGGCATCCGGTGCAGGGTCATGCCCGGCGCGCGCATGTTGAAGATCGTGGTGATGAAGTTGATGGCGCCCAGGATCGAGCTGGCGCCGGCCAGGTGGACCGAGAGGATCGCCAGGTCCATCGAGGGTCCGGTGTGGCCCGAGGTGGAGAGCGGCGGATAGAGCGTCCAGCCGCCGCCGAACCCGCGACCCGGGCCGCCGTCGACGAACATGGAGCAGCACAGCAGCACCCAGGCGGCCATCAGCAGCCAGAACGAGATGTTGTTCATCCGCGGGAAGGCCATGTCGGGCGCGCCGATCATCAGCGGCACGAACCAGTTGCCGAAGCCGCCGATCATGGCCGGCATGACCATGAAGAAGATCATGATCAGCGCGTGGCCGGTGACGACCACGTTGTAGCCATGCTTCGAAGCCTCGACGAGGCCGGTCGAGGCGAGCCACGACCCTTCGCGGAAGACCTGGATGCCCGGCTCGGCCAGTTCCCAGCGGATCAGGCCCGACAGCGCGCCGCCCACCAGCCCCGCCATGATGGCGAAGATGATGTAGAGCGTGCCGATGTCCTTGTGGTTCGTGGAGAAGAACCAGCGGGTGAAGAA
>Ga0255338_1001956_pt1 | contig 34247 bp, 35 predicted proteins | sample MeOH1_35cm_T4_19_FD_203715 | JGI IMG/M metagenome (GOLD analysis project Ga0255338, IMG submission 203715) | Sandy soil microbial communities from University of British Columbia, Vancouver, Canada - MeOH1_35cm_T4_195 | ecosystem: Engineered > Artificial ecosystem > Sand microcosm > Unclassified ...
AGGGGGTGGAGAAATGATTTTGAAAAAAGGTTATCACGTTGTATTTCTAAAAAAGACAATTCGATTAAATAGGGCTATAACTGATTTAAACTCGCAGGAATAAGTACTAAAATTTTATACATATATCACTCCAGACTCCTAACTCCAGACTCCTAACTAAACCCCCGTCTCCATGACAGACCTGCACCATTCTCCCCATCCCGTCATATTCTTCGATGGTGTCTGTAATCTCTGCACCGGCTCTGTTCAGTTTGTGATCAGACACGATCCGCAACATTATTTCCGGTTTGCTTCTTTACAGAGTGAGTTAGGGCAACAGTTCCTGCAGCAAAATGGTCTCTCTGCCGATACGTTTGATTCATTTATTGTATGGGAGGATGGGAAATATTATACCGAGTCTACCGCCGCGCTGCGGGTAGCCAGGAAACTCAGCGGACCCTGGCCGGGATTGTATGCTTTTATCCTGTTGCCCGCTTTTATCAGGAACAGTGTATACAGGATCGTAGCCAAAAACAGGTATCGGTGGTTTGGTAAAAAAGAAGCCTGTTGGGTTCCTACTGCTGAGTTGACCAGTTTATTCATCAGCCGGTAGCTTTCAACCAATCCTTCACTAATTTTTTAATTGTTGTTTTCTTTTCCTGCACTTCTTCCAGGCTGACAAATTTGGCAACAGCCCGTTCATTCGATAACCATCGCAATAACCCGGTACTATCTGTAAACAGTGGGGCGCCTCCCTTGGTTTCTTTGCCCTTGGCTCCGCGATGAAACACCACGAGGATCTGATCGTTCTTGTGGAGGTTAAACGTGATTCTGTCGTCTCCCCCATAACAGAAACTGGGACCGTTCCATTTGATGTGTTCCATAATCCCCTTGTCTGCAGCCAGTATCAAAGTACGCAATGATTCAATTGCCGGTTTCAGCGGATGCTGACAGGTGTCCAGAAACAAAAGCACTTCAGCAGTTCCGGAAAGTTTGGGAGCGGCGGCTTTTGCCATGGTATTGAGCTGGTTGGTGTTAATAGGAAAGCCCTCAACTGCCCTGTCAACGGCAGATATTATTCCTGCATCATCTCCTGGATCACGGTAATGATCGTTTCTGCATTGGGTTTGCTGAAATAATCTCCATCACTGCCATAACCCGGTCTGTGCGCCTGCGCCGTAATGGTTCGCGGCGCCACATCCAGCCATTGGAACGCTTTCTGCTCTTCCATTACTTTACTGAACATATAGGCAGCTGCGCCACCGGGCACATCTTCATCTATGAATACAATGCGGTTGGTTTTTTTGAGTGATCCTAGAATAACGTGATGGATATCAAAAGGCAATAAGGTCTGTACATCTATCAATTCACAGCTGATCTCCATTTTCTGTAAACGTTCTACCGCGTCTTCCACAATACGAAGGGTAGAACCATAGGTAACCAGTGTAATATCTTCTCCTTCCCGAACGATTTCCGGCACACCCAGTGGTACCGTATATTCCAGCAGGTTAGCCGGCACTTTTTCCTTGAGTCGGTATCCGTTCAGACATTCAATGATCATGGCGGGATCATTCCCACGTAACAAGGTATTATACATCCCCACTGCCTGTACCATATTTCTCGGTACACAGATATACATACCCCGCAGCGAATTGATGATCATACCCAATGGCGAACCACTGTGCCAGATTCCTTCCAGCCTGTGACCACGGGTACGGATAATAACCGGGCAGCTTTGCTGTCCTTTGGTGCGGAAATGCGTAGTAGACACATCATCACTCAGGGGTTGCAAACCATACAACAGGTAATCCAGGTATTGGATTTCAGCAATCGGACGCAAGCCACGAAGAGATAAACCAATGGCCTGCCCTACAATGGTTAATTCGCGGATACCGGTATCAGAAATCCTGTCCTTACCATGTTTATCCTGCAATCCGGCAAAACCCTGGTTCACATCGCCGATATAACCCACATCTTCTCCAAATGCATACACATACGGATTGCTGGCAAACAAGGCATCAAAATATTTATTCAGTACTTCATAACCGTTGGCTACCGGCGCGTCAAAAGCGATCATTGGTTTTACCTCGGGTACCTTCAACGCACTTTTTGCGCTTTCGTTATATAGTTCGCTGTTATAGAGCGAACGGTTCTCTTCGAGCAGTTCGTTGTAATAGTTTTTCAGTTCTGATACAGTAGGAGAATTGGGTGCTGTTTCCATCGCCAGGGCCAGTGTGCGCAGCACATCCCGGCGCAAAGGTTCTTTGTGACTCTGCAGCTCTGTTGCCAGTTTCTGTAAATGATTGTATTTCTCCATGTCATTTACCATCATCCCCCTGATCAGTTCTGCAGAGCGGGTAGCCGCTTCTTTGATGGGCGCCTGGTATTTTTCCCAGGCTTTGTTCCGGCTGTTGCGCACATATTCTTTGGCACCCGCTTCTATCTCAGTCAGTTCTTCTACATTCGATAAACCGGTCTCTATCAGCCACTCTTTCATTTTTTTGATACAGTCCCACTCTTTCTCCCAATCCAGTCGCTCCGGTGTTTTGTAACGCTCGTGACTGCCACTGGTAGAATGTCCCTGCGGCTGTGTAACTTCTTCTACATGAAACAACACAGGTACATGGGTTTCGCGGATCTGCTGCAATGCTTCTTCAAACACTTCGCACATACCGGCATAGTCCCATGCCTTTACTTTATAGATCCGGATCCCGTTGGTAGTCTCTTCTTTTTCCAGTCCGCGCAAGGCTTCTGAAATGGAATTCTTGGTGGTCTGAAATCTTTTAGGGACAGAAATGCCATAGCCATCATCCCATACAAATACCGCTAAAGGCACCTGTAATACACTGGCGGCATTCATGGTTTCCCAGAAATGGCCTTCCGAAGTACTGGCATCGCCAATGGTGCAGAAACAGATCTCGTTCCCGTTATGACTCAAGGATTCAAACTGATCGGTATGGGTTGCGCTGCGGAAACATTTAGATGCCCAGGCCAGTCCCAAAGCCCTCGGCATCTGCGAGGCGGTGGGGGCCATGTCGGAAGAAATATTTTTACGGTTGGCCAGATCCAGCCAGTTACCGTTCTCATCTACAAACTTTGTAGCAAAATGCGCGTTCATCTGCCTGCCCGCGCTGAAAGGATCATTCCTCACATCCGGATCGGCATACAGTTGAGCAAAGAACTGCTCTACACTGGCCAGTCCGGCTGCAAACATGAAAGTCTGGTCGCGATAGTATCCACTGCGGAAATCGCCCGGCTGAAAAAATTTCGCCATCGCTATCTGCGCCACTTCTTTTCCATCGCCGAAAATGCCGAATTTACCCTTCCCGGTCAATACTTCTCTCCTACCCAGCAAACTCACTTCCCTGCTCACTACCGCCGTTCTGTAATCATCCAATATGGTATTGCGAAAGCCCTCAAAAGAAAGCATATCGTCTTTGTACCCTAGTGCAGATGTTTGTTCCATTGAGCAAAAATAACATTACCCGCGGAATAGACTAACGTAAATTAGTTTATCCGCTAAAAAATATGATTTATCCCCAAACGGAGGGCGGGGGCAGCTGATCTTAAAAATTTGGCTAAAAAACAGGCTTTGGCACAGATTTGGCTTTCCGTAGTTCCTGATTCAGTAATTTTACTTTTTAAATCAATCCCTACAATGAAAAAGATCCTGTTCATGGCCACCCTGCTGGTAGCCGGTTTTGTTAACGCACAATCATCGCCCGAGATCGTATTCCAGAAAACGGCTCACAGTTTTGGTAAGATCAAACAGAATGTGCCAGCTACTTATATATTCACTTTCACCAATAACGGTAACAAACCGGCGGTGATCGAGTTTGCCAATGCAGAATGTGGCTGCACCACGCCTGAATACAGCAAGGACCCGATCCTGAAAGGCAAATCCAGCACTATCAAAGTAACTTATAACGCAGCTACCATAGGCATTTTCAAGAAAAAGGTGAATATAAAATTTGCCAACCAGCGATTACCCATGGTGCTCACCATAGATGGCGAAGTGATTCCTGCGGCCAAGGGCAAAACAAAATAAATCAGTATACCGTCATCCATAACCACAGATACGCAACCAGAACCGGTTGCGTATTTTGTTTTGACAACGTTGCCACCCCAACTATCTTTGCGGTATGTTACAGATCAGTCAACGCGGCCAGGCTATGCCCGCCTCCCCCATTCGCAAACTGGTTCCTTATGCAGAAGCAGCCAAAAAAAGAGGAACCAAAGTATACCACCTGAATATCGGTCAACCTGATATTGAAACACCCAAAATGGTGCTGGATGCAGTCCGTAACAGTGATTTCAAGGTGCTGGAGTACAGCCATAGCGCGGGTAACGAAAGCTACCGCCGCAAACTGGTAGACTATTATGCAAGCGTAGGCATTCATGTAAATCATAACGAGATCATTGTTACCACCGGTGGCAGTGAAGCCATCCAGTTTGGTTTTATGGCCTGCCTGGATGCAGGTGATGAAGTCATTATCCCGGAACCTTTTTATGCCAACTACAATGGTTTTGCCGTAGCGGCTGGTGTAACCGTAGTGCCCATCACTTCTCATATCGAAAATGGATTTGCCTTACCGCCCATAGAAGAGTTTGAGAAAAAGATCACCCCCCGCACCAAAGCCATCGTGATCTGCAACCCCAATAACCCCACCGGTTACCTGTACAGCGATGCGGAAATGCAGCAACTGAAACAGATCATCCTGAAACATCATCTTTACCTGTTCTCTGATGAAGCCTACCGTGAATTCTGCTATGAAGGCAAACAGGTAAGCGCCATGCACCTGACTGGCGTTGATGAGCATGTGATCATCATGGACACCATCAGCAAAAGATACAGTGCCTGCGGCGGCAGGATCGGGGCTTTTATCACCAAGAACAAAACCCTGCTGGATGCTGTGATGAAGTTTGCACAGGCGAGACTGAGTCCGCCCAGTTTTGCACAGATAGCCGGTGAAGCCGCTATTGACCTGCCGGCTGATTATTTTGATACGACCAAAGCGGAATATAAATCGCGTCGCGACCTGATTGTACAAAGGCTGAATGCCATGGAAGGGGTTTTCTGTCCCAACCCCGGTGGCGCTTTTTATGCGATCGCCAAGCTCCCGATCGACGATGCGGATGTTTTTTGCCAGTGGCTACTCGAAAGTTTCGCTTACCAGAACCAAACCGTGATGCTGGCACCCGCTACCGGCTTCTACGGAACCCCCGGATTGGGCAAGCAGGAAGTAAGGCTAGCCTACGTATTAAATTTAAATGACATAAATAAGGCAATGGATTGTCTTGAAATGGCATTAAAAGAATATCCGGGTAAAAAATAGACTATTAATCAATATATTATATACTAAAATATACAAAGTTCAAACATTTATGATAATATATAATAAATAATTACATATTATCATATTCTTATTTTTAAGCCATAAAAATGTCAAAAAAATGTAAAAAATAATTAATTATTGAATAAAATACTATGTTATTTGATTTTCCCTTATCTTTACATCAGAAACAAAAATACAGCTAGACACAAGGTTTACTGTTGGTTTCAGGTTAATGAATTGATAATTATCTCTTTTCTTATATGGCAAGCAATCGAAGACGTCCCCTGTTTCTACAGGGGACTTTTTGTTGGGAGAAGGAACAGATGAATATCGAACAAGGAATATCGAACGACGAAGTGAAAACCTATGACCAGGAACTTAGAACCCAAAACTTATCACCCGCTATTCAGCGCTGTTTTCTACATATTCCCCTCTCTCATTCTTCAGAGAGTAACATAAATTGGGATTGATCAAACCATAGAGCCGGCCATCGCGCATAACAAAGCTCATATAGGGTTTACCGTTTTCGCGCCAGCCTTTTCCCCATTGTTCCTTACCCTGGTGGTAGGCAATATGCTTGCTGGCACTGCCGGATGGGTACCATTCTTTGAAATCACCCTCGTATTCGCCGTTGCGGTAATGATATTCATATTGCAGCTGCCCGTTCAGCCACCAGCCGCGGTGTACACTATCTTTTTCTCCATTCCGATAAAAGCGTTGTGCCTCCCGGTTGCCATTTTCATAATAAGACCGCATCAGTGCTTCTTCCCTGCCGGCATACAACTGTTGCGTTATACGGAGTTGTCCGGATGGATACCAGGTTTGCATGGTTCCGCTGAACGGCTGTCCTTTCCAGAGCCAAACACCGTTTACGAGGTGCAGGGCAGTATCAGACCTGTCTACGGTTATGGCAGGAATCTGTGGCGCTAGGTAGACGGCTGTGAGAGGAGTAGACGATTCCCTGCAGCTAAATATCAGCCATAACAGTATTGTTGCGAAGACAATTTTCATTCTTCTTTTTTTAATAAACTGATATCTGCGATCAGGTCGTTCACATCTTTCAGTGAAGTACCTTTGTACACACCCCTGATGCGCCGGTGCCGGTCGATGAGTAACAGGTTTTCGGTGTGAAGGAAATCGCTGCTGTTTTTTTGTGTACCCATGTCTTCATCCGCGAAATACGCTTTGCGTGCCAAGGTGTAGATCGAATCACGGTTGCCTGTAAGCAGGAACCATTTATCACTGATCACTCCGTATGCAGTAGCGTATTGCTGCAGGCGGGCAACACTATCGGTATCGGGTGTTACACTATGCGACAGGATCCGCAGATCCGCATCAGCGAGATAGGCTTTCTGCACAAGTGCCAGGTGATTGGTCAAGCGTTTACAGATCCCGGGACAGGCCGTAAAGAAAAAACCTGCCACATATATTTTGCCAGCCACTGTTTTCGCGGTAACTGTTTTACCCTGCTGATCCATGAATTGAAAATCGGGTATGGCATGTATTCCCGGATAAGCAGGATCATCGGGAGTGATCCATTGCGGTGTAAAATCGGCACCGGTATAAAAAGGCAATACCTTCTCCGCCTGTTCCTGTTGCACAGGCCTTTGGCAGGAGGAGAAGGTAGTGACCAGGCAGATCACACATACAAAAGTAAGTGCGTGGGGCATAGCTATTGTTTGGGGGCTGGTGGAGGCATGGGTTTACCTTCTTTGTTAACAGGTCCGGGCGGGCGTAACGATTTTTCCATCGCCGCATATTTCCGGAACTGCGTTTCGCTCAGCACCGTTTTGATCTTTGCATCACGCACTGCAGAGAGTTTTTTGGCCGCTTCCCTGTTAACCGGTGGTGGCGGGGGTGGTGCAGCAGGTTTCCCCTCTTTTGCACGGAGTTTTTCCATACCCTCAAAAAACTCACTGTAAGCGGCTTCCAGTTTGGTTTTTTGTACCGCTGTTAATGTGATCTCCTTGCTGATCTTTTCGGTAACCTGTTTCAGCCTTTCTTCTTTAGACGGAGGCTTGAACGGTTCCGGTTGTGCGATTACAGCGGTGAAACCCAGTAGTGCAAATAGTGTCAGAAATTGCTTTTTCATACGATGGAACATACATGAAATAATAGGTTAACAATCATCAGATGTCATTATCAACTACTAACCTTTGTCATCAACTGTTAGCGTTTTCTTAATCTGTGTGCAGGATCACTGTGTCACAGATCCCTTGGTACCATAGAAACCAACGCCGTTGATATAAGGTGCATCAGCCGTAATATGGTAATGATAGATCCCGTTGGGATAATCAGCAGTAACCGCTGTATGACCATGGTAGGCATCCAGGTCTGCACTCACCAGTGTTTTCCCGTTTTCCAAGGGTCCGTAGAGCGGAAAGCCATCTAACAAAAATCCGATCAGCGCGCTTTTGGTTTTATTCAATGTGATGTATAAGGGTTCTACATGGTAATGATAGGTAGCGCTTTGGTCGGGGTGTCCGTTGTACTGGTCGAAGGAATTGATCTCGTTGGTCAACGGGAGATTAGGCCCTGCATACTGGTTATAGATAGCTACACCATTAACGGCCACACCGATCGGACCCAGGGGGGTAGCTTCATGCGCAGCATTAACAGCAGGAGAAGCCGGAATTTTAAACGTAAAACTTTTGGTGCCGATGCTGTTGGGATTTTTGGAGAAAGCGGCATTGGTTCCGTTGTACGCCTGGTAACGAACATCCGAAGCGGCAAAATAACAGCTCTTATGATCGGGAACACCATCACTCTTGATCGTGATCGTGGTTCCATCAGAAGAAACGGTTACCGTTGAATTGAATTTTTTAAACACTTCCGGAGCCGTAGCTGTAGTGGTTACGGTGGCGGTAGTGGCGGCGGTTTCCTTCTTACAGGAAAAACCCAGCAAAGCTATTGCTACCAGTCCTGTCAGGCCGGCAAATGGTAAGTGGTTCATGGTAGTTGATTTTCACGTTAGATGCCGGAGCTTCGGAAAAACCTTCGCCCTTACCCCAATTATTATTGATGAGGCGGCGGTGGTGCCTGGCCTTCTTCGCCCGGCGGCGGACCATCCTGTTTTTCACCATCTCTTCCCGGAGGTGGTGGGCCGCCTTGCGGTCTGCCGGGCAATGGTGGCGCCATCATCCGTAATACCTGTCGTATAACAGATTCAAATTTGATTTTCTGTTCCGCATTACACAAAGCGCGGATCTGTTGAAAGTGACGGAAGGTAAGCATGTCTGTTTCCGCATCATACCTTGCAGCTTCTTTCGCTGCTGCGGCTAATGCAGTATCGCTAATATCTTCCTGCAGCAGATCAAAAAAAGCATTCTTGGCATCACGGTTCTTGCGGCGGATCGTTTGCATGTTTTGCCGGTGTTCATCCCGCAAAACAATCAGCTGCTTTTTTTGTACCGAATCCAGTCCCAGTTCCGCAACCAGGAAATCCACCAATGCAGGCTGGTTTCCAGCCGGTCGGCCGGTTTCCCTTTCGTGCATGATCCACAAAGTACTGAGGGAAATAATATTGAGCGCGATCAGCAGCAGGAAAGCAATGGTGGTCCATTGATTCCTGTTAAAATAACTCATCATCGGTTTGATTTTTCGTTATAAACAGTAGAAGTACCCAACCCGTATTCATCCGCAAATGTTTGCAAGCCTGTCGTTTCCTGTACGGGGGCCGATGGCTGCGTGTGCAGATAAGAACGGATGGCGGCCACATTCAGGATCAGCAGCAACGTCAAAGTGCCCAGCGTTACTGCCGGTCTGGTTAGAACCGACCAGAGAAAACCGGTGCGCTGGTTCTTTGGTTCCAGTCTTGCCTGCAAACGGGTATAAAAAAAGGGAGGCATTTCGGCACGACTGATCCCCTGGAAGCTGTCCAGTATCTGTTCCCAATCTTCGGGTTCGGGTTTATGTGTATGCATCTTCACTTATTTATCGGGGGAATAATAATGTTTCAATTTTTGCCGGAGGTTTTCTTTAGCCCGGTGCATCAGTGCTTCTACCGCTTTTACGCTAAGACTCATGATGGCCGCTGTTTCTTCGTAACTCAATCCTTCTGCCTTGATCAGCGTAAAAGCAACCCGCTGGTTTTCCGGCAGTTGCTGCAGGGTTCTGAAAAGCAGGGCAGCACGTTCTTTGTTATCCAAGGTTACACCGGGGTGATCGAAATGAGCCAGGTTCTCTTCCTTCTCACCCAAACCGATCCAGGATCGCAGGTTCGCCAATCTTTTTTTGGTTTTCTTTTTCCGCTCCGCATCCAGGGCCTTGGTAACTGCTACCCGGTACATCCAGGTAGAGAGTTTGGCCTCGCCCCTGAAATCCTTCACAGACTGGTAGATCTGGATAAACACTTCCTGCGAAAGATCTTCCGCTTCCTGCCTGTCCTGCACAATGCTGAGCACAGTATTGAATACCATGTTCTGCCAGCTTTCTACCAGCTGTTTAAAAGCCGGTTGATCACCGTTCTGGAGTGCCCGGATAAAATCCTGTTCGCTCAAATAATGCCGTATTGGTTAGTTAGACGCAACAACCTACAAAAACCTTCGCCCAAAAACAGAAAAAACTGCCGTATTTTGACTTCCTAAGGGATTTCAGGGCTGGAATCGGAATCCCTGGGGCTTTCTTTACAAAATCATAAAAAAAATCTTGCGGGCTGCACAGTGTAACCTGCAGGTATCAAGCTTGGATATGCATATAAAAACCGGCTTCTTTCTTAGTCTCCTTCTATTGTTTTCAACAGCAAAACTGACCGCCCAGGGTTATCAGGCTTTACATGGATCTGCTTATACGGGCAGTACCGCTGTTTTCAATAATCCGGCGTCACCTGTTAACTCGGTACACAAATGGGACCTGACACTGTTTTCCACGCAACTGAAGATGACCACCAATTCACTGTACCTGAAATCAAACAACGGGACGAAGGAACTGGCATTGAAAGATGATCTCAACAGCAAGTTCAACCATGCCAACGCAGATGCGAGCCTGTTTAATTTTTTATACCGGATTGATGATAAGAGCGCCGTTAATTTCGGTATCCGGGCCAGAACCTATCTGCATACCAAAACAGCACCTTTCAGGTATACCGATTCTGTTACCAGCCTGCACAGTTTTCTGATCGCCAACAATAATCTCCCCTTTGTAGAAGGGTTTGCTACACAAACAGGGTGGCTGGAAGCTGATCTGAACTATTCGAAAGTGTTGTTTGAAGACAGTCGTTCCCGTTTAAGCGGAGGTATTACTTTTCAGATCATGAAAGGTTTGTCGGGCGCATTTGTGAAGCTGAACAGGGTAAGTTATTTCGAATCCAAGAATGCCACGGATACTATTTTTTCGCTTACCGATGGCAGTGGTTCGCTGGGCTATTCGGGCAATTATGACGAAAGCACTTTTAAAGATTTTTACAAAAAATCACGAACAGGGCTGGGGCTGAGCATGGGGATCGAATACATGACCTATAATGATGAAACTACTGCCGGTGTTGGAAATAACAGCCTGAATTATGACTGGAAGATCGGCCTTAGCCTGATGGATCTGGGTGCCAACCAGTTTTCTCCCGGAACAGCTTCTGTAGAATTATTCGGTCCCAATTTTGCGCTAACCGATGCCACCATTGACAGAAAATTAACCGGGGCACCGGATCTGAAATCTTTCAAGGATTCACTGCGAACCGTTTTTACCAATAGTGCCGATATCACGGCACCTTTCAGTATCGCTAATCCTACAAGACTGATCCTGAATATCGACAGAAACCTGGGTAATCATTTTTATGTGAATGGAGAATTGAATATGAATTTCTATTCCAGTTCCAGCTACACCAAACTACGCACACGGGAACTGAACCTGCTTACCATAACCCCCCGCTGGGAAACCCTGAACTGGGGAGCGTATTTACCTGTGCAATACAATACACAGGGACAATTGTGGGTAGGTATGGCCGTAAAAGCAGGGCCGCTGGTAGTGGGCTTTCACAACCTGGGGTTGTTGAAAAAAGAACCTATGCTGAATGGAGGTGGGTATCTGTTATTATCGATCCATCCTTTCAACCGCAGAAAAGTCAGGGACATCATGGATTGTATGGATTAAGAACCGGGAAGTCCTGACATACAAAATCTCTGTATTCCCGGTTCAATAACTCGATCCGGAAACACAGAGATAGTTCCTAGCCGCACATTGTGCGGTTGGAGATCAAAAAAGATTATTCGGCAGACTGAATATTAGAAGCCTGTTTTCCTTTTTTACCATCTGTTATTTCAAATGATACTTTTTGTCCTTCTTTCAAGGTTTTGAAACCGCCCATGTTAATGGCAGAAAAGTGCGCAAAGAGATCTTCACCACCATCATCTGGGGTGATGAATCCGAAACCTTTTGAATCATTGAACCATTTTACAACTCCTGTTGGCATAATTTTAAAATTTAATCCTTAAATGTAGTGATTTTCGCGGGTTTTGTTGCTTTTCGGCCTTTTGTCTTTCCAAAAAAGACCCGATTTGGCACTAAAACGGGCTTTTTCAGGTGTTATTTCAGGGTATCTGCGTTAAAGAAGCACCATAATCCTTCACAAAAAAATTTAGGGAGTTCTATTCCCGTATCTTCACCGGGTTACCCCCATTCGTCTCAACAAGAACAGACAGGCAGTACATGAACCTATCACAAACCCGGCTGGAAGTGATGCATTTCCTTGGCCAAAGCATGGAAAGTTTTATTGACAGTTTTCTAAAACCGATCGATACCAACTGGCAGCCTTCCGATCTGCTACCCGACAGTGCCAACGAAAATTTCCTGGCAGAAGTAAAAGAACTCCGTTTGCAATGCCGGGAGCTTCCCTACGATTACCTGGCGGTATTGATAGGTGATATCATTACAGAAGAAGCGCTCCCCACTTACGAAACCTGGCTCATGGATATTGAAGGGATCGGCCAGACAAACAAATCGGGCTGGAGCAAATGGATCCGCATGTGGACGGCCGAAGAAAACCGCCATGGCGATCTGCTGAACAAATATGTTTACCTCTCGGGGCGCGTAAACATGCGGCAGATGGAGATCAGTACCCAGTACCTGATCTCAGACGGAATGGAGATAGGCGCCGCCAGGGACCCCTACCGGAATTTTGTATATACATCTTTCCAGGAAACGGCCACCAATATCTCGCACCGCAGAACAGCCAGTTTATCCAAGCAATATGGCAATAACCAATTATCGAAGATCTGCGGCGTTATTGCAGCAGATGAAGCGAGACATGCAAAAGCCTATAAAAGCTTTATCAAGCGCATATTTGAAATAGACACCAGCGAAATGATGCTGGCTTTTGAAGACATGATGCGCAAAAAAATCGTAATGCCCGCACATTTTCTGCGGCAGCAGGGCGAAAAGATCGGGACCACTTTCTCGCATTTCAGCGATGCGGCCCAGCGGCTGGGTGTGTACACTACCATTGATTATACGGATATCCTGGAAAGCCTGATCAAGGAATGGGATATCGGCAATATGCGCAGTTTGACCGATGCGGCTGAAAGGGCAAGGGATTACCTGATGGCCCTGCCCGACCGCTTTCGAAGGGTAGCCGAAAGAACCACGATCAAATCACCTTTGGAGTATGAGTTTAACTGGATCACGAGATAGGAACTAAGTTCTATGTTCTAAGTTGTGAGTTCATATCATCCCGATTCATCAGTTCGTCTGCTCCTTGTTCATCTGTTCCTCTATTCTATGCTCCCCAAAAAGCCTGCAAACAAATACAGGCTTTTTGGGGAGCGTAATACGTAGTGAGATTATTTGGTAGCCGACATCACTCCTTTAAAATATCCGATAGACTCTGCCAGACCCGCCAGGGGATCTGTCATGTCTTTTTCAAATTCGATACTGCAAACACCTTTGTAACCGATCTTGTTCAGCGCTTTCACCAGTGAAGGGAAATCGATCGCACCTCTGCCGATCTCGATGGCTTTTCCATCTTTGGCGGCCAGGCTTACATCTTTGATATGCAGGTCGAATAACCTGTCTTTGTATTCTTTCACCGCTTTATCCGGAGCAGTACCGGCACGTACGGCATGACCGATATCGATGCACAGTCCCATCCTGGCATCGCGGTCCTTGATCCGCTCGTACACATCTTTGGGGCCTGGATACAGGGCATCTTCTGGTCCGTGGTTGTGGATAGCCAGTTTAATATCGTATTCTTTCACCTTCTGCTCTGCATAATCCAGCAGATCGTAATTGGGCACACCTACGATCATGGGCACACCGCATTTTTTTGCATAGGCGAAAGCCTGGTCAACGGCTTCTTTGGTTTTCATATAGATCACCCCTACTGTATACACATTGATATCCGCCGCTTTGTATTTGGCCAATGTGGCATCGATGGTTTCCTGGCTGCTGTTCAGCGGCAGGTGAACATCTTTGACAGAGAGATAATGGATCCCCAGTTTCTTCATCATGGCGATGGATTTGTCCAGGTCGAACCTGAAAAAAGTGTAACCGGCAATACCTACCGGCAACGGATCGGTTCCGTTAGCCGCGAACTTGTTCATAGTCGATACCGGTGCGGCACCTGTTGTAACAGCCAGCGCTAATAGTACAGCCAGCAACGCGGCTGGTTTCCGGAAAAATTTTCTGAATACTGACATGCAATCGTTTTTATAATTGAGGAGATGATAAACCTGTGCTACTGTTTCTTACAGGCAGGAACAGTACTGTGAATTTTGTGCTTTTTTGTCACTAACTGCGATTGCAGCGTATCTATATTTACGAAAACGATGTAGTTTACCGGCTGAGAAAAAACAACCACCGTAACGACTTGTTTGTGGTAAATGAATAACTTTAAGCCTACCGAATTCATCTATGTATACCTATTCCTCTTCAGATAACCAGCTTGCCCTCCGTTGGGGTATCATAGGCTGTGGCAATGTAACAGAGAAAAAAAGCGGACCTGCTTTTAACAAAATACCCGGTTCCTCCTTACTGGCCGTGATGCGGCGCGACGGCAGCAAGGCAAAAGACTATGCAGAAAGGCATGCTGTACCCAAATGGTATGATGATGCGGAAGCGCTGATCAACGATCCCGACATCAATGCCATCTATATTGCCACACCACCCGATTCGCATGAAGCCTATGCCATTGCCGCCATGCAGGCAGGCAAACCGGTATATGTAGAAAAGCCCATGGCAGTCACTACGGATGCCTGTTTACGGATGCAGGAACTGGCCAATGCTATCCATGGCAAACTTACCATCGCCCATTACCGCAGGGGCCTGCCCATGTTTGGCAAAGTGAAGGAACTGCTGGCAGCAAAAACCATTGGAGAGGTAAGAACCGTGCGTATCAGTATGCTACAGCAACACAAAGAAGCAATGAACAACAGTGCCGATAACTGGCGTGTAAATCCGGCCATGGCGGGTGCGGGTTATTTTTACGATCTGGCACCACACCAGCTGGACCTGGTAGTACACTTTTTTGGTGAGCCTGAAACTGCTATGGGATATGGTGCCAACCAGGCCGGATTTTATCCGGCTGAAGATGTGGTGAGTGGCGTAATGCGTTTGCCGGGCGATATCCTTTTTACCGGCCAGTGGTGTTATACCGTGGGAGCAGGTGCGGAAGAAGACCTGTTTGAGATCCAGGGATCGAAGGGAAGGATCCGCTTCCCGGTATTCGGAAGAACCGTTTCTGTGCTGGTTGATGGAGAAGAGAGTATCCTTGATTTTGAACCACCGGCCCATATCCAGCAACCCATGATCGAAAAAGTAGTGCAGTATTTTACAGGAAAAGGACCCAACCCCTGTTCTGCAGTTGATGCACTGGTATCGATGCGGGTGATGGAAAGTTTCGCGTATAACCGGCCCTTAACAACTCCCTGACAACCGAACCATCCAATCACTCATAAAAAAACTGCTTATGCCAGCCCAGCAACGGAGAAAATTCATCCAGACAATACTTACCGGTTCTGTTTTGGCAGGTACAGCCCCCATAGCATGGGCAGCGGATCATCGTTCGCAGCTGCACAGTTTTGCCACTGGTAATCGTTTTAAGATCAGCCTCAATGCCTATTCCTTCAACGCACCACTTATGGCTAAAAAAACAACGCTGGATGATGTGATGGATTTTTGCGCGAGGGAAGGTTTTGATGCCATCGATATCACGGGTTATTATTTTCCGGGTTATCCGGAAGTTCCTTCGGATGCATATATCTATCACCTCAAAAATAAAGCGCACCGGCTGGGGTTGGGTATCAGTGGAACGGGTGTGAGAAATGAATTTGCCGATCCGGATGCTGCCAAACGTGCCGCAGATGTATTGCTTGTGAAAAACTGGATCGATGTTGCCGCCAAACTGGGCGCACCCGTTATCCGCATTTTTGCCGGTAAAAACCTACCCGCCGGATACCAGTGGGAGGAAGTGGCAGGCTGGGTAACCGCAGCCATCAACAGCTGCGTGGCCTATGGCAAACAGAAAGGAGTGATCGTTGCTTTGCAGAACCACAACGATTTTGTGAAGACCGCCGCACAAACCATCGACCTGCTGCAGCGAGTGAACAGTGAATGGTTCGGACTGGTGCTGGATACCGGCAGTTTTGTTACAGAAGAACCCTACGGTGAAATTGAAAAAACCACTTCGTATGCCGTAAACTGGCAGATTAAAGAAAAACTGAATTACAAAGGCACGGTATCTGATATGGATCTCGACAGGTTATGCCGGATCATCCAGGCATCTGCCTATCGTGGTTATCTGCCGATTGAAACACTTAGTCCGGGAGACCCTTTTTTACTTGTTCCTCCTTTTCTGCAGAAAGTAAAAACGGCACTGGCAAAAGCCATGGCCAATGCATAATATAAAAAAACACGGATTGGCAGTATGTATTAACTGCCAATCCGTGGCTGGAAAATGACCTTATCTTTTTGTATCTAGTATCCGGGATTCTGTTTCAGATAACCCGGTAAATTACTGGCACCATCAATCGCTGTTTGCGGTATCGGGAACAGGCGTTTGTTCTTATCGGTATTGTTCTTCTCTGTCCAGGCACCTTCATATTTTCCAAAGCAGATCATATCTGTACGACGCTGCATTTCCCAATACAATTCAAACCCTCTTTCACGGAAAAGAATATCCAGTGTAAGCGTGCCGGTTAATGGAGCCGGTTTTACGGTATAAGCCGTTCGCGACATACGAACCGTATTCACATCCAGCAAAGCGCCTGCCGCATCATTTTTACGCAGTTTGGCTTCGGCACGCATGGTAAGACCAATTCCTACACCCAGAAAAAAAACACCGAAGATAGAAACCAGTAACTTGTCGGATGTAATGATCGGGTATGGCAAATAGTGCAGGCACAACCCAAGCAGGAGTATGCATACCAGTGTTTTAATAGCAAAACTGTAATTGATACCATACATAGAAAGTATGATAAATGGCAAGTTAGCCAGCAGAATTACCAATGCCAGATTGATATGGTATATCTCGTGTATCAGCAGTGAAATACCGGTTACCCCTCCGTCAAAAAATTTGTTCGGTACCAGAAACCCCTTTAATGCAAAAGCGGCCGTCAATACGCCTATACAATAAAGACCAGGTCCTGTATCAGATCCATATCAAAATGGATATGCTTTCTTTTCTTCTCATCGCGGGCCTGCGCCTGAAGTAAAGAAAGATTCTGCATTTTTTTATGCGCATAGGCCCCGGTAGCCAGTTTGGTGTAATAGGTATGCTTCTCTATAAAATTCACCTGGTATTGTACCCATTCATCATAAGTATTAATCAGCTTGAGATTCCGCAATTCTTTATATAACAGCTGTGATTTCTTTTTATACTGATCCGTACCCAGATAGAGCAGATCTGCGTCACAAAGAATCTGTCCCAGTTTATCTGTGGCGCCCTGTGGAATTTTAGTTGTCATGATAAGATCGCATACCTGATTGATCTGGCTTTCAGTATAACCAAAGTTGGGCAGATGTTCCCTCGCAAAATCACAGGAAAGCAGCTCATGTTCTTTGTAGGTCTCCAGAAAACCGGTATCATGGAGCAAAGTGGCTGTAAGCAGTATGGTGAGTGCATCACCTGAAACCTCTTCAAACCCGGCGATATTGCCAGCGTTCTGTAATACATCTTTGGTGTGTTGAACATTATGGTAAGTGAGATTTTTGGGAATCTCTTTTCCCAGTTTGTCGAGAACAAAAGACTTTAGTTTATCAAACTGCATACACGTAAAATTAAAATGTCTGCTAATCTATGTCCGAAGGGTCAGGGAAGGTTTCTATAAACAAATTAGCCTAAATATTCAACATTTTAACCAGATACTAAAAACAGCGCTCAGCCAACTCCGGTCCATTCTTCCGGGAAAAGCACTACCAATGAACCTGCCGGAAAGCGATTTCCCGGTAATTATTCCGCTCATACAAAACACCGATCTCTTTTTTCCCCACCACGGTAATATCTGAATAGGCGGTTGCATCTCCTTTTTTTCCGGCAGCACCAGCTTCTACCAGCCGGGAGCGTGACCAGGTCCGTCCCCCGTCAAAACTGATCCGCAGGGTAAGACTATCCCTTGTTTTTTCAGAAGCATTATTGCTGAAAGCCAGAACCGGTTTCCGGCTATGTGGTGTAAGATTCAGGATACTTCCCTCACAAACAGGATCGGGTAACTGTTTGTCGAAATAAACCGTATCCCAGTTTTGTCCCCCGTTATTGCTCAGGGCAACGATTCTCGCCCGCTGGTCACCTGTCTGGTTGCGGATATTCATCATCAATTTGTTTCGGGGCAATGCAACGGCTGTCGCTTCATTGGATCCGGAAAATCTTATATCCTTCTGTTCCGGAAATAAAAACCGGCACGGCAGTAGTTTGGCCATATCCCGGGACAAGCAGGAGTAAACACCCGATCAATAAGAAAAGGCCCGGGATAGTTCTGCGGTTCATCGCATTTATTTAGCAAGGGTGATCATTATATTCCGGTACTCAACCGGACCATGGTCTCCCTGGATCAGGATCGGTCCCGGTTCCCCTTCTTGGCTGTTTAGCGCACCGCCGGTGATGCCGGGTATTACCTGGTCGGTAATCACTTTTTTACCATTGGCGATAACTGTAACTCTTCTGCCGATTAATGTAATGTCGAACGACTGCCATTCACCTGCTTTCTTTGCTGCCATCTCGTTGGGTGGCAGAAAACCATATACCGCGCTGAACAGGTCTGGAAGCGCTGCCATTCCATAACTGTCTTCTACCTGCACTTCATACCTGCCACGAAGATATACGCCGCTGTTACTTCCTTTGGGATAACGGAATTCAATATGTAATTTAAAATCCTCGAACTGCCTTTCGCTAACCAGGTTGGCACCGGATTTTGGGCTCCGCAAAACACCATTTTCCACGATCCATTGGTTGGTGCCCATGGCTTTCCAGCCATCCAGATTTTTGCCGTTGAACAATTTTTCTGGCGCACCCCAAACTGGTTCCTTCTCTCTTACAAGCGAAGGTGCTTTTACCCCTGTCCATTCATACTTTTTGCCATCGGTATATACCATTGAACCTTTCAAGCCAGATGCTGTAAGGGTAAATTCAAATTCCATTTCATTGGTACCGGGCTCCCATTGCGGGGGAATAGAAAAAGAATAAACCTGATTGGTATGTTTCACTTGTGCTATCGGCCTGGCGCTTCCAAACGCATACACAAACCGGCCCACCAGTGTACTTCTTCCGGAATGGCTTATTTCCAGCCAGGAAGGTAAGGACTTTCCTTCCTGTTCAATTACCAGGTCCCAACGGCCTTCTATGGCGGGGTCTACTTTTGCCTGGGAGTAGGCTACAGAAAAAGAACTAAACAGCAGTAAGGCCAGGAGGCCTGTATTTTTCAGGTGTTTTTTCATGGCATGTTTTTTTGCGGATACTGAAAGTAAACAAAAATCAGGATTCTGCTATCCTTCTTTGAACCTGCCATACCAGATCTCTTCCTAAAAAGCATTCCATTTTGTGGAAGGCATCTCCGTCGGATCCGGTTTTACCATTTACAAAATTCCTGTACACAACAAATCTGTAGAAATAATACGGCTCTTTCTTTAGCGGCTCTGCTTGTAGTGGTATGAAAAAATCAGAAATCAGGAGAATATGTATAATTAAATGATTTTGATTGTAACTTTAATGAAACCCTTATCTTATATGAAACCTATTCATATTCTGCTTGTTGAAGATAATGAAGGCGATATTGTACTTACCAAAGATGCACTGGAAGAATATAAGATAGCTACGAATACCAGTATTGCCCGGGATGGCAAGGCCGCCATTGAGCTACTGGAAGAATTATGGCAACAGGGACCCGCATTTTTGCCAGACCTTGTCCTGCTGGATATTAACCTCCCAAAGAAAAACGGACAGGAAGTACTGCAGATCATTAAAAATGATGACAGGTTCAAAGAAACGCCGGTCATCATTCTCACTACTTCTTCTTCGGAGGATGATATTCTGCGTGCGTATCAAAATCATGCCAATTGTTTTATCACGAAACCTGTAGAAGCAGATCAGTTTCTGAAAGTGGTCTCCTCTATAGAAAACTTCTGGATCTCGATTGTTAAGTTACCCATACGCAAATAGCCGCTACCATGATCAAAGATGAAAAAAAATACCGGATACTCGTGATTGAAGACAATCCGGGAGATTTTCTGATCGTGGAAGACCTTTTGTCTGAAGAAATTCTTGACCCGGTAATTATACAGGCAAAGAACCTCAAAGAAGCTGTTGCCATTCTCGGTTCCCCGGACAACCTGTTTGATATCATCCTGCTCGACCTGACCCTGCCCGATAAAAGCGGGCAGGAACTAATCAATGAAATACTATTGGCGGCACCAGCCTATCCCATCATCATTCTAACAGGTTATACCGATATGGATTTCAGTATCCGTTCCATTACCCGGAATATATCTGACTATCTGCTCAAAGATGACCTGAACGCAACCACCCTATACAAAAGTGTTTTGTATGCGATAGAGCGGAATAAGTATATCGCAGAGATCAGGAAATCAGAAAAACGGTATAGCGATCTCTTCCGGTTAAGTCCGCAACCCAAACTCGTTTTTGACGAAGAGAGTTACCGGTTTGTGCAGGTCAATAAAGCAGCAGCAGATAATTATGGGTATACCGAACAGGAGTTTCTTGACCATTCTCTGTTCGATATTATACAGAAAGAAGATATTCCTAAAATCAAGGAAATACTAACAAGCGGCCATGAACCGGAAAAAGAGAAACTGAAAGGAGTAAGGTTTATACACCGCAGAAAGAACGGTGAGCTATTTGAGGTAGAAATGTACAGCAACCCCATTCTGATCGGTGAAAAGCAATGCCGGTCAATGATTGCGATCGATGTTACCGAAAAGATCCTGCACGAAGAAAGGGTTATCCAGGCCATTCTTAAAACCCAGGATGAAGAACGCTACGAAATAGGCAGTGAACTGCACGACAATGTTTGCCAGATCCTGGCTGCAGGCCAGATCAGCCTCGACAAACTGGAAGAAGTGATTCCAGCAGAAAAAAAGAACTGGTTTACGTACTGTAAAGACCAGTTATCGCTGGCGTTGATAGAGATCCGTAATCTCTCACATCGCATGGCTCCCGCCTTTCATAGTGATACTACCGTAGAGTTCGCTTTCAGGAAACTACTGCGTTCATTTGATATCGAAGGCAGGTACGACATCAATCTGTACATCGACGACACGGTACAGCAATACCAGGTTACCACAGATGCACAGTTGAATCTTTACCGGATCCTGCAGGAACAATTAAGAAATATCGCCAAACATGCAAAGGCAACCGCCATCTGGATAGATGTTACAGTAAACAACAACCGGTTCGCTATGAAGGCCACAGACAATGGTATTGGTTTTGCCCCGGATAAAGTAGTAGAGGGCATCGGTGTTGCCAATATGCGAAGGCGTGCAGAGTTTTTTTCCGGAACGCTCCACATCAGTTCTTCACCGGGAAAAGGTTGCTGCATTTTGGTTGAGATTCCCCTGAACAAAATTGTGGTTGCATAACCTTCCGTTCACAAGATCTATTTAGGCATCGTGAAGGAAAACACACTTCCTTTACCGGGTTCTGAAGTTACCCAGATCTTTCCTCCCATGGTCTCAACAATTTTTTTAACCAGGGCGAGTCCGATTCCGGTACCCCCATACTCCTCCCTTCCATGCAGGCGCTGAAAGATGACAAAGATCTTCTCAAAATATTCTCTCTCGATACCGATACCATTGTCCTGCACAGAGAATATCCAGCAATCACCGGTATCACTGGCCGTTACTTCTATAACAGGCGGTATCCCTGCTTTGCTGTATTTAATGGCGTTACTGATCAGGTTCTGAAATACCTGCAGTACGGGTGACTTGAGGTGGCAAATGACCGGAAGGTTTTGGGCGGTGATAACAGCACCTTTTTCTTCTATAGCTTTTTTCTGCAATAAACGGATCTCATTGATCAGTGTATTCAGGTCGATAGGCTCTTTCTGGCTGTTGACCCTGCCCACCCTCGAAAATTCCAGCAATTCAAGGATGATCTGCCGCATTCTTTTGGCTCCATCAACCGCAAAGGCAATGTATTGATGTGCTTTTTCATCCAGCTGATCTCCATATTTTTTTTCAAGCTGTGTTAAAAATCCTGTTACCATGCGCAGGGGTTCCTGCAGGTCGTGCGATGACACATAGGCAAACTGTTCCAGTTCCTGGTTAGAAACAGCAAGCTCTCTGTTGATCCGCTCCAGGTTTGCATTCAGCAACTTGAGCGATTCTTCCTGCTTTTTTCTTTCTGTTACATCGGTAATGGACCCGATCATCCGGATAGCTTCCCCATTTTCATTCCGGATGATATATCCTTTATCATATACAAACGCGTAAGTCCCATCTGCTTTCAAAAACCGGTACTCATCCTGCCAATAATCCAACGATGGGTCTGCCAGTATCTTTTGTCTGTCGTTGCCAACCCTTTCCAGGTCTTCCGGATGAACATGCGCTACCCAGAACTGGTCATTCTTGTCTGCCACTGCGGCATCATACCCAAAAAGCCTGGAAAAATTATTGCCCGATCTGACAACCTTATTTGTCAGCAGATCCCAGTCCCAGATAGAATCATTGGTCGCTTTGGCCACATAATCATACCGCTCATTACTTACACGGATGGTCTCCTGTATCTTTTTCCGTTCGGTGATATCTTTCAGGTATACAGATACCCCATTTTCAGCGGGATAGGCACTCACTTCAAACCATCGTTGCACGGGCCTGAAAAAACGTTCATAATGAATTGATTTTTTTTCATTTACCACCTGCTGGTAATAATCAAAAATATTCGGGGACAAAGCCTTTCCAAAATAATCAAGCAGGTTTTTGCCTACCATTTCTGCGGGGCTCACATGAAAGATCTTGGCTGCTTCTTTGTTCCAGTAAGTGATGATCCAGTTTTTATCCAGTGCAAAAAATGCATCCCCGATGCTTTCCAGAATGTTATTACGCTCTTCCAGTGTATTTACAAAAGAAAGCTGTGCCTTTTTACGCTCATCAATATCCTGGAAACCTCCATATAATCTTACACATCGTCCGTCCTTCAGTTCTGCCTCACCTATTGCCCGTACCCATTTTTCATTTCCTTTGGCGGTAATGATCTGCAGCTCTTCAGAAAAAGCACTGCCATCCTGCATCGATTTTTCCACCAGTGAGCGGATCTTTTCTCTGCTCTCACCCTCTTTGTAAAAGAGGATCGCCGATGCAAGCGTAGGTTCAAAATCTGCCGCTGTTTCATGTATTTCCCTTGTAATAGATGACCAGGTTAATTTATTAGCCACCAGATCAAGGCTCCATACGCCTATTCTGGATAATCGGTATACTTTATCCAGGGTTTCTTCCAGTTGTTTTTTTCCGGTAACGTCTTTTCCGTAACCGTATAGCAGGCCATTCTCGTCCAGCACTTCAGAAGAACTCCAGGAGATCCATTTCCAGTCTCCTGATTTTGTACGATACCGGTTTTCAAACAGGTAAGTCAGGTTATCACTAAAAGCATCTTTGTGCGATTCAACAGTTTTATCCCGGTCATCCGGATGTACAAAATCCATATAAGGATTACCCGTTAATTCCGCTTCCGAAAAACCCAGCAAGTGTGTAAAAGCTGGGTTCACTTTTTTGAAATAGCCATCGGGCCCTACAATACAGAGCAGATCGGGAGATTGGGTAAAGAAACGGTTCAGTTCATGTTCTGTTTTTTTGCGCTGGATCTCTCCCGCCAGGTGCGAGAGCAATGTATCACCCATCACCACAGGTACCGGCTGGTGTTCCTGGTCAGGTCTGTTATAAAAGATCACCACTGCGGTCACATTTCCCTTGAAAATAACGGGTATGGCAGTTGCCAGCTGCAACTGATGTGAAGCGGCCCATTCCTTTCTTAGATAATTATTTTCGGTTTGAATGTCCTTCAAAAAAACGGTCTCTTTCCGCTCCCAGCAGATTCCGGGCAAGCCCTCGCCTTTATTGAACAACAGCAATTCTCTTGTTTCTGATACCGGGTTATCTGGCAGGTAAACAGATTCTAAAAATAACTGGCGCTGATCTATTCCGGTTAACCAGACTTCTCCGGCCACCTGTTTAAAATAACTGCAGCACAAAGCCAGCATCTTTACCAGGCATACCTGTATGGTTTCCTCTGTACTGAAAACCGTATTGATCTGCAGCAGCAATTCTTTCTCGCGCTGGTTATGCACCAGTTCAGTAATATCGCGGCTGATGCCAACTACACCGGTAACCTGTTCATTCTCTATGATCGGGATCTTGGTTGTATTTAACCAACGCAACTCTCCATTGGCCAGGTACAAAGGTTCCTGTTTATCGATCACGGCTTTTCCGGTGGCGATCACTTCGCGGTCGTCTTTCAGGTAGATCTCTACTTCTTCCGGCGGAAAAAAAGCGTTCAGTGTTTTATGCAGTGTCTCTTCCTCTGTTTTGGCCCCCAGCAGCTGCAGCATTCTTTTATTGTTCAGGATATGACGGGTCTCGCTATCTTTTACATATACATAATCCGGAATAGAATCCACCAGTATCCGGAGAAGATTTCGTTCTGCGGCCAGTTGTTTCTCCTTCCGTTCCAACGCTTCATCTGCTTCCCATCGTTGGGTCACATCCCGCACAAAACCAAGATAATTGCCATTGGATAAAAGGCTGGAAGTGATCTCTGCAATGAAAGTACTCCCGTCTTTTCTTTTGGCTTTACGCGAGGTAAGCAACGTCTTTTTTTCCAGCAACGCTTTTGTTTGTATCTCGGGTTCAGAAGCGGTGATCACCATCACATCGGGCAGGTGCAGCTGATAGAGTTCTTCCAGACTATACCCCAGCAACTTCAAAGCAGCTGAGTTAGCCTGTAAAAAACGGAGTTCCGGATCACAGATCACAATCCCGTCCGAAGCCTGCTCAATCAGGGTACGATAACGTTCTTCCGAAACAGCCAGTGCCTCCATGGCTTCCCGTTGCTGGTGGGTCTTTATTTTCACGGCTCTTCGCACCATGATCCCATATACCAGCACGCCGGCAAACAGTATCACCACTATTCCCATCACAACAAAACCTATATTCTTTATCGATTCATACAGACCCGGTTTTTTTTCGTAGATAAACCCTTTCAGCTGCACAGCGGGAGCGATCAGCCCCAATTCCTTATGAATATCGAGAATATGTTTCCAGCGGCCCTCGTTCATATGCCCCATGTCAACCAGTTCGGGCAGGATCAGTTTATCCATTTCCTTTGCTTCAAAAAGCAATGCCTCTTTGGTAACCTTCCGTTCCGCTACACCCGGCAGGGTAAGGATATAGTTGCACATCTCCTCCTGGTGACTCATGGCATATTCCCAGCCCCTGCTACTGGCACGTCTGAATTTTTCTACCGTTGTCGGATTAGTTTTGATAAAATCAGCAGAAGAAAAAAGAATATCCCCGTAAAAATCAACCCCATAATTAATTGGTTTGATGAGCACAGGCGATACTACACCCATGTTTTTGATCTGATAAGGCTCTACAGAACTGTAGCCCGTCATCGCATCTACTTTCCCATTTACCAGGTCCAGGTTTTTCCAGCTATGCTGGAGTACAGACAGATGTGACAGGTCGATCCCTTCTTTGAGAAAAATGGCTTTTAACTCAACCCACCCCTGGTTCTCTGAAGCCATAATGCTTTTCCCGATAAGATCAGATGGTACACGGATGCCTTTTCCGGGCATCGACATAATAACATACGGTGAGTGCTGAAAGATAGCAGCCACTGCCACCAGGGGTTTCCCTTTCGCATATTCGATCAGCAGGTCTGAACCTGTGATACCGAAATCGGCCCTGCCTGATAAAATCTCTTCGGTAACCGGATGTGTCGCATCGCCCGGTACCAGCGTAACCGTTAATCCCTCCTGTTTATAATAACCCTGCTGGATGGCTGCATAATATCCTGCAAACTGGAATTGGTGCCACCATTTTAAACGGAGCGTTATATCCCGGCTCTCAGCAAATCCTTGTGGGGTAAGAAAGAGAGAGATAAGGCATACTAAAAAGAAACCGCGGTATAACATAGGCCTGGGGGGCTGGATTCAGCTATAAGATACTAAAACAACTGCATTTTCTGTAAAAATCATCTCCCACTTTCCCCAACTCCGGCCGATAGCAGCGTACCACAGAAGAATCCGGCATTAACAAGAATACGGCATAGAAGGCAGGAAAATAATGATTTTCATCAGCAGTAATGAGCCGGAATCCGGATACATTTATACCAGACCCTATTCGCCTGCGCAGGCGCCCACATTTAACTATTGGTATGACAAGCCTGCGATATGTATCCGCTGTTCTGCTCTTTCGGTAGTCCTTGCCTGTAAAAAGATATTGTTGCGGAAGCCAGCCCGATTGCAACAGCGCAAATGCAACTGGTAGCAGATTCCATTATACGGCACACGAAAGTGCCCGGTATCGTGGCATGGGTAGTGGACAGGGAAAAAGGGATTGACTGGAGATATACTGGTGGCCTCGCCAATATTACTGAAGGATCGGTGATGAACAGTAGCCATGTATTCAGGACCGGCAGTAATACCAAAACATTCACGGTTACCATTGTATTACAATTGGTGGAGGAGGGTAAACTTTTACGGGCATAATGGAACGGTGATGGGTTTCAGTTCCTCAATGTATCACAGTAATCAAAGAGATTGTACGGTGATCATCTATTTCAACTGCATGCTTGAACTCCATCCCGATTACCTGTTTAACCGGTTCATGCCTATCTTATATGGGCCATTATATTGAGCTGCCAGGGTTCCGCAGCGGCATTTCAGTTACTCCAGTCTTCCGTTAATGTCACCCATTGAAAAGCAGCGGGGGCACCGGGAACGGTAGCCGCACAGGTACTGCAACCGGGTTCACTGAGCCGTTTGTCCATCAATCTGATCTTGATCACCAACCCTTTTTTATCTGCGGTATATGTCTGCATTTTAGCCATATCTGCACAGGAAAACCGGGTGGTAAAAACATGGTCGTAAGTAGAATCCGCACTAACATACCCATTCACACCATACTGGTACAAAGCAGGGTCCTGGATCTGAACAACGGCATTACTACAGATCTCATCAATGATCTTAACCCGGAATACTTTTTCTGTAACCTCAGACTTGTTACAACTGCTGGCAGCCAGTAAAAATAACAGCACTACTGCCCAAAATTTGTTTTTCATGATGCTTGTTTTCAGATTGACACATCTTTGACAATAACCGTTGCATCACAAACCATATGGGGCTTGGTATGATAGAAATGGCATCCTCTCTTAACGAGTGTGGTATACTATTGTTAAACAAAAAACCACTTACGATCTAACGTAAGTGGCTAATTTTCAATATTTCAACAGCTGGGGCCAAGCCCCGCAAAAAAGTCTCTGGTCTTAATTATTTTTAAGCCGGGTAACTAATTCATCTAAAAAACCATCGTATTTTTTAAGAATCCGGTTATAGGGCCTGAATTGTTCATCAGCATTGTATGCAGTAGAAGATCGTCCGGAAGCTTCAGAAACGAATTTCACTTTGTAAACCAGTGGTTTTTCAGAAGATTGTTTTACGATCAAGCGGATACGGATGGTATTTGCTTTAAACGACATTCCCACCCAGGAAGTACGGAGGTAACCGGCTTTTTCATCACTGTTTTCCAGTACATCAAACTTATCCAATACAGTACTTATCACCTGCTTCCAGGCATCTTCTTTTGATTTTTCTGCATTTACATTGATCTGGATCTCGGTATTGGCGATATTAGACTCAATAGAAGACGTATACGATTCATCCTCCTGTAATTGTATGTAGTCATTGGATGGCGGATCTGCCATCCCTTTTTTAACACAATAGGTGCGGCTTTCGCCGATATATCCTTCCTGTTTTACTTCTACGGTAATGCAATCATTTTTGGATATTTTTATCTCAACCTTACCGGTTCCCATCTGTACGCCATTTACATAAATTCTTGCTGTTTGCGGAGAGGTAGTGATCACTACCTTTTCTGCCGCGCGGGTGTTTGTAATAAACGAAAACGTCAGCATTATTAAAAACAGCCATCTTTTAAATGCGAACTTGTTTTTCATGGTGGTTAGTTTAGGTTAATTATGGTGTTCAGTTGTAGTTTATTGGAAAAAACTGCGTTTCCGAAAAATCCTTACCCATTCATTCTACAGGATTATACTTTTCCCTCCGGCACACAGTATCTAAAAGTATAATTCTTCCCGCAAGAATCTCGATTTCAGTGTAATACGAATATAACGGATTTAGGCATAATTTCCATGCTTTTCTGTAGATCGCAAATATAACTCCACCGTTCGCCTCAGATGGGAAGAGTAGCATCATTAGCTTCTGTTTTATTCACCCAAATATCCATATCGCCCGTAGATCTGCTGTATCCACGAATAATAACCGCGTATCCGCCTACTAAAACATATTCCACCTGATGTTTATTCAAACATTGGATAAAATCCCGAAAGTCATCATTGAAAATATTCATTACAGACTTTGTTTTCGTACAGAAAAGATAGTTCAATCTACCTTTTTGGTTGCAAAGAAGGGTTCATTAAAGGCAACTGCTGTCATTTGGGTTGCCGCCTTTAATTTCTCCATAATTGTTTTATCATGCCAATAGCCAAAATCTATGTTACCATCCTTCAGCATGTTTCTGCTTTCGTAAATAGTTGTATCAACAAATTTTCTGCCCATACTCAAATTTACTCCATCAATCCCCTTATAAACAAAAAAGCCCAAAAAAGGGGCTATTTTATACTGTAGGAATCGAATCTAACAGCCCAGCAATTCTGCGCAGATAAGGACATAACGAATGCAGAATTCATTTCCTTTTTGATCAATGAAACTTCGTTTTGTTACCGATTGACATGGAGAAAAGTAGCATTATGGGGGGAAAGGCACAAAAAAACCCTCAAAACAGCTGTTTTAAGGGTTAAAATGTGTGTTTGTAGCGAGAACGAGATTTGAACTCGTGACCTCAGGGTTATGAATCCTGTGCTCTAACCAACTGAGCTACCTCGCCGGGTCATTTCCGCCGGAAGTTTTCACTAACGGGCTGCAAATATAGGAGGTTTGGGCAAAATGAAAACCCTTAGTAGGCTAAAAGTTTGTAGATCCGCTCCATCAATTTGTCCGGAGTGGGTAACATAGCCGCTTCCAGGGCCGTATGAATGGGCACGGCGGGCAGGTTTTTGGCCCCCATTACCTCTACTTTGGCATCCAGAAAATGGTAACACTGGTTGGAGATCCGGAGCGATAATGCCTCCGCAAACGAGTTATTTTGCTGTTCCTCACTCAGTACCAGCACTTTTCCATGCCGGCGTACCGCTTCAAAAACAGCTTCCTCATCCAACGGAAACAGGGTTCGCAGGTCCAGGATCTCTATTTTACCGGGCATCCGGGTTTCTACGGCTCTGGCCCAGTAAACCCCCATCCCGTAGGTAATGATACAGACCGTTTCGCCTTTCCTTACTTTGGCCGGATCGGCTTCCTGTACAATGGCGGCTTTACCCAAAGGCAGCAGATATTGCCTGTCGGGCTCAATGGTTTTGGCATCATCCGTACCGGGTACTTTGCTCCAGTAGAGGCCTTTGTGTTCCAGCATAACCACCGGGTTAGGGTCCAGGAAAGCCGCTTTCAGCAAGCCTTTCATATCTGCCGCGTTGGAAGGATATACTACTTTGATCCCTTTTATACTCAATAAGGTACTTTCGATACTGCCGCTGTGATAGGGTCCGCCGCCGCCATAGGCACCCGTAGGCACCCGCAACACCATCTGCACGGGAAACTTACCATTGCTGAGGTAACAGGATTTGGAAGCTTCTGTGATCAGCTGGTTCAGGCCGGGATAGATATAATCGGCAAACTGCACTTCCACAATGGGTTTGATACCCAATGCCGATAAACCCACTGTTGACCCCACAATATAGGCCTCCTGTATGGCGGTATTGAATACACGTGTTGAACCGAATTTATCGCCCAGTGTTGCCGCTTCTCTGAACACACCGCCCAACCGGGCACCTACATCCTGGCCAAATAAGATCGCTTCCGGGTAATCTTCCAGGATCTCTTCAATCGCATGCAGGGCCGCATCCACCATCATCACTTTCTCGCCGTTTTTCGGCATACGTTTCCCCCTTTCTTCGGTAACCGGTGTGGGGGCAAATACATGCTGTTCCACTGAAAAAATATCCGGTTCGGCCGCCTGTTGCGCCAGGGTAAAATCCTGCAACACTTTTTCACGGGCTGCCGATTCTACCTGGTTGATCTCATGTTCGGGATAACCTACCCCATTCAGTAACATCCGCAGTTTGGGAGCCGGGTCGTATAATCCGTGTTTCAACAGGTCTTCGCGATTGCGATAAAACTCTTTCCGCACGCCACTGGTATGGTGGCCCAGTAAAGGCACTACTGCATGCACCAACACGGGTTTACGCTCGGTACGTGCATAACTCACCGCCTGTGCCATGGTTTCGTAGCTCTTGATAAAATCGCTGCCATCACACTGCAAGCGTTTCAATCCCTTAAATCCGGCGGCATAGTCATAGGCATTACCCGAACGGATTTCATCCGCTGTGGCGCTGATACTCCATTCATTATCCTGCACCAGGTATACGATCGGTAATTCTTTAAGAACGGCCACCTGCAAAGCTTCACTCACTTCTCCTTCCGATACACTGCCATCTCCCAGTGAACATACCACCACGGGCAAACTGCCATCGGTTGCTTTCCTGAAAAGCGGTGAACCCGTTTTCTCCAAATACTGTAAACCCTGTGCCAGCCCCGTAGTAGGTATGGCCTGCATACCGGTGGCACTGCTCTGGTGTATGATGGAAGGTTTATCGGTTTCCCGGCTGCTCGGATGACAGTAATAGGAACGTCCGCCTGAAAAAGGATCTTCCCTTTTGGCCAGTAACTGCAACATCAGTTCGTAGGGTCTGAACCCGATGGTCAACAGAATACTGTCATCGCGGTAATAAGGACTCACCCAGTCGCAGGGCAGTAACTGCATACCGGTGGCTATCTGTATGGCTTCATGTCCGCGTGAGGTAGAATGCACATATTTACACACTTGCCGGTTGGCATCATAGGTATCGCCCATGGCACGGGCTGTAACCATCAGTTGATATGCATGTAATAAAATCTCTGGCGTCAGCATCTGGCGGTTCGTCTTCGGATAGCTAAATAAGGAATAGGATATTATTTGATCTCGAGGGCGAATACTTTCTCTTTACCATAAAATCCTTCCAATACATCTTCGGTTACACATTCCCCCACACCGGCCGGTGTACCTGTATAGATGAGGTCGCCGATATTCAGTGAAAAATACTGGGAGATATGAGACACGATCTCATCAAACGGAAAGATCAGGTCTTCGGTAGTACCGCTCTGTACGGTTTCTTTATTTTTCTGGAGCGAAAACAGGATCGGTTTATTCCGCAATTCTTCTGTGAAAGGGATCCACCGTCCAATAATGGCGGAATTGTCCCAGGCTTTGGCTTTCTCCCAGGGCAACCCTTTTTTCTTCAGTTCCGCCTGTACATCCCTTGCTGTAAAATCGATCCCGATGGTAAACGCATCATAATACTGATGGGCTGCACTTTCATCCACATATTTTCCGTTCTTACAGATTCGCAGCACTACTTCTGCTTCATAATGCAGTTCATTGGTAAACTCAGGGTAATAAAAGGGGGCGTTCGACTGCATCAATGCAGTCTTAGGTTTCATAAAGATCACCGGTTCTTCCGGGACCGCATTGCCCAATTCTTTGGCATGATCGGCATAATTCCGGCCAACACAGAAAATTTTCATAAGGGTAACAGTTTAAAATACTAACTAAATAGCCGGTTTACATGGATACGGAGGCTACTTATATTATATTTCTCCATCCGCAAAACGCCAACATAAGCCTTCTTATTGCCCAAAAACAAGGTTATTTACCTGGTTCATGGTTCTTTCAATTCCGGTGGCCGCAAAGGATTCAATTACTTCAACACAGCTGTCGATTTTTTGTTGCACAACCGGCATTTCTGCCGGCGTCCATCTTCCCAACACAAATTCCACCTGCCTTCCCTTGGGGAAATCATTTCCGATCCCGAACCGGAGTTTGGGATATTGATCGGTGCCGAGGGTTAACTGGATATCTTTGAGACCATTGTGGCCTGCATCGCTGCCTGAGCCCCGTAACCGTAATTTATTCAGGGAAATGGCCAGATCGTCTACAATGGTCAGGGTTGCGGCTATTTCAATCTTTTCCTTATCCATCCAGTATTTAAACGCCTTTCCACTCAGGTTCATAAAAGTGGTGGGTTTGATACAGATAAAAGTCTTTCCCTTCCATTTTACCTCTGCAACTTCGGCCAGTCTGTCTGTTTTGAAGAAACCACCATGTTTCAGTACAAAAGCAGTTACCACATCAAACCCGATATTATGACGTGTATGCCGGTATTCGTCACCGATATTACCCAATCCAACAATGAGGAACTTATTCATAGATACCTCAAAAGTAGCGGGTAAACCGTTATGCGCAAAAGTCATTTCGGGCATGGCCGTCCGCATTACCCAACTGTTTTAGGTGGATCGTCTCATTCCTGTTTGATTTCGGGACAGTTATCTTATTTTTACGGAAAGATTCCATCATTCGCTTATGCAGAACCCGATTTCACTGCTCGCACAGTTTATTCGCTGGATAGCCAATATCGGGATTACAGATACGATCAGTTTTTATGAGAAGAAGAAAACACAACTGATCAACCTGGCGGTGGCCTGTGGACTGCCCTTCAATGTGTATTTTGCCATCAAGAATTTTGCTGAACATAGGACCGCGTTGGGCATTATCAATGTCTTTCTGATGGCGGGCGCTTTTTTGATTCTCATCATCAACAGTTACCAGAAATTTTTGCTCGGCAGAACCATATTGAGCTTTCTGGCAAGTGCGCTGTTTTCGACCAGTGCCATTTTTTTCCGTAACGGGAGCGAATATTACCTGCTGTTGAATGTAGTCATCATCATCATTTATTTCAGTGAAAAGAGGTTCCTGATCGGTTTTACCGTCTTCAACATTTTTCTCTTTATCTGCATCAAAATATTCCTGAATAGCGCTGTTGTATACAATGAAGTTCCTTTCAGCAGGGTCATGTTCAATCTTATCTGGGCTGTGTTGGCCATTGTATTGGCTTTGCTCTTCTTTAAAAATGAACAACTTTCTTACCAGAAACAGGTAGAAGAAAAAAATCGTGAACTGGAAGAACTGAACAATACCAAGGAAAAACTATTTTCTATCATCGCACATGACCTGCGTTCCCCTATCGGACAGTTAAAAGCTTCGCTGGATCTGGTAAACAAGGAATATATCACACCGGAGCAGTTCCTGCCTATCGCCGGTAAGTTATCTGCACAGGTAGACCAGTTGCATAGTACCCTTGATAACCTTTTACGCTGGAGTATCAGCCAGTTTCAGGGTATACAGGCGGTTCCGGAATATGTTTCACTCCAGGAAGTGATCGGAGAGAAAGCCATTCTCTTCCTGAAGCAATCCATCGAAAGAAAAAACATAGAGCTGTATACAGAAGGGTTGCAACTGAAGGTATGGGCCGATCCGGATCACCTCATGCTCATCTTCCGCAACCTGGTTGCCAATGCTATCAAATACAGTTACCAGGACGGTACGATCAGTATCCGTGCTTACCAGAAAGAGAAAAAAGTGATTGTTGAGATCGCAGACAATGGTATGGGTATGACAGAAGAAGTAAAGGAATCTGTATTCAGTTCTGTAACCATGATCTCCAATACCGGCACTTCCAATGAAAAGGGAACGGGGTTGGGATTAAAACTGTGTAAAGAATTCATAGAAAAGAACAAAGGGGAGATCTGGCTGAAAAGTGAGCCCGGAAAAGGCAGTACTTTTTTTGTTTCGATGCCAGCTGCCCAATAAAAAACCCGGAAAATTTCCGGGTTTTTAGCAAAAGCTATGGGAAGATTATTTCTTCTTCGCGTCTTTTTCTGCAGAAGCTTCTTCCTGTTTCAGCTGGCGGGTTAACACCACTGAAGCGATAGGAATACGTGGCGAGTTCAGGATTTCCATTCCTTCCACTTTTACATCTTCTACACGGATATTACCATTCAGATCCAGGTTGGTGATATCGACTTCGATGTTCTCTCTCAGGTCTTTAGGCAAAGCCTTTACTTTCAGAGATTTGATCTTGGTGATCAGTTTACCACCTCCTTTTACACCCACAGAAACACCTGTGAACTTAATGGGTAAAGTGGCAATCACTTTCTTGTCTCCCACCAGCTCCAGCAGATCCACGTGGATCAGGGAATCACTTACTTTGTCAAACTGCAGATCTTTCAAAATGCATTTGTACTTTTTGCCGTCTACCGATACTTCAGCCAACTGAAATTC
>Ga0255338_1001957_pt1 | contig 34237 bp, 30 predicted proteins | sample MeOH1_35cm_T4_19_FD_203715 | JGI IMG/M metagenome (GOLD analysis project Ga0255338, IMG submission 203715) | Sandy soil microbial communities from University of British Columbia, Vancouver, Canada - MeOH1_35cm_T4_195 | ecosystem: Engineered > Artificial ecosystem > Sand microcosm > Unclassified ...
AGGGCGTGATGTCGGTGTCGTTGTTGACCACGGTGACCGCCGACATCGGCAGCCCGAGCTCCTCGCACACGAGCTGGGCGAGCACGGTCTCCGAGCCCTGGCCGATCTCGGAGGCGCCGGTCATCAGCGTCACGTGGCCGAAGTCGTCGAGCTTGAGGATCGTGCCGCAGCCGTCGGACGGGTAGATCTTGGCGCCGCCGCCGACATGCAGCATCGAGGCCATGCCGACGCCGCGCCTGACCGGCCCGCCGCCGGCGCGCTGCGCCGCGTACTCGCGCTGCTTGCGCTGGTAGTCGCTGCGCCGGGCGGCCGTCGTCAGGCACTCCTGGAAGCCGCAGCTGCGGAACACCATCCCCTGGCCGGTCACTTCGCCGGCGAGCTGCGCGTTCTTCAGTCGGAATTCCAGCGGGTCCATCCCGACGGCGGCGGCCAGCTTGTCCATGTGCGCCTCGACGGCGAAGGTGGCCTGCAGGTTGCCGTAACCGCGGAACGACCCGGCATACGGGTTGTTCGAATAGACGGCCACCGTGTGGTAGTCACAGTGCGGCACGCGATACAGCGACGAGAAGGTCTGCATCATGACGAACGGCGTCGTCGCGCCCCAGGACGTGTAGGCGCCGTTGTCGTGCAGCGTGTGCACCTGGCGGAGCGTCAGGCGGCCGTCGCGCGTGCAGCCCGAGCGCAGCGTCAGCCGCACGGGCTGGCGCGTGGGCGAGGCGAGGAACTCCTCCTCGCGCGTGTACACGAGCTTCACCGGCCGCCCGGTGGCGCGCGCGAGATAGACGCAGATCACCTCGAACGGGTAGATGTCGAGCTTGGAGCCGAAGCCGCCGCCGATCGGCGGCTGGACGATGCGGATGCGCCCGGGGTCCATGCCGAGGATCTCGGCGAACTCGCGCTTGTGCAGGAAGGGCACCTGCGTGTTCGAATACAGCAGCAGGTTCGCGCGGGCGTCGAACTCCGCGATCACGCCCGAAACGCCCATGCAGCAGTGCGTGACGTAGTGCAGCGAGTAGCTGTCCTCGACCACGAAGTCCGACTCCGCCTCGCCCTGCGCGACGTCGCCGTGGGCGTAGTCGAAGCGCATCGCGATGTTGTCGCTGCGCCCGGCGACGCCCACCGGTGCGCCGGCTGCCGCGCCGGCCACCGGCGGATGGATCAGGGGCGCGCCGGGCGCGAGCGCCGCCTCGGCGTCCGCCACCACCGGCAGGTCCTCGTACTCGACCTCGATCAGCGCCAGCGCCTCGCGGGCGATCGCCTCGGTGTCGGCGGCGACCGCCGCCACCTCGTCGCGCACGCTGCGCACCCGGTCGCGCTTGAGCGGCAGGTGGTCCTTGGCCACGCCGATCGGCCGCTGGTCGGGCACGTCGGCCGCCGTGATGACGGCGTGCACGCCCGGCAGGGCGCGCGCGCGGCTCACGTCGATGCGCACGATGCGGGCGTGCACCCGGCCGGAGCGCAGGATCGCCGCATGCAGCTGGCCGGGCAGCGAGAGGTCGTGGATGTAGCGCGTGCGGCCGCTCGCCTTCTCGGGCCCATCCAACTTCGCGATGCGCTGGCCGATGAGGCTGGCGGCCTTGGTGGCGAGGGCATCCGTCATGCCGGCTCCTTGTTCGCCAGCGTGCGGCCGGCAGCGACGATCGCCTCGACGATCTTCTCGTAGCCGGTGCAGCGGCACAGGTTGCCCTCGATCGCGCGCCGGGCCGCCGCGGCATCGGGCTGCGGATGGCTCGCGAGCAGGCTGGCGGCCTGCATCACCATGCCCGGCGTGCAGAACCCGCACTGCACGGCGCCGTGCGCGACGAAGGCTTCCTGCACCACCCGGGCCCGCGCATCCTGCGCGAGCCCTTCGATCGTGGTCAGCTCGCGGCCCTGGCAGTCCAGCGCGAAGAGCAGGCAGGCGTTGACCGCCCGCCCGTCCACCAGGATCGTGCAGGCGCCGCATTCGCCCTCGCCGCAGCCGTACTTGGTGCCGGTCAGGCCGATCGCGTCGCGCAGCAGCTGCAGCGCGCTCATGTCCGCGCCTACGCTCGCGCGCTGCTGCACGCCGTTGAGCGTGAAGCGGATCTCAGTGCTCAGCGACATCGGTCAGGATCCTCCGGGTCATGTTGCGCAGCAGCTCGCGGCGGTACCAGGCGCTCGCGCGCACGTCGTCGATCGGCGCGGCTTCGCCGGCGGCCACCTGCGCCGCCTCGAGGGCGAGCGCGCCATCGAGGCGGCGCCCTTCGAGCAGCGCCTCCGCCTGGCGCGCACGCAGCGGCGTCGGGCCGACGGCACCGAACGCCAGGCGCACGGCGCCCAGCCGGCCCTGCGCATCGCGCTGGGCGGCGAAGGCGATGGCGACCGGCGAGATGTCCAGCGCCGGGCGCGTGCCGGCCTTGAAGAAGCGGGTCACGCGCGGCGCGGGGGCCAGCTGCACGCGCACGGCGGTCAACAGCTCGTGCGGCTCGCGCCGCGTGCGGCCCGGGCCGGCGAAGAACGCCTCCAGCGGCAGGCGCCGCGTGCGGATGGCGCCGGCCGATCCGAGGCTCGCGAGCTCGACTTCGGCGTCGAGCGCGAGCAGCGCCGGCAGCGTGTCGCCGGCCGGCGAGGCGTTGCACACGTTGCCGCCGAGCGTGGCCGCGTTGCGCACCTGCGGACTGGCGAAATGGTCCGCCACCTCGGCCAGCAGGGGCGCGTGCGCGCGCACCAGGGCGTCGCGCTCGAAATCGGCGATGCGCGCCAGCGCGCCCAGCACGAGGGTGCCGCCCTCCAGCGCGATGCCCTCCAGGGCCGCGATGTGGCGGATGTTCAGCAGCGTGCCCGCCGCCGGCACGCGGCCGGCGCGGCCCTGCGGCATCAGGTCGGTGCCGCCGGCCAGCACGGTCGCGCCGCGGGGGCCGCCGAGCGCCGCCAGGGCCTGCTGCAGCGTCGTCGGCGCCAGGTAGCGCTCCACGGATTCCATCATGCCGCCACCTCTTCTTCGCTCCGGTGGTCGAAACGCACCGGCTCGCGGTAGCGGCCGAACACGCCCACCATGCGCTGCGTGATCTCGCCCACCGTCGCATAGGCTTCGACGGCCTCGACGATCGCAGGCATCAGGTTGGCGCCCGAGCGCGCATCGGCCTCCACGCGCGCCAGCGCGTGCGCCACGGCCGCGCCGTCCCGCTGCGCGCGCAGCCGCTCCAGCGACGCCACTTGCGCCCGCGCATCCTCGGGCTTGTAAGGGTGCATCTCGACCGGCCGGGCCTCCTCGCCGTCGCTGCGGTAGCGGTTGACGCCCACCTTGGGGAAGGCCCCCGACTCGATGGCGCGCTGCATGCGGTAGGCCTGGGCGGACACGCGCGACTGGATCACGCCTTCGCTCACCAGCTTGACGATGCCGCCGGCGGCGTCGGTCTCGGCGATGATGCGCTCCATCTCCGTGCGCATGCGGTTGGTCAGCGTCTCGACATAGAACGAGCCCCCGAGCGGGTCCACCGTTTCGGCCAGGCCCATCTCCTCCACCAGCAGCTGCATCGTGCGCAGCGAGATGCGCTGCGCGTACTCGCTCGGGATGGTGTAGGCCTCGTCGTAGCAGCACAGCGCCATCGTCTGCGCGCCCGAGAGCGCCGCGATCAGCGCGTAGTAGGCGCCGCGCACGATGTTGTTCTCCGGCTGCTCCAGCGTCAGCCCGCCGCCGCCGCCGCCGGCGATCATGCGCAGCCACATCGAGCCCGGCTGGCTGGCGCCGTACTCCTCCTTCATGATCCGGGCCCACAGGCCGCGGCCGGCGCGGAACTTGGCGACCTGCTCGAACAGGTTGCCGAAGATGTTGAAGTTGTACGACAGGCGGCCGGCGAACTCGTCGACCGGCACGCCGCGCCGGATGACCTCGTCGGCATAGGCGCGCGCGATGCAAAACGCCCACGCCATCTCCTGCGTCGGCGTCGCGCCCGATTCGCGGATGTGGTAGCCGCACACCGACACCGGGCTGTACTTGGGCGCGTGCTCGGCGCAGTACTCGATGGTGTCGCCCACCAGCCGGATCGACGGCCCCACCGGGTAGACCCAGGTGCCGCGGCCGATGAACTCCTTCAGGATGTCGTTCTGCGCCGTGCCGCGCAGCTTCTTCAGGTCGAAGCCGCGCTTCTTCGCCATCGCCAGGTACATGGCGATCAGGATCGCGGCGGCGCCGTTGATGGTGAGCGACACCGTGATGCGGTCGAGGTCTATGCCGTCGAACGCGGTCTCGAAGTCGCGCAGGCTGTCCACGGCCATGCCGACCCGGCCGACCTCGCCCTCGGCCTGCGGGTCGTCGGAATCGAGGCCGCACTGGGTGGGCAGGTCGAAGGCCACGTTCAGCCCGGTCTGCCCGTTGGCGATGAGGAACTTGAAGCGCGCGTTGGTGTCGGCGGCGTTGCCGAAGCCCGTGTACTGCCGCATCGTGAACGGCTGCCGGCGGTACATCAGCGGGTGGATGCCGCGCGTGAACGGGTACTCCCCCGGCCGGCCCAGCATGGCCAGGCCGCCGCTCGCTTCGAGATCGTCGGCGGTGTACAGCGCCTGGATCCCGAGGCCGGACTCGTTGCGCACCGGCCGGGGCGCGGAGGAACCGCTCATTGCAGCTTCTCCTTGACGAAGTCCGAGATGGCGTCGAGCTTCGAGCCGGTGGGGAAGACGCCGGCGAAGCCGAGCGCGCGCAAGCCGGCGTGGTCGTGCGCCGGCAGGTTGCCGCCGATGATCCAGAGCCGGTCGGCCAGGCCCGCCTGCTCCAGCAGCGGCTTCAGCCGGGTGCAGAACGGCAGGTGCGAGCCGGCCATGCTCGAAAGCGCGATGACATGGGCGTCGTGCGCCAGCGCGGCGGCCACCACCTGCTCGGGGGTCTGGCGCAGGCCCGTGTAGCGCACGTCGAAGCCCGCGTCCATCATGGCCCGCACGACCACCTTCGCGCCCTGGTCGTGGCCGTCCAGGCCCGGTTTGGCGAGCACGACCCTGATGCACCCGTTCGCTTTCACGATGAGATCTCCTTGGCGATGATCAGTTTGAGGATTTCGCTGGTGCCGCCCCCGATCAGCGTGAAGCGCACGTCGCGCAGGTAGCGCTGCACCGGGTACTCCATGGCGTAGCCGTAGCTGGCGAGCACGCGGGCCGCCTGGTCGCACACCCGGGCCGCGACCTCGGTGGCGTGCAGCTTGGCCATCGCGGCCTCCTTGTGGTGCGGGCGGCCGGCGCCGTGCAGCCAGGCGGCATAGCGCACCAGGTGGGTGGCGGACTCCAGCTCGGTCGCCATCTCGGCGAGCTTGAACTGGATGGCCTGGAAGCGGTTGATCGGCTTGCCGAACTGCCTGCGCTCGGCGGCGTAGCGCGTGCTCTCCGCGAGCGCCGCGCGCGCCACGCCGAGCGCCATCGCGCCGGTGATGATGCGGATCTCGGCGAGCGTCTTGCGCAGGTGCGCCTCGCCGTCGCCCTCCTCCTTCGACAGCCGGTGGGAGTCGGGCACGAAGCAGTCGCTGAAGACCACCTCCGAGGTGGGCAGGCCCCACACGCCCATCTTGTGGATCTCGCGCCCGACCTTCAGGCCGGCGAAATGCCGCTCGACGAGGAAGATCGTCAGCTTGTTCGCTTCGCCGGCGCGGGCAAAGACCGTGAAGAAGTCGGCGACCGGCGCCGAGGTGATCCAGGTCTTCTGCCCGTCGAGGACGTAGCCGCCCTCGACCTTCTTCGCCCGGGTGGCGATGCCCTCCAGGTCCGAGCCGGCACCGGGCTCCGTCATGCAGATCGCGCCGATCTTCTCGCCCTTCAGCGCCGGCTTGAACAGGCGTTCGACGATGTCGGCGTTGCCGAGCATGTGCAGGAACTTGCTGCCCATCAGCGACTGCATCGCCGCCGCGCCCGCCAGCGACATCGAGCCGCGCGCGATCTCTTCCAGCGCGAGCGCGAATTCGGCCAGCCCCAGCCCGGAGCCGCCCACGTCTTCCGGATAGCGCAGGCCGAAGAAACCCAGCTGCGCGAGCTGGCCGAACAGCTGGCGCGGAAACACGTGCGCGTCGTCGATGGCGGCCGCCTGCGGGGCGATCGCCTCGTCGCTGAAGCGGGCGAAGGCGTCGCGGATCGCGCGCTGGTCCTCGGTGAGCTCGAAGTTCATGGCGCGTCCAGTTCGGCCTCGGTCATGCCGTAGTCGCGCCGGGCGGCGGCGCGGCTGATCAAGCCGTTGCGCACTTCCTCCGCCAGCGTCTGCCGGTCGCGCAGCCTGGGATCGCCCCAGCCGCCGCCGCCGCCGGCCACCTGGTGGTACACGGTGCCGCGCGGCACGCCGGTGATGAGGTCCTTGTTGCGCGGCACCACTTCGCGGCCGTCCGGGTAACGCAGCCGGATGAAGTTCAGGCCCGCGCCCTGCCCGCCGGCGAGGCCGAAGGCGCCTTCGAAATCGCCGTCGCCGAAGGTCACCAGCTGCGTGTCGTCCGAGCCGATCTCGAAGATCGTCTCCACGCCCAGCCCGCCGCGCCACTGGCCGGCGCCCGCGGAATCGGCGAGCAGCTCGTGGCGCACGAGCCGGTGCGGCGTCTGCTGCTCGAACATCTCGTAGTCCTGGTCGAGCACGCCGCCGGAGGCGTCGATCATGCCGATGTGGTCGTAGCCGTCGCAGCCCTTTAGTGCGCCCGAGCCGCCCTTCAGGCCCATGAAGCCGATGTCGACGTACTTCTCGCCGGTGCGCGGGTCGATGCCGGTGGTGAGCGCCGCCAGCAGGTTGTTCCAGCCGGCGGTCACGCGATCGGGCAGCACCGGACTCAGGGCGCGCTGGATCGCATCGGCGTTGGGCGGGCACAGGTGGTTGCCGAAGGTCGTCGCCTTCGGGTAGGCCGCGTTGAGGATCGTCCCCTCGGGAATCACGATCTCGATCGGCTCGACCATGCCCTCGTTGTGCGGGATGTCGGGGTTGACCATCTGCAGCAGCGTCAGGATGGTGGCGGATGCGCTGGAGGTGAAGGTGCCGTTGACGAAGCCGTTGGTCTGCGCGTCGGTGCGCGAGTAGTCGAAGCGGATGCGCCGGTCCTGCACCTCGATGTCGACGCGGATCGTGAAGGTGCTGCCCTCGTGGCGGCCGTCGTAGAAGACGTGGCCTTCGCCGCTGTAGCGGCCGTTGGGGATCTGCGCGATCTCCGCTTCCATCATGCGGCGCGTGGCATCGAACAGCGCCTGCTTGTGCGCCCGGTAGCCGGCCGCGCCGTACTTCTTCAGCAGCTCGATCAGGCGGCGCTCGCCGATGGTGCAGGCGCCCATCTGGGCCTTCATGTCGTGCTGCACGATGTCCAGCCGCACGTTGGCGAAGATGAGGTTCCACACGTCCTGGCGCAGGCGGCCGCGGTCCACGACCTTCACGGCCGGAATGCGCAGCGCCTCCTGCCAGACCTCCACGGCGTTCGGGTTGTAGCCGCCGGCCACCGCCCCGCCGATGTCGGCCTGGTGGCCCTTGACCGCCGTCCAGCCGGCCAGTTCGCCGTCGAAGAACACCGGCTTGAACACGGCGACGTCGTTGTTCTGGTTGCCGAGCGTGAACACGTCGTTGTGGAAGAACACGTCGCCTTCGTGGATGTCGCCCGCGAAGGTCTGGCGGATGTGCTTGCACACCGGCGCCAGCGAGAACGCGAGGATCGGCAGGTTCTCGGTCTGCTCCAGCATGCGCCCGTCCTCGTCGTACACGCCCGTGACGTAGTCCTTGGCTTCGCACAGGATGGGCGAGCGCGTGGTCTGCTCCATCGAGATGCTCATCTCGTCGGTGATGGCCTTGAAGGTGCGGGCGTAGACGGACAGCAGGATGGGATCGATCTTCACTGCGTAGCCTCCTCGGCGCGCAGGCACGCCGCCACCAGGTCTTCCCGCCCCTTGGCGTAGAGCACGAAGGAGCCGAGCGCGTCCACCACGCAGTCATAGCCGGCGCTGACCACGATGGCCGTGGTCTGCTGCTCGATCAGCGCGGGGCCCGCGATGCGGTGGCCGCAGCGCAGGCGGTGGCCGTCGTAGACCGGCACCTCGGCGAACGCATTGCGCTCGGCGACGTAGGCGCCGCGCCGCCCTTTCAGTGCCGCGGCCGCGTCGGTGCCGGCGCGCGGGTCGCTGCGGTAGGCCGGCCGGTCGGTGGCGCCGATCGCCTGCAGACGGACATTGATGATCTCCACCGGCGAGCCCTCGGCCTCGAGGGAATAGCCGTACAGCCGCAGATGCTCGGCGTGGAAGGCGCGGGCGATCGCGGCGGCGTCCTGGCCGACGATGGAATCCAGCGACACCGGCACGGACACCTCGTGGTATTGCCTGACGTAGCGGCAATCGAGCCGCAGCTCGAAGCGGCGGCGCGCGGGCGGGATGTGCTCGCCGGCGAGCGCGCGCGAGCCCTCCGCCGACAGCGCCTCCACCAGCAGCTCCAGGCGCGGCCAGTCCAGGCCCTCCAGGCGCGCGACGAAGGTGCGCACGTAGTCGTGCCGCAACTCGCACATCAGCATGCCGAACGCGCACAGCACCGAGGCCTCGCGCGGCACGATCTGCAGCGGAATCTCGAGTTCGCTGCAGATCAGGCAGCCGTGGATCGGGCCGGCGCCGCCGCCGGGGATGAGCGGGAACTCGCGCGGATCGAATCCGCGCTTGATCGTCACTTCGCGCACGCCCTGCGCCATGTTATTGCAGGCGACGCGGTACATGCCGGCCGCGGCCTGTTCGACGCTCAGGCCCATCGGCCGGGCAATGTGTTCCTCGATCGCCCGCCGCGCGGCAGCCACGTCCAGCCGCATCTGCCCGCCGGCGAAGAACTCCGGATCGAGGTAGCCCAGCACCACGTTGGCGTCGGTGGTCGTCGGCAGCTTGCCGCCGCGCCCGTAGCAGGCCGGCCCGGGCTCGGCACCCGCGCTTTGCGGCCCCATGCGCAGCAGGCCGCCCTGGTCGAGCCAGCCGATGGAGCCGCCGCCGGCCCCGATCGTGTGGATGTCGAGCATGGGCAGGGCGATGCGGTGGCGGGCGATGTCGCCATCGTTCTTGACCATCGGCGCGCCGACGGCGACCGAGGCTTCGAAGCTGGTGCCCCCCATGTCGGTGGTGATGCAGCGGTCCTGCCCGTGCGCGGCGGCATAGAACAGGCCGGCACCGGGTCCGCCGGCGGGCCCGGACAGCAGGGTCAACGCCGCCTTCTCGCGCGCCGCCTGCGGCGAAATGACGCCGCCGTTGGACTGCATGATCAGCAGCAGGCCCGCGAAGCCCGCCCCGGCGAGCCGGTCGACCAACTGCTCGAGGTAGCGCTCCAGCCGGGGCCCGACGTAGGCGTTGAGCGCCGTCGTGCTCACCCGCTCGTAGAAGCGGATCGACGGCAGGACCTCGGTCGAGACCGAGAGATAGGCTTCGGGCAGCGTGCGCCGCACCAGATCGGCCGCGGCCTGTTCGTGGGCGGGATTCGCGAACGCGTTCATGAAACACACCGCCACCGCCTGCACGCCCTCGGCGCGCCAGCCGGCCAGCGCCTGCTGCACGGCGCCGAGGTCCAGCGGGGCGAGCTCGCGGCCGTCGCGGTCGATGCGCCCCGCGATCCCGGCCCGGCGCGCGCGCGGCACCAGCGGCCGCACGTTGGTGTAGCGGTTGTTGTACTGCTCCTCCCGGATGCCGCGGCGCATTTCCAGCGCGTCGCGCACGCCTTCGGTGGTGAGCAGCGCGCACTTCGCGCCGGTCGAAGTGAGCGTGGCATTGGTCGTGACCGTGGTGCCGTGCACGATCGTGTCGACCGAGCGCGCGAATTCGGCCAGCGACTGCGGCGGCTGCTGGGCGGCGGCGATCTGCGCCAGTCCCTCGACGACCGCGATCGAGGGATCGGCCGGCGTCGACAGGGTCTTGTGGATGCGTGGCGGCTCGCCGTCGCGCGCGACCACGAAATCGGTGAACGTCCCCCCCACGTCGATCCCGATCTTCGTCATGCGACTCGCTCCTCATTGGTGGCGGCGGCGGCGGTCAGTTGCACAACCAGCCGGCGCACGTCCTCCTTGCGGACCTTGCCGATCGCGGTGCGTGGCAGGGCGCCGATCACGAACACGTCCTTGGGGTGCTTGAAGCGCGCCAGCCGTCCCTCGAACAGCGCGAGCACGCGCTCGCGGGTGAGGGCCGCGCCGGGCGCGGGGACCACGACGGCGACGACGACTTCGCCCCAGCGGGCATCGGGCCGGCCGACGACGGTGGCCTCGGCGATGTCGGGGCAGTCCAGCAGCACCGCCTCGACTTCCGCCGGGCTGATGTTCTCGCCGCCGCTGATGATCAGGTCCTTCAGCCGGCCGTCGATCGTCAGGAAGCCTTCCTCGTCCAGGTGCCCGAGGTCGCCGGAATGGAACCAGCCGCCGGCGAGCGCCTTCGCGCTGGCCTGCGGGTCGCCCCAGTAGCCGCTCATCACGTTGCCGCCGCGCACGCACACCTCGCCCGGCACGCCCACCGGCACCTGCTCGCCGGCGACGTCGACGATCCGCAATTCGCAATGGCGCGCCGCCCGACCCACGGAGCCCGCCTTGCGCTGCGCCTCCGGCGCATGCAGGCAGGCCGCGATGGGGCCCGTCTCGGTCGCGCCCCAGACCTGCACCAGCGGCACGCCGCGTTCGTGCACCGCCCGGATGATGCGCAGCGGCACCAGCGTCGAGCCGGTGGCGATCATCCGCAGGCTGGAGAGATCGGCCCCGGCCCAGCGGGGATGGGCCAGCATCGCCTCGAGCTGGGCCGGCACCAGCACCGTGAGCGTGATGCGCTCCTGCTCGATCGCGTCGAAGGTCGCGTCGGCGTCGAACCTCGGATGCAGCCACACGGTGCAGCCGGCGTGCAGCGCGGGCAGGGTCTGGATGTTCAGGCCGCCGACGTGGAACAAGGGCAAGGTCGTCAGCACGCGGTCATCGGCCGTCATCGCGTGCATGTCGAGGCTGTTGGCTGCGTTGCAGGCGAGCGCCTGCTGGCTCAGCAAGGCACCCTTGGGGCGCCCTGTGGAACCCGAGGTGTAGCAAAGCAGCAAAGCCGTGTCGGGCGCGTTCTCGCCGGGCGCGGCGGTGCGCGCTGGGCCGGCCGCACCGGCCTCGATGGAGGCATCCCAGGCCATCCAGCCTTCGGGGACCGCGGCCCCGAGCGCGATGCAGGTGGTGGGGGGGCTCGCCAGTGGCGGTGCCGAGCCGTCCTGCGCAAAGGGTTCATCGACCATCAGCAGCGCCGGCGGGCAGGCCTGCAGCAGGCTGCGATGCTCCGGGCCGGCCAGGCGCCAGTTCAGCGGCATGAAGACCGCGCCGAGGCGCGCGCACGCGAACAGGGTCGCCAGCATGTCCGGGCTGTTCAGACCGAGCCAGGCGACGCGTTCGCCGCGCCCGAGGCCGCGAGCCGCGAGGGCCGCCGCCACCCTGCGGATCCGGGCCGCCAGCGCAGCGTAATCGATGGGTCGGCCTTCGAAATGCAAGGCGGTCTTTGCCGGCGTCCGGCTGGCGTGCTGCTCGATCCATTGCGAGAGGTCCATGCCGGCTCCGGGTTCAGGCGTCCGCGACCTCGAGCACGAGCGCCAGCGCGGTATCGCCCGCGGCGCAGCCGGTGAACAGGCCGAGGCCGCCGCCGCGCAGGGCGAGTTCCTCGATCAGTTCGATGATCGAGCGCGTCCCCATCGGCGCCTGCGGGTGGCCCCAGACCAGCGAACAACCGTGGTTGTTCATCCGGCGCCAGTCCACGCCCGTTGCGCGGGCGAACACCAGGTCGTTGATCGCGAACGGGTTGTGGCTCTTGATGGCGGCCATCTGCGCGATGCCCTGGCCAGCCTGGGCCAGGGCCCGCTGCGCCGCCGGCACCGTGGCCTCCGGCATGAAGGCGAGTTCGGCGCGGGCCTGCCCGAAGCCGCGCACGCGCACACGGATGCCGGGATCGGTGGCGAGTTCGCGCGCCCGCTCCCGGGTGGTGACGACGAGGGCCGCGTTGCCGTCGGCCGGATGCGTCTGGCCGCCGAAGGTGACGCTGCCGCCGGGCAGCACGGGCTTGAGTGCGGCCAGCCCCTCGGGGGTGGAATGCGAGACGCCTTCGTCGCCCTCCAGGGTGCCGGCCACCTTCTTGAATCCGGGCGCCGGCACCTGGAAGGGCAGCGTCATGAAGCGCCTGAGGAAGGCCGCACCATCGGCCAGCGATTCGGCGTACTGGGCCTCGCGCCGCAGCACCACCTCGTGTTGTTCCGCGGTGCTGAAGCCGCTCCGCCTGGCAACATTCTCGGCGGTGGCCAGCATCGAATGCCCGCCCAGCGGGTCGCAACCGAAGTTGTCCATCACCCAGTCCTCGGCGGCGCCGGTGCCCCCTGGGCCGCGCGGGTTCGGATAATAGAGATGGGGCCCGTTCGAGGTCCGGTCGCAATTGAGCACCAGCGCGGTGCTGGCCATGCCGACCTCGATCTCCTGCACCGCCGCCAGCAGCGTGCGCACGCCGGTGGCGCAGGCCTGCATCAGCGTCGGCCCGCCGACGTGCCCTGCGCCGATCAGGCCGGTGAGCCAGGGCAGGCCGTAGAACGAGTGCTTCTGCGGCACCGAAAAACCGAGCACGCCGTAGTCGAAGGCCTGCGGGTCGATCCCGCGGCGCCCGAGTTCCTGCCGGGCCACGTGGGCCGCGAACTCCAGGCTGTGCAGGTGGGAGAAGCTGCCCTGCCAGCGGGCGAAGGGCGTGCTCCAGTAGGCACCGTAGGGAATTTCGGCGTGATAGTTCATGGCGTGGGCCCGGTGAATCCGGACGCTGTGATGAAGGCCTTCTTGGCCTGCCGCAGGTTTTCGTGCATGGCCTCGGCGGCGGCGTCGCCGTCGCCCTTGGCCAGCGCCGTCGCGATCTGCTGCAGGCCGTGCAGCACGATGTCGCGCACGCGCGCGTCGCCCAGCGTCAGGAAGCGGATGTGCTGCATGTGGTCGGAGTACTGCTCGATCACCCGCACGAGGCGGGGGTTCGGCACCAGCGCCAGCCAGGCCGTGCGAAAGCGCGCGGCCGCCTCGCGGAACGCATTCGCGGCCCCCGCCTGGTGGGCGGCGCGAGCCTCTGCCAGCGCCTGGTCGATCGGCGCCCGCACCGTCGCGTCGGCGGTCGAGGCGGCGATGCGGCGCAGCGCGGACGGCTCCAGCAAGGCGCGGATCTCGTAGATGTCGTCCAGGTCGGCCAGCGAGAGTTCGGGCACCACGAAGCTGCGCCCTTCCGCGCTCAGCAAGCCCTCGCTGGCCAGCCGGGCCATGGCCTCGCGCACCGGCGTGCGCGAGACGCCCAGCATGCCGGCGAGCTGCACCTCCTGCAGCGGCTGGCCGGGGACGACCGCGCCGCTGCGCAGGTGGGTCTGCAGGGATGCGTAGACCTGCTCACCGAGGGAGATCTGACGCTTCACGGGTTTCAGTTGGGCGGGCAAGGCGGTACCTCGAAGGCGGCGCGAACGGCGCTGTAATTTGGATACTGGACTCTGCATACATGGCATCCCGACGACAATCGGGGCCTCACGTGGGTCGCGTGGGTTTGTTGATCCAGCGCAAGCTTTCGCGGCGGGGATCGGACGGGCGGGCGCCGACTCGCGGGTGCGGCCGACCTGCTACGGGCCTGTCAGCTGGTGGCTCTCGTCATGTGGACGACGCGCCGATCGATTGCACGATGGGCGTCGGCTGATGGACGGCTCGGGTTGCAGGAGCCCTTGCTTCGGGCCGCGCCTAGGGCATCGACCAGGCCGCCACGCGCGGCGCACGGGAAGCAGGCCGCAAGTACGTGAAGCCATGGACGGCCAGCGCCAGGCACGGCGAGCGCCCCTCGGGAATGCGGCCTCAGGCCGCCTGCATCTTCTCCTTCTTCAGGCTGGAGGCCTCGCCGTGCGCGCGCTCGAGCGCCTGGCGCAGTTGCGGATCGACCCCGCTGCCGGCATTGCGGCAGGCCTGCATGGCGCGGTCGGCCGTTTCCTCCAGCTGCTGGATGTCCTTGCGCAGGCTCTCCTCGCTGGCGGAGCCGCAGCGTGGCCGTCGGACATGCCCCACAGGCGGGCGGGCTCCGCACGAGCCATCCGCCGGCCGGCGCGCCGCTCCCGCCTCGTCGCCCGCGGCTACACTCGCACGCGGGTGCGTTCGCCGATGTCCGGCGGCAGCAGGTCATCGCGCTGGTCGGGCCGCCACGCGGCCTTGCCATGCCCGCCATGACCGATCCGCTCCTCCAGACCGTCTCCGCCGCGCTGTTCGCGGCCGCGCTCCTGCATACCTTCGGGACCAAGCTCTTCGAGCGGCTCGCCCACCGCTATCCCCGCCATGCCGGCCTGTTCCACCTGCTCGGCGAAGTCGAGGTGGTGTTCGGCTTCTGGGCCATCGTGCTGGTGCTGGCGCTGGCGCTGCTGTCCGGCGGCGCCGAGGCGCTGCGGTATGCGGAGTCGCGCGAGTACGCCGAACCGCTGTTCGTCTTCGTGGTGATGGTGATCGCCGCCTCGCGGCCGGTGGTGCTCACGGTGCTGGCGGCCACGCAGGCGCTGGCGCGCCGGCTGCCCGTGGCCACCCCGCTCGCCGCCGCCTGGCTCGGCCTGGCCGCGATTCCGCTCGCGGGCTCCCTCATCACCGAGCCTGCCGCCATGACGATCGCGGCCCTCGTGCTCGGCCCGCAGATCTTCAGGCCCGGCATCCCCGAGCACTGGAAATACCTCGCCCTCGGCGTGCTGTTCGTGAACGTCTCGATCGGCGGAACGATGACCGCCTTCGCCGCACCGCCGGTGCTGATGGTCGCGGGCACCTGGGGCTGGAGCTCGGGCTTCATGTTCGCCACCTTCGGCTGGAAGGCGGCGCTGGCCGTGCTGGTGAATGCCTCGCTGGCCGTCGCGCTCATGGCACGGCACCTGGCGGCCGAAGCGCCGGCCCGGCAAGAGCGGGCAGACCATGTGCCGGCGGCCGTGGCGCTGGTGCATTTCGGTTTCCTCGCCGCGGTCGTGCTGCTCGCGCACCATCCGGTCGCCTTCCTCGGCCTGTTCCTGATGTTCCTCGGCTTCGTGCGTGCCTACGAGCGGCACCAGGACCCGCTGATCCTGCGCGAGGCGCTGCTGGTCGCCTTCTTCCTCGCCGGGCTCGTGGTGCTGGGCGGCATGCAGCAGTGGTGGCTGGAGCCGCTGGTGTCGGGCATGTCGCCGCGGACGCTGTTCTTCGGCACCGCGGCGCTGACCGCGATCACCGACAACGCGGCGCTCACCTACCTGGGTTCATTGATCGAAGGCATTTCGGCACAGGCGAAGTACAGCCTCGTGGCCGGCGCCGTGGCCGGAGGCGGCCTGACGGTGATCGCCAACGCCCCGAACCCCGCCGGCGTGGCCCTGCTGCGGCGCGGCTTCTCGGACGAATCGATCGGGGCCGGCGGGCTGTTCGCGGGGGCGCTGCTGCCCACGCTGGTGGCGCTGGCGGCGCTCGGCTTGCTCTGAAGCGGGCGCGCCGGCACGGGGCTTTGCCCGCAGAAGCGGTGTGCTGCCCGCCACGGCAGGAATGCACTCACCGCCCGATGCATAGGGACCGACCGATTATTCGGAAGACGTGGCGTTCTGGCGCGGATCGCCCGCGCCCCCGGCTCCCAGCGGCGGCGGCAACGGCTGCCCCGCCTGGCGCTCGCGGAACAGCGCCGCGCGCGCCAGCAGCACGGTGCTGATCGGCGCCGTGATCGCCAGCACGATGATGATCAGCCACGAGTGCAGCGCGAGCTCGCCGCGCACCAGGCTGAAGTAGATCACCGAGGCAAGCGTCACCGACCAGCTCCCCAGCGTGTACACCAGGGCCGGCGCGTGCATGCGCAGGAAGAAATCCGGCAGGCGGGCCAGGCCGAGCGCCGAGGTCAGCGCCACGACGCCGCTCAGCACCAGCAGCGCCGCCACGATCGCTTCCACGATCATTCGATCACCTCGCCGCGCAGCAGGAACTTGGCCAGCGCCGCGGAGCTCACGAAGCCGAACAGGGCCATCAGCAGCGCGGCCTCGAAATACATGCTGCTGTCGTAGCGGATCGCCAGCACCAGCAGCGCCAGCATCGCGAGCACGAACACGAAGTCCAGCGCCAGCACGCGGTCCTGCGCGCGCGGGCCGCCGAACAGGCGCCGCATCGCGACGGCGCCGGCGAGCGCATAGAGCACCAGGGTGAGCGTGATCGCAACGGACAGGACACTCATTCGAAGATCTCCCGCAAGGGCTGTTCGTAGCGCAGCTTCAGGTCCGCGACGAAGGCGGCCTCGTCGTCGAGGTCGAACACGTGCAGCAGCAGCGCGCTGCGGTCGGCGGCCAGCTCGCACCACACGGTGCCCGGGATCACCGTCACGATGACGGCCAGCGCGGCCAGCGCGTGCGGCTCGCGCAGCTGCAGCGGCACCGCGACGAAGGCGCCGCGCGGCGGGCGGTGGCGGCCGCGCAGCACGCCGAGTGCGACCTGCAGCGCCGACAGCACCACATCGGCGCCCACCCGCAGGATCAGGCGCACGACCGTCAGCGGCCGCCGCACCGGCCCCAGCGGCGGCTGCAGCGGCGCCAGCAGCAGGGGCACGGCGATGCCCAGCACGGCGCCCGACAGCAGGTGCACGGTCGCCAGCGAGTCGTTCAGCAGCAGCCACATCACCCACAGCGAGGCGGAGACCAGCGGCGAGGGCAGCCAGCGCTTCATGGCCGCGGCCTCGCGGCGGGCGCCGGCACCGGCCGCGTCTGCAGCACGGCGCGCGTGTAGAGCGCCGGCACGTGCAGGTCCGCCGCCGCGTAGCCGGTGTAGCGCAGCGCGGCCTCGCCGCGCAGGGCCAGCATCGTGCAGGCCGCCAGCAGCAGCAGCACCGGCAGCACTTCCACGATCCGCAGCCGCGGCGCCGCCCTCTCCTGCAGGGCCCAGAAGTGCGTGATGAAGGCGCGCATGAGCGCGATCGAGGCCAGCAGGCCGGAGACGATCAGCAGGGCGAACAGGGCCCAGGCCTCGCCGCGCCACTGCCCCGGCGCGTCGCGGCGCGCATCCAGCAGGGCGTCCAGCATGGCGACCTTGCCGACGAAGCCGGACAGCGGTGGCAGCCCCGCCAGCACCACGGTGCACACGAGGAAGGCGACGGCGAGGAAGGCCACCGCCGCCGGAATCGCCCGGCCCACCAGCGGCATGCGGGCGTCGTCCAGGTTCACGTCCTGCGGCGCGGCGCGCTCGCCGAAGGTCGGCAGCGGCGCCTCGCTGTCGTCGGCCGAGGGCGCGTCCACTTCCACCTGGCGCGCGCGCTCCACCAGTTCGACCAGCAGGAACATGGCGCAGGCGGCCAGCGTGGAGCTCGCCAGGTAGAACAGCGCCGCGCCCGTGAGCTCCGGCACGTCGAAGCTGATGGCGGCCAGCACGGTGCCGGCGGAGGTGATGACCGAGTAGCCGGCCAGGCGCCCCAGCTGCTGCGAAGCCAGCATGCCGATGGCGCCGAAGCCCACCGTGGCGAGGCCGCCCCACAGCAGCGTGGAGCCGCCGAACAGCGCGGAGGCGCCGGCGCTGGCCGGGAAGCACAGCGTCCACAGGCGCAGCACCGCGTACACGCCCACCTTGGTGAGGATGGCGAACACGGCGGCGGCCGGCGCGCTGGCCGCCGAATAGGCCGAAGGCAGCCAGAAGTTCAGCGGCCACAGCGCCGCCTTGGCCAGGAAGGCGACCGCCAGCAGGGCCGACGCGGCATGCAGCAGGCCGCGGTCGCCGCTCGGCACGTGCGGCAGCTTGACGGCGATGTCGGCCATGTTCAGCGTGCCCGTGATTCCGTACAGCAGGGCCACGGCGATCAGGAACAGGAAGGAGGCCAGCAGGTTGACCGTGATGTAGTGCAGCCCCGAGCGCACCCGCCCGGTGCCGCCGCCATGCAGCAGCAATCCGTAGGAGGCGGCCAGCAGCACCTCGAAGAAGACGAACAGGTTGAACAGGTCCGCGGTCAGGAAGGCGCCGTTCAGGCCCATGAGCTGCAGCTGCAGCAGCGGATGGAACTGCACGCTGGCGCGGTGCCAGCGCGCCAGCGCGAACAGCAGCGACGCCAGCGCGACGCAGGCCGCCAGCACCAGCATCAGCGCCGAGAGCCGGTCCAGCGCCAGCACGATGCCGAAGGGCACGGGCCAGTTTCCCGGCAGGTAGACGCCGAAGGTGGCGGTGCTGCCGCCGGCCGCCACCGCCTGCAGCAGGTGCCAGGCGAGCGCCAGGCTCGCCACCATGGACAGCAGGTTCAGGCCGGCCTTCCAGCGCCGCCAGCGGTCGCCCATGCCCACCAGCACGGCCGCCGTCACCAGGGGCAGCAGCACCGGCGCGGCGACCAGGTGCCCGGACGCGAACGCGTTCAAGGCTCCTCCTCCCGTCCGTCCACGTGGTCGCTGTCGGTCAGGCCGCGCAGCGCCAGCAGCACCACCAGGAACAGCGCGGTGGTCGCGAAGCCGATCACGATGGCCGTCAGCACCAGCGACTGCGGCAGCGGATCGGTGTAGTGCAGCAGGTCCGGCGGCAGGCCCGCCTGCACGATGGGCTCGGCGTCCAGCGACAGGCTGCCGACGCTGAAGATGAACAGGTTGACGGCGTACGACAGCAGCGACAGCCCGATCAGCACCTGGAAGGTGCGGGGCCGCAGCACCAGCCACACGCCCGCCGAGACGAGCACGCCGATGGCGAGCGAGATCACGATCTCCATCAGCGCCGCTCCCCCGAGTGGCGGCGCCGCGCCCGCAGCGACTGGTGCGCCAGCGCCGTGAGCAGCAGCAGGGTGGACCCCAGCACGACGCAGAACACGCCCAGGTCGAACAGCGCCGCGCTGGGCAGGTGGAACTCGCCCAGCAGCGGCAGCGTGACGTGCGCCGTGTGGGTGGTGAGGAAGGGATAGCCGAAGGCGAGCGAGGCGAGGCCGGTGCCCACCGCCACCAGCAGACCGAAGGCGATCCAGCGCGGCGGCTGCAGGTTCAGGCGGTCCTCGATCCACTGCGTGCCGCCCACCATGTACTGGGCGATGAAGGCGATCGCCAGCGTCAGCCCGGCGACGAAGCCGCCGCCCGGCTGGTTGTGCCCGCGCAGGAACAGGTGCAGCGCCAGCACCGTCGCCAGCGGCAGCAGCAGGCGCACCAGCACCGCGGGCACCAGCAGGTAGCCCTGGGCGGGGTCGCCGGCGTCGACGATTTCCTGCGAGCGCACCAGGTCGCTGGCCGCGCCCGGCGGCGCCACGCGCTGCTGCGGCGGCACCTCGCTCACCTCGCGCGGCGGCCGGAAGCGCCGCAGCAGCGCGAACACCGTGATGCCCACCAGCGCCAGCACCGTCACCTCGCCCAGCGTGTCGAAGGCGCGGAAGTCGACCAGCATCACATTGACGACGTTGGTGCCGCCGCCGGCCGGCAGCGCGTTGGCCAGATAGAAGGGCGAGATGCTCTGCGCGCCGGTGCGCGTGAGCAGCGCATAGGACAGCGCGGCGAGCCCGGCGCCGGCGAGCGCCGCCAGCACGAAGTCGCGCCGGCGCCGCCAGGCCGCGCGCAGGCGCGTGCGCACGTCGTCGTGCTCGATGCGCTTGGGCAGCCAGCGCAGGCCCAGCAGGAACAGGACCATCGTGACCGTCTCCACGGCGAGCTGTGTGAGCGCCAGGTCGGGGGCGGAGAACCAGGCGAAGGTGACGCACACCACGATGCCCACCACCCCCAGCAGCGCGAGCGCCACCAACCGGTGGAACTTGGCCTGCCACGCGCTGGCCACGGCGGCGCCCGCCCCCACCAGCCACAGCAGCACGAACTCCGGCGTGGCCGGCACGCGCGGCCGGTCGCCCCAGGCCAGCGGCACCACCAGCACGGCGCCCAGCGCCACGCCCGCGGACACGATGAACATCCAGAACACCTGCGCCTGCAAGCGGCGGCTGCTGGTGCGGCGCAGGACGCGGCGCGCGCCCCAGCTCAGGCCGCCGAGCACGGCCTCGAAGGCCTGCTTGCCGTCGGCGCGCTCCATGAAAGGCGTGGCGCGCAGCGGCCGCGCGCGGAACCAGCGGGCGAAGCGCAGGTAGATCGCCGTGCCGCCGGCCAGCGCCACCAGGCTCATGACCATCGGCGCGTTGAAGCCGTGCCACAGGGCGAGGCTGTACTCGGGCAGCGTGCCGCCCACCACCGGCCGCGCGGCCGCGGCCAGCACGGCGCCCACCGCGCGCTCGGGCAGGATGCCCACCACCAGGCAGGCCAGCACCAGCAGCTCGATCGGCGCGCGCATCCAGCGCGGCGGCTCGTGCGGGGTGCGCGGGAGCTCGCGCGGCGGATCGCCGAAGAACACGTCGTGGCCGAAGCGCAGCGAGTAGGTCACCGCGAACATGCCGGCCAGCGTCGCCGCGATCGGCAAGCCCCACTCCACCATCGGCGAGGACTGCACGAACACCGTCTCGGCGAAGAACATCTCCTTGGACAGGAAGCCGTTGAGCAGCGGCACCCCGGCCATCGCGGCGCAGGCCACCATCGCCAGCTTGGCGGTGCGCGGCATGAAGCGGTACAGGCCGTCGAGGCGGCGCATGTCGCGGGTGCCGCTTTCGTGGTCGATGATGCCCACCGCCATGAACAGCGAGGCCTTGAAGGTGGCGTGGTTCATCATGTGGAACACCGCGGCCACCGCCGCCAGCGGGCTGTTCAGCCCGAGCAGCAGCGTGATCAGCCCGAGGTGGCTGATGGTGGAATAGGCCAGCAGCGCCTTCAGGTCGTTCTGGAACATCGCGGCGTAGGCCCCGAGCAGCAGCGTCGCCAGGCCGGCGCCGCCGACGATCCAGAACCAGGTGTCGCTGCCGGCCAGCACCGGCCACAGGCGCGCCAGCAGGAACACGCCCGCCTTCACCATGGTGGCCGAGTGCAGGTAGGCCGACACCGGCGTCGGTGCGGCCATCGCATGCGGCAGCCAGAAGTGGAACGGGAACTGCGCGCTCTTGGTCAGCGCGCCCAGCAGCACCAGGCCCACGGCGGCGGGGTACAGCACGTGCGAGCGCAGCCGGTCGCCCGCACGCAAGACGTCGTCGAGGTCGTAGCTGCCGGCGATGTGGCCCACCAGCACCAGGCCGGCGAGCAGCGCCAGGCCGCCCGCGGCCGTGACGATGAAGGCCATGCGGGCGCCGCGCCGCGCGTCCTTGCGGTGGTGCCAGTATCCGATCAGCAGGAAGGAGAACAGGCTGGTGAGCTCCCAGAACACCGCCAGCTGGATCAGGTTGCCCGAGAGCACGATCCCCAGCATGGATCCCATGAAACCCAGGAGCAGCGCGTAGAAGCGCGCCGCCGGATCCTGCGCCGACAGGTAGTAGCGGGCGTACAGCACCACCAGCGCGCCGATCGCGCTGACCAGCATCGCGAACAGCCAGGCGAAGCCGTCCACGCGCAGCACGAAATCGACCCCCAGCGAGGGCAGCCAGCGCAGGCGCTCGCTCACCACGCCGCCGGCGGCGACGTGCGGAAACTGCAACGCCATCGCGACTGCGATGGCGAGCGCGACGCTGCCGGCCAGCAGCGACTCGCCGTTGCGGGAACGCGTGGGCAGCACTGCCGCCGCCACGCTCGCCACGAACGGCAGCAGGACAATCCACACCAGGGACATCCTGCGAGTCTAGTGGACCCGCGCGGCCGACCCTTGGGTCACAATGGCCGCAGATCAGGAGGACCCGATGGAACCGATCGCCACCGTCCTGGCCGCGACCGACTTTTCGGCCGCCGCCGCGCAGGCCGTGCAGCGCGCGGCGCTGCTCGCCAGCGAGCACCGGGCCGAGCTGCGGCTGGTGAACGTGGTCGAGCCCGATTTCCTGCTCGCCCTGCGCGACCTGCTCGACACCCACCGCGACCTGCAGGCCTCGGTGGTCGAACAGGCCCGCATGGAGCTGGCGGCCGCCGTGCAGGCCTTGCAGCAGGCGGTGCCCGGCGTGCAGGTCACACCCTTCGTGCGCGAAGGCAATGTGCTGCAGGAACTGGGCCGCGAGGAGCAGCAGGCCGCCGTGATGGTGCTGGGCGCGCGCGGCTCGCACGCGCTGCGCGGGCTGGCGCTGGGCACCACGGCCGACCGGCTGCTGCGCACCGCGACCCAGCCCCTGCTGGTCGTCAAGGCGGCCCCGGCGGCTGCCTACACCAAGGTGCTGCTGCTGGCCGATCTGTCGCCGCTGCCGGTGCCGGCGCTGGAGTTCGCGGCCCGCCTCGCGCCGGCCGCGTCGCTGCGCCTGCTGCATGCGGTGGACCTGCCGTTCGAGGGCAAGCTGCGGCTGGCCGGGGTGGGCACGGAGGAGATCGCCGCCTGGCGCGGACGCACCGCGGCGCGCGCACACGAGGCGCTGGAGCGCATGTGCGACGCCGCCGGGCAGCGGCTGCGCACCGTCATCTCGGTGCAGGAGGGCGATGTCTGCCGCGTGTTCCTGCAGGCGCTGGAGGAGCTGCGGCCGGATCTCGTCGTGGTCGCCCGCGAGCACCGCTCGCCGGTGAGCGACCTGCTCCTGGGCAGCGTCACCCGCGTGGTGCTGGAGGAAGCGCCCTGCGACGTGCTGGTGGTGCCCGCCGCCCGGACGTGATCGCCGGCGCTTACGCGAGCGCGACCACCCCTTGCGCGCCGATGCTGCGCAGGCAGCGCTGGCGCAGGCTCTCGACCGCCGCCAGGTGCTCCTGCAGCACCAGGAAGGCCGGCGCCGCCGTCCTGCTGCACAGGGCCTGCAGCAGCCGCGTGCGCGAGACCAGCACGGCCACCCAGGAAACGGACAGCTTGGGCAGCGAGGCGCCGAGGATGCGCATCTCGCCGAACTCCTGCTGGATGCGGCGGAAGCACTCCGCATCGACCCACGTGTCGGCCAGCGCCCGCAGGTCCAGCTCGTACTTCTCCAGCGCCGCGGCGAGCTTGAACGTGACCACCCGGGTGGAAAACTCCTTCATCTGCATGCCACGCACTCTAGGCGAGACGGCGCGCATTCCGGGCGCGAAAACGTGCGGTTACCGCACGGGATGTAACGTGGCGGGATGATGGAACAGCACCTCTTCGTCCTGGTCGACCTGCTCGGCACCTTCGCCTTCGCCGTCAGCGGCGCCCTGGCGGCGGCACAGAAGCGGCTGGACCTGTTCGGCGTGGCGGTCATCAGCCTGCTCACCGCCTGCGGCGGCGGCGTGGTGCGCGACCTGTGCCTGGGCGCGCTGCCGCCGGTGGGCATCTCGGACTGGCGCTATCTCGCCACCTCGATGGTGGCGGCCGCCACCGCGATCTGGGCGCGCCGCATCATCGACCACCTGCAGCAGCCGATCCTGTTCTTCGACGCGCTCGGGCTGGGCTTCTTCGCCGTGACCGGCGCGCTCAAGGCGCTGCTGCTGGCGCAGAACGTCGAAGTCGCGATCCTGCTCGGGCTCGTGACGGCGGTGGGCGGCGGCGTGATGCGCGACCTGATGCTCAACCGCGTGCCCGTCATCCTGCAAAAGGAGATCTATGCGCTGGCGGCGCTGGTGGGCGCCGGCATCCAGGTGCTGGGCCAGCGCCTGGGGTGGCAGGTGGCGGTGACGCCCTGGTTCGCCGCCTCGGTGTGCGTGGCGCTGCGGCTGCTGGCCCTGCGCTATTCGTGGAGCCTGCCGGTGGTGCGCGGGCGCGATCGCACCGAACCTTGATCGAAGTAGTTGCGCGCGCAACCAAATACCGGTACGCTGCGCCAGCCGGCCCTGCCGGCGCACGCCCTCCCGCCACCTCCTGAAGCCCTCCCGATGAAGCTGCAACGCCGCCATTTCCTCGCCCTCGCGGGCGCTTCCGTCGCCCTGCCCGGCACCCCCGCCTGGGCGGAAACGTACCCCGCGCGCCCGGTCGAATGGGTGGTGCCCTATCCGGCCGGCGGCGGCACCGACGTGGTGGCGCGCACGCTGGCCGAAGCGATGGGCAGGAAGCTGGGGCAGACTATGGTGATCAACAACCGCCCCGGCGCGGCCACCAAGATCGGCGCCGAATACGTGGCGCGCTCCAAGGCCGATGGCTACGTGCTGCTGTCGGCCGACACGGCCACGCTGGCGGCCAACCCGCACCTGTACGGCAAGCTCGGTTACGACGCCGGCAAGGACTTCGCGCCGATCGGGCTCACCGTGCGCTTCCCGCTGATCCTGGTGGTGAATCCCTCGATCCGCGCCACCAACCTCGCCGAATTCCTGGCCTGGGCGCGCCAGCAGAAGGGCGCCAGCTACGCCACGCCCGGCGCCGGCAGCCCGCACCACCTGGCCACCGAGCTGTTCGCGGAGCAGGCCCGCGTGAGCATCACGCACGTTCCCTATCGCGGCGCCGCGCCGGCGGTGCAGGACGTGGCGGGCAACCAGGTGCCCTTCATGTTCGTCGACACGGCCAGCGGCCAGTCCTTCATCGCCTCCGGCAAGCTGCGCGCGATCGGCGTGGCGAGCGGCAAGCGCGTGACGGGCTTCGAGTCGGTGCCGACGCTGGACGAGCAGGGCTTGAAGGGTTTCGAGGCCTATGCCTGGCAGGGCCTGGTGGTTCCCGCCGGCACGCCGGCCGAGATCGTGCAGCGCCTGAACGCCGCGCTGGTGGAGGCGATGGGCAGCAGCGCCGTCAAGGCGCGCCTGCAGGCGCTGGGCCTGGAGGCCATCACCAGCAGCCCGCAGAAGATGGGCGAGTACGCCGCGGCGGAGCGCGCCAAGTGGGGCCGCGTGATCCGCACGGCGGGCATCAAGGTCGACTGAGCTCGCGGCCATGGGCTCCCGGCTCGCGACCGCCCCACGCTCGGTGCTGGGGCGCTCGCTCACGTACCGCCTGCACCAGCTGCACAAGATCACCGATCTGGAGAGCCAGCAAAGCTATGTCGATGCGGTGGGGCTGTCGCTCAGCGACGGGCGCTGCCTCGCCACCATCGGCTCCTTCGGCCCGCTCTCGGTCAACGAGCTGGCCGCGCAGTCCAACCTGAACAAGAGCCAGGCCAGCCGCGCCGCGCAGTTCCTGGTCGAACGGGGCCTGGTGGAAAAGGTCGGCCACCCGGAGGACGGCCGCGGCGTGCTCCTGAGCCTCACGGCGGCGGGGCGCAGGCTGTGGCTGCGCACGATCCGCATGGTGGAGGAGCGCAACGCGCAGATCTTCGGCTGCCTCTCCGCCCGCGAGCAGGCGGTGCTGAGCGACATGTTCGACCGCCTCATCGAACACAACCGGCGCGCCTAGCCGCCGCACCCAGGAGCGTCCCATGCACAACCCGACGGCGCAGCCGCGCCCGTCCATCTACTACCCCTACCAGGTGCACGCGCCCTGGCTGCCGGGCGAGCGCGACGCGGTGCAGAAGCATCCGGTGGCGATCGTCGGCGCCGGTCCTTCCGGGCTCGTCACGGCGCTGGAGCTCGCGCGCCACGGCGTGCGCTCGGTGGTCCTGTGCTCCGAGCTGCAGGTCTCGCAGGGCAGCCGCGCGATCGTGTTCACGCGCCGCTCGCTGGAGATCCTGCAGCAGGTCGGCGTGGCGCAGCGCATCGTGGAGCAGGGCCTGCCCTGGCGCTTCGGCAACAGCCACTATCGCGGCCAGCGCGTGTTCCGCATGGAAGCGCCGCACGCTGCGCACGATCGCTTCTTCCCCATGACCAACATCCAGCAGCAGTACCTGGAAGAGTACCTGTGCGATGCGTGCGAGGCGCATCCGCTGGTGGACCTGCGCTGGGGCAACCGCTGCACCGGCGTGCGGCAGGAAGGCGAGCGCGCCTTCGCCGAGGTCGACACGCCCGCCGGCGCCTACGTGATCGAGGCCGACTGGCTGGTGGCCGCCGACGGCGGACGCTCGCCGATCCGCGCCGCGCTGGGCCTGCAGCTCGAAGGCGCCTCCTACGAAGGCTATTTCGTCATCGCCGACATCCAGGTGGACCTGCCGCTGCCCACCGAGCGCCTGGCCTACTTCGACCCCGAGTGGAACCCCGGCAACACGGTGCTGATGCACCGCGAGCCGCACGGCATCTGGCGGGTGGACTACCAGCTGCCCGCAGGCGAGACGCCGGAGCAGGCGCTGCAGCCCGAATCGCTCAAGGCCCGCATCGACGCCCAGCTGGCGATGATCGGCTACCCCGGCATCGCCTGGGAGATGGACTGGAGCTCGGTCTATTCCGCCCGCGCGCTCACCCTGCCCGATTACGTGCACGGCCGCATCCTGTTCGCCGGCGACGCCGCCCACCTGCTGCCGATCTTCGGCGTGCGCGGCGCCAACACGGCCTTCCAGGACGCGCAGTCGCTCGCCTGGCACCTGGCCTTCGTCGTGCGCGGCATCGCGGCACCGTCGCTGCTGGCCAACTACAGCCGCGAGCGGGTGGGCTCCGCGCGCGAGATCATCGACGAGGCGGGCAAGAGCACGCGCTTCATGACGCCGCCCACGCCCGGCTTCCAGCTGCTGCGCGACGCGGTGCTGTCGCTCTCGCTGTCGCAGGAGTTCGTGCGGCCGCTGTACCACTGGCGCACCTCGCGGCCGCATGCGTACACGCACTCGCGCCTGAACAGCCCGGGCGACGACAACGCGCTCTTCACCGCCGGGCCGGCCGACGGCGCGCCGCCCGGCAACGTGCGCCTCGGCGCCGACGACTACCTGCTGGACCACCTGGGCGGCGGGCTCGACCTGCTGTACTTCACCGAGGCCGCGGCCCTGCCCGCGCCGCTGCTGGAAGTGGTGCACGCGGTGCGCGCGCGCGGCGTGCCCCTGCGCGCGATCGCCGTCGGCGCTGCGTCCCAAGTGGAAGGCGCCGAGCTCACGCTCGCGGACCGCGACGGCCAATTGCGCGAACGCTACGGCGTTCCCGCGGCCGGTGCCGCCTACCTGCTGCGCCCCGACCAGCACGTGTGCGCACGCTGGCTCACACTCGACGCCACGCGGCTGCGCGCCGCGCTCGACCACCTGCTTGCCGCCTGAGAAGCCTGGGAGAAGCCCGCCATGACGACCGCCAACGCGCTCACCATTCCCGCCCTCGAGACCGTGTACGACAGCCTGGCCGAGGCCCTGGACCAGGCCGGCGAGGACCAGGCCCGCCTGTTCCTCGTGAAGCTCGCCCTGCTCAACGCCAATGCCCTGGGCGACGCCGCCCTGTTCCGCGACCACCTCGCGCTCGCCCTGCGCGATCTCTGAACCGAAAGGAAAGCCATGCCGCCAGTCCAGAGCCTGAAGACCATCGACGAGACCCACGATCCGGCGCTGCGCAGCTGGGTGGAAAGCGCGAACGCCGCGGGCTGCGACTTCCCGTTGCAGAACCTGCCCTTCGCCGTCTTCCGGCGCCGCGGCAGCACCGAGCGCTTCCGCTGCGGCGTCGCCATCGGCGACCAGGTGCTGGACCTCGGCGCCGCCGCTGCCACCGGCGCTTTCGGCGGCCCCGCGGCCGAAGCGGCGCGCGCGGGCGGCGAGGAGAAGCTCAACGCGCTGATGGCGCTCGGCGCGCCCGCCTGGTCGGCCCTGCGGCTGGCGCTCTCGCGCGCGCTGCGCGCGCAGTCGGCCGACGAACCGCGGCTGCGGCCCTGCCTGGTTGCGCAGTCGGAGGTGGAGTTCGACGTGCCGGCGCGCATCGGCGACTACACGGACTTCTACACCTCGATCCACCACGCCACCAACATCGGCCGCCAGTTCCGCCCCGACAACCCGCTGCTGCCGAACTACAAGTGGGTGCCGATCGGCTACCACGGGCGCGCCTCCAGCATCGGCATCTCCGGCGAGAGCTTTGCCCGGCCGGTGGGCCAGACCCTGCCGCCCGGTGCCGCGCAGCCCGTGGTGGGCCCGAGCCGGCGGCTCGACATCGAGCTGGAGCTCGGGATCTTCATCGGCAGCGGCAACGCGCGCGGCGTGCCCGTGTGCATGGGCGCAGCCGAGGACCACGTGTTCGGCATCTGCCTGCTCAACGACTGGTCGGCGCGCGACCTCCAGGGCTGGGAATACCAGCCGCTGGGCCCCTTCCTGTCGAAGAACTTCGCGACCACGCTGTCGCCCTGGGTCGTGACCCTGGAAGCGCTGGCACCCTACCGCGTGCCCTTCACGCGGCCGCAGGGCGATCCGCGGCCCCTGCCCTACCTCGATTCGCCGGCCAACAGCGCGCAGGGCGCGTTCGACATCCAGCTGCAGGTGCAGCTGCAGACGCCGCGCATGCGGCAGGCCGGCGAGGCCGGGGCCACGATCTGCCGCACCTCCTATCGCCACGCCTACTGGACGATCGCGCAGATGGTGGCGCACCACACCGTCAACGGCTGCAACCTGCAGCCCGGCGACCTGTTCGGCAGCGGAACCCTCTCCGGCCCCACCGCCGGTGAAGCGGCGGCCCTGATCGAGCTGACGCAAGGCGGCAAGCAGCCGGTTTCGCTGCCCGGCGCCGAGACGCGCACCTGGCTGGAAGACGGCGACCGCGTCACGCTGCGCGGCTGGTGCGAGCAGCCAGGCGCGGCGCGCATCGGCTTCGGCGAGTGCACCGGCACGGTGGCGCCGGCGCGCGCCTTGGGTTGAGCACGGCGGCCGACCTTACAGTTCCGCCAAGAAGCGAGGGTCGAACATGCAATTCCATCTCCATGGTTTCCAGCCCGGCGATCCGCACCTGTCGCCCGCCTCGCCCCTGGCGCAGCCGCACGCCGATTCCGTGCCGGCGCAGGTGGACGTCCTGATCGTCGGCTGCGGGCCTGCGGGCCTGACGCTGGCCACGCAACTGGCGGCCTTTGCCGACCTGCGCACCTGCATCGTCGAACAGAAGGACGGTCCGATCCAGCTGGGCCAGGCCGACGGCATCGCCTGCCGCACGATGGAGATGTTCGAGGCCTTCAACTTCGCCGAGCGCGTCGTCAAGGAGGCCTGCTGGATCAACGAGGTCACCTTCTGGAAGCCGGACGCCAAGGACGGCGGCCGCATCGTGCGCCATGGCCGCGTGCAGGACACCGAGGACGGCCTGTCCGAGTTCCCGCACGTGGTGCTGAACCAGGCGCGCGTGCACGATTTCTACCTGGAGACGATGCGCAACGCGCCCAGCCGGCTTGAGCCGCACTATGCGCGCCGCTTCCTCGATCTCTGCGTCGACGAGGCCGCGGCGGACTACCCGGTGACCGTGCAGCTGGAACGCACCGACGCCGCGCACGCGGGCCAGGTGGAGACGGTGCAGGCGCGCTACGTGGTCGGCTGCGACGGCGCGCGCAGCGGCGTGCGCAAGTCCATAGCCCGCCAGCTGGTGGGCGATTCCGCCAACCAGGCCTGGGGCGTGATGGACGTGCTCGCCGTCACCGACTTCCCCGACATCCGCACGAAGTCCGCCGTGCAGTCCGAGCACGGCAACCTGCTGGTGATCCCGCGCGAAGGCGGCTACCTGGTGCGCCTGTACGTGGAGATGGACAAGCTGGGCGAGGACGAGCGGGTGGCCAGCCGCAACATCACGCTGGCCAAGCTCGTCGCCGCCGCGCAGCGCATCCTGCACCCCTACACGCTGGAAGTGAAGGAAGTGCCGTGGTGGTCGGTGTACGAGATCGGCCAGCGCATCTGCGACAAGTACGACGAGGTTCCGGCGCAAGACGTGCCCGCGCGCCTGCCGCGCGTGTTCATCGCCGGCGACGCCTGCCATACCCACAGCCCCAAGGCGGGCCAGGGCATGAACTTCTCGATGCAGGACACCTTCAACCTGGGCTGGAAGCTGGCGGCGGTGCTGCGCGGCCAGTGCGCGCCTTCGCTGCTGCACACCTATTCGGCCGAGCGCCAGGTCGTCGCGCAGGAGCTGATCGACTTCGACCGCGAGTGGGCCAGGATGTTCAGCGACCGCGCCCGGGAAGGCGGCGGCGAAGGGGTGGACCCGAAGGAGTTCCAGCGCTACTTCGAGCGCCACGGCCGCTTCACGGCCGGCATGGGCACGCACTACCGGCCCTCGGTCATCACCGGCGAAGCCACGCATCAGCGCCTGGCCACCGGCTTCACGATCGGCACGCGCTTCCATTCGGCGCCGGTGCTTCGGATCACGGATGCGAAGCCGGTGCAGCTGGGGCACGCGGGCAAGGCGGACGGACGCTGGCGCCTCTATGCCTTCGCCGGCGCCGACGCCGGCGGGCTGCGCGGCCTGTGCAGTTTCCTCGCGGACTCGCCGCAGTCGCCGGTGCGCAGGTTCACGCGGGCGGACGCGGACGTGGATTCCGTCTTCGACCTGCGGGCGATCTTCCAGCAGCCGCACGAGCAGCTCGATATCGGCGCCATGCCGGCGCTGCTGCAGCCGCGCAAGGGGCGCCATGGACTGCGCGACTACGAGAAGGTGTTCTCGTCGGTGATGAAGGACGGGACGGACATCTTCGCGCTGCGGGGCATCGACCGCGCGCGGGGCGCGCTGGTGCTGGTGCGGCCGGACCAGTATGTGGCGCACGTGCTGCCGCTGGAGGCGTACGAAGACCTCGCCGCCTTCTTTGCGGGGTTCATGCTGGCGCGCTGAAGCGCTGGGGTTCGCGCGCTTGCCGGCTCAACGCCGGCCCGCGTGCGGCGCCTCAGGCGCGGCCAGCTCCGGATGCAGCCGCTCGTACGCCGCCGCCAGCGCCGGATCGCGCCGCCGCACCTCCGCGTGGTCGACCCGGCCGGTGCGCGTCATGTAGCTGTAGGCGAATTCCACCGGCGTGAGCGCGGCGACGCGCTGGTCCATCTCCTCGTACCAGCGGATGCTGGCGTTCGCCGCATCCCAGATCTTCTTCATCGGCGGCAGCCGCGCGGCCTGGAAGCGCTCCAGGGCCTGCGGCACGGCGTCGCCGCCGCAGTCGCGGAAGGCCTTGAACAGGGCGACGGCGTCCTCCATCGCCAGCCGCGTGCCGGAGCCGATGGAAAAGTGCGCGGTGCGCAGGGCATCGCCGATCAGCACCACCTTGCCGAAGCTCCAGCGCTCGTTCCACACCGCCGGGAAACTGCGCCACTGCGAGCTGTTGCTGATGATCGGATGGCCTTCGAGGTCCGGCGCGAACACTTCCTCGCAGCGGCGCATCGCTTCCTCAGTGCCCATGCGATCGAAGCCGGCACGCTTCCAGGTCTCTTGCGTCACCTCGACGAGGAAGGTGCTGCGGTCCGGCCGGTACCGGTAGTGATGGGCGCAGAAGACGCCGGCCTCCGTCTTGCGGAAGGTGAGGGTGAGGCTGTTGAAGGGCTTGCTCGTCCCCCACCAGATGAAGCGGTTCGGCCGCCAGTCGACCGTGGTGCCGAAGGCCTGCGCGTGCTGCGCGCGGAGGGCCGAGAAGGCGCCGTTCGCGCCGACGACGAGGTCGGCCGGCCCGAGCTGCTCCAGGCTCTCCACCTCGGCGCCGAAGCGCAGCTTCACGCCCAGCCGCTCGACATACGCGTACAGCAGCGTCAGCAGCTCCAGCCGCCCGATCGAGGAAAAGCCGTTGCCGGCGACCGGCACGCGCGTGTGGTCGTGGACGATCGTGATCTCGGGCCAGGTCTCCAGGTGCGGCGTCAGGTACTGGTACAGCTCCTCGTCGTCGGCGCGCAGGAACTCCAGTGCGCGATCCGAGAACACCACGCCGAAGCCCCAGGTCGCGTCGCGCGGATTGCGCTCGTGGATCGTGATCTCGTGCGCCGGATCGTGCCGCTTCATCAGCGCGGCGAAGTACAGGCCGGCGGGCCCGGCGCCGACGATCTCGATCTTCATCGCCTTGCCGGCGCTGCCCGGGCCGCGCGCGGGGCCGGCAGCGCGCTGGGCCGCAAACTCCTGCAGCGCCTGCCGGTACTCCGCCTGGCCTTCGGCGCCCATGGGCGTTCCGCACTCGTAGCAGCGGCCGGTCATGCGGTCGAACCAGCGGCAGCCGCAGGCGTCGCAGGCGAGCTCCGGCGCCCCGGCGGGATTGCGGAAGATCACCGGCAGGCTCCCATGAAGGCGAAACCCAGCTCGGTGAGCAGTTCCTCGAAGCCGCGCTCCTCCAGGTGGCAGCGGCGGCGCAGGATGTAGCACACGATGTGGCCCGAGCGGATGCCGGCGCGCAGCGTCTCGAACAACTGGTCGCTGGCCGCCGCGCGCACGCCCGCCAGCGCTTCGTCGTCGCAGGCCAGCGCGATGTCGGCGCCGCTGGCGGCATAGCCGGCAAAGGGCTCCGCGCGCACCGCGACCCCCGCCTCCTCCACCTGCCACAGCAGCATGGATTCGGGCTGCGCGCGCGCAAGCAGCGCCACCCGCGCCCCGGCATCGAGCGGCGCGAACAGGTCGGGCCGGCGCTGCGCCGCCGCCTGCCAGGCCTGCGCCGATGGCAGGGCGGCGCCGGCACCACCGGCACCACCGGCAGCATCGGGACCCGCGACCGCGGAGGTCGCAGCGCCAGCTGCCGTCACAGGCGCACTCCCAGCCGGAAGCCCTCCTGGATCGCCTGCTCCAGCCCGCGCGGGATGAGCGCGTCGCCGGCGCCGTGCAGTTCGTCCACCATCCACTCGAATTCGCCGAACAGGCCGTGCGCGGGCGCCATCTGCGTCGCCAGGATCACGCTGTCCGCGGGCAGCAGCGTCTCCACGCCGTCGGCGCCGACCACCGTCGCGCCCTCGGCGTCCACCTTCAGCAGCCGGGTGGAGGTGCGGCAGGGAATGCCCAGCTCCTCGACCCAGGAGGCGTGGCGCCACTTGAACGAGGGCTTCACGTCGCCGGCGATGCGCTTGTCCCGCTCCACCACCGTCACCTCCGCGCCCTGGTGCTTGCGCAGCGACTCGGCCAGCGTCAGGCCGATCTTGCCGCCGCCCACCACCACCACCCGCTGGCCGGCCTTCACGCGCCCGTGCGCCACGTCCAGCGCGTCCAGCATGCGCTCGGCGCCCGGGAGGTGGGCGTAGCGCTCGCGATCGATGCGCGCGCCGGCGGCCACCACGCACACGTCGTACTGGTGCAGCACGCTGCGCATGAACTTCGCGTGCACCTCGGTGTTCAGCCGCACCTCGATGCCCAGCTTCTTCGCCACCACCTCGTAGTGACTGATCACGGACAGCAGGTCGTCCGGACGCGCCAGATCGTTGATCGCGTAGGCGTACAGGTTGCCGCCGATGCGCGGTGCCTTGTCGAACACGGTGACCTCGTGGCCGCGCTTGCGCGCCGTGATGGCGCATTCCATGCCGGCCGGCCCGGCGCCGATCACCATGATCTTCTTCTTCACCGTGGCCGGCGTGACCTGGTACTCCGGCTCCACCTCGTGGCCCAGCGCGGGATTCATGGTGCAGGTGTAAGGCAGGTCGCGGAACAGGCGCGACAGGCAGTTGAGCGACCCGATGCAGCGCCGCACCTCGTCCAGCCGGTCTTCCGCCGCCTTGTGGATCAACTCCGGGTCGGCCAGCAGCGGCCGGCACACCTCCCAGAAATCGAAGATGCCGTCGCGCAGGCACTCGTCGGCCATGCGCGGGTCCGGCAGCCGGTTGCCGAAGGTGATGAGCGTGCCCGGAAACGCCTTCTTGGCGCGCTCGGACAGGTAGTTCCAGTAGCCGGGCGGGATGTCGCGGCCGATCGAGGATTCGGGCGCCTCCTGCCAGCCCACCGTGACGCTGATCATGTCGACGCCGGCGTCCACCGCCTGCTGCATCAGCTCGAAGCACTCGTCCTCGGTGTTGCCGCCCCAGCGGTCCATCAGCTCGGCGCCGTTCAGGCGCACGACCAGCGGGTTGTCGGGCGTGGCCTGCTTGATGCCGTCGATCAGCTCGCGCATGAAGCGGCCGCGGTTGCCGGTCGAGCCGCCGTATTCGTCGGTGCGCTGGTTGGTGAAGCGCGAGTTGAAGTTGGCCAGCAGGTAGCCCATGAAGCTGGTGACTTCGGTGCCGTCGAAGCCGGCGCGCACCGCGCGCTTGGCCGCTTCCGCGTGCTGCGACACGATCAGGCGAATCTGCTCCTTGTTGACCTCGCGCGGCGGGCGGAAGTGCGGCAGGGTCTGCGGCACCACCGACGGCTGGATGCAGTAGCCCAGGTCGATGCCGCCGTAGCGCCCGGCGTGCAGGATCTGCTGGATCGCGACACCGCCGAACTCGTGGATGTAACCGGCGATCATCTCGAACTGCGGGATGAATTTGTCGTCGAACAGGGCGATCTGCCGGAAGTACGACTTGCCTTCGCCCAGCGGGTCGGGGTAGGCGCCCTGGTTGGTGATGATGCCGCAGCCGGTGCCGGCGATCACCCGGGTGCGCGCCAGCTCGCGCGGCGTGATGAAGCCGTCGCGGGTGTTGTAGTTGGAGACGCAGCAGGCGCCGTACTTGACCATGTTCCTGGTCTTGAAGTTGCCGATCTGGCCGGGCTGGAACAGATGCTTGAGTTTTTGCTCGCCGGGGCGGTTCATGGGTGGGGCTCCTCGGTTGACTTCGGTCGAAGGAAATGGTGGATCAATGTTCCGGGGCGTCGGCCCCGGGCTGGGGTGAAGCAGCC
>Ga0255338_1001958_pt1 | contig 34219 bp, 33 predicted proteins | sample MeOH1_35cm_T4_19_FD_203715 | JGI IMG/M metagenome (GOLD analysis project Ga0255338, IMG submission 203715) | Sandy soil microbial communities from University of British Columbia, Vancouver, Canada - MeOH1_35cm_T4_195 | ecosystem: Engineered > Artificial ecosystem > Sand microcosm > Unclassified ...
TTGGGCGGTACCATGCGTTTAGGTGCGCAGATCTGTCCGATTGTACCTAACACCCTGGCTGCCAGTATTTATGGATCACAGGTGAATGAGCGTCATCGTCACCGCTATGAAGTGAATAACCATTATGTCGAGCAATTAAAAGCGGCTGGCCTGGTTGTTTCAGCCCGGACGCCGACCGAAGACCTGTGTGAGATGGTTGAGTTGCCGCAAAATGTACATCCATGGTTTGTCGCTTGCCAGTTCCATCCTGAATTTACTTCAAATCCAAGAACGGGACATCCGCTATTCACAGCGTATGTGAAGGCGGCATTAGCCAATAAAAAATAAATTATTACAGGTATGATCTGATAGTTGAAAATATTATCAGTATTTATCTTCAGCATTTATCTGTAGTTCAACTTTAAAAGGTTTATATGAAACTTTGTAACTTTGATGTCGGTCTTGAGCACCCATTATTTCTGATTGCGGGTCCTTGTGTGATTGAATCGCAACAATTGGCGATTGATACTGCAGGCCAGCTTAAAGAAATTGCGGCTGCCCTCAATATCCCATTCATTTACAAATCTTCATATGACAAAGCTAATCGCAGTTCCAATAAAACATTCCGTGGCTTTGGTATCACTGAAGGGTTACGCATTTTAGATGAAGTGCGCCGCCAAATTGGTGTGCCTATCCTGACTGATGTGCATACCGAAGAGCAGGTACCTGAAGTTGCCAGTGTGGTGGATGTGCTGCAAACCCCTGCGTTTTTGTGTCGCCAGACTGATTTTATTACTGCGTGTGCGCGATCAGGCAAGCCGGTGAATATTAAAAAAGGCCAATTCATGGCCCCATGGGATATGAAAAACGTGGTGCAAAAAGCCAAGGAAGCCAATGGCGGCGCGGACAACATCATGGTGTGTGAGCGCGGTGTTTCATTTGGTTATAACACTTTGGTTTCAGATATGCGTGGCCTTGCTACCATGCGTGAAACAAACTGTCCTGTGGTGTTTGATGCCACGCATTCAGTGCAACAACCTGGCGGCCAAGGGGATAAAAGCGGCGGCCAGCGTGAGCATGTGCCTGTACTGGCGCGCGCAGCGGTGGCAAGCGGTATTGCCGGCATATTTATGGAAACGCATCCAGATCCTGCCAAGGCGTTATCGGATGGGCCTAACGCGTGGCCATTACATAAAATGAAAGATTTGCTGGAAGTGTTGGTGGATTTAGATAAGTTGGTAAAAAAAGCTGGTTTTATTGAAAGTACATTATAAAAATTAACTGCAGCTTCAGGTATGGATTTTTTTTATCTGTATTTATTGCCTGCTGAACAGATTTTAGTTTTTCATTGAGGAGAAAATAATGAGCGCGATTGTAGATATTATTGCCCGCGAAATTTTGGATTCACGTGGTAACCCAACAGTTGAGGCTGATGTGTTGCTTGAAAGCGGCGTAATTGGACGCGCAGCTGTGCCTTCAGGTGCATCTACCGGTGCTAAAGAGGCTATGGAATTGAGAGATGGTGATAAAGGCCGTTATTTAGGCAAGGGTGTTTTACAGGCCGTTGAAAATGTAAACACTGAAATCACCGAAGCAATTATTGGCCTGGATGCTGAAGAACAAAGCTTTATTGATAAAACCTTGATTGAATTAGATGGTACGGAAAACAAAGACCGTTTAGGTGCAAATGCCATTCTGGCAGTTTCCATGGCTTGCGCACGCGCAGCTGCTGAAGAGTCAGGTTTGCCGCTTTACCGCTATCTGGGTGGTTCTGGTGCAATGCAATTACCAACCCCGATGATGAACATCATCAATGGTGGTGCGCATGCTGATAACAGTGTGGATATGCAGGAATTCATGATTATTCCGGCTGGTTGCCCGACTTTCCGCGAAGCAATTCGTTGTGGTGCTGAGGTGTTTCACGCATTGAAGAAAACCTTGCACAAAAAAGGTCTGGCTACTACGGTAGGTGACGAAGGCGGCTTTGCGCCGAATCTACCTTCTAACGAGTCGGCGATTCAATACATTCTGGAGGCGATTTCAGACGCAGGTTATGAGCCAGGCCGTGACGTGTATTTAGGCTTGGATTGCGCAAGTACCGAGTTCTATAAAGACGGCCGGTACCATTTAGAGTCTGAAGGCTTGGCACTGACTTCAGCGCAATTCACTGATTACCTGGCGGCTTGGTGTGACAAATACCCGATCATCAGTATTGAAGACGGCATGGGTGAGTTCGACTGGGATGGCTGGGACATCCTGACTAAACGCCTAGGTAAAACTACGCAATTGGTTGGCGATGACTTGTTTGTGACCAATACCAGAATCCTGCGTGAAGGCATCCAACGTGGTGTGGCTAATTCTGTATTAATTAAAGTGAACCAGATCGGTACTTTGACCGAGACTTTCCAAACCATTGAAATGGCAAAACGTGCAGGTTACACCGCTGTGGTTTCACATCGCTCCGGCGAGACCGAAGACAGCACCATCGCCGATATTGCTGTGGCTACCAACGCACTGCAAATCAAAACCGGTTCACTCTGCCGTTCAGAGCGTATCGCCAAGTACAACCAGTTATTGCGTATTGAAGAAGAATTGGGTGATGCAACCAGTTATGCAGGTAAAGAAGCGTTTTACCAATTGTTCAAGTAATTCCGAATAATACCAAGTTGAGTTCGAATCGATACTTTGTTGCACACTTTCGCCGTGTTAAATGCACAGTCTTGAATTGTGTGACTAGTCTCATTTCGAATACAACTGGAATAAATTGGTAGGTTCTAAAATTGAAAGCCCTTACGCTCATCTTCGTTATCCTGATCGCTTTGCTGCAGTATCCGCTGTGGCTGGGCAAAGGTAGCTGGCTGCGCGTGTGGGACTTAAGCCGTCAGGTGACGGCACAGCAGGAAAAAAATAATGCGCTGAAGGCGCGTAACGATACTTTGGATGCGGAAGTACGTGATTTAAAGAGCGGGCGTGCTGCGATTGAAGAACGCGCGCGTAGCGAGCTTGGTATGATTAAGCAGGATGAAGTTTTTTTTCAGGTGATTGATTCACAACCGCCTAAGCAGTAACTTAACTCTATCACGGTAACTCGTGTAGAAGTCTACAGTTAAATTTTGTAAGGTAATTGCTGGATACTGAGCGGATTACCCTCGACCAATAATTGACCAGCTTCCATGCTTTCCAGCCTTAATTCTGCCAGTACATCATAGCCATTGTTTGGAGCAGGCGCGCATCTAACGATTTTACCTATGCTTTCTTGATTGCCATTAAGAACATCATCACCAACATTCGGTCGAGTATTGATATGTGCAAGCTGGGTACGACGTTTGATGGTACCTAGATAATGCGTTCTTGCGACAATTTCCTGCCCGGTGTAACAGCCTTTTTTGAAATTGATGCCATCAAGTAAATCCAGGTTCAGCATTTGCGGTACAAATTCCTCCTGTGTGCTTGGGTACACTTCCGGGATACCGGCTTGAATTTCCAGCCATTCCCAATAGGATGCATCTACAGTTTTTGCAGCTTGTGATAACGTATTCCAAATGGCTGGGGCATTGCCAATATCAGTGAAGATCTCAAAGCGAGGTTTGTCTCCGGGTAGTTTGACTATGACCGTGTTATCCAGTGTGACCAGTTCATAAGCATTCTGCGGTATCACAGTGAATAGTGTACTTAGCGACTCTGTTGCATTAGGCCCGTTGAGCCCGATTTTTATAACAGATTCACTCACATCCTGAATCTCAACTTTGCTGCGCATGACATACATTTTCAGGCGTTTCGCTACCGATTCAATCAGTGTTTTAGGCATCTGTAAATGCACATGATTTTGATGCGAGAATGCCAAGAATAGGGCCAGCAGCCGTCCTTTTGGGTTACAGTAGCCGGTGTAATGCGCGCGATGACCATCAAGTTGTTTGACATCATTGGTCACTTGCCCCTGGAGGAAAGTAAAGGCATCTGCACCCTCTATCTGTAATAATCCCAAATGAGACAGGTCGCATAACACGGTGTCATTGACGGATATATCCGAGATAGTTCTGACTGGATTTTGTTTGGCTGATTCTTGAAGAAACTGCTGCCATTGCTGTAAGCTCATGCTAACCTTTACCTAAATTATTATTAGTTTATAACTTGAAGCCAATACACATCAATTTCAACCCCTCAGTTTTATTATCTGCATTGATTTCTATAATAAGTTTGATGATGTGTTGTATTTTAATCCCGCTGACACTGTCTTGGCAGATTAAATTGTTATTAGTAGCTGCAATAGTATCTTCAGCGACCTATGCGGTATTTGGTTACGGTTTGTTGTTATTCCCTTGGTCGGTTGTAGCATTGACGGTCAACGCAAAAAATGAATTGCAGATAATGTGTAGAGATGGCGTGCAACTGTCTGATTTGTCAGTTTGCGCCGATAGCGTAGTGACACCTTATTTGACGGTCGTACATGTTTATTCCAAAAATGCGTCGCTATTACGACGCATTTTTGCCGGACACCTGATTATTTTGCCCGATGCTGTTAATGCAGAAAATTATAGGCAATTAAGAGTCTGGCTGCGCTGGGGTTATGCTTACCACCACGATTAAGCTAACCTAATCAGACACTTTTGATTGCCGGCGGCGGTTGAAAAAATTAAGCCATTGGATTTTAAGTTCGTGGATGGGATGTTTCGGTGTGTAAGCCAGAATGAATAATATGCCTGCCAGTGCCGCTAAAATCCAGCGCACTTCAAAACCCGCTGTGTCGCGGCGTGCCGGCTTTTGTTTTTTCATGGCACCCAATACGTCTTGTACGCTGTTGCCGCGCACATACATCCCGTTTACTTCCTTGGATAATTCTTTCAGGTATTCTTCGTCCAGCTTGGATAAATAGCGGTCGCTGGTGCCGCCGGCAACGTTATCATCCCTTACGCCAAGGTTAGACTCGGAAATTTGCGCAATACCCGGTTGCATGGCAAAGCTTTCGCCAGACCAATAGCCAATCAGTTGATTGTATTCATCAAATTTAGGTATTGGCGTTCCCTTGTTGGAACCAATACCGACAAACAGCCAGTCTTCACCGCCCTGGAACGCGGTTAAATCAGCTCGGTTAAATACATGTAGTCTGGGGGCCTCTTCACCGTCGGTAAAATAAACAACCTGTGCTGGCTCAGGAAACGAGCGTATGGTTTTAGCCAGTGAGGTCATGCTTGCGCGCACCCGGCTGTTGCCAGACCATGCGGTACGCCAGTCCAAGTGGTCAATCGTGTCATTAATGGCATCAAAATTTTCACAAACTTCAATCGGTGTATAAAGTGCGGCAACGCTCACGCCGGCAAACAGGCTGATGCTGACATTGGTGCCGCAGGGTAACTCACCAATCAGCCTGTGCATCAGGTCCTGCATAAATACCATGCGCGATACCGGTTTGCCGTTGAGGCTCTCATCTACCGTATTCATGCTTTGTGAAATGTCAGCGACTAATATATAACTATAGATATCGCGTTTGACAGGAATCTTTGGGTTGAATAGTGCGACGATGAGCAATAACAGCGCAGCAAGCAGCAGCGTTACATCACGGCGGTGGCGGAAATAGTTAATCAGTTTATGCATAACCGGCCTATCCTTTAAGGCAATCCAACCGGGATGTTGCCCATGATCAGCCCTGGCGTGTCGCTTTCGCCAACGCCTGGTGTCGGGGTGCCTGGCAACATGGTGAGTAGACGGTCCAGATTGTGCCGTGCCCCCCAGTTTGAATGATCCAGTCTTAATGATTGCTGATAAGCAGTTTTAGCTTGTCTGAACAAGTATTCAGCTTCATCGCGTACAGTCATGCTCGTGCCGTTAATGATAAGGCCGCGCCTGAAAAAGATATTGCCCAGGTTGTACTGAATTGCGGCTTTCTGTTCCGTAGTGGCGCCGTTAAGCGCTTTGTTGAAAAGTAGCGTGGCTTCTTTATAGCGCTCATTTTGTGCCAGCCAGTAGGCGGTGGAAAATTTGGCTTCAAAGCTTTGTAAGTCTGTTTTTGGCGGCTTGCCTGTGCTAATCGCCTCGTTAAACGCTTCAATTTGTTGAATGCGGTTGAAGTAATAGAGGCTGGAAAGTGTGGCAGCTATTGCGATAATTGCAAAAATCCAGGTGAGTTTTTTCACGGTAAAAAAATGTGAAATCCTGAAAGATAACGGTTTTTGTATGTTTAGTGCCATGTTTTTACCTCTAAGTGTTTCACTCCCAGCAACAGCGCAATCATCATGGCTGCGATGATGAAGCAGACATTTGAATAATCGTGACCGGGTATTTTTTCAAAGTACTTGATGGGTTTCTTCTCGCGGTTATTAATATCGTTCATCGCCAGTTGTAAAGATTTAGGGTCTTCGGCTTCATAGGCTTTGAACGGTGTTTTGAGCGTTTTGAAGAATTCATTGAGCTCAATTTCCGGCGGCAATGCCTGGTCTTCGGCAGGTTTATAGGTGGTATCGAAAATACTCAAACCGCCGGGTTGACGCAGTACTATCCAATATAGGCTGATATGCAGGCGGTCAAACCAGTCTTTAACTTTCTGCTGTGTGTTCGCATCCAGGCGGCCAGCCCCATCAGATAGCAGAATCACCGCACGTGAGCCGGAGTCCGGGATTTTGTCGAATAAACCGGCACTGCTGGTTAACCCGCTGCCGATGTTGGTTTGGAACAGCGCATTGCCACCGGTCGCCTGCACCGCTGCAATCACTGCTTTTTTATTTTCACTGAGTGGCAGAACATACATCGCTGAGTTACTGAAAGTAATCATGCCAAACATGTCCTGCTGCCGTGATTTTACAAAATCAGTAATGAGTCTTGCCGCGGCAACCGATTTGGTTTCACCCACTGTGGTGTTGCCGGCAGTAGTTGTAGTGCCGGAAAATGGGTCGTCCATACTTGCGCTGCGGTCTAATACCAGGGCAATCTGGGCGCCGACACCAATACGTTCTATTTTTTGCTCAGTGGTATGCGGTGCTGCCAGGCCCAGGATAATAAAAACCAGGGTCAGTACAGCCAGGACTTTCAGAATGAGCCCGATTAAGTCGGATAGCGGATCTGCAGGCAGCATATTTACCCAGGAGTAATGCTTGGCGTGCACGCGTTGTAACAGCAAGGGAACAATAGCCAGCGGCAGTAGCCACAATAGCCATGGGTAGGAAAAAACCATGGCTTACACTCCTGCCTTCAATGGCGAGGGTACAAGACCGCGTTCACAATCGCGGCAGCGGCGTGCGAATTGTATGAGCCATTGGTGAGGGTCGGAACTTGTGCCATGTGCTGGTTCCGGTTTAAAGTTTGGTTCAAAATACACTTGGCGTGACAAGTCAAAAAACTGTTGGATCTCAGATCTTAGCGGTGAGAAATTCGGATGTCTTGCCAGAAAAGTATCCAGATTATCATTAAATACACTCATCATTGCGGTGCTGTTTAAGGATTGATGCACTGCGGAAACGGCCTGTTTTAAGCCTTCCGTAGTGTCGGGCGTTTTGCGCAAGGTGCGGTACGCTTTAGCAAAAGCACCGCCCATACGCGGCAACCAGGCATGCTTGCCTAATATGTAAAGTAAGCCAATCAGGCTCACTGTAAGAAAACCCAGTGCTACTTTCAGCCATTGTTTTTCATTTTCATTGGACATCAGCAGCGGCCCAAGAAACGGGCTCATGTTGTTTTCAATTTTTACCTGGCCAAAAATGGCGATCGGTGAAATGGCAATGTCCAGGCTGGGGATGCGATATTTAACCAGATCCTTACTGTTTTTGGTGTTGATCAGGTTGATATACTCAGGTCCAAGCGCAGCATTCTTGGCCACGACATTATTGGTAAATACCTGGTATGCCAATTTAATACGGTGTGTAGTGTAGTTTTTGTGCTCTTCTTTTATATGATTGATGCTCTTGAGTTCGATACCAATTAATTGGCCTTTGTAGCGTTTTTCATAGCCGGTGATAGGCAAAGAGGTGTCAATTAATTTGTATGGGGCCCTGATGGTTAAAATAACCTCACGTTCTATAACGTCACCCACGGTATAGCCGACCAATTTTACCGGGTCTTTTGTTTCTATGGTGACGATACCATCTTTAACGTCCGGCAGGTCCTGGCTATCAATTGCCATTGCCGGCAATGGTGCAGTGCAGAGCAAAAACATGAATGCACAGATACGGATAAATTTTGTCATGGTGAGTTTTTTTTACTTAAATTAAGCCGCTACAAATTGGTGGAAATATTCCGTGAGTAAATCCGCATCGAATTCACCTTCTACATAAAACGGTGGCATATCAAAGCGCATGAATAATTCATATATTTCTTCGCGTCTGTTTTCGAATGATTGCACAATTTTTTCGCGCAATTCCTTGCGTATGAACAAGGTGCGTTTTTCGCCTGTTTCGGCATCGGTAACGCTGGTTAAGCCAAACTCCGGCAAATGCCTGTATTCAGCGGCATCCCACAATACGATTGGTACAATGTGGTGGCGCAACAGGTTGGATAATGCTTCTTCCAGCAAGTCGTTAGGCATGTGGAAGTCGGAAATCAAAAACACCAGTGAACGCTCACGCGGCAAATAGCGGTAAACCTCAGTGATGCCATTGCAGTTTACCGGTGCCGGGTGAAAGTCTTTTAATGACTCTGCCATGGCAATCGCATGGTGCGATTTGAATGAAGTCACACTGATCCAATCCTCACGCACTTTTTCATCAAAGCCGATAAATCCAAATGGGTCGTGATGCTCACTGGCGGACTGCGCCACTGATTCAGCAATTTCAGCCGCAAGTTTTATTTTTCGCTTCTTGGCACCGAAATTCATACTGCCGGACAAGTCGCAGATCACGTAAACAGGGGTGGCACTTTTTTGGTTAAACAGCCGCACATAGACCTGTTCCAGCGGGTCGCGGATTGTCTGGCGAATATCAATGCGGCGAGGGTCTGGGTAAGAGAGCAGCGTGGTATGGCCGCGAAACTCCATACCCATGCCGCGCTGCGTGCTGGCGTGGCGCCCTGGATTGCGTCCGCGTGAACGCCAGCCTATGTGGTAATCAAAAGATTTAATGTTTTCAATCATAATTTGAGTCTTGCAGCACCTGATGAATATTTAAATTACGGTGCGGCAACTGCATTCACAATACCGTGCAGCATTTCACGCGCGATTTCAGTGCGGCGCATTTCATATACGGGACTAAATACCAGACGGTGCGCGATGGTGGAGTGGAATACTGCGTGAATATCATCCGGCAATACCGCGCTGCGGTTATTTAACCATGCGTTTACACGCGCAGCACGTAGCATCATGCTCATGCCGCGAGGGCTGGCGCCGGAGAGTACCAAACGGTTCATGTCTACGCCGGAAACTTTCACGCCATAGTCGAGTGGTGCCTTGGTTGCTTTCCACAGATTTAAAGCATATTTTTTGAGTGTGTCGCTGGCTTCAATGCTGCTCTGTACTATTGCAGAAAAAGCATTAAGTTCATCAAATTGCAGAATATCCTGTTTTACCGTTTCCACTAATGTATCGACATTGTGGAATCTGGTATCGAACACCAAAGCTTCCATGATGGCATCATCATTTGGTACGACGATAGGGATTTCCATCATGAAACGGTCACGCGCGGCGGACGGAATCTCAAAAGTTTCTTCTTTTTCAACCTGGTTGCGGTCGGCAAACACAATCATATGCGGGAAATAGTGTTCTGCATTGAATGCAGACAGGCTGCGCTCAGCCATGACACGTAGTAACAATGAATGCACTTGCGGGCGGGCGCGGTTAATTTCGTTAAAGAAGAACACAGATAAATTTTCGCCGGACATCAATAGTGGGCCGGGGCTTACGTGCGGCTTACCGTCCTCGCCAAGGTAGGTGTGATACACCAGGTCATTAGGCATCAAGTCGATGGTACCTTCAATACGCTGGTAACCGCCGCCAATGCCGCGTGTAAATGCACGCAATAGAGTGGTTTTACCTACACCGACATCACCCTCAAGCAGAACGTGGCCACGTGCAAAAATTGAAGTGGTAATTAAGTGTACTGGCGTGTGCTGACCTACTACGACTTTATTGACTTCTGACTCTAAGGTAAGCGCATGTTCGCGCCAATCGGCTAGCTGAGCGTCACTCATTGAAATTTCCCGTATCTTTTTTGAAATGGTTAAAATTAAGTTAGGTGCATAGTAAACGTTTTTTTACCGGGGGTAAACAGATCGGTATACCCCTTGCGCGAATTTATATGAATTTATGCAAAAAAATGATAAAAATACTGATATTAAAGTGAATAACGCTTTCGTAAAAATGGATTTCCAGCGAAAATAGCATAAGTTGAATCAAATTCATGGGTTTAGTGCAATATCTTGCTAAGCTGAAAACCTGCTCAGGAAATAATTAAGAAATAAAATCATGCAAAGACAAAATAGTTTTACAAAAGAAGAATTGCTTAAATGCGGCCGTGGGGAAATGTTTGGGGAGGGTAATGCCCAATTGCCATTGCCACCGATGCTGATGTTTGATCGTATTGTTTCTATTACTGAGGATGGCGGCAAATATGGCAATGGCCAAATTGTCGCTGAACTCGATATTAAACCTGATTTATGGTTTTTTGAGTGCCACTTTACCGGAGACCCAGTAATGCCCGGTTGTCTGGGTCTGGATGCGATGTGGCAATTAGTGGGTTTCTATTTGGGCTGGATGGGCGGTCCTGGCCGTGGCCGTGCGCTTGGTGCGGGAGAGGTGAAATTCACCGGCCAGGTGTTGCCTACGGCAAAGAAGGCAACATACACCATAGATTTAAAGCGTGTAATTATGCGTAAACTGGTGATGGGTATTGCCGATGCTACGATGCAGATAGACGGTCGCGAGATTTATGCGGCGAATGATTTGCGCGTAGGTTTGTTTACACGAACAGATAATTTTTAACTAAATTTAATTACAATTAGTCTAAATCAATTTTAAGTTAAAATTCAGTTATTAATTTATTTTATAGGAGTGCACGATAATGCGTCGTGTCGTTGTCACTGGAATGGGGATTGTTTCCAGTTTAGGAAACAATAAAACCGAAGTTTTGGATAGCCTGCGCCATGGCCGGTCAGGTATCACATATCAACCGGAATACGCAGAGCGTGGCTTGCGCTCGCATGTGGCCGGCTCAATTAAAAATCTCAATGTTGAAGAACTGATTGACCGTAAATTGCTGCGCTTTATGGCAAAAGGCCACGCATATGCCTGGCTTGCCATGCAGGAAGCCATTGCTGATGCCGGGCTGCCTGAAGAGATGGTATCCAATGTGCGCACAGGTCTGATTGTTGGTGCGGGTGGCGCTTCGCATGAAAGTATCCTGGAAGGGATTGATACGCTGCGTGAAAAAGGCGTGCGCCGTGTCGGGCCTTATATGGTGACCAAGGCCATGGCGAGCGGCGTGTCTGCGTGTCTGGCCACCGGGGCAAAAATAAAAGGTGTCAATTACGGCATCAGCTCGGCATGTTCAACCAGCGCGCACTGTATAGGCGCTGGTGTAGAGCAAATTCAAATGGGCAAGCAGGACATCGTATTTGCCGGTGGTGCAGAAGAAGAGCATTGGACACTGTCATTCATGTTTGATGCAATGGGTGCACTGAGCAGCAAATATAACGAGACCCCCGATAAAGCTTCACGTACTTATGATGCTAATCGCGATGGCTTCGTGATTTCTGGCGGCGGTGGCATTGTGGTGCTTGAAGAGTATGAACATGCCAAGGCACGCGGTGCAAAAATCTACGCTGAAGTTATCGGCTATGGCGCCACCTCTGATGGTTACGATATGGTGGCGCCGAGCGGCGAGGGCGCAGTACGCTGTATGCGTATGGCACTGGATGGCGTTAAAGACAAGATTGACTACATCAACACACATGGTACCAGTACACCAGTGGGGGATGTAAAGGAGTTGGAGGCTATCCGTGAGGTATTCGGCGAGAATGGCTTAAAACAGAATCCTGCGATCGCTTCGACCAAGTCGCTGTCAGGCCATGCATTGGGTGCGGCTGGTGTAAATGAAGCGATTTATACCCTGCTGATGATGAAAAACAATTTCATTGCAGCATCTGCCAATATTGAAACGCTGGATCCGGCTGCAGAAGGCTTGAATATTGTGCGTACTGCAATAGAAAATGTAAAAGTTGAAACGGCACTTTCGAACAGCTTTGGTTTCGGCGGCACCAATGCGTGCTTAATTTTATCTACAAAAAACCTGTAAGCTAAGGCGCGAAACGTCCGGTTTACGGAAACGAAGTAATGATAAAAGCTAAACGCCTAGGTGTGCTGTTGGCTTTATTTGTCCTAAGTAGCTGTGCGGTGCTGGGTGACCGCACAGTGAATATCTCTGCTGCGCAAATTCAAACTAAGCTCAATGAGCGGTTAGACATCCCCATTTCCTTACTAAAGGTTTTTGACGTCAAATTAAGTAATGCTTTAGTAAAGTTTGATGATGCGTCCGGTCGCATACATACAACGCTTGATACGCGATTGACGAGCCAATTAACGAATCAGGTATTGGCAGGCAAACTGGCTATTTCCGGCAAGCTGCGTTTTGATGCAGAAACCAATTCAGTAGTATTGGATGACACTCAAGTTGAAAATCTGAATTTCAATGGTTTTGACGGGTCGTCTAATGATGTATTGAATGCGTTTGCAAAATCCATGGGCGGTGAATTGCTGAATGGCTTAACGCTTTACACCGTAAAACCGGAAGATCTCAAAATAGGTTCGCGGCAATATCGACCCAAAGATATGCAGGTTATAGGTAAAAACCTGGTGATCACGCTAAGTCCTGAATAGTAAGCCCGCCGGTGAAATGTCCAGGTGTTGTTACAACCCACGGGTATTCTTACAAAATAAGTGCAGCGGCGACGGCGCGACCTTCACTCATCAGAATGTTATAGGTACGGCAAGCGGCCGCAGTGGTCATGCATTCCAGCGCAATACCACCTTCGGTTAAGCTTTGGTAATTTTTAGGATGCAAAAACAAGTGTTTAGCACCGGTTCCCAGTAAAACCACTTCAGGTTTTAAGTGTGCGATCTGCTTAAAATGGTCGTTGGTCAGGTCTGCAAAACCTGCTACCAGCCAATCATGAATGACTGCATCAGGTGTCACAATCAAGCTTTGTGTATAACGTTGCCTGTTGATTTCAATATAATCTTCACCATAAGCGGTAATTAAATTGTTATTTTCAGCAGTAGTTAAGTGTAGTTTCATTGGTGATTTCAGGCTGCTTAGGCTAGGCTTTAATTGAACGAATACAGCATTCTAATGTAAACTAGCACCTTTAACTATTAAGCTTTTTTAAGCACAAACTCACGCATCATGCAGCCAATACTCAAATCCAATAAACTCAATAATGTCTGTTACGACATCCGTGGCCCTGTATTGCAGCGTGCACGCGAAATGGAAGAAGATGGTCAGCGGATTATCAAGCTTAATATCGGCAATCCTGCGGCGTTTGGCTTTGAAGTGCCGGAAGAAATTCAGCAGGATGTGATCCGCAACATGTCAAAGGCTGGCGGCTATACAGACAGCAAGGGCCTGTTTGAACCGCGCAAGGCGATTATGCATTACACGCAGAGCAAGCATATTCAGGGTGTTACTGTAGACGACATCATTATCGGCAACGGCGTGTCCGAGTTGATTGTAATGGCGATGCAAGGTTTGCTCAATAATGGCGACCAGGTGTTGGTGCCTATGCCTGATTATCCATTGTGGACAGCAGCGGTGAATTTGGCCGGCGGTACCGCACGTCATTACCTGTGTGATGAAGCAACTGGCTGGATGCCTGATTTAAAAGATATCGAGTCTAAGATTACCGCCAATACGCGCGGCATTGTGGTGATTAACCCGAATAACCCAACTGGTGCGCTGTATCCGCGTGAAATCTTGGAGGGCATTATCGAGATTGCGCGTCATCATGGCCTGGTGATTTTTGCCGACGAGATTTACGACAAGGTTTTATATGATGGCAATGTGCACACTTCTATTGCATCGCTGGCTGATGATGTTTTATTCGTTACGTTCAATGGCTTATCGAAAAACTACCGTACCTGTGGATATCGTGCTGGCTGGTTGATTATAAGCGGTGAGAAAAAACATGCAAAAGACTACATTGAAGGCTTGAACATGCTTGCATCCATGCGTTTGTGTGCCAATGTGCCGGGGCAACTGGCGATTCAAACTGCACTTGGCGGCTATCAAAGCATTGATGATCTGGTAGCGCCTGAAGGCCGTTTGTGTAAACAGCGTGACATTGCCTATGAGATGCTCAATGCAATTCCAGGCGTGAGCTGTACCAAGCCGCAGGCTGCAATGTATTTATTCCCCAGGTTAGATCCGGAAATCTATCCGATCAAGGACGATCAGCAGTTTATTCTGGATCTGTTGTTGGAAGAAAAAGTATTGCTGGTACAAGGTACAGGCTTCAACTGGAAAACGCCGGATCATTTCCGCGTGGTATTTTTACCTAATGTTGACGATCTTGCTGAAGCGATCAGACGCATTTCCAGATTCCTGGAAAATTATAGAAAAAAGCATAATACGAACAATATTGGAGCAAAAGCTTGAAACAGTTGAATGTAGGGATATTAGGCTTAGGCACAGTAGGCGGTGGTACTTATCGAGTACTCACGCGTAACGCGTCAGAAATTTCGCGCCGCATAGGCATTGCTATCAATGTGGTGCAAGTGGCCGATAAAAATGTTAATCATGCAAAAAACATAGTTGCTGACAGTGTAGATGTGACTGATGATGCTTTTGCCGTTGTGAATAACCCGGATGTAGATGTCGTGGTTGAGCTCATTGGCGGTTATACGCTAAGCAAAGAATTGGTGTTGAAAGCAATTGCCAATAAAAAACATGTGGTCACTGCCAATAAAGCACTGATCGCCTTGCATGGCAATGAAATTTTTGCAGCGGCCCAGGCGAATAATGTAATGGTTGCGTTTGAAGCGGCGGTGGCAGGCGGCATTCCTATCATTAAAGCATTGCGCGAAGGATTAGGCGCTAACCGTATTGAGTGGGTCGCCGGTATCATCAATGGTACGACCAATTTTATCCTTACTGAAATGCGTGAAAAAGGTTTGAATTTCGCTGATGTACTGGGTGAAGCGCAACGCCTGGGTTATGCTGAGGCAGACCCGACTTTCGACGTAGAAGGCATTGATGCGGCACATAAATTGACGATTATGTCAGCGATTGCTTTTGGCATGCCAATGAAGTTCGAACAGGCGTACACAGAAGGCATTACCAAATTGCAGCAAGTAGACATTAAATACGCTGAAGAATTAGGTTATCGCGTGAAGCTATTAGGTATTACCAAACGCACGGATAAAGGTGTAGAGCTGCGAGTTCACCCTACACTTATTCCCGAGAAGCGCCTGGTGGCGAATGTGAATGGCGCCATGAATGCGGTAGTGGTGAAGGGCGATGCCGTTGGCCCTACACTTTATTATGGTGCAGGGGCAGGGGCCGAGCCAACTGCAAGCGCGGTAGTGGCTGACCTGATGGATGTGGCACGTTTGATTGATGCAACCAGCGCGCAGCGTGTGCCTTACCTGGCATTCCAGCCGGATCAGGTACAGGATTTACCTATCTTGCCAATTGATGAAATACAAAGCGCTTATTATCTGCGCCTGCGAGCCAGTGACAAGCCCGGTGTGTTGGCAGAAGTTACCAAAATTCTAGGTGACCGTAACATTTCAATTGACGCAATGATGCAAAAAGAGCCGGATGAAAACGAAACAGAAGCTGATATTGTCATTCTGACGCACATCACGGTTGAAAAAAACATGAACGCTGCGATTGACGCGATTGAGTCGCTTGCTGCCATTACAGGCAAAGTAGTGCGCATCCGCATGGAAGAGCTTGCGAAATAACCATAATGTCATTCCAGCGTAAGCTGGAATCTAGGAAGCTATGCAGCCTAGTATTTATATTCTGGCAAGTAAGAAAAATGGTACTTTGTACGTTGGTGTTACATCTGATTTAATAAAACGTATTTGGCAGCATAAAAATGATTTGGTAGAAGGATTTACTAAAAAATATGCTGTGCATGATTTGGTATATTACGAAATCCATGAAACGATGGAATCGGCAATTACCCGAGAGAAGAATATTAAAGCGTGGAAACGTGCTTGGAAAATTGAACTCATTGAGAAAAATAATTTAATTTGGCGTGATTTATATCATGACTTGTTATAACTGGATTCCAGCTTGCGCTGGAATGACGGAAGTTTGAGAGATTAGTATGAAATATATCAGTACACGCGGGCAATCACCTGCACAAAGTTTTAGCCAGATTTTACTTGGCGGCCTAGCGCCAGATGGCGGCCTGTATCTGCCAGAGAGCTATCCTCAATTCACGGATGCCGATTTGACCGCCATGCGCGGCTTGTCCTACGCAGACTTGGCATTTTCAATTCTGTCACGTTTTGTGGACGACATTCCGACAGAAGACTTAAAAGCAATTATCGATAAAACCTATCGTGCCGATGTGTATGCCTACACACGTAAAGGGCAGTCTGCTGCGGACATTACGCCAACATTGAAGCTGGAAGGTAACCTCTACCTGTTAAGCCTTTCCAACGGCCCTACGCTGGCGTTTAAAGACATGGCGATGCAGTTGCTGGGCAACCTGTTTGAATACGTGCTGACTAAAGAAGGCAAAACCACCAACATTCTGGGCGCTACTTCCGGCGATACAGGCTCGGCTGCAGAATATGCGATGCGCGGTAAAAAAGGCATCCGTGTGTTTATGCTGTCGCCACACAAGAAAATGAGCCGTTTCCAGACTGCACAAATGTTCAGTCTGCAGGATGAAAACATCTACAACATCGCAGTGAACGGCGTGTTTGATGACTGCCAGGATATGGTAAAAGCCGTGTCCAATGATGCTGCATTCAAAGCGCAGTACAAGATCGGTGCAGTAAACTCAATTAACTGGGGGCGTATCGTTGCCCAGGTCGTGTACTACTTTAAAGGCTATTTTGCCGTTACGCAAAACAATGCGCAAAAAGTCAGCTTCTCTGTGCCGTCAGGCAATTTTGGCAATGTGTGTGCCGGCCATATCGCACGTATGATGGGTTTGCCGATAGACAAGCTTATCGTGGCGACTAATGAAAATGACGTGTTGGATGAGTTCTTTAAAACCGGTGTCTATAGCCCGCGCGGCTCCGCCAAAACCTACCATACCTCAAGCCCATCGATGGATATTAGCAAGGCATCAAACTTTGAGCGCTTTGTGTTTGATCTGGTTGGGCGTGACAGCGAAAAGACCCGTGCCTTATGGAGCAAGGTAGATAACGGTGGCAGTTTTGATTTAAAAGCTGATGGCTATTTTGCTAAAATCGCCGATTACGGTTTCGTTTCCGGCAGCAGCAGCCATGCTAACCGTATGCAAACGATTCGTGATACAGCAGCTAAATATGATGTGGTGATTGATACGCATACTGCAGACGGCCTTAAAGTTGCCTTGGCATATTTTGATAAGAAAACACCAATGGTTGTTCTGGAAACAGCGCTGGCAGCCAAGTTCGAGGATTCAATTGTTGAGGCTCTGGGCCATGCGCCGGAGCGCCCGGCAGCGCTGAATGGCATTGAAGATCTGCCGCAGAAATTCACGGTGATGGATGCCGATTCAGCAGCGATAAAACAATTCATTGTAGAAAAAACGAGCTAAATCAAGATGCGGGTTTATCATGAGCTACTGAACCATGTTTTAGAGCATGGTAACAAGAAAGAAGATCGCACCGGTACAGGCACCACATCGGTATTCGGTTACCAGATGCGCTTTAATCTGGCCGATGGTTTCCCGCTGCTCACAACCAAAAAAGTACATCTGAAATCCATTATTCATGAGTTGCTGTGGTTTTTACAAGGCAGCACCAATATTGCCTACTTAAAAGAAAATGGTGTCCGTATCTGGGATGAGTGGGCGGATGAACACGGCAATCTGGGACCGGTTTATGGCTACCAGTGGCGTAACTGGCCTAAGGCTGACGGCACGCATATCGACCAAATCGCACAAGTCGTGAACGCGATTAAAAAGAACCCTGATTCACGCCGGTTGATTGTTTCTGCATGGAATGTGGCGGATGTAGACCAGATGAAGCTACCGCCTTGCCATGCGTTTTTTCAGTTCTACGTTGCAGATGGCAAGCTTTCTTGTCAGCTGTATCAGCGCAGCGCGGATATTTTCCTGGGTGTGCCGTTCAATATTGCGTCATATGCCTTGCTTACCATGATGGTGGCGCAGGTGTGTAACCTGAAGCTGGGTGATTTTGTACATACATTGGGCGACGCGCATATCTACTCCAACCATTTGGAGCAGGTGCATGAGCAGCTTACGCGCACACCGCGTGCCTTACCTAGCATGCGTATTAATCCTGATGTAAATGATATCTTCAGTTTTAAATTTGAAGACTTTACTTTGGAGAATTACGATCCATATCCTGCCATTAAAGCCTTAGTAGCTGTTTAGGTCTTTTAATACGTTCATTAAAAAAGAGGTTGCCCTTCACTAGTAGGGCAACCTCAGCTTGTGATTCTAGGGGGAAAATCACAAGTAGGCAAACACAAAAAGGATAACAAGTTACTGCAAATAGTAATTAATACCCTGCAGGTGCAGACTCTGTAGTTTTAACCGCAGAGGCTGCTTTATAGCTGGCATACTCATCCGTTGTTATCATGCCGTCATGGTTAGCATCAGCTACATCAAACACAGTCGCTAAAGTCTTGTCTTTAACCGCTTCTTTCAACGAGATTTTTTCGTCGCCATTACGATCCAGTTTTTTGAAATCTGCATCTGCTGGCGCCTTTGCAATTGAATCATCAACTTTTGATTCAGCTATTATGATTTCAGCAGATTTACTGTTCTTGGCGGTAGTGCTTTTTTGAGCATTGTTGCTGTCTGCAAATGCAGGTGTGCTAAGACCTGCGATAAATAGCGAAGTGATCGCACCAGTGGTAATTAAGTTAATGGTTTTGCTGGAAAAATTGAATTTCATTGGATTTGCTCCTAAATAAATTAAAAACTGCAAGTAACACAGCAATTAATATATAGCTAACATCGTGCCAACTTTTTTTATTATTAATAATCAATAAGTTAGCGAAATTTTAGTTTAATGAATATTGATTATTTTGTCGTTGGATTACGACTAATAAAAATCAATATGACTAACTATATGATTTTTAAAAAGAAAATTTATCGCTGAATGGCGACAATAAATAGAAATAAATTTTATATTAAGATTTTTCAGAGTAGCTAAATAAATCATTAACATGGTCCGGCAGTCAGTAGCAGCTTGTTTTTTAGCATTTTAGATTGTCATAAATACTTTATCTTCAGGTCTCCAAATTGTCACTGGCACAGATTATGCTTGTTAACTAATGCAATACTATAAAACTTGATAATAAGGAGATGAAAAATGAAAAGTTTATTTAAACAAACGCCGTTATTCGTGAGCACGATATTGGCATTGGGAGCACTTACTGTTTTTGCCAAAAACAGCCCCACATTTGATATTCATACCAGTGTGATTTCCAAAGCTGTGCAAAGTGAGAATGGTGTAATTCTAGTTTTGACTGAGCGTGGAGACATTGCTGCGGAAGCCGCCTATTTGTTACTGGCGCAAACCAAGCAGAATGAAGGCTACGCGCCGTTATTAATGGCAGTAGAGAATGACAAAGTTGCTGGGTATAAGAGTGCTTTAGGACTCCCCAATGCATCATTACCAGCCGTGATTTTTTTCAATAAGTCCGGTAAAGAAATAGTGCGCGTGGTCGCAGCCAAGTCTGCAATGACCAATTTTGGTCAATTGCAATATAAAGTGAGTTAGTATGACTTATTCAGGTACATGTGGTAGCGATCAATCAATTATGTAACATGCCTGGATTTCTGCATCATCTTCATGTACGACAATCCAAATTTCTGAATTTACCTTAAATTAAGCCAAGCTAGTTTTGGGAGGTATTGTTTTTGAAGGCATTGGCTTGTATATGATGTCGTTCCAGCAGCCGATAAAATTCTGTACGGTTCCGCTGTGCAAGTCTGGCAGCTTGCGTGACATTGCCCTGGGTCAATTTTAATAGACTTACAAGGTAGTTCTGCTCAAAGTTTCGGCGTGCAGCATCTAACGAGATAATCGTGCTCGATTCATTCTGTAAGGCTTTCTGTACCAAATTAGCTGGGACAATCTGTGTGGTCGCTAGTACTACTGTCTGCTCAACAAGATTTTGTAATTGACGTACATTACCTGGCCAAGGTGCTGCAATTAGTATTTCTAAAGCGTCAGGTGCAAAGCTGTGGACCTTTTTTTTGTATTTCTTGTTGAAAACATTGATGAAGTGGTTCGCTAATAAACTGATATCTTCAAGGCGGTTGGCTAGAGAGGGAATTTCCAGACCAACGACATTGATCCGGTAAAATAAGTCTTCACGAAAGCGTTCCTTGCGCATTTCGTCGGCCAAGTTGCGGTGAGTGGCTGATATCAGCCTGACATCAATACTGACATCGGCGGTGCTGCCAACAGGACGGATTGTGCGTTCCTGCAATGCTCTTAAAACTTTAACCTGTAGTGCCAGCGGCATATCACCAATTTCATCTAAAAACAGCGTACCGCCGTTAGCACTTTGAAACAGGCCGATGTGTGCTTTTACTGCGCCTGTAAATGCACCCTTGCTGTGACCAAATAGCTCGGATTCGAGAAGATTTTCTGGAATTGCGCCGCAGTTAATTGCCACAAAAGGTTTGGAATGACGGGGACTTACATGGTGGATAGCGCGTGCCAGTAATTCTTTACCAGTGCCACTTTCACCTTGTATAAAAACACTGGCATCGGTTGCAGCGACAAGTTTAGCCTGTCCAAGCAAATTCTCCATCTGCGGACTGCGTGTAATTATTTCTGCGCGCCAGCTGCCGTTTTCTTCAGTGTCATAGTTAACAGCATGAGTACCGCTTAAACGTAGTGCAGTAGATACCTGATACAACAGTTCCTGGCTATCGAAAGGTTTAGTCAAAAAGCCAAATGCCCCGCGTTGCGTTGCGCGTACTGCATCCGGAATCGAGCCATGCGCAGTTAATATGATCACAGGCAGGGTAGGGTGCGCGCCATGCACTGCTTCCAGCAGGGCCATACCATCCATGGCTGGCATGCGTAAATCGCTGATGACAAGGTCTGGGCGCTGTAGTGATATGGCTGACATCGCCTCAGCGCCATTTTTTGCTATAGCAGTGTTGTAGCCGGCTGCATTGAGACGTATGCTAATGAGTTTTAGTATGTCCTGGTCATCGTCGACGATGAGTATATTAGGTTTTTGCATGTGTTAAGGCTAATTGCTGGGCTTGGTGTCGCGTTCGCTCATGGTTTTTTCAATGTTTTTCAATTCATTCAGTTTCTGTTCTAACGCTTTGTTTTTTTGTTCCAGGGCTTCATATCTTTGTTGAATGGAATCAAGTTTTTTTATATCTTCGCGACTCTTCTGTAATTGTTTTGTATTGTCTGACGTATATTCATATAGTAGGCTAACTAAAGAAGAATCAGCAGGGTTTAGGGTATTTCCCTGTAATAAATCCTGTAGTAAATTTTGTGCTTTTGCATTATCACGCATGCGGCTGCTGGGTAACGCATACATACACGCCAGTTTAATGTGCAGTATCAAATCCTTGCTATTTTCTGCCAATGCCTGATTAGTCTCTGTGAACACTTTTTTTTGTATTTCAGGGGCAAGGTTAGAGTAACTGTCGATAAATGATATCAGTTCTATGACGTGATCCTGTTTAGAGGCCATTGCTTTATAACTTTTTGCCAGAGCGGGTTTACTCATGTCTGTTTTGTTGATGCAGCCGCAGGCTAACACAAGACTGCAAAGTAAGATTGTAAAATTCTTAATGATCATTTAAGTTCCAGCTTATTGATATTATATTTTAGGTAAACGCACGATAAAGTGAGCACCTTGGCGCGTCGGGGCGAGCTCGATGCTGCCCCCATGCGTTTCAACAAGGTCTTTTACTATAGCCAAGCCTAGACCGCTGCCGCTTATTAAGCCTTTATGTACCATTGTGCCCCTGTAAAACGGGTCGAATAATTTTTCTTGGTCTGCTTTTTCCAAGCCTGGCCCATTATCTACCACCTCGATAAAAGATCGATTTTTTTCTTCATCTGTGCGTATCCTGATATGTCCCAGGTCAGGCGTATATTTCACGGCGTTGGAAATAAGATTGTCTAAAATGATTGTTAGCTTCTCTTCGTCGGCATTTATTTCATCAAGATTGTAAATGGTTTCTATGGCCAATTTCTTGTTACGGATGGTTAATTCATGCGCATGGATAACTTTGTTTATCAGGTCCGGCAAGTTTACGCGATGCAAACTGAGTTTGGGCTGTATGGATTCCATCCTGGTGTAATTGAGCAGGTTTTCTATCATTTTTTGAAGGCGAATACTGTTATCCCGCAAGATGCGCGTGATTTCTGCCTGTTGAGCAGATAGTGCGCCACCAATGCCATCGTTCAATAATTCAGTGGCCTCTCTTATTGCGGTGAGCGGCGTTTTAAGTTCATGCGAAACATGGCGCAAAAATTGTTGTTTTTGTTCGTTAAGTTCTTTAAGTTCAATACGTAGCCAATCCAGACGTTGCCCCAAAATGCGCAAGTCGCCCGGCCCATCAATAGCGATTTTCTCGTCATAGAATCCTTCCCCGAGTTCCCTGATGGCAGTGTCCATACGCCGAATCGGGCGGGCCAGCATAAATGCAATGCATCCTGCTACTAACAACGCCAACGGGATTAATACCAGACTTTGTAAGAACAAATTGCTTTGCGTCTTTTGTGCAGCAAGGGTGAGCTGCGACGATGCGCTATCGATGATTTGATTGTTCTCTTCGATAATCACTCCGATTTGCTGCGTAAGCTTACTGAAAGTATCAAGAAATTCCAGTTGTTCAGGTTCCATGTCCATGGAGTCCAGGATTGATTGATTTAATTGCCGCGCTTGCTGATGCAGTGCGTTTAGTTTTTCCAGCTGCGGGCGATCAGTGGTTAATTGCAGCAATTGCATGATGGCTGAATTAAAACTGGTTTCTGCCAGTTGGTAATTTCTGAATAAAGCATCGTCTTTCAGCACATGATATTGCCTGATACTGCGTTCCATCAAGTGTACCTGCTCTTGCAAAGCATGGCCTGCGCGCGTGGTTTCCACTGCATTGGAAATGGTGATTTCACTTTGCTTGGCGAGTTTGTCAAAAGCAATATTGGCATTTGCAAAAGCCCACAGCAAGGGAAAAATCGCAAATGCAAAGCCAATCAGCAATAATTTTAAAAACGAACCCGGATAATGAATACGCATTACTTAGTCTAAAATGAATCTTCGCAAACATCCAGTATAATGGAAGGATGAGCAAATTATCCATTATCGTTGCCATCGCCAATAATGGCGTGATTGGCGTTAACAACACTTTGCCCTGGTATTTGCCGGAGGATTTGAAACGCTTTAAAGCCCTTACCATGGGGCACCATATCATTATGGGGCGTAAAACCTATGAGTCTCTGGGACGCTTATTACCCGGCCGTACTACGGTGATCGTAACGCGTAATTCGCACTATAAAATAGAAGGCGCCATTATTGCCAACTCATTGCAAGCTGCAATTGCCTTATGCAAGGATGATGATGAAGTATTTCTGATAGGTGGCGCCGAGCTTTATCAGAACGGGCTTAAACTTGCGCATAAACTCTATATTACAGAGATTGCCTTAGAGGTCGAGGGCGATGCACACTTTCCTGCCTACCAAACAAATGAATGGCAGGAAACCTCGCGCGAAGTGCATACTTCAGCACAAGGTTTAAGCTTTAGTTACGTTACTTATGTCCGTAAATAATTTGGCGTCCGCAAATAAGTTTTGCATGCGCTAGTAATAACCCTGCAGTTATAGCTCTACACAGTCTACGTAGTAGATTGCTTTCCCATCTTCAACTTTCTTCACCAGGCCATGCACATCGGTTTCAAAACCTGGAAAGCGTTCGTTAAAATCACGAGCGAATTTCAAGTAATTGACGATGATTTTGTTAAAGCGCTCACCTGGAATCAGCAATGGAATGCCGGGCGGGTAGGGCGTGAGCAGCACTGCAGTAATGCGGCCTTCCAACTCGTCAATCATTACGCGGTCGATCTTGCGATGTGCCATTTTTGCAAATGCCTCAGTAGGTTTCATCGCCGGCACCATGTCTGAAAGATACATTTCAGTTGTTAAACGTGCAACATCATTGGCTTTATAAACTTCGTGAATTTGCGTACAAAGATCACGCAAACCCATGCGCTCATAGCGCGGGTGTTTTTGTACAAATTCCGGCAATACTTTCCATAACGGCTGATTCTTGTCGTAGTCATCCTTGAATTGCTGCAACGCAGCTACCATGGTGTTCCAGCGGCCTTTGGTAATGCCGATGGTGAACATGATAAAGAATGAGTACAAGCCGGTTTTTTCAACAATCACGCCATGCTCAGCAAGATATTTGGTCACGATCGCCGCCGGAATGCCAAACTCTTCAGAGAAGTCGCCGTCAATATCCAAGCCTGGTGTAATGATGGTAGCCTTAATCGGATCCAACATGTTGAAGCCTTCAGCCAGGTTGCCGAAACCATGCCAGCTTTCGTTGGCTTTCAGCATCCAGGCTTCGCGCTCTTCAATGCCTTCTTCAGAAAGGTCGTTCGGACCCCAAACCTTGAACCACCAGTCGGTGCCCCATTCCTCATCCACTTTGCGCATGGCGCGGCGGAAATCGAGCGCTTCCATGATGGACTCTTCTACCAGTGCGGTGCCACCAGGTGCCTCCATCATGGCAGCTGCTACATCGCAGCTGGCGATAATCGAGTACTGCGGGCTGGTTGAGGTATGCATCAGATAGGCTTCGTTAAAAACGTCGCGGTCAAGCTGAATGCTTTCAGCATCCTGCACTAAAATCTGCGAGGCCTGACTTAGGCCGGCCAGCAATTTATGTGTGGATTGCGTCGAAAATATCATGCTCTCTTTGCAGCGCGGGCGGTCAGCACCGATGGCATGGTAGTCACCGTAGAAATCATGGAAGGTCGCATGCGGCAACCATGCTTCATCAAAGTGCAGGGTGTCGATTTTTCCATCGAGCATTTCCTTGATTTCTTCTACGTTATACAACACGCCGTCGTAGGTTGATTGCGTGATAGTGAGTACGCGTGGTTTTGCATTCTTATCAGTGGCAAAAGGATTGCGTTCGATTTTCTTCTGGATATTTTCCCAGGCGAATTCTGATTTTGGAATCGGTCCGATAATGCCGAAATGGTTGCGTGTCGGCATCAGGAATACCGGAATGGCACCTGTCATGATAATGGAGTGCAACACGGATTTATGGCAATTACGGTCAACCACTACGATATCGCCCGGTGCGACGGTAGAGTTCCACACAATTTTGTTTGAGGTTGAGGTACCGTTAGTGACAAAGTATAAATGGTCACAGTTGAATATACGGGCTGCGTTGCGCTCGGAGGCGGCGACAGGGCCGGTATGGTCAAGCAGTTGCCCCAGTTCATCCACCGCGTTACATACGTCGGCACGCAGCATATTCTCGCCAAAGAACTGATGGAACATCTGGCCTACAGGGGATTTCAGGAAAGCCACGCCGCCGGAGTGGCCGGGGCAATGCCAGGAGTATGAACCATCGGCTGCATAATGTGTAAGCGCCTTGAAAAACGGCGGCGGCAGGCTGTCTAAATAGGCCCTGGCTTCACGAATGATCAGACGTGCTACGAACTCCGGTGTATCTTCATTCATGTGAATAAAGCCGTGCAGTTCACGTAACACATCATTGGGAATATGGCGCGAAGTTCGTGTTTCGCCATGCAGGAAAATCGGGATTTCCTCATTGCGGTGACGAATTTCGGTCACAAACCTGCGTAATTGTTCAATGGCCTCCGGCTTTTCTTCGATGAACTCTTCATCGTCAATTGAAAGAATGAAGGCGGATGCGCGGCTTTGCTGTTGTGCAAATGAGGTCAAATCACCATAACTGGTCACACCTAAAACTTCAGTGCCTTCATCTTCTATGGCCCTTGCAAGAACGCGGATGCCTAAGCCTGATGAGTTTTCAGAGCGGAAGTCTTCGTCAATAATGACTACTGGGAAACGAAATTTCATTCATTAGCTCCTGATGGAGAGATGTTAGTGGTAGTCGATAGTTAAAAGATAGTTAAAAAAGTTGCTGTCTATACGTTCAACGCGAAAATCTAACAACTAAAAACTACCGGCTAAATATCAGATTTTCGGTAATGTTACGCCAACTTGGCCTTGGTATTTACCGCCACGGTCTTTATAACTGGTTTCGCAAATATCATCTTCGTCGGCTTCAAAAAACAGCACTTGTGCACAACCTTCGTTTGCATAGATCTTTGCAGGCAGTGGCGTGGTGTTACTGAACTCTAGTGTGACATAGCCTTCCCACTCTGGTTCAAACGGGGTGACATTTACAATTATGCCGCAGCGAGCGTAGGTTGATTTTCCCAGGCAAACTGTCAAGACATTGCGCGGGATGCGGAAGTATTCCACGGTGCGGGCAAGTGCGAATGAATTTGGCGGGATGATGCAGTAATCTGCGTTCACTTCAACGAATGAGTTTGGGTCAAAGTTTTTCGGGTCAACAATAGTGCTATTGATGTTGGTAAATAACTTAAATTCTTTTGAGCAGCGAATGTCGTAGCCGTAGCTGGACGTGCCATAAGACACTATGCGTTGGCCATCTGGCGTCATTTTGACTTGATTTGGCTCGAACGGTTCTATCATGCCATGTTGTTCTGCCATGCGGCGTATCCATCTATCAGATTTAATGCTCATAAGTGTTTAAATTTACAGAGTTAAAAGTGAATCGCATTATAAAGCCTAACGACTGGTTGATGATGAAAAAATATGAGTTTTTGGGCGAAAAAAAACCTCACAGCCCTAGGTTTACTACTAGGTTTGCCATGAGGTTTTTTGTAGAACCGGGTTTGGGAACTAAACTTTAGTGTTTGTCACCGCCCAGTTCAATGCTATAGCGCCAGAATTGGTCTTGAGATTCAAAAATTACGCTTGATTCTCCAGGGTCGCGGCTGCCTGCCTTGTATTGGTGCACGGGCGATTTGTCGGCAATCCAGGCTTTAACTACAGGGTCCACCAAGCGCCACTGCGCTTCAACTTCACTGATGTGCAAGTAAAGCGATGGATCACCTTCCATCAGATTAAGCATGAGTGATTCATATGAATCGATGGTTTCATCACCCGGTTGGCGCTGAGGCGCATCAATGCTTAATGTACGTGTAGCAATATCTAAACCTGGAATCTTGGATTCGATTTCCATTTTGATACATTCACGTGGCTGAATATTCAGGGTGAGCCAGTTTTGATGCTGACCTTCAGCCAATTGCATAGGCGCCTTTTTGAAGCGGATAGAAATGGCTGTATTGCCTTCGTGCATGCGTTTTGCTGTACGCACGTAGAATGGCACGCCCTTCCAGCGTGGATTATCAATAAAGAGTTTCAGTGCTGCATAAGTTTCAGTCACGCTTTCAGTGACGCCGTCTTTTGCCAATTCTTCCAGATAGCCAGGGACGTTTTCACCATGACCATCAGCTACACAGACGCGACCGGCAGCATATTGTGCGCGGAAGGCGTGCTTGTTAAGCTCATTTACCGGAATAGGGCGGATAGATTCCAATAATTTGATTTTTTCAGCGCGAATGCTTTCCGGTTTCAAGTCTTTTGGTTTTTCCATGGCAACCAACGCCAAGGTTTGCAGCAAGTGGCTTTGCACCATATCCCTTAAAGCACCGGTTGCATCGTAAAACGTTGTGCGTTCACCAACACCTAAAATCTCGTTATTGGTGATTTGTACGTGGTCGATATGCTCATTGTTCCATAGCGGTTCAAACATGGTGTTGGTAAAACGTGTGAGCATTACGTTTTGTAAGGCAGACTTACCCAGGTAATGGTCAATACGGTAGATTTGACTTTCCTTCAGGTATTTTGTCAGTTCAGCCTGTAACGCCTGTGCGCTTGCCAGGTCAGTACCGAATGGTTTTTCAATCAATACGCGGCGCCAGTATTTGCTTTCATCCACCAAGCCTAAACCTGCAAGTTTTGCAACAATCGGTGCAAAATCAGTTGGACGTACTGACAAGAAATACGCCAGGTTTTGTGGGAATGTTTTTTCATCCGACAATGTAGCCTGCAGTTTTTTGTATGCATCAGGGTCAGCGGGCGGGTTTGCCTGGTAATGGTTACGTGCGATAAAACGCTCGAACACTTTTGCATCGTAGCCGTTTTTAAATTTGGCATCCAGCATGCTTTTGATGTCAGCCTGCCATGCTTCGCGGCTTACTTCGCTGCGGCCTACAGAAAGAATTGCCATATGATCTGGCAAGCGCCCGGCGGCATCCAGACGGAACAAACCCGGCATCAGTTTGATACGGGATAAATTACCGCTCGCGCCAAAGAGCACAAGGGTACAGGGATCAATTTTTTTAGTCATTTCTCAACCTTAAAGTTTTAGGTGTTTATTCGGTGTGTGTGCACAAAAGTCACATTGCGTTTAATACATTGTGTTTAATCTAGTGCCGCTGCTTATCGCGGCACCGTTTGGAAACAATTCTATTTAACAGCGTTAATGGCGGCTTTCAGCAGGTGCATTAGTGCTTTCTACATTCAGGTCGCCGTAGCCTAACCTGCGGTGGAACAGTTCGAGCAATAAACTCCAGCATTGCAGGGCTAATGCCGGGTCGTAGCGGGGGCCTTCATCGCGCATAAAAGCATGCTGGCCATTGAACTCATGCCAGGTAAAGCGGGCACCGACCTCTTCAAGGCGGGCCTTGACCAGATTGCGTCCTTCAAGTGGAATATGCGGGTCCTGGCGTCCCCAAATGTGCAGTAACTCGCCTTTGATTTCGTCAGCGCGATCCAATGAGTTGTCATTTTTGCCTAAGCCCAGGCCTTTTTTGTGGATATCTGTAGCATAGAAACAAACTGTGGCCAGCACATCCGGGTTCATTGCGGCGCGGAATGCCAAGTGGCCGCCAATGCAGATACCCATTACACCCAAGCGTCCGGTACAGTCATCACGTGATTTCAGGTAATCCAGTACGGCACGTGCATCACTGTCGTAAGCGTCAACAGGCTTGGTGATTTTAAGTTCATTGCCACGTGTTGTGCCTACTTCATCATAAGCCAGTACCGTGCCTAACGGTTCAAATTCGTGATAAATTTCAGGGCAGGCAACAATAAAGCCATGTCCTGCAAGCATTGCAGCGGTGCGGCGGATAGGGGCTGTTACCTGGAATATTTCCGAGTACATCAAAACGGCAGGGTATTTTCCCGGTGCTGCCGGGCGAAAAATATGGGCGCGCATTTTGCCTGATGGGGTATCGATATCGGCGATTTCGCCGTCTTTAATAATCATGTTTTTTGTCCTTTTGCATATCCCGATATGATAATCTATGGCAGCCTTTGCGCACAATGACTTAGCATAAAAAAAGCGTGACAATTCTCGCTATTTCGTGTCAAATGCGGCCTGTTTTTTGATGTAGGTAATAATGATTATGCACCCCAGAAACACTCGCTGGACCAATTTTGAAAGTATTGAATTACTCAGGCATTCAGCCTGCGATGCCATCGTGCGTAGCGCAAATGAAGCGATTGCCGAGCGGGGGCGATTTTCTATTGTGATGGCAGGCGGCAGTACACCGCGTGCAGTGTATCGATTGCTGCGCGATATGAAAATTGACTGGTCAAAATGGTATATTTATCATGGTGATGAACGTTGTCTACCGCGCGACCATGAGGATCGTAACAGTCTGATGGTAGAGCAGGTTCTGCTGCGCCATGTGAATATCCCGGCAGACCAGATTCATGATATTCCAGCCGAGTTGGGTAATGTCGAAGGTGCGAAAGCGTATGCAAAGACATTGGCTGGTGTGCCTACCTTTGATATGGTGCTGCTAGGTCTGGGTGAGGATGGGCACACTGCAAGCCTGTTTCCAGATCATGTGGTGGATAACAGTGCGGATGCGGTGCCCGTGTTTAATTCCCCTAAGCCACCTGCAGAGCGCATTACCATGAGCCAGAATCGCCTCAATAATACACGTGAAGTGATTTTTATCGTCTCTGGCGCGGGTAAACAGGAAGCTGTTGATAATTGGCGTAAAGGTGTGGCGATACCTGCAACGCTGATTACACCGGCTTGTGGCGTAAATATCTATTGCCATGGGGTGCATCTGGGCGATTAATTCTGCTTAAAGTACCCTTTAACGTAGTTATTCATGATGGCTAAAGGCTCGCGCAGAGCGCCCTTAAATAACATATCCCAGGTTGCCCAGCACTGGCTGGGTGCCGCTGCGTAGCTTACATCAAAGTCATGTCCCAGATGCCCTGCAGCCACTAATTTTTCTGCGCGCCACAAGTGATAGGGTTCGGAAACAATAATCACGCTTTTAATATTGGCAGCTTTTAAAATCGGTGCTGAAAACTCAAGGTTCTCCTGTGTAGAGCTGGAGCGAGACTCAAGCAATATGGGTCCCTTGTAACCTTTATTTTTTGCATAGGTCGCCATCACCTCAGCTTCAACGTTGTTATCCTCATGATCGCGCCCGCCAGTCATGGCTAGCGTAGCAACCAGCCCTTGTTGTGCCAACAATAAACCTTCATCCACGCGCCCGGTCAGGCATGGATTAAGTGCACCGTCTAAATAAGCCCGATTGCCCAACACCAAAGCAGCATCTGATCGTGGAGTGCGAGGGTGTTTGAGCAGGTCGTGGGCATGCAGGCCGACTATCACAAACAATGTCAGGTAAGTTGCTGAGCCAGCTGCACCCAATGTGATAATAAGCCAGCGCAGAGGACGATAGGCAAATAAGCGATTAACTGAAAGTTTCAATTTAAGTAATGCCTCATGCAGCCAGCTTTGATTGAATTTATGTGTTCTGAATCACGATATTGGGAAACTTGCTGCTGTAATCCAGACTGGCATTGGCGATTTTAATTGCGGCTTTACGTGCAATTTCCTTATAAATGCTGGCAATTTTACTATCAGGCTCTGCTATGACAGTTGGTTTTCCGCTATCTGCCTGCATGCGGATGCCGATATCCAATGGCAGGGAGCCCAATAAATCCACGTTGTAGTCCTTAGCCATTAATTCGCCGCCGCCAGCACCGAAAATATGTTCTTCATGTCCGCATTTGCTGCAGATATGCGTGCTCATGTTTTCAACAATACCCAGAATCGGGATGCTGACTTTCTCGAACATTTTCAGGCCCTTGCGAGCATCCAGCAGGGCAATGTCCTGTGGTGTGGTAACGATGATTGCTCCAGTCACAGGGATTTTTTGCGCTAGGGTAAGCTGGATGTCGCCGGTGCCAGGTGGCAAATCGATGACCAGGTAATCCAGATCGTGCCAATTGGTTTCACGTAATAATTGTTCCAGCGCGCCGGTGACCATGGGGCCGCGCCATACCATGGGTGTGTCGGTGTCGATCAGAAAGCCGATCGACATCGCCTGTATGCCGTGAGCCTGCATCGGCTCCATGCTTTTGCCATCCGTGCTTTCCGGGCGGCCGCTAATACCAAGCATCTGCGGCTGGCTGGGGCCGTAAATGTCGGCATCCAGCAAGCCAACGGTTGCACCTTCAGCCGCCAGTGCTAAAGCCAAATTTACGGATGTTGTGGATTTACCGACGCCACCCTTGCCTGAAGCCACTGCAATAATGTTTTTAACATTCGGTAATAAGTTAACGCCCTGTTGCGCTTTGTGCGCTACGATTTTACTGCTCACATTCACGGTTACTCTGCCGATGCCGGATAATGTTAAGAGCGCATCAGCAACCAGCTTTTGTATATCTGCCATGACGGATTTTGCAGGGTAGCCAAGTACGATGTCTACGCTGACATCATTGCCGCTAATCTTGATGTTTCTTGCGGATTTGCCACTCACGAAGTCTTTGCCGGTATTGGGGTCTATGCATACTTTAAGGGTGCTTTGAATGAGTAACTCTGTGATTGCCATTGCCTGAATTCCTGATTGAATAGTAAATTAATAACTTGAGTAAATAGATAGGTTATTTTAACTGATTGTATGATTGGTTGTATAAGACGTTTAGGTGTTTTGTATAAAAATGGACTGATTAATGTAGTTAGTCAGATCAATATTAACAAAACCAGTAATCATAGCTGGGTGAACCATGCGGCATTTGTTAGAATAGCGTTTTAGCTTAAAAGATCCATTTATCTCATGGCAACTGCAAACACTCCACGCAAAATTCTAGTCACTTCAGCACTACCTTACGCCAATGGCAGCATTCATTTAGGTCATCTGGTTGAATACATTCAAACCGACATCTGGGTGCGGTTTCAAAAGATGCAGGGCCATACCGTGCATTATGTCTGTGCGGATGACACGCATGGCACGCCCATTATGCTGCGTGCTGAAAAAGAAGGTATCACGCCTGAAACCTTGATTGGTAACGTGCACAAAGAACATAGCGCGGATTTTGCAGGTTTTTTGGTGGGTTTTGATAACTACTATTCAACCAATGCGTCTGAAAACAAAGAGCTGTCACAGAGTATTTATAAGAAACTAAAAGCCGCAGGAAAAATCGCCACTAAAACGATAGAGCAGTTTTATGACCCGGTTAAAAATATGTTCCTGCCGGATCGGTTTATCAAAGGTGAATGCCCGAAATGCCACGCTAAAGACCAGTATGGTGATTCATGTGAAGTCTGCGGCGCAACCTATAACCCGACAGAGCTGATTAATGCCTATTCTGCTGTTTCTGGCGCTGCACCCGTGCGTAAGGAAACCGAGCATTATTTCTTTAAACTCTCGGAGTGTGAAGATTTCCTGAGAGGCTGGACACGCTCCGGCACGCTGCAAGGCGAGGCTGCCAACAAAATGGGTGAGTGGTTCGAGAATGGCCTCAACGACTGGGATATTTCACGTGATGCGCCTTATTTCGGTTTTGAAATTCCAGAGGCACCCGGAAAATACTTCTACGTTTGGCTGGATGCACCAATTGGCTACATGGCCAGCTTCAAAAAGCTTTGTGCAGACAAGGGATTGGACTTCGACGAGTACTGGAAGCAAGACTCATCGACAGAGCTTTATCATTTTATTGGTAAAGACATTCTGTATTTCCATGCACTGTTCTGGCCGGCAACGCTGGAGTATTCAGGTCATCGCAAGCCTACACAGATTTTTGCTCACGGCTTCCTGACCGTTAACGGCGAAAAAATGAGCAAATCGCGCGGCACCTTTATTACTGCGCGCAGCTATTTAGATCACATCAAGAATCCTGAGTATCTGCGCTATTACTATGCAGCTAAATTGAACAGTACCATGGAAGATATTGACCTTAACCTTGAAGACTTTGTGGCTCGGGTGAATAGCGATCTGGTGGGTAAATACATCAACATCGCAAGCAGAACGGCTGGTTTTATCAACAAGCGTTTTGATGGCAAGTTAAATCCATCTGTTAATAATCCAGTTGTGGCTGAAATTAAAGCAGCGGCACAATTACTGGCTGATAGTTACGCAGAGCGTGAATATGGCAAGGCGTTGCGTGAAATCATGCGCCTGGCGGATGTTGCCAATGGATTCGTGGCTGAAAAAGCACCATGGGTCATGGCAAAACAGGAGGGACAAGATGCTGCACTACAGCAGGTGTGTTCCGATGCGCTGGAAATGTTCCGCTTATTGACCTTGTATTTAAAACCCGTGTTACCAAAACTGGCCGGTGAAATTGAGCAGTTCCTGAATGTTGCACCGCTGACTTGGGTTGCTGCTGATGCATCTTTACCGGCTCAACACATTATTAATGCTTATGAACACCTTATCACTCGCGTTGATGCAAAACAGATTGAAGCCATGACAGAAGCCAATAAAGAGAACTTGCAGGCCACCCCAGCAGTGCAGCCACATTCTGAACAGCGCCATGCTGTACATCAGCAAAATGAGGCTAATTCAGATGCAGCAGAAGCCGAATATATCAGTATTGATGACTTTACCAAGGTGGATTTGCGCATTGCCAAAATCGTCAATGCCGAGCATGTGGAAGGGGCGGAAAAATTGCTTAAGCTCAGCCTGGATATCGGTGAGGATAAACCGCGTCAGGTGTTTGCCGGTATTAAATCGGCTTATGATCCGGCCACTCTGGTGGGGCGTTTAACAGTGATGGTTGCCAATTTAGCACCGCGTAAAATGA
>Ga0255338_1001959_pt1 | contig 34146 bp, 46 predicted proteins | sample MeOH1_35cm_T4_19_FD_203715 | JGI IMG/M metagenome (GOLD analysis project Ga0255338, IMG submission 203715) | Sandy soil microbial communities from University of British Columbia, Vancouver, Canada - MeOH1_35cm_T4_195 | ecosystem: Engineered > Artificial ecosystem > Sand microcosm > Unclassified ...
CCGGGCCGAGCAGGGCGAAATCCTGGGTGAGCTGGGCGTGCAGGAACTTGGCTGCCTCCTCGCCGCGCGCGCGGATCACGCCCAGGTGTGGCAGGGGGGCGACGCCATTCAGGGGATGGGACATGGGTGAATTATCATGGCCCGCTGATTCCTGACGCCTGGCAAGGACGTGCGCCGCTTTTTCAACCTGCTGTTCGTGCTGGCGCTGCTGGCGTTTGCCGCTGCCGCCGCCACCGGCTGGTGGTGGATCCACCATCCCCTGAGCCTGCGCGCCGCCTCCCTCGACCTCGCGATCGAGCCGGGCACCCTGCCGCGCGGGGTGGCGCAGGCGGTGCGCGATGCCGGCGTGGAGGTCGATCCGCGCCTGCTCTATGCCTGGTTCCGCCTCTCGGGCGAAGGCCAGCGCATCAAGGCGGGCAGCTACGAACTGGAACGCGGCATCACCCCCGAGCGCCTGCTGGACAAGCTGGCCCGCGGCGAGGAGTCGCTGCGCGCGGTGACCGTGGTGGAAGGCTGGACCTTCCGCCAGATGCGGGCGGCGCTCGCCAAGGCCGACCAGCTGCGCCCGGACACCGCCAGGCTGAGCGACGCCGAACTGATGAAGCTGCTGGGGCGCCCCGGCGTCTACCCGGAGGGGCACTTCTTCCCCGACACCTATACCTATTCCAGGGGCTCCAGCGACGTGAAGGTGTACCAGCGGGCCCTGCGGGCCATGGACCACCGGCTGGCGCAGGCCTGGGCGCAGCGCGCGCCGCAATCGATCCTGAAGAATCCCGGCGAGGCGCTGATCCTGGCCAGCATCGTGGAGAAGGAGACCGGCAAGGCGGCCGACCGCACGCTGATCGCCGCCGTGTTCCAGAACCGGCTGAAGGCCGGCATGCCGCTGCAGACCGATCCCACCGTGATCTACGGCCTGGGCGAACGCTTCGACGGCAACCTGCGCAAGGTGGACCTGCAGACCGACGGGCCCTACAACACCTACCTGCGGCCCGGCCTGCCGCCGACGCCCATCGCGCTGCCCGGCAAGGAGTCGCTGCTGGCGGCGGTGCAGCCGGCCCCCGGCAACTTCCTCTACTTCGTGGCCCGCGGCGACGGCAGCAGCCACTTCAGCGGCTCGCTCAACGAGCACAACCAGGCCGTCAACAAATACCAGCGCGGACGATGAGACGCGGCCTGTTCATCAGCTTCGAAGGCATCGACGGCGCCGGCAAGTCCACGCACATCGACGCCCTGGCGGCCGCCTTGCGCGCGCGCGGCCGCACCGTGGTGCTCACGCGCGAGCCGGGCGGCACGCCGCTGGCGGAGAAGCTGCGCGCGCTGGCCCTGAACGATGCGATGGACCCGCTCACCGAGGCGCTCGTGATGTTCGCGGCCCGGCGCGACCACCTGCTGCAGGTGATCGAGCCGGCGCTCGCGCGCGGCGACGCCGTGCTGTGCGACCGCTTCACCGACGCCACCTTCGCCTACCAGGGGGCCGGCCGCGGCTTCGACCTCGACGTGCTCTGCGGGCTGGAGCGCTGGGTGCAGGCGGTGCCGGCCGTGGCCGCGCCGGCGATCCGCCAGCCGGATCTCACCGTCTGGTTCGACCTCGCCCCGGCGGTGGCGGCGCAGCGCCTGGCCGCAGCCCGCGTGCCGGACAAGTTCGAGTCGCAGCCGCAGGCCTTCTTCGCCCGCGTCGCGGCCGGCTATGCGGCCCGCGCCGCCGCCGATCCGCACCGCTTCCTGCGCGTGGCGGCGGACCAGGCGCGCGAAGAGGTCTGGCGCGAGCTCGAGGCCGGGCTGAAGGCGAGGGGGGTCTTGGCATGAGCACCTCCGGGACGTCCCAAGAGCGTGGGGGCACCATGACGGCACCGTGGATCCGGACACAGCTGCGGGCACTGCTTGCACAGAGAGGCCACGCCTGGCTGCTGCATGGACCGTCCGGGCTTGGACAGTACACGCTGGCGCTGGAGCTCGCCCGGGCCTGGCTGTGCGACCAGCCGACGCCGGCGGGCGCCTGCGGCCGCTGCGACAGCTGCCACCAGGTACAGGTGCGCAGCCACACCGACCTGGCCGTGCTGATGCCGGAAACCGAGATGATGGCGCGCGGCTGGCCGCTGGCCGAGAAGGCGCAGGCCGACATCGACGACAAGAAGCGCAAGCCGAGCCGGGAGATCCGCGTCGAGGCGATGCGCGACGCGATCGAATTCGCCCAGCGCACCAGCGGCCGCGGCCGCGGCAAGGTGGTGCTGGTGTACCCGGCCGACCGCATGAACGCGGTGACGGCCAACGCGCTGCTCAAGACCCTGGAGGAGCCGCCCGGCGACGTGCGCTTCGTGCTGGCCACCGAGGCGGCGCACCTGCTGCTGCCCACCATCCGCAGCCGCTGCCTCGGGCATGCGATGGCCTGGCCGGCGCCGCCGGAGGCCACCGCCTGGCTGCAGGAGGAGGGCGTCGCCGCGGCCGCCGCGCCGGTGCTGCTGCGCGCCGCCGGCGGCCGGCCGGAAGACGCCTTGCGGCTGCACCAGGGCGGCCTGGACGCCCGCAGCTGGTCGCAATGGCCCAAGGCCCTGGCCCGCGGCGAGGCCGGCAGCCTGGCCGACTGGGGGCCGGCCGACCTGGTCGAGGCCCTGCAGAAGCTCTGCCACGACCTGCTGGCGCTGCGCTGCGGGGCCGCGCCGCGCTTCTTCGAGCCCGCCGACCTGCCGCCGCCTGCCTCCGAGCAGGCGCTGACGGGGTGGTGGCGCAGCCTGGCTGCGACTTCCCGCACGGTCGACCACCCCTTCAACGCCGGGCTGATGCTGGAAGACCTTGTGACCCAGGCGCGGGCGGCCCTACACTCGAGGTCACCTTCATGAGTACGCCTTCCACGCCCCGCCCGAGCGTCATCCAGCTCGCCATCAAGGAAAAGGCGGCCCTGTACGCCGCCTACATCCCGCTGTTTTCCGACGGCGGCGTGTTCATCCCGACCGCCCGCGAGTACAAGCTGGGCGACGACGTGTACGTGCTGCTGTCGCTGCCGGACGACCCGCAGCGCTATCCCGTGGCCGGCAAGGTGGCCTGGGTCACGCCGGCACGCGCCGCCGCCAACCGCACCCAGGGCGTCGGCGTGCGCTTTCCCTCGGACGACAAGTCCAAGCTGCTGAAGGTCAAGATCGAGGAACTCCTGGGCGGCCACCTGGCCTCCGAGCGTCCGACGCAGACGATCTGATCCTAGAATCCCGCCTGGCCGCGCCGCGGGGTCATCCGCCCCGCGGCGCCTTGCTTTCGGCTGCCCCATGTTCGTCGATTCCCACTGCCACCTGAGCTTTCCCGAGTTCGCCTCCCAGCTGCCCCAGATCCGCCAGGCCATGGCGGATGCCAATGTGGACCGGGCCTTGTGCATCTGCACCACGCTGGAGGAATTCGAGGCGGTGCACGCGCTGGCCATGCGCTACGACAACTTCTGGGCGTCGGCCGGCGTGCATCCGGACAACGAGGGCATCGCCGAACCGACGGTGGACAAGCTGGTCGAACTGGCGGCCCGTCCCAAGGTCGTGGGCATCGGCGAGACCGGACTGGACTACTACCAGATGGAGGAGCGCAAGGGCGGCCGCAGCATCGCGGACCTGGAGTGGCAGCGGGAGCGCTTCCGCACCCACATCCGGGCGGCGCAGCGCTGCGGCAAGCCCCTGATCATCCACACCCGGGCTTCGTCGGCCGACACCATCGCGATCCTCAAGGAAGAGGGCGAGGACGGCTCCGCCGGCGCGGTGGGCGGCGTGTTCCACTGCTTCACGGAAACGGCCGAAGTGGCCCGGGCGGCGCTGGACCTGGGTTTCCACATCTCGTTTTCCGGGATCATCACCTTCAAGAACGCGGCCGACCTGCGCGAGGTGGCGCGCTTCGTGCCCGAGGACCGGCTGCTGATCGAGACCGACAGCCCCTACCTGGCGCCGGTGCCCTACCGCGGCAAGACCAACAATCCCTCCTACGTGGCCTACGTCGCCAGGCAGGTTGCGGAGTTGCGGGGCCTGAGCGTGGAGCAGGTGGGCGAGCTCACGAGCCGCAATTTCGAAGCGCTGTTCCGGCCCCGACAATCATGAGAATCCACTTCAAGTTTGCCATTTACCTCGTTGCGCTGATTGCGTTTTCCATGGTGCACGCGGGCTCCTACGAAGACTTCTTCCAGGCCGTCAAGCAGGACGACGGGCGCGCCGTCACCGAGCTGCTGAAACGCGGCTTCGACTCCAATGCGCTCGATCCGGCCCAGACCCCGGGGCTGTTCGTCGCGGTGAAGGAAGGCTCGCTGAAGGCCGCGGAGGCGCTGATCGCCTGGCCCAGGACCAAGGTCGAATGGCGCAGCCCTAAGGACGAAAGCCCGCTGATGATCGCCGCGCTCAAGGGCCAGACGGAGATCGTGCGCAAGCTGCTCGCCCGCGACGCCGACGTGAACAAGCCCGGCTGGACGCCGCTGCACTATGCGGCCACCGGCGCCCACCTGGAGATCATGCAGATCCTGCTGGACGAGCACGCCTACATCGATGCCGAGTCGCCCAACAAGTCGACGCCGCTGATGATGGCGGCCAAGTACGGCACGCCGGCGGCGGTGAAGCTGCTGCTGGAGGCGGGGGCGGATCCGAAGCTGCGCAACGAGCTGGGGCTGTCGGCCATCGAGTTCGCGCAACAGGGCAACCGGCGCGATTCGGCCGAGATGATTGCCGCGGCGATCCGCGCCGCGCAGCCCAAAGGCAAGTGGTGACAGCCACTTGCCTCGGGAACTTCAAGTGAAGGCCCGGGCTACTTGGCGGTGCACGGGTTGATCAGTTCGACGCCGGCGGACATCGCGCCGGTGTCCGCGCGGCAGCGCGCCATGTCCGCGTAGTGGCCCTGGACCAGCACGCCCGGCGGGCTGTAGCGCAGCGTCGCCTGGGCCTGCAGGCCGGCGGCGGGCGTCTGCTGGCAGCGTGCGGCGCGGCCGGCCATGGCCTCGACGCGGCGGCAGAAGGCATCGTCCGGATAGTCGAACTGGCGGATCGCGTTGCCGGAGGTGTCGCGATAAACCAGGTGCTTGCCGGCGCCCGGCGCCATGGTGGCGGTCTGCGAGGCGCAGCCGGCCAGCACGACGGCCGCGACGACGGAAAGTCGCGTGATCAAGTGCATGGAATCTCCCAATCTTGGGCCGCAGTCCATTCCGCGGCGCCAAGGGTTTTACAGGGGTTTGGCTGCGCCGGGGGGTCGCTGTAACGGGTCTGTTTTCTAATTGATACGATGTGCACTCCTCTATCTCGTTGATTTAAAAGGAAATTTTTTCAATCAGAGGCCGCAGAAAGCCCGTCTTTAGGGCGCGAAGACGCTCCCGCTTGGACAGTCTCAGCTGCCGCGCACAGCACCGGGGAAGCACCAGCGGCAGGATGCGCCGCAGCAGCACCAGCCAATCGCCCAGGCATGGCCTCGGACGCGCTTGGCGCTGGTGGCACGTCAGCCGGGCCCGTGGCGCGATGGGGCGGTGCCATGGGGGCACGGCCCCCATACCCCCGGTTCCGGGGCAGGGCGCCGCCGTGGGAGCGAAGCCATTGGGCGTAGATCCGGTCCGTGAAAGCACTCATGCCGCCACCTCGGAAAGCGGCACCTGCGGCAGCAGGTAGTACCCCGTTTCCGTCGATGCCCCGACCGTCGCCCCCACGGCCTGAAGCAGCAACTGCTGGAACTCGAAGCCAACCAATTCGGCCAGCTCGCCCTCATCCTCGACGTCCTGCGCACACGCGTTGGCATGAGCCTGCCGTGCCAGAAGAACCACCGCCGCAGCGGTGAGCCGTTTCGTGGTCATGACTTTTCTCCCCCCGGTTGCACCGGCTTTCCGTCCGCCCCCAGCACCAGGCCCTGGCCCTCGGTGACCTCGGCCCACACGCGCGCCACGACGCCTGGCACGGCCGCCGAACGCGCTACGCGCTTCAAATCGCGGTCGCCCTCTGCCTGACCCTCCCGAATCGCTGCATCGCGCTCAGCAGCCGGTTGAAGAGCCTTTGCGATGGCCTTCCTTCCCCCGGCCACCATCGACAGCGGCACCTTGCCCTGGGCCTGCATCCGACGCGCCTGCGCCGCAATCCAACCAGGTCGCTTAGCCATGGAGCGCCCCTTTGCTGGATGTTTGAACAGTGGTATCCGCGCTGGAAGCCGCATTCCACCGTGGGTCTGTACCAAAGTGTCCTAGGGATAAATCTACGGCGGGCGGCTCCGCCGCCCGTCCAGCTGCGCTGGCCGGGTCGGGTCGCCCCGCCTGCACGCGGCCACGCGCAAGCGCGTCGGCCGCGTGCAGACCGTCCGACCCGCCCGCCATCGGAGCCAGGCCGAAGGCAGCGCGGCCCTCAGGCGTCATGACGACAAGGGCCCGTTCGAAGGCCGCGGAGCGGGTGTACAGCGAGCGGAAGCACCGCGCCTGGCGCACCAGCAGCGACCACCAGCCGCCATCTTCGGGAGCGAAACCGTACCCCTCAGGCGTCCAAATCCGGCCGCTGTGCAGCCGCCAGTCGGTGAACGGTGGCGGCAACTCCATGCACCGCATCAGCCGCACCAGCCGGTAAGCGGAGTACGGGACAGCGGTCTGACCGGAAAACCAGTACCGCACAGTGCGCGGCGTGACGTGAAGAAGTTTCGCTGCAGCGTCGATGGACAGGCCCACGTCGGCACACAGGACACGGAAGCGAGAGGCAAGCATGGTGCGGGTTTCCCGGCTTTTGCGCTGCCGAGCTACCCGTCGATTCTGCTTCATACGATGTGCATTATGTCGAATGTCGCATACGCACTCGGCGCACGCATCCTCTACCTCACAGCACGGCTCGCCCACCGCCGCCGCTTGACCGCGGTCATTTTGTCCTCGACAGCCCGCGCATAGGCTCGCCGTCCGCACAACAACAACGACCGGCCGCGATGTTCCGCGCTCCTACCCAGCTTCCTCCGCTGTACTTGATGCTCAACGATTTGCCGACGCGCGATACGAAGAAGATCGCGCGTTACCTGGGCGTTTCCGCCCGCACCCTCGCGCGCTGGCAGCGCGCCGAACAGGCGCCGCGCGTGGCGCAACTGGCGCTATTTTGGGAGACACGCTTTGGGCTGTCGGTGGCCCACTGCCAGGCCGTCAACGGTGAGTCCGTGGCCCTGGCCCTGGCCCGCTCGCTGGAACGCCACAGCGACATGCTGCGCTCGCGCATCCGGTATCTTGAGGAAACCGGCGACTTCGGCGCGGCGAACGCGCCGCTGTGGCACGTCCGCTAGGACGGCAGGTTGTCCTTGATCCAGGTCTTCAGGCGCGGGAACTGGCTGACGACGGCCGCCGCCAGCATCGCACCCGCGATCAGGATCAAGGCTTCGCGCACGACCTCGCCCGCACTCGGAATCACGCCGCGGCTCACCGACGATCCTCCATTCGGTCCACCCGCTTTTCCAGCATCGCGACCCTGACTTGCGCCTCACGCAAGTCCGAGCGAATCGCCGCGTAGACGCCGCTGGCCGTGACGATCTGCGAGAAGACGAACATCGCCACTGGCAACAGCGACTTCGGTTGCATCACGGCGCCTTCGGAGCTTCGCGAAGGCCCACGGCCGCCGAGCCTGCCGCGGCGCCCAGCGCGTCCGCGACCCAGCTCCACTGCGGCGGAATGAAGGGCTTGAGCACCATCGCCAGCGCGGCGAGGCCCGCCCACGTGGACGGCTCTTTGATTCGGTTCATCATCGTTCTCCTTTACGCCCCGTTCCCCTCGTGGCCGATGTCCACGCCGTATTCCACTCCGCGCGCCGCGCTCGCCTGCACCGGCTGCTGTCGCGCGTACCACATGTCAATGGCGCGGTCCACGCGCTGGCCGCCGCGAAGCTGCTGCCCGTGCGTCAGCGTCGATCCGTACACCGGGGCCGGCTGCGCCCGGCGCGCAGTGAGCGCGCCAAAAATGGATTGCCAGTTGATTCGCGCCATGCGGTTGTCCTCAGAAGTAAATCCAGGCCTGCTCTTCCAGCGATGCCGGCCCCAGGTCCAGCCGGCGCGGGTCCTGCGCCGCGTAGGCGCTGCGCGCGGCCTGCGCCTGGGCCGCGGTCAGCCCGGACTGGATCGGCCGGCGCGCTCGCTCCTGCGCCTCCATGACCGCCATGGGGTCATCGTTGAAGACCGACCAGAGCCATCCGCCCAGCGTTTCCTCCCGTCCCGTTGCCGCCGTCACGACGGCATTGGTCCCGCGGTAAGCAAGGTTCTGCTCGCTCGCCGGGTTGAGGTTCTGCGCCGCCCACTCGCCCGCGGCCGTGGCCGCTCCGGTGAGTTTGCGGCTCGTCCACCATGCCGCCAGCGCGATCAGCACGGCGCCGGCCGCGATCACCTTGGTATCGGTGGAGAGCTTCACGCAAGCCCCCCGCCGGCCTGCTGGTAGGCCGCGATGACGAAGGACTGCGAGCGCATTCCCTGCCCTGCGTAGTTGGCGCCCGGCAGGCTCGCCCACTCGGCACGGCACTTGCGCACCGCATCGAGCAGCCGGCCCGCGTCGACATCGGCCAGCGCGCCGCGCTCGGCGATCAGCGCGAGCGCCGCCGCATCCTGCGAGGCGGGCGAGAAGTCCGGCAGGCCGAGCTTGCGCCGGATGCGGTCCCAAGTGTCCAGGCGCGTGAAGCCGCCCCCCGGGATGGGCGATACCGCCATGAACTGATACCGGCCGGCCGCGCTGGTCCAACGCGCGTCGGTGTCGCTGATTCGCTGCGCGATGCGCGGATGGTCCGCGAAGCTCGCGAAGGTGCGCAGCGCGCCGGGCCGGCTTCCGTACAGGGCTTGATACCCGCCCGCGTTGTCGGTGCCCTCGCACGCCGCGACCATCGACAGAAAGGCGCGGCGGTTGGAATCGTTGAAGGCGATGGGGACGCTGGTCATGGTGTCGATTTCTTCGGAGAGCTGCTGCACTGCCTGCGTGAACGGGTCTTCCTCGCTCGCCGGCTGCATCGGTTCGAACTCCAGCAGGAAGCCGTCTTGCCGCTGCTGCGTGGCCGCCGCCGCGCCGCTGGCCGCCAGCAGCGCGAGCACGCCCAGGCCGATCAGCGCGGCGCGGTTCATGCCGGCTGTACCTCCAGATTTGCGACCTTTGCGCCGGCCAGCGTTCCGGCCTTTTCGGCCAAGTACACGGACCAGCCGGCCGGCAGCTTGCGCGACACGCGAAAGTCTGCGTACTTATCGGCCGCAGGGGTGGCCGTGCCGGTCGCAGCGAAGGCATGCGCGATCACGATTCGTCCCGCGCCGGCCGTCATGTCGACAGGCGCAGCCGGCGCCGCGATGAGCGCCGCCTCGACGTTGCACGCGCCGCCAGCCCCCGTGACGACGTACATGCTCACGCCGCGCACGATCAACTGACCGGATGGCACCGACGCCGCATCGCACAGCAGCGACACGGCCGTTCCGAGCGCTACTCCGCTGTTGGCGTAGTAGTGCGCGCCGGCCGTGGTCACGGTGTCAATCACCGACACATCGCCGGCCGTCTTGCGCGTGCCGGCATCGCCGCTGCCGATCAGCCATCGCACCGTCTGCGCCTGGGGGCTGTAGATGGTGTACGTCTCGAAACGCCCAGGCCGCGCGAAGTAGGAGGCTTCCGCGCGCTTGAGGCTGGAGAGCTGGGCGCCGTCGCGCTGCATCAGCAGCACGTCCACCGGATACAGGCACTCCAGCAACTCGAAGTATTCGCCCTGCATCTGGAAAGTCTTGACCTCGCCCTCGGCGAAGTCCATCGAAAGCGATTCGATCATTTGGCTTTTCCCATCATCACGGCCGCCACCAGCCCCAGGCCCACCAGGCCCCATTTCATGCTGTCGGCCTGCTTGTTCTCCGCGGGCTGGAACGACTGCACCGCGGTTTCAGCGAGTGCGGTCCCCGCCTGCGTGGTCTTGACGCTCGCATCAATGAGCGCGTCGACGGTGCGCGCGCCGAAGTCCAGCACCGCATCGAAGGACTGGCGATTCGCGTTGATCGAATCTCGGTTCAGGTCCACCACCGAACCGCCCACGCTGTTGATGACATCGGTCCCGGCCGCCGCCATGAACTTCACCGCATCCGGCATTTCCGCCGCCATGGTGCGCAGCACCTCCGCGTCGGCCGCGTAGGTCACACGGTTGTCCGTGCTCGCGTCGACCCAGGTCCGCGCGTCCGTGTTGGTCGTGACGAACTCGCCGAAGCCGCCCTCCCCGATGGCAACCGCGTCTTGCAGCGCCATGCGGTTGTCCTCGTTGCTGTTGGTCGTGTTGGGGCTGTTCTGGTTGCCACCGCCGCCGCCCTTGTACGCCCGCCTGTCAGTCGGGTCCGCACAGTGGCGCAGCTCCCATCGCAGGAATTTCATTGAACGTCCTTTTCCATGACGAAACCGACGACGCGACAGCCGGCCTTGCGCGCCTTGCGCACCAGCCCGCGACGGTTGGTTTCGAACGCGATCTTTCGCGCGCCGATGCGCCGCGCGATGGCCTGCACGAATTGCAGGCCGTCTTCCGTCAGGCCGTCTCCGCGCGTGGCCGCCGCCGCGTCGACCCACAGCACATTGCCGTCGCGGCGCAGCACGCACACGCCCGCGCCGCGGCCGAAGTCCAGCGCGAAGCACTCGCCGTGCTGCGCGATGCGCTCAGCGGTATCGCACTCCAGTGGCGCGCGCAGGCCCGCAGCGCGTAGCGCCTGTGCCGCCTCGGATGCGCTCAGGCCGCGAGCTTCCACAGCAGCAGCCCTCCCGCCAGCGCCATCGCCCAAGACGGAACACTCGCGCCCGGAGTGCCGTAGGTGGCGTCCTGCGCCATCGCCGGCAGCACGCCGCCGCCGGCCGCGGTGCTCGCCGTGGGGCCGGTGGCCGACAGGTCCTTGCGGATGTCGGCCGTCACGTCCTGTCGGCCGGCGAAGTTGACGCTCCATCCGTCCGCGTTGAGGTTGCCGCTGCCGTACACCGCATTGGCCGCGCTCGACGGCCCCATGGGCATTGGCGCGGTGCCGCCTCCCCCGCCGAAGGTGTCGCCCAGCGCGCCCGCGATTCCTCCGATAGCCGCGCCCCAGGGGCCGAACATGGCCCCCGCGCTCGCGCCGGCTGCTGCCATGCCGGCCATGCGTCAGCCTTTCTTGAGCAGCAGCGCCGCGGCGCCCAGGCCCAGCAGCAGCAGCAGCGGCGAGAGCACGAAGCCGCCGCCCGCTGCCGTCGCGCGGCCGTTGACGTAGGTCTGCCCGTTCTGGCCCGCGTAGGTCGCAGGCTGCGTGCCCTTGACTTGCGCCCAGGCGCGCGCGGCAGTGTCGATGACACGGGAAATGCCCATGGCCGCGGCGTTCTCGTCCCAGCTCAGTCCGTTGGCCGGATACGCGCCGCCCATCTTGGCCTGTTCGATCTGGTCCGACGAGAACACCGACCAACCGGCGGGCGCCGGCAGCGGGTCATCCTGCCACGTCACGGCGCCGATTTCGCGCGACAGCACCGTTTCGCCGTCGCGCGCGATCTGGCTTCCGTCATCGAAGGTGTAGACCTCCATGCTTCCTCCCTTCTGGCCTTACGGCCGGTCGTTCAGGGCGATGGCTTCGGCGTAGATGTCGAAGGTCCCGGCCGCGGTCGTGGTCAGGCGGATGTCCAGGTTTTCCACCGGCTTGAGCTTGCCATCGGCGCCGACGATGTTCGCCGTGTTCAGCATGTGCCCTTGCAGGTTGTGTTCCGTGAAGTCCACCACCCACAGGCCCGCCTGGGGCGTCTTGCCGTAGGTGCGCTGGAAGAACTCGTTCTGCGTCTGTTTCAGGGCCTCGTACTCGTCTGCACCCTCGCGGCGAACGCGCACGTTGGCGATGTTCGCCATGGTGCCGAAGATGTACAGCCGCTTGAGCTGTTCGCCGTTCAGGCCGAAGGGGAGAACGATGCTTTCTTCGACCGCGCCCGCCAGCGTCTTCTGCATGTAGCGGTTGCGCACGATCAGCCGGTTGGCACTCGGAACGTCCACCTCGGCGACGGCCGCGATGACGCTGGCCGCCGTCACGACGTAGTTGGCGATGTCGAATTCGAGCGTTGCGTCCTGCACGCCCGCGCCGGCCGTGCAAGCGTAGGTGCCCAGCGTCATTGCCGCCTCCTCCTTCGCGTTGCGCTCCATGAAGTCGAATTCGAGCGCATTCGCGTCGGAGTACCCGCCGTTGTAGGAGTTGCGGGCCTGCATGTGCGCCTGGGTCTTCCACCGCACGCGCTCGCTGCCGTTGATCTTCAGGACGATGTTCGACAGCAGGGCCGCGTTGATGTTGCCCGCCGTGAAGAGGGTGATCTTGTTGTACGTGACGCCGAGCGGCAGTCGGATCGTGGCTCGCTGGTTCGGGCCGACGTTGTAAATCTGGTTGAGTTGGACCTTGCGGGTCATTCTGATTCTCCGGGCGCCGTCGCGGCGTTGCGGGGTTGACGAAAAGGGCCGGGGCGCCTCTCGGCGATGCCGACCTACCTTGAAGCGATCAGGCCAGAGCCGCCTGCACCAGCGGGCGGGCCGGGGTCTTGTTCAGCGCGTAGATGACGGCGAGGCAGACGGCCGTGGTGATGAGGGCTTCCTTGATCTTGGCCATGGAGGGCATGAGCGTTTCCTTTCGGGTTGGTTGATGTTCACAGCGAACACAGCGCGATGGAAGCACCTGGGGCCGTACGTGCATAGCCCCAGGCTACGTTACGTACGTACCGGAAGACGGATCTCCCCGCGTTGCGAAATGCCCGCACGGAAGTCCCGTTCCCAGTACGTGATGACGGTTTCGCGCTCGCCTTCGACCGTCGACAGCGCGTCGATGTCGGCGAGCGGCACGCTCATCGCGCCGGCCATGGCCTGCCGGTCCTGCGGGTATCGCAGGGTGAAGCAGCGGATGTAGGTGCAGCCGCCGAGGAACTGCTTGTCGACCTGGGCCGGCCGCTGGCTGGCCGCGACGATGCGCAGGCCCTGGTGGCGGCCCTGCGTGGTGCAGCGGCGCCACTCCAGCGGCGCGAAGCTTGGCGATGTCACGTCGGCCAGCTCTTCGACCAGGAACTTGAGCCGTCCCGCCGCGAACGCCAGCTTGCACAGGAAGGCGAACTTCGGCGCGAAGCGCGCCGGGTCCGCGCCCGGGTCGAAGGCGATGCGGAAGGTCGGCGCGGCCATGGCCTTCGCCACGTCTTCCAGGCGCGACAGGCGCCGGCCGTACTTTCCGTACTCTCCCAGTGGGTCCCAGGCGAGGAAGCGCGTCGGCGCCTCGCGCTCCAGATGCTCGCGGATGGACACACCCTTGCCGCTGCCGGTCGCGCCGATGTAGGCGCGGATGTCCGGCTTGTTGCTGTTGTCCATTAGGCGGCCCCCTGCACCACTTCGGCCGGCTTCGGGTCTGGCGTGGTCATGACCCGGTGCGTTGCGAACACCGCCGGACCCAGCGACAGCGCAAGGCCGATGTACGGCCCCATGCCGCCGGTGAGGTTCGACAGCGCGATCCCATGCAGGGCGAGCACCTGGGCGCCGTTCTTGGCGATGGCCTCCATCGTGGCATCGCTCCATATCGCGGACAGCATCACTGCCTTGCGCTCGCTGAGCACCATCGCCAGCAGCGGCAAGGCCGCATCGCGGGCCATGGTGAGCGCCGCATGCAGCTCGCCCGTGTTCTGCGCCGTCATCGACAGCGCCACCGCGTTCTGCTCCTTTCGCTCTGCCGCCTGCGGCTGGCCGTCGACGGCGCGCGCCTCGCGCTGGAGCGCGGCCAGCTCCGCATTGGGCTTGATGTCGGCCGCGGGCTGCGCGGCCACGTCGGCGCCGGCCGGCGGCGCCTGGGTCTTGTCTTCGTTCATGGGTTCTCCGGGCGCCTCGCGGCGTTGCGGGGTGGATGGATCAGCGGAACCAGCTCGACATCAGGCCGCCGGACTCCGTACGTACGGGCGCCGGCTGCGGCTGCGGCTCGGGGTCCGTACGTACCGGGTCCGGCTGCGGCGGCGCCGCCTGGGCGCCGGCCGGCACGATCAAGTCGCGCACCAGCTCGTCGGACTTGGCCGAGCGTGAGAAGAGCTGCGCGTTGCAGCAATTCATGGTCATCACGGCATAGCCGGACTTGCTGAGGCTCACGCGCGCATCGCCGCCGCACAGCGGGCAGCGGGCAGCGCCCAGGGGTGCAGCGGCCATGGCGATCAGCCCTGCGCCGGCTGCGCCGCCGCTGCCACGGCCTCGAAGTAGGCCGCCAGCGCGTCGGCCACCTTCTTGCCGACCATGCGCGGGTCGGTTTCGTAGATGGCGGTTTCGCTGATGCCTTGGAGCTTCAGGATCAGTGCTTGGGTGTTGTCGTCCATGCGGTTCCTCACGTTGCGTTGATGCCGGGAACGCCTCCCGGTGGGGCCGTGGGGCGCCGAAAGCGCCTCAACTTCGGTAGCGTCCGCACCGTTGGCGCGAACTCGGACCGCGTTGCGTAGAACGGGTCCGTACAGTTATTGACATGAATCCGAGTGCTCGCGGCTGCGCCGCTGCGCTCGATACCGAACATCCGCCGGGCCGCGGCGCGAACGAGGTCCGCGCCCTGCCCCACGACCCACTTCGCGCGCTCGCTTTCGACGGTCCATGTCGTGGGCCGGCGGAACGGCGGGTTGCTGGGCAACATCTTGTGGATGTGATTGCGAAACAGCTCCACGCCCGCGGCGATGACGCCCACCGCGCGCGCGGCGATCACTTCGCCATAGCGGCCAAGCTCGCCGGTCTGGTCCTTCGCCAGCTTCACCGCCAGCGCATCGCGGCGCACGCTGGTGCCGCCTTGCAGCAGGGTGTACCGCTTCCAGGCGATGGCCGCGACTCCCGGCTCTGTCTTCGCGACGTTGAGCGCCGTCAGCGACTCGCGCAGGGCTTCCGGCGCCTCCTCGTTGATCTGGTCAGGATGCACGCGGCGCAGCTCGCGCCACACGCCCACCGGAGCGCCGCCGACTTGCTGGAACTGGCGCATGCGCCAGCGCGCGGCCCACGCTTCCACTCGCGCGCTCGACTCGATAGCGTCATTGCCTTCCAGGTCCAGGCCGACGCCGTAGCCGTCGATGTTCTTCGACACGTATTTGATGACGTAGCCCACCGCGCTGCCGCGCTCCCAGTCGATGGGTTCCACGTCTATGCGGTGCTTTCGTGCGCCGGGCTCGTCGGGGCTGTCGTTCAGCAGGAAATAGCGATCCAGCAGCGCGCGCAGCAGGACGGCGCTGTCGAAACCATCCGCAGCGCGCGGCATGAACAGGATGGAGTGCCAATGCGGCGTGCCGTCCTGCTGCGGCTCGGCGATGCGAAAGCCGTACCACTCCAGACCCATGCGGTCCGCGGCCGTGCGGCAGCGCGCCCACTGGCGCGACAAGTACCGCTGCGCGTCGACAGGGGTCGAGCCGTCCCACTTCGGGTTGTCGACAACGCGGCCGTCCTTGCGGGTCGTGGTGCGATGGAAGCGCGAAGGACAGGAAACCGTGACCATCGCCGCGGCGTGCCCGCAGTCCTTCGCGATCAGCTCGAAGCCTGCAACGCGCGTCAGCAACTCGACCCGCCTGATTGCCTTGTTCGCCGTGCCCTTCGCCGCCAGATCGGCGAGGGTGTATTCCTGCGCGTGCTCGTTGATGGCCGTCACCGACTCCAGGGCCGCGGCGTTGCGCGCGTTCTGCGCGCCGCGCTGCCGCACACCGTCATCGCTCACGTACAGCGCCACGCCGCGGCGCACAAGGCCGATGTCTATCGCACAGGCTTCCACCGTGCGCGCATGCAGCTTGCGATAGGCCCGGCGCCACCAGCGCGCGCAGCACAGGCGCTTCAACGCCGGCCGGCGGTCCGCCTGCTTTGGCTTGGCCGGCCACAGGTCCAGCAGGCCGCGCGCCGACAGCAGATGGCGCGCGAAGAACGCTTGCAGGCGCACGCCCGCCGCCTGCGTGGCGCCGCGTCTGCGCGCGATGCCCTCGACCTGGGCGAGCCGTCTCGAGAAGTCGCGGGCCGTGGTGTCGGCCTGGGCGCAGATGTCGGCATCGCTCGCGTCCGGCCGGATGCCGCCGCGCGCGCTGTCGGCGAGCTGCCGCACGCGATGCAGGAACGCAAGGTTGCCCTCGCGCCGGTCCTTCGCGTGGTCGCGCTCCCACCGCTTGAGCAGGCGCGACTGCCACGAACGCGGGAAGGTGTCGACGTTCTGCGCCGACCATTCCTCATCCGACAGCGGCAGCGCCCAGGACATGCCCTACAGCTCCGCGGCAGCGAGGAACAGCGCCCGCGACAGCGCGCGCGCCTCATCGGCCGTCAGCGCCATTCCGTGAACGCACATTTGCCGCCCATCGTGCCGGTCCGTATGGAGTACGGTCAGGTGCACTCGCTCGCCGCCCGCCTCGACCGAATACACCACCGGCGCCGGCCGGTTCTCCGGCTCCCAGGTGCCCGCGTTCACCGTGGCGCGCGTCACGGCCGCCGCTCCGCGAACTCGGCACGCAGCGCAGCGAGCCGCGCGCGGATGACAGGCGACGGCGGGCCGACGCGCACAGCCTCCTGGGCTTCGATCCGGCGCCATTCCCCCTGCGCCATTGCGTTGTCGTAGGCTTCGGCGCTGTCGCGCCGGATGCACGCGCAGGGCTGCTCCCACTCCCCGCAGTCCGGGCATCCGGCATCGCACACGCAGCGCCAGCGGCCGCAGTCCGGGCACGATGCGTTGAAGCGTCGGACCGTGCTCATGACACCGCCCACGCCGCAAGCGCCGCCTGCGCCAGACCGTGCTGTCGGCGCAGCCGCGCCACGCGGTACAGGCACAGCCACATGACGCCGCCGACAGCGCGGGCCTTCGGCGAGTCCACCAGCGCGAGGCCCGGAGTTTCCGTTAGCACATGGGCCGCCACGATGTACGACAGGCGATCAGGCCGCGCGTCACAGTCGCATGGCCGGCGCCCCTGCTGGCAGTTGCCCCCGCAGCCGCGGCTCACTTGGCGCCCCCGAACTGGATGTCGTTCGACGCGAAGCCGAGCGCATCGCCCAGGCGCCGCGCCACGTCGGGCGGAAGGTGCTTGGACAGTACAGGCGCGGCGCCGACGATCAGCGTCAGCTTCACCGTCTTTTCGGTGCGCTCGACCTCGACCGACTCCACCGCGGACAGCTTGATTCGCTCCGTGGTCATGCGCGGCCCCCGATCAGGCGGTATTCGCCGTCATCGGTGCGCTCCACCCTGGCGCAGCCGAAGTGCAGCAGCCCGCCGCACTTGCGCAGGGCTTCTACGGCTTCATCGGCTCGCACCTTCAGTGCCCAAAAGCCGTTCCAAAGCGCCTCGCGCTCCGGCCCGTCCTTGCGGCGATTCCACATCGCCAGCAGCCTTTCCGCGCTGGTCGACTCTCCGTTTGCGGAATGCAGCCAAAGGCGAACGCTCCGGCTGTTGATGGTGAGACTCATCGCCCTATCCCCACCCTGCCGCGCCCCTGTGCCCTGCCCCGTACGTACGTACAGGGCGCCGGGCTGACCCTAGGGGAAGAGGCAGGGAATTGACGAGCCAGCCCGGCAGAGCGGGTTATAACCCAAGGCCTGGAAGTGCATCAAGGCCTAAGAGTGATTGCGCGACCTTGTTGCATCAAGGACACTGAACGCCCAAGGGTCTTGACAAGAGGCAGAAACCATGTTCGACGTGAACGATTTCCTCGACCGCGCCAAGCGCGCGGCTGGCGTCACCAGCGACTACGCGCTAGGCGTGAAGGTGCTAGGCCACGCGAAGAACAGCACCGTTTCGAACTGGCGCGCTGGCCGCTCGGCGCCCGATGCGCGTTCGGTGCTCAAGCTGTGCGAACTGACCGGGGATGACCCGGAGCACGTTGTGGCCTGCCTTCAGGCAATGCGAGCCGCCAACGATGAGGAATCCGGGCTGTGGCAGCGCATCGCAGCCCGCCTGAAGCAGCAGGGTTCCGCGTCCCTTTTTTTCGCGTTGGCGCTTGGCTTTCTGGCCGTAGGCATGCTGGCCGGCGCGCCCGCCCTGGCTGACGAAGCGGCTTCAAGTCTGCGTATTATGTCGAATAGCATCCAATATGCAGTGAAGTAGAACTGCGTAGCAGTGCTCGGTGCCTCTACCGGGATCCCGAAGGATCGATTAGTGAATTCCGTAGCAAGCCGGGATTTCCTTGATTGACTCTGCAGCGTCGACCATGCTGAGCCTGCCATCAGTTCAACGAGAGGAGTGCGCACCATGTCGCCCGAGCAGGAAAAGCTGGTTCTCGCCAGTCTGTACGACCGTCTCCACGACGCCGTGACCTATTCGCCGGAGGGGAAGGCTCCGGCGTTCTCGCCCCAGAACATCTACTTCCAGATGACGAAGAACACCGTGATCAAGCCGTCCGACTTCGCCGACATGCTCAGCCCGGTCAACCCCAACGGCAACCAGCTGAGCGCCGAACTCTTTGCGGCCATGGTGGACAAGCTGCCCACGGTCGGCCCGCTGTGGGCCGACAGCGGCGACAAGCTGTCGGATGTCTACGCGATGCTCGCCGCTGCCAACACGGACACGAAACCCGCACCCGACCAGCAGAAGCTCTACGACGAAGCCTTCGCGTTCCTGGTGACCGAGACCGAGACCAAGGACTTCCGCGGCAACATCAAGAAGATCTACAACCCCAGCGCGATCGCCCAGGCCTACGACGAGGCCAAGGCAGCGTACATCGGGGCGGTTTCGGGCTACCGCACCGCCTACAACGGCTACGACCTGACCAAGAAGGAGGACCAGCGGGCCTTCAACGCGGCGGCGCCGATGCTGCAGAACCTGGTGGACCAGACCTGGAACGCCTGGGGCCGCGCCGGCAAGGCCGAGGTCGAGGAAGCGCAGGCCACGCTGAACTCGACGATCGGCGACGCCGTCCGGCTGGCGATCGACCAGATCGGCAAGGCGACTGCCGCGGAACACAAGCTGCCGTCTTCCACGCCGGGCGGATTCGACTGGCTGCCGTCGTACGGCGTGCCGACCGAGTGGGCCTCTTCGGACCTGCACGGGCCCAGGCTCGAGTTCAGCAGCGGCTACCTGAACAAGAGCAGCAGCAGCCAGGCCGACAGCTACGGCGCCCAGGCGGGCGGCAGCTTCGGGCTGTTCCACGCCTCCGGCGGCGTCGAGGGTGAACACAAGCGCGCGTCGGCGCACATGGACGCCCAGAACCTGAAGCTCGAAGCGGAGCTGATCGCCGTCTCGATCGTGCGTCCCTGGTTCAGTCCCCTGCTCCTGGGCATGAGCGGCTGGTGGATCGACAACTTCGCCAAGGGCGGGCTGTCCAACGGCGACCCGCAGAATCCGGCCGGGAAGCTGCCGTTGCTCCCCACCGGTTTCGTGCTGGCGAAGAACGTCAAGGTCACCGCCGATTTCTCGTCGGAAGACAAGAAGTTCATCAGCAACACCATCTCCACCAAGGCGGAAGGCGGATGGGGGCCGTTCAGCTTCAGCGGCAGGTACTCCCACTCCGACTCGAAGGAGGAGTTCGAGGCCAAGTTCGACGGCGGCTCCCTGGTGTTCCCGGGCCTGCAACTGATCGCCTGGATCAACTCGGTGCCGCGGCTGAGCCCGCCGCGCGACCCGAAGTAGCTTCGCGCGCTGCGGCCTGGGCGGGCGCTCTTCGCCCGGCCGGGCCGCTCCCGCACGCGGGGGCCGCTTCCGCACGCGGGGGCTGCGCCCGCGCGTGCGCACCTGCGAGGTCGCTGGGGAGGACGATCCTATGAACCTGCTGGATGCAATTGCGGCGCAACTGCCGCCGGTGGATGCGATCGCGGACGCACTGCCCGCCACGGATGCGGCCGAGCGCTCGCGCATGCGGCTCGTGACCGTTCCCTTCAAGGCAGGCGCGCGCTTCGGCCTTGCGGCCGCTGCCAGGCCGGTGCTCCAGTTCGGGCTGACGCCGGTGGCGCTCGACCTGAGGCGCTACGCCGACGCGCGCTCCAATTCCAGGCCGGACGGAGACCTGCGCGCCCTGGCCGCCTTCCGGGACCTGGTCGATCCCCTGCCGAGTTTCTCGCGCTGCTACGTCGCCAGCGGCATGTCGACGGAGCGCCTCTACGAATCCATCCTCGAGGGCGCCACCCTGGCGGCCGAGAGCCCCTTTGCCGCCCGCCTGCTCGCGGACGCGCGGGCGCAGTTCGAGGCCAACGCGTTTGCCAACATGGATGGCACGGCCGGCCGCTGGCGCCCGGTCTATGCGATTCCCGACGACTGGACCGATCTCTCCATCGAGGGGCGCTTCCAGGATCTTGCCGTCGACCCGCCGCAGCAGGCCGGCGACGGCGCCGCCTACGCGATGATCGGCGCGCCGGCCCCACTGGGGCTGAGCGTCGGCGGGCCGGCCGGCACGGCGACGCCCGTCGATCCGAAGACGACCATCCATTCCTTCCGGATGAAGTACCTGCCGGTGTTCTTCAACCGGCCGTGGCTGCGCTACGAGCTGTTCCAGTCCGGAGGCTGGCTGCTGTCGCAGCAGCGCAGCGGCTTCTGCTCCTCCGGCGAGCTGCAGGAGAACGAGGGCGTGTTCCCGCTGCTGCCCACGGGCATGCTGCTGGGCCGGGATGTGGCGCTGGACGTGAGCTGGGGCAGCGCCGACCAGGCGGTGCTCTCCTCCGCCCTCGCCTGCGGCGCGCCGGTTTCCCTCGGCCCCTTCCGGCTGGACGCCGCAGCCCGCGCCATGGACGTCCAGCTGGTGGCGTGGACCAGCTCGCTGGTGCCGTTCTCGCCCCGGCAGTCTAACCTTCCCGGCCCGTGACGGCGCCGGGGTCCGGCCGAACCCGTTGACGCAAGGAGCCGCCTCATGCCCCCGGTCAGCTATGCCAATTTCGACTTCAACCGGATGCGCCAGGAGCAGCGCTGGTCGCCGATCGAGCAGTTCAACGGCGACCTCGCAGGCTTCGCCGCCTTCGTCGGGCAGCCCCACCCCTCGGCCGGCACCAGCCCTGGCATCACGCCGTACGCCATGGCGGCCATGAAGGCGAGCTACCCCGAGGTGGAAGCTGCCGCCGGCGCCGGCGGACTGCGTCCCGGCCAGTTCATGATCCAGGTGCACGCCGCGGCAAACCGCACCTTCGTTTCGCTGGCCAGGAGCTCGCAGCCCGTCACGCTGGTGTGGACCTGCTGGAGCAGCGCGGAGGTGGAGCCCGCGGCCTGCTTCCGCAGGATGGCCGTCATCGCCAGGGGAAAGCGCACCGGCGTGGAAGTCCTCTACCCCGGGGCGGAGGACCAGGCCTTCATGTGGAAGGCATCGTCCGTTCACCCGCTGCAGGTGCGGGAGAACGCGTACCAGCGGATCGTCCACCACGCGGGCCAGGAGCCGGACGCCGACCGCGTCAAGGAGCAATCGGAGACCCTCGCGCGCTACTTCATCGCCGACGCGGGCCCGCCGGCCAGCTTCGCCTTCACGCCCGCCGACCTGGAAGTGCGCGCGGATTACGCCGCGGTGCGGATGAACCACCTGATCGAGGGCTTCTACCTGTTCCGCCTGCTGGTGCCTTACCGCATCCGGTCGGAACAGCCCATCACCGACGACCTGCGGGCCGAGCTGAGCGGCGAGCTCACCAGGCTGCTGCACAACGGCGACGCCGGCCGGATGGGATGGCTGTCGGCGTGGCTGACCGCGAAGATCGCGGAACTCGCGCGCAGCATCCAGGCGCTGAACAAGCCGGGCGAGCAGCGCCGCGTGGTCTTCTTCCTCAAGGGCGGGCGGGCGCTCAACTTCTATCTCGGCACCCCGGAAAAGGGCGAGAACGACTGGGACACGCAGGTGGTCATCGACCCCCGCCTGCCGGCGCAGGACTGGTACCGCTGCTACTCGGAAGTGCACGACGTGCTGCTGGCGGCCTTGCGCAAGTTCAAGGCGGAATTCACCGCGCTGGTGGAGTCGAACGCTTCGTCCTTCGCCGAGTACCTGTGCGGCAGGACCGCCCCCGATGTCGCGGACGACGAGGCCAGCGCGGGCAACGAGGCGAGCGACATCCGCAGCAAGGGCGACTCCGCCACCTGCAAGGCGGAGCTGATCGACGTGGGCATTCCCCGCCGCGACTCCGCTTCCGCGCTGGAAGAATGGACGCGCCTGAGCGCGCCGGGCGCCCTGCTGGAGGCCGCCGGCGGCGTGGTCTACCCGCATCGCACCTATTACCTGAACGAATACCTGATGATGATCCGGGAGGCCTTCCTGCCTCACGCCGACGCGAAGAAGGTGCCGAAGCGCCTCACCCGCTTCGGGCTGATCCTGGCCGGCAAGGGACCCTCGATGGTGGATCCGAAGCGGCTGGCCGTGCTGCCCAGGACCGCCGACCGGATCGCGACGCTCCAGCCCGCCGCCCGCAGCGAGCTGTTCGGCATCATGTTCAGCGAGTTCGCCGAGGCCTACAACCTGGTGCAGGACCGCGGACTCGCGGCCCTGTTCGATACCGAGGCCGCGGCGATGATCGCGACCCCCCCTGCCCTGCTCCCCGCCCTGGCGCAGGTGCTGGACGGCGCGCAGGCTTCGATGGCCACCGACATCGGCGTGGCGCACGCGCTTTCGGAACGCATGGCGGCGCATTGGGCGGCCCGAACCGGGTTCTTCCGCGCCCGCCAGGAATTCTTCGACGGCTTCCTGCGCGAGCTGGCACGCGCCACCAACCGGGCGCTGCGGGAGCTCGGCGCCCAGTTCGCCGTGGCGGGAAGCTACGCCGCGCGCCTGCACGCCGGGCACCTGCGAATGGCGCCGGACGGCCTGGAGCCGATCCGCCGCATCCTGGTGAAGCTGCAGTGTCCGCGCGGCACGAGCGAGGCGCAGGTGATGGCGGCGGTGGCCGACGCCGTCGCCAAGGCCGCGGCCGACAGCGGCCAGCTGGCGCTCGCCGATGTGGCGGACCCGAAGAAGCGCTCGCTGGTCCTGGTGTGGAGGGAGGCGACCCAGATCGACCCGTTCCGCTATGCGCCGCTGGTGATGAAGATCCGCGGCGCCGCGCAGGCCGGCAGCCAGCTGCCCGTTCTCGCCTCGATCGACGGCATCCCCGTCCTCGACCTGCGCTACCTCGCTGCGGACTACCTGAAGAAGACATCGAAGATCGACGAGCAGGGCTCCCGGCGGGTGCTCGCCGCGGCGGCCGCCGCCGTCTCGGAGATGCTGTCCCGGTTCGACTTCGACAGCGACGAGGACGATTGACCCCCTGGTGCATCGCCGTCGCGCGGGGCGCCGCCCGGCAGGATGCAGAAGAAGGTTCAAGGCTGGCGCGCCCGCCGGGGCCGGGCGCCTTGGGCACAATCGGCGCCAAATGACCCGGATCGAAACCCTCGTGCAACGCCTGCGCGGCGCCGGCGCGGGCCCCACGCACGAACGCCGCATCCTGCGCCTCTGGAGCAACGCCCTGCCCATGGACAGCGGCAAGCGCCGGATCGAGGATTTCCTGCCGGCCTCTCTGCGCGCCGAGCTGCCGGCGATCGAAGCCGAACTGCGCAGCCTGGGGCGCATCGCCTCCGTCCACCCCGGCGACGACGGCGCCGAGCGCCTGCTGGTCGAACTGGCCGATGGCCAGACCGTCGAGAGCGTGCTGCTGCCGCGCGACGGCCTGTGCATCTCGTCCCAGGTCGGCTGCGCCGTCGGCTGCCAGTTCTGCATGACGGGCCGCAGCGGCCTGCTGCGCCAGCTGGGAAGCGCCGAGATGGTGGCCCAGGTGGCGCTGGCCCGCGCCCGCCGGCCGGTGAAGAAGGTGGTCTTCATGGGCATGGGCGAGCCGGCCCACAACCTCGACGCCGTGCTGGAAGCGATCGCCCTGCTCGGCACCGCCGGCAACATCGGCCACAAGAACCTGGTGTTCTCCACGGTGGGCGATCCGCGCGTGTTCGAGCGGCTGCCGCGCGAGCAGGTGAAGCCCGCACTGGCGCTGTCGCTGCACACCACGAAGGCGGCGCTGCGCGAGCAGCTGCTGCCGCGCGCCCCGCGCATGACGCCCGAGGAACTGGTCGAGGCCGCCGATGCCTACGCGCGCGCCACCGGCTATCCGATCCAGTACCAGTGGACCCTGCTGGAAGGCGTGAACGACGGCGCCGACGAGATCGAGGGCATCGTGCGGCTGCTGTCCGGCCGCTACGGCGTGCTGAACATGATCCCGTTCAACCGCGTGGACGGGATCGATTTCCGCCGCCCCACCTGGGAGCGCGCGGCCGAAATCGCCCGCACCCTGCACCGGCACGGCATCCTCACCAAGCTGCGGCAGTCGGCGGCGCAGGATGTGGAGGGCGGTTGCGGGCAACTGCGGGCGCGCGCGCTCAAGCTCGTCCCCGCGTAGGCGGACCCCGGGTCGCGCCCCGCAATTTGTCGCCGGCCGGCAACAGGCGCGGCACGCCCCTTGCCTGGGCCTTGCGTGCCATCAATAGCCCCCCTGCCCCCGGCGCGCACACTCGGCGGGTCGCCCCCGTCCGGGTCCGGCCGGCCCGCAGAAAACCGGCATGTCGCCGAAAAGCCTTCAATTCAAAGTCAGCGTCTACCTGACCCTCGTGCTCGGGGCCGCCATGATGCTGCTGATCGTGCTGCTGGTGCGGCAGGAGCGCGGCGAGCAGCTGCGCACCATGGTCACCCACATGTCGCAGCTGTCGCAGGTGATCGAGCGCAGCACCCGCTACGCCATGCTGCTGGACGAACCCGAGATCGTCGACAAGATCATCGAGGACATCGGCAAGCAGGAGGGCATCCGCCGCGTGCGCGTGCTGCGCAAGAACGGCACCATCGCGCACTCCAACGCGCCGGGCGAGGTCGGCCTGCACATCGACCGCGACGCCGAGCACTGCTCGCAATGCCACGAAGGCGCGAAGAAGGTGCTGGGCGACGAGCCGCACGCGATCAAGTGGCGCATCTTCGAGACGCCCGATCGGCACCAGCTCCTGGGCAACATGGAGGTGATCCGCAACGAGCCGTCCTGCGCGGGCGCCGGCTGCCACGCCAGCCCGGCGAAGCAGCCCGTGCTGGGCGTGGTGGACATCACCTACTCGCTCGACGAGTTCAACCGCACGCTCGCCGAGCACGTGTGGAAGATGGTCGTCTTCTCCGTCGGCTTCGTGCTGCTGGTGGCGATCAGCGCCGGCTGGCTGCTGCGCCGCCTGATCTACCGGCCGCTGAAGGACCTGGCGCGCGGTGCCGCCCGCATCTCCGCCGGCGACTTCGACCAGCCCATCCCCGTGCGCGGCGCGGACGAATTCGCCCGCCTCGCCCAGTCCACCAACACCATGATGACTGCGGTCAAGAAGTCGCACCAGGAGCTGCAGGACTGGGTGGAGACGCTGGAGGAGAAGGTCCGGGAGCGCACCGAGGAGCTGCGCCAGGCCGAGGCCGAGGTCGCGCGCGGCGAGAAGCTCGCCTCGATCGGCCAGCTCGCCGCCGGCATCGCGCATGAACTGAACAACCCGCTGACCGGCGTGCTCACCTTCACCTCGCTGATGCGGCAGAAGGCGCCGGCCGGCAGCCAGGACGCCGAGGACCTGGACCTGGTGATCCGCGAGACGCGCCGCTGCGCGAGCATCATCCGCCGCCTGCTGGATTTTGCCCGCGAGAAGCCGCCGGAGAAGACCGAGGTGGACCTCAACGAGATCGCGCGCGAGACGGTGCGCTTCGTCGAGCGTTCGGCCGCGCTGCAGCAGGTGGAGATCGTGCTGGAGCCCGATCCGGCCGTGCCGCCGCTGCACGCCGACGCCGACCTGATCAAGCAGGTGCTGATGAACATGCTGGTCAACGCGCAGCAGGCCATCGCCGGGCCCGGCCGCGTCACCGTGACGACCCGCCTGCATGCCGCGCACCGGCTGCCGCTGCGCTCGGCACCGGAGCCGGTGGTGGAGATCGCCATCAGCGACACCGGCTGCGGCATTCCCAAGGCGAACCTGCAGCGCATCTTCGATCCCTTCTACACGACCAAGGAAGTCGGCAAGGGCACCGGGCTCGGCCTGTCGGTCAGCTACGGCATCGTCAAGGCGCACGGCGGCCAGATCGAGGTCGAGAGCACCGTCGGCGCCGGCACCACCTTCCGCATCTACCTGCCGGCCGCCCTGCCCGTGCCGCATCCGCACGGCACGCCGGAGACCACCGCATGAAAGCACGCATCCTGATCGTCGACGACGAGGACATCGTCCTGCGCAGCTGCACCCGCATCCTGGCGGGCGACCCCTACCAGGTCGAGTCCGTGCTGGACCCGTGGGAGGCGCTGCGGCGCATCGACGAGAACGGCTTCGACATCGTGGTGCTGGACATCATGATGCCCAACATCGACGGCCTGCAGGTGCTGCAGCACGTCAAGGAGCGGCACCCGGACGTCGACGTGATCATGATGACCGGCCTGTCGCAGATTCAGACCGCGGTGAAGGCGATGAAGCTCGGCGCCTTCGACTACCTGCCCAAGCCCTTCGACCCCGACGAGCTCAAGCTGGTGGTGGACCGCGCCATCGAGCGCCAGCGCCTGCTGCGCGAGAACCGCACGCTCAAGTCCGAGGCCGGCTCGCGCTACCGCTTCGACAACATCGTCGGCGCCAGCGCCCCGATGCAGTCCGTGTACCGCCTGATCGCGCAATGCGCGCCGACCAACTGCACGGTGCTCGTCACCGGCGAGAGCGGCACCGGCAAGGAGATGGTCGCGCGGGCCATCCACTACAACAGCCTGCGCAAGGACCAGCCCTTCGTGGTGGTGGACTGCAACACGCTGTCGGAGAATCTGCTGGAAAGCGAGCTGTTCGGCCACGTGAAGGGCGCCTTCACCGGGGCGGTGGCGCACAAGCGCGGCCTGTTCGAGATCGCCAACAACGGCACCCTGTTCCTCGACGAGCTGGGCAACATCCCGCTGCCCACCCAGGCCAAGCTGCTGCGGGTGCTGCAGGAGCACGAGTTCAAGGCGGTCGGCGACACCCGCACCCAGGCCACCAACGTGCGCCTGATCGCCGCCACCAACGCCGACCTGAAGGCGATGGTGGCCGCAGGGACCTTCCGGGAGGACCTGTACTACCGCATCAACGTGTTCCCGATCCAGGTGCCGCCCCTGCGCGAGCGGCGCGGCGACATCCCTGCCCTCGCCTTCCATTTCCTGCAGGCCTTCTGCGGCGAGCTGGGGCGGCCGGTGCCGAAGATGTCCGACGGCGCCATGAGCCTGCTGGTGAACCATGCCTGGCCGGGCAACGTGCGCGAGCTGCAGAACGCGATCCAGCGGGCGGCGATCCTGGCCTCGGACGACATGGTCCGCCAGGCCCACCTGGCCGGCGTCCTGGACAGCGCGCCGAGGAGCGAGCTCGAAGTGCCGCGCACCGCCGAAGAACTCAAGCACGTCAAGAAGATCGCGCGCGAGAAGTCGGTGGAAGACATCGAGAAGCTGTTCGTGCAGGAGACCTTGAAGCGCAACGTGTGGAACGTCACGCGCAGCGCCGAGGCGGCGGGCATGCAGCGGGCCAACTTCCAGGCCCTGATGAAGAAGCACAACATCCGCGTGCGGGACACCGCCGGCGAGGAGCAGGCGGAGTAGTTGCCCGTACGGGCGTCTACTTCAACAGCCGGACGCAGAGGGCGCAAAGGGTACGCAGAGGACGCAAAAGAAAGCCTTCCAAGTTTTCTTTGTCTTTTTTGCGTCCTCTGCGTATCTTTTGCGCCCTCTGCGTCCGGCTGTTGCATTGACGGCTCGCCACTGACCGCAGCCCCGACGACAACAAAAAAACCCTGCCGCCGACCCCCGTCGCGGCAGGGCATAAATCCTGGCGGCCTTACCCTATTGCGCCAGGACCCACTGCACCAGGTTCTTCACCTGGCCAGCATCCTTCGACGAGACGGCCTTGTGGTCTTCTTCGCTGCCGTCATCGAGCTTGACCTTCGGGCTCTTGGTCACGAACGCCACCAGCTTGGCCTCGGCGTCCGCCTTGCCCTTGTACTTGGCGGCGACCTTCTGGTAGGCCGGGCCCTTCTTGGCCTTGTCGACCGAGTGGCACTTGGTGCAGCCGTCGGCCTTCATCATCTTGAGCGCCGCGTCGTTGTCCACGCCTGCCGTGGCCGGCAGCGCGAACGCGCACAGGACGGCCGCAGCAGCCGCGCAGGTCTTGACTCTCATGGTTTCTCTCCTTCTTTCAGTTCACGGGTTGCGAAACAGGGTGCTCTTCTTCCACGTCCTCGTAGCCGGTCAGCATCGCCTTGATGTGCGCCGTGGGCGTGTGGCCCAACGTCGCCAGGTAGGGATGGAAGAACAGGTAGAAGATGAAGAAGATGAAGATCAGCACGTGGACGGTGGAGACCACGCGGATGCCGCCCAGCAGGTCCACGAAGCCCTGGAAGCGCTGGATGTCCCACATCAGCAGGCCGGTGGCGAACTGCAGCGGCAGCAGGAGCAGCATCAGGATCTGGTACAGCGTGCGCTGCAGCGGATTGAACTTGTGGTACGGGTCGATGCGGTGCGGGTTGTGTTCGCCGCGGAACATGCCCCAGCCGTAGTACTTCGCCTGCTCGAACGAGGCCTGCGCGAGCTTCACGATGTTGAACTCGGGGTGGTAGGCCCGGTTGCGCTCGGAGAACAGGTAGAACAGCAGCCAGATGCAGAAGTTGGCGATCAGCGCGAAGCCGACCCAGTTGTGCAGCGTCACCGCGGTGCCGAAGGGCATGAAGTCGAACAGGTCCAGGTAGCGGATCTGCACGCCCGTGGCCACCAGCGCGACGAACAGGATGACGTTGGCCCAGTGCCAGAAGCGCACCGGCAGGGGATGGACATAGACCTTTTTCATGATGATCTCCTCAGTCGGTGTCGGAGGTATTGCGGGCTTCGGCGGCCTTGCGGCGGCGCGCGCTCAGCACCTTCATGGTCAGGTGCGCGCCGGGCAGCACCACGCCGCCGGCCAGCGCCATCAGCAGCAGCAGGTCGAGCACCTTGATGCGGGTGCCGCCGATCGCGTAGAAGCCGCTCACGGAGCCGATGGACTCGACGGAATTCAGGATGCCCTGGGTGGCGCCCTTGCGCACCGGGCGGCCGTCGGCGCCGATCATGCTGACCGTCACGGCCTGGAAGGCGGCCGCGCCCTGCTTGTGGCAGGTGGCGCAGTCCTTCACCGCCTTGCCCTTGATCGCCAGCGCGTGGGCTTCCACGCCGGTCTGCACTTCGAGCCGGCCGCGCACGAAGGAGCGGCCGTCGGCGCCGTTGCCGCGGCTCAGGTCCTGCAGCAGGCTCCAGAGGGCCCGGCCGTCCAGGCCGCCGGCCGTCGCGGACGACGTGCTCACCAGCTGCACGAACTGCGGCACGCCCACCTGCTCGGCGGCCTTCTTCTGCTCACCCTGGGCTTCGTAGATGCGCAGGTCGACGCGCCGCGCCGCATTGGGCGTGTGGCAGGCCGCGCAGGACACGGCTTCGAGGTGGCGGCCGGCGTTGGGCAGCCACTTGGCGTGGGTGGTGGCGGTTTCCTTGTGGCAGGACAGGCACTGGCCGCGCAGGTGGTCGCCCACGGTGGCGGCCTTCACGTCGTGCGTGCGGTGGCAGTCCTTGCACTCGAGGTTCTCGCCGTCGGTGCCGTGCACGCTGGCGGCCAGCGCGTTCGAGATCTTCTCGTGGCACTGCTGGCACTTGGCGTTGTCGGCCGCGTTGGCTTCCTTCAGCGACTTCGTCGCGTGCGGGTTGTGGCAGTCGGCGCACAGCGGCGCCTTGGCGCTGCCGGCCTTCACCAGCGCCCAGTGCACGCTGTCGTCGTACTTCTTCATCGTCTTCTGGTGGCAGTCGCGGCAGGTCTCGGTGGACTCCACGGCGTGGCTGCGCTTGCTGGCCAGCTTCTGCTCGCTGCCCGGCTTGCCGTGCGTGTCGGTGTCGATCTGCGAGTGGCAGCCCTCGCAGCCTTCGCGTGCGTGCCTGGAACTGGCGAAGGCTTCGGGGGCGATGTAGAGGGACAGGGTCTCGCCGTTGGCCAGGGTCTTGCGCGCTCCTGGCTTGGCATGGCAGTCGAGGCAGGCCTGGTCTTCCTTGGAAAGCTTGGCATCGGCCGGGTCGGCGGCATGCGCCGGCCCCAGCACCAGCGTGAAGACCAGTGCCAGGGCCGCGGCCGCAAAGGCGACGAGCGGGGGTCGGTGGCTGCGTGTCATGTTCTTTCTCCGTTGGGGGTCGGGTGCGGCGTGCCTTTCAGCTGGCCCGCACGAACAGGGTCTTCGTCGCGATCCAGGCCAGGGCGGCGAGGCCGGCGAACGGCGCCACCACGATCCACGCGAGGCCCAGGAAGGGAGCGGCCACGATGCCGGCGGCGACCTTGGCCGCGCCGCCGACGCCGCGATTCCCGCTTTCCGCGATCACGGGCGCCATCGGCACGGTGTCCACCGCGGCTTCGACGGCGGCCGGCGCGACGGGCGCTGCCGGTGCGGCCGGCGCCGCTGCGGCGCCTTCGCCCTTGCCCTTGCGCAGTTCCTTCACCGCCACCCAGGCCAGCATCCCCATGCCGACGAAGGGCAGCAGCACCGCGTACAGCAGGCCGATGAAGGGCGCCGCCAGGAACAGCGCCATGTTGCGCAGCACGCGCAACACGCCGCCCTTGGGCTGCACTTGTTCAGCGGCGGACACCGCGGAGGCCGGCATGGCGGTGGGGCTGACCGCCAGTACCGGTTCCTCGCGCGGCGCCGCCAAACCTTCCGGCACGGTGCGCACGGCCTTTTCGGCGCTGTCCTCGATCATCTCGGGCGACAGCGGCTTGTGGAGGAATTCGCTCACGCCGGCGGCACGGGCCCGCGCCTCGCTGGCGGGCGAGCCGTAGCCCGTGACGATCACCACGGGCGTCCAGGGCTGGGCGGCGCGGATCTTCTCGGCCACCTGCAGTCCGTCCATGCCGGGCATGCGCAGGTCGGTGAAGACCGCGTCGAACTTCTCGGTGTGCAGCCGGTCCAGGGCTTCCTGCCCGTTTTCGGCCGCGACCACGAGGTAGCCCTTGCCGGAGAGGACGCGCTTGAAGCTCGCTCCCACCACCGGATCGTCATCGACGACGAGAAGTTTGCGCAGTGCTGTCATGATGTTCCCCTAATGAATCGGGTTTGACGGAAACCCTTCCGCTTCAGGAGCTCTCGTTTCCTGATTGGCTTCGGCTGTGCCCGCACGCTCGGCGTGCAGGGCCCAGTGCTTGTGCAACATCGCTGCGTTGGCCGCGGCGATCACCTGGGCCGGCCCCACGGGCTTGGTCAGGTAGTCGTAGGCCCCGAGCGAGACGGCTTCCTTGGCGGAAGCGAGGGTGGGATAGCCGGTGATGATGATCACCTCGCTGTCCGGCCACCGCGCCTTCAGCTCGCGCAGCACCTCGAGACCGTCCATGCCCGGCATGCGCAGGTCCAGCAGCACGAGGTCGAAGGCTTCTTCTTTCAGTGCCTGCGCGACCTGCTCCCAGGTCCAGACTGCCTTCACCTGGCAGTCGGCGCCGGCCAGGATGCGCATGTAGCTGAGGCGGACGACTTCTTCGTCGTCGACGATCAGGATCCTGGCGGCGGGTTTCATGATCTCGGTTGGTGGTGTTGCTTGCCTGGGGTTGAGCATCAGCCGTGCCAGCTCGCGCGAATCGATGCTTCTCCTTTGGCGACAAGTACTTGCGCGATCCACTCGGGCCCCGCCGCGAGTCGCGAAGTACATGCGCGATATGCACCCCGCACCGGCGCGCATTGCGCATCTGCAATGGAATCAAGGACTTGCCGTGCAGCGGCGGGTGCATCGGCCGCACATGCACCCTCGGGGCCTGGGCTCCTCGGGACTGACCCTGATGCCGGACCAAGCCTTGAGGCACGTCAACATCCGTCCCGCGTGCGCGCGGTCAACTGCCACGCGCAGCGAACAAGAAGACAAGCAGGAGACAAAGTCCCGACCCGTGCCCGCACTGCGGGCCTCGCCGTGCCCTGCTGCGGGCCGGAACCGCTCCCCCCTGGAGATGCACCATGGTCCGCCTCGCGCAAGACACCGAAGTTGCGTCCTTCTGCTGCGCCAACGCGCCCACGCAGTGGCATTGCCCCGACTGCGGCAGGATCAGCCAGGGCTTCGCCTTCCCCTACGGGCGCTGCCCGCATTGCGGCGGCCAGATGGCGCTGCTGCACGAGCCGCGGCGGCTCGGCCCCGAGCAGGCCGCGCAGGACGCGGTGCGGCTCGCGTTCGAGATCGAGCTGGGCGGGCGCGCGTTCTACCAGCGTGCCGCGGCGGAATGCGCCGACGACGAACTGCGCGCCCTCTTCTCCCGCTTCGCGGTGATGGAAGGCGGCCACATGGAGGCGCTCAGCGAGCGCTATCGCGTCGAGGTGCCCGAGCCTTCGCCGGGCTTCCGCGTCGAACTCGCGGCGATCTTCGCCCACGTGGAGCACCGGCCGCAGGATCCCGACAACCTGTTCCGCATCGCGATCGCGCTGGAGGAACGCGCGGCGGCCTTCTTCCGCATGCGTGCCGCGATCGCGCCGGCCGGCTCCACCGAGCAGCAGCTGTACATGGAGCTCGGCGCCGAGGAGCGCGAGCACGCCGGCCTGCTGTCCAAGGCCTACGAGGAGTGGCGCGCGCGGCAGCCGGCAGCCGAAGCGCCGCCGGTGCCGCAAGCGCCCGCGCCGCAGACGACGCAGCAGCTCAATGCGGCGGCCCTGCTGCTGGCACAGGGCGAGGACACGCAGGTCGCGCTGATCTGCGGCGACCAGCAGCTCACTTACGCGCAGCTGCGCGAGCGCGTCGCGCGTGCGGCCGGCGCCTGGAAGGCGCGCGGCCTGCGCCCCGGCGACCGTGTGGCGATCAAGCTGCCGGACAGCATCGACTGGGTGGTGGCCTTCCTCGGCACGATCTGGGCCGGCGGCGTCGCCGTCGCCGTGAATCCGCAGATTCCGGCGCCGGAATGGAGCTACATCCTCGACGAGGCGGGCTTCGGCATCATCCTGGCCGAACACGCCGACGACACGCCGGCGCCGTGGGACAGCCGCGTGATCCTGCTCGAGCCGGGCCGGCACGAAGTGACGGCCGCCGAGCCGGCGCTGCCGCAGGCCGTCGACGAGGAGACGCCCGCGTTCTGGTGTCATTCCTCCGGCACCTCGGGCAAGCCCAAGGCCGTCGTGCACAGGCACCGCTTCGCATGCGAGATCGAGCGCGTCTCGCGCGAGCGCCTGGGCATCACCGCGGCCGACCGCCTGTTCGCGACCTCGCGCCTGTTCTTCTCCTATCCGCAGACCAACAGCCTGTTCGCCGGCCTGAAGATCGGCGCCACGGTGATCCTCGATCCGCAGTGGCCGACGGCGGCGTCGGCGGCGGCCACCGTCGAAGCGCAGCGGCCCACCGTCTTCTTCAGCGTGCCTTCGCTGTACCGCAACCTGCTGCATGCGGGGCTGGCGCCGGCGCTCGTGGCGGCCGGCGTCGGCAAGTGCGTGTCGGCCGGCGAGACGCTGCCGGCGAGCCTGCGCGCGGCCTGGCGCAAGGCCACGGGCCTGCCCATGGTCGACGGCTACGGCGCCTCCGAGACGCTGGTGCTGGTGCTGACCGGCAAGGACGGCGACGACGGCCTGCTGCCCTCACCCGGCGTCGAAGTGCATCCGCTCGATCCGGAGGCGGCCGTCGCCGGCCTGCCGACGCGACTGAGCTTCCACGTCTCGACCGTCGCGCTCGGCTACCTCGATCGCCCGGCGGCGCAGGCCCAGGCCTTCCGCGGCGGCGCCTTCTGCCCCGCCGACCTGTTCGTGCACACGCAGGGCGGCGGCTGGCGTTTCGCCGGCCGCGAGGATTCGCTGGTGAAGATCCGCGGCCGCTGGGTCAACCTGGTGGAGCTGGAGGAGAAGCTGGCCGCCGGCATTGCGGGCCTGCTCGAGGCCGCGACGGTGTGCGTGCCGGACGAGGACGGCGTCGATTCGGTGGTGCTGTTCTACGCGGCGAAGGCAGGCGACGCGGCGCGCGTCGAGCAGGCGCTGCGCGAACGCGCCGCAGGCCTGCGACCGCACGAGCGCCCGCGCTCCTTCCACGAGATTCCCGCCCTGCCGCGCACGCCCACGGGCAAGCTGCTGCGGCGCAGGCTCGCCGATGCGTTCGTGAACGGGGTGGCGGCGGCCTGACGGCGCGGGCGCACTGGTGTCCTGGAACTGTCTGCGTCCGCTGAGGTCGCGGCGAAAGCGACGTGATCAATGCGCCGGGAAGGGGGATGCCACCGCAAGAGATTGCGTTGCGGTGCCGCGCTGCGCCCGTTGCCTTCGGTCCGGCACAGGACGGCTTTGTCCGTCTCACTCCATGTCCCCCGGCACGCCCCTGCGGGCCGTGCCTCCTCCTTTACTTCCGGAGACGGACA
>Ga0255338_1001960_pt1 | contig 34116 bp, 34 predicted proteins | sample MeOH1_35cm_T4_19_FD_203715 | JGI IMG/M metagenome (GOLD analysis project Ga0255338, IMG submission 203715) | Sandy soil microbial communities from University of British Columbia, Vancouver, Canada - MeOH1_35cm_T4_195 | ecosystem: Engineered > Artificial ecosystem > Sand microcosm > Unclassified ...
AGAGGGCCATCGCGAAGCAACCCGAGTGGGCGGCGGCGATGAGTTCCTCGGGATTGGTGCCGGCGCCCGATTCAAAGCGGGAGCCGAAGGAGTATTCCGTGTTCTTCAACGCGCCGCCGGGGGCGGTGAGCGAGCCTTTGCCAGTTTTCAGGGAGCCTTGCCAGACGGCGGATGCGGTACGTTTCATGGATGGATGGGTTGCAGGCAGAGTGAATCCAGCTCGGCGGGCAAAGCAACCGCCCTGACCGATATCGGGTCAGGGCGGAGGCAGGTCGTCACTCCTTCACGAACTCGAGCAGGTCGCCGGGCTGGCATTTCAGCTCCCGGCAGAGGGCCTCGAGCGTGCTGAAGCGCACGGCCTTGGCCTTGTTCGTTTTCAGGATCGAGAGGTTGGCCAGGGTGAGGTCCACCCGTTCCGCCAGCTCGGTGAGGCTAATGCCGCGCTCGGCCATCACCCGGTCAAGGTTGAGTTGGATGGGCATGGCTTAGACGGTTAGATCGTTTTCGGTCTTGAGGTTCAGGCCTTGGCGGAAGGCCTCGGCGACGACCAACACGAGGCAGCCGATGACGAGGCCATCCCCCGTAGACATCCACCACCCGGGTGATAAATGGGTTGAACCACCGGCGACATGGAAGCCCGCGAATATGCCCGTCAAGGTGACATGCGCGTTGAAATAGCCCCCGATCACATAGGCCGTCCAAATTCCGTGCAAGGCATTGATGAGACTCGAGACCATGAGGATGATGCCAATGCTCCGCAGCATGCGGAAATTCTGTTCGGTGAATACCTCTCCGCGCTCAATATTAGCGCAGACTTTCAGCAACGCACTGAAAAGCAGCCAGGAAATCGTCGTGAATATCACCACAGAAGGAATCAGCAGGCGCCGTACAGTTGAAGTCAGGGCCGGGTCGTTGCTCGCGAGATCCAGTTGCAATCCTGCCCGCAGGGAATTTAACGCCACGGCCCCTGATTTGGCATGATCGGACTCGAGCGTGATCGCCCCAGCGACGGGTCGGTCGGAAATCGATATTTCCCCAGCAGGAGGAGAGCCGGCCGCCTGAAAGGAAACTTCACCGACGGAGACCATGAGGTGCGGATCGCTTTGCAGGCTGCGGGTCAGGGCGGGACCGAAAAGAAGAACCAGCAGCCAGATGGCGGCGAAGATGACAGTAACCATGCGAAGGATACTGAAGAGTATCCGAAGTTTACCGGGGAGGTTGGTGAATAGTTTCATGGGGAACTTGAGTAATGGTGTGGGTTAGGGGAAATTGGTATTTATTGATTATCGATATTATCGATATTCGATACGTCAATATTAATTTATCGTTTTTCGATAATTCTTTTCAGGCCCCTATTCCGCTCCCTGCCTCCCCTGCCCGCGGATATATCCAACTATAGTTCGCTATCGTCGGGCCGGGCTGCCCTCGTGGGCCATCGACCTCCATCCTGATCTTCCTCCCTGCGCTGGCTGCGGCCGCTGCTGTCACCTCGTGGTGGAGCTGAGGGCGGGTGATGTGGTGCCGGAGGAGTTCATCGTGGAGCATGCCGGCGCCCGGTGCATGGACCAACGGGGCGACGGGGCCTGCGTGGCCCTCGACCCGGTCAGCCTGCTTTGCACGATCTACGCCGACCGGCCGCAGACCTGCCGCGATTTCAACCGCGGCGAATCCCTGTGTCGCCGAATCCTTGCCTCCGGCCGGAACCCCACTGTTCCCCTGGCGGTCCTAACCTGATTCCTCCTCGGTCTTATCCCATGTCTTTCCCCAAACTGCTGGTGTGCCTCCTGTGTTCCCTCGTGCTGGCGGCCCCCGCCTGGGCCGCGGGCAGGCAGACCAAGGGCAGCAAGCCCCTGAGCATCTCGCAGGGCTCGGAGGTTGCGCTCACTGACTTCCTCGTGACGGGCAAGACGACCGTGTTCGACTTCACCAGTGTGTACTGCCCGCCCTGCCGCGCGTACGCCGAACCGTTGCTTGCCCTGCATCAGCAGCGCGGGGACCTGGCGGTGGTCAAGGTGGATATCAACCGGCAGGAATATCACCACATCGACTGGGAGTCGCCCGTCGCCCGGCAATACGCGTTGTCCGGCCAAGGCCTCCCCCACTTCAAGATCTACGGTCCCGACGGCAAGCTGGTGGTGGAGGGGCCGGAGGCGCGCGCCCTGGTCAACCGCTGGCTCTCCGAACTGAAATAATCGCTCGCGGCCGGCCCGGGCGCCTCGCCGCCAGCCGGTCAGCCGCGGCCCGTGCCATCCGCCGTTCCGGCCCGGCCATCATCCGGCGGCGGGGCGGACTTTTGTTCCGCCATGCAATCCGTGCATACGCCGTGGGTGAACTGGATGTGGTCGCGGCGGGAAAAATATACCTCCACCTGGCGCCAGTAGCCGTCGTCGTCGCGCACCTTTTTGCACCATGCGCAGATGGGCAGCAGGCCGGACAGCGTCTGCACCTCGGCATGGGCGCTGGACAGCTCCTCGTGCCGCAACTGGAGGGTGGCGATCAGGATGGCCACGAACAACGCCACCATGAAGAAGCTCACCTCGAGGTCGCCGATGATCTGCAGGGAGGCCGAGGCCTCGGTCCAGCCGCGGACCGCGAAGATCACGGCCAGGACCAACCGCATCGCGTGAAAGACGCCGTGGCAGAGGAAGGCGGTCGCGGGCGAGACCAGCGGCTGCCAGTACATCGGTGACGCCAGCCGCAGGCAGCGCAGCGCCCAGAAGGACAGCCCGGCCCACACGACCCCGTTCATCACCATGCGCCAGTTGGTCTGCTGGTCCCAGAGGAGAAACCCGATCAACCCGGCGGTGTGCAGCAGCAACACGGCGCCGAGTCCGCGCCAGCTGCGGGGAAGTCCCGCGGTGCGTTGGGTGCCCAGGCACAGGGCGCAATGACCGACCGTGACCAGCAGCGTCGGCGCCAGCCGGGAGACCCAATGCGGCAGTTCCGGGCGCATCGCGAACAGCACATCGGCCGCGGTCATCACCCACGCCGCCAGCATCCAGTAGCGCATGGTCGGGGGCCGGCCCTGCTGGTGCCAATAATGCGTCATCAGTCCTGCCAGGATGACACCGATGACGATGTTGGTGAGGTAGGTGATGGTCTCCTGACCCATAAGCGACGCGCGCATGATGAACCAAGCCGCACCGTTGGAAAGCGTATTCGAGATGGAAACGCCACGCGGGCATCGCTTTCTGCAATTTGCCCGCAATAGATTGCAGACGCGTGGCGCCTGCGGTGTCGCGCATGTCAACGCATGCCGGGCAACACGTAGACCGGGCGGCGCGGGATCGGGATCGGCACAAACCGTCCGTTATAGTACCACGGCGGCATGGGCGGATAGGGCGCGTAGAGGGGATAAGGCGGATAATATCCATACCCATATGCGGGATCCGAATAGATGATGACCGGCGGGTCATCACAGTCGCGGCGGGAACCCCGCGAGCGGTGATTATCGCGGGAGTGGCGTTGGTCGCCCCGGTAACCCTCCCTGCGCTCCTCCCGGCGGTTGTGCGATGACCGGTCATCCCGGCGGTCATCATCACAACGGGAATCGTTATCGTGGGCGTGGGCGGTCACCGCCAGGCCAGTCGCAAGCAGGAGGGAGGTCAGCAGGGTGGGTTTCATGGCCTACTGACGGACCAGCCGCGTTTTTATTAGGAAACCTGCAAACTATATCCATGCCCGGCGGAATCAGCCCTAACCTGCGTGGGTTACCGGCCCGGGATTGCATATCCCCGCGGTGAATCCATCGTGCCGGCGTGAAGCCCAAGATCCTGCTCGTATTCCTGATGCGCTTTGAGGAGGCGACCCGCACGCTCCACGGCATCGTGCAGCATGAGCGCTCGCACCGCCAGTGGTCGACCTTCCTCGACGACGAGGCACGCACCGAGCGGGATCCCGGCTTCCTGCGCGGCGAGAAATGGCAGGGCGTCATCAGCCGCCACACCACCCCGGCCCTCGTGAAGAACTGCGCGCAGCTCGGCATCCCGCTGGTGGACCTCAACGACACCCCGCTTTTCCCCGGCGTGCCCAAGATCCGGCCCAACAACACGGCGGTCGGCCACCTCGGCGCCGAGCACTTCCTCGAGCGTGGTTTTCGGCACTTCGCCTTCTGCGGCTTTGCCAACGAGGGCTGGTCCCGCGAGCGCCGGGACGGCTTCCTCGAGGCGCTCAGGCTCGCCGGCCACGGCTGCGACGTGCTCGAGGTCGATTATCCCGGCGTCATCACCCCGGAGTGGAACGCCGAGCAGACCACGCTGATTGCCAATTGGCTCACCGGCCTGCCCAAGCCCGTCGCGATCCTGGCCTGCGTGGATGTGCGGGCGTTCCAGGTCATCACCGCGGCCCAGCACGCCAACCTCCTGGTCCCCGAGGAAATCGCCCTGCTCGGGGTCAACGACGACGTCATGCGCTGCGAGCTCTCCTATCCGTCGCTCTCGAGCATCGCGCTCAACTCCCACCAATCCGGCTATCACGCGGCCGAGCTCCTCGACCGCATGCTCCGCGGGGAAAAGCCGGGCGACATGGACGTGCGGATCGATCCGCTCGGGGTCGTGGCCCGCCTGTCCACCGACATCCTCGCCGTGGGCGACAAGAACGTGGCCGCCGCCCTGAGCTACATCCGCGAACACGCCTGCGAGGGGGTCAGCGTGGACGAGGTCGTGACTCACGCCGCCGCCTCGCGGAGCCAGCTGGAGAAAAAATTCCGCCGCTTCATCGGCCGCTCGCCGCAGGCCGAGATCCGGCGGGTGCAACTCGCCCGCATCAAGGAACTGCTTTCCGAGACCGACCTGCCGCTCAAGAGCATCGCGGGCATGACCGGCTTCGAGCACATCGAGTACCTCTCCGTCGTGTTCAAGCGCATGACGGGTGAATCGCCGGGGCAGTTCCGCAAGCACACGCGGGCGAACCAGCCCTAGGCCCGGCCAAAGAAAAACGCCCCGGAGGAAATCCCCCGGGGCGTTGTTATTTTCTTTAGAACCGGCGTTCCCGGCTATCATGGGCCGCGATGAGGTAAATCACTGCGACCGACAACCAGGAGACCGTGATGGCGATGATAGTCAGCATGACTGTATCGTCCTCCTTAGCCGCTTGAAGCGGCGGTCAGAGCCCGTTCCCGATAAGAGGTTCAGGCTGTTTCAATCAACAACTGGCAGGGACCCAGCCCCTGCCATCAACACCAAGGGTGAGTGCTTTTCGCCTCATAGCAAGTAATGGAAAATAAATATGCTATCCATTGTCATTCAGTGCCTAATAAGTAGTTGAACACCCCATATCCTGCGCTGTTTCGGCAGGAAATTACCCGGCTGTTCTGTTGATTTTTACAATCGCAACCCGGTGACGACCTGCCAGGGCAGATACTCAAACTAAAGGTCGCCAGTGACCTGAAGTCTGTCCCTATGGCGGGCACCTCACGGTCCCATGAAAATCAAGTCGGCCATCTTTGAAACCAGCGCCCCCTCCCTCCCGGACTGCCCGCGCCTGGCGTTGCCGGAGTTCGCCTTCATCGGCCGCTCGAACGTGGGCAAATCCTCATTGATCAACCTGCTGGCGGAGCAGCGCGACCTCGCCCGCGTCTCCGACCTGCCGGGCAAGACCCAGCTGATAAATTTCTTCACGATCAACAAGAACTGGCGCCTAGTGGACCTGCCCGGCTACGGCTACGCGCACGTGGCCAAGACCCGGCGCGCCGACTTCAACGAGGCGGTCGCCGACTACATCGAGGGCCGCGAGAATCTCCGGACGGTCTTCGTCCTGATCGACTCGCGCCTCCCGCCGCAGCAACTCGACGTGGATTTCCTCGGCTGGATGACCGGCACCAAGGTCCCGTTCGTCCTGGTGTTCACCAAGACCGACAAGCTGTCGCGCTCGCAGACGCAGCAGAACATCGCGGCTTTCCGCTCGATCGTGTTCGCCGGCTACGATCCTGCGCCCCCGGTCATCGCCACCTCGGCGAAGACCAAGGCCGGGCGGACGGAAATCCTGCAGCATATTGCGCAGATTTTGGCCAGCCGCTGAGCGACCAAGTCGTGCTTGCCGGACATGGGGGGCTGGCTAGTATGGCCGACTTCCCCACCGGCACATGGCTGCTGCACCCATTGGCAAGCACTACCTCGGCACAATCGGCCTCCAAGTCTGGACCGTGCGCAACCAGCTGGATCATGACATCCCCGGTACGCTCCGCGCCATCAAGTCCGCCGGCTATGCCCAGATCGAGCTGATGCGCACGCTCAACGCGCGCGATTTCCTGCCCCACGCCCGGGAGCTTGGGCTCGGCATCAGCTCGGCCTTCATCGACTGGGACGCCCTCGCGCAACCCAGCCCCGACCACGCCGCCGCGCTCACCGAGACCGTGAAGCTCGCCCGTGAGATCGGCCTGAAATATCTCGTCTTCGGCTATATCGGCAAGGGCAGCCGCGAGACCATCGCCCAGATGAAGGGCCACGCCGCGGCCGCCAACGCCTATGGGCGCCAGTGTCGCGACGCGGGCATCCAGCTCTGCTACCACCACCACTCCTTTGAGTTTGCCCCGCTGGAGGACGGCCGGACCACCGGCTGGGAAATCCTGGTCCACGATCTCGACCTTGACCTGGTGAAGTTCGAGCTCGACGTCTTCTGGGTCGCGCTCGGCGGCCTTGATCCGGTCAAGACCCTGCAGGATCTGCGGGGCCGCGTGGCACAGGTCCACCTCAAGGACCTCGCGCCTGGCACCCCCCGCAACTGGGACGAGGGCGCCATGCCCCCCGAAGCCTTCAAGGAACTTGGCCGGGGCGGCCTCGACCTGAAGAAGATCATCGAGACCTGCGCCACGACCAAGGTGGAACAATGCCATGTCGAGCAGGACCAATCACCCGACCCGCTGGCCAGCATCGCCACCAGCCTGCAGTATCTGCGCGGCGGCGCCTGACCCTTTTCCCCCAACCCACAACCAAACCCCATCATGACATCCCACATCCGCAACCTCACCCTCACCCTTGCTCTCGTCGGCGCCACCCTGGGCTCCGCCGCCGAGGCGATCCGCATCCGCGCCGGCACCACGGCCAAGCACACCGATGAAAACGGCGTGGTCTGGCTCGCCGACACGGGCTTTGACGGGGGCGACACGATCGATCGCACCGGCATCACCGTGGCCAACACCAAGACCCCGTCGATCTATTCGGCCGAGCGCTACAGCATGAGCAGCTTCTCCCAGGTCGTGCCCAACGGCAAATACACGGTGAAGCTCCACTTCGCCGAGACCTACGAGGGGATCAGCGGCGTCGGTGAGCGCGTGTTCGACTTCAACGTCGAGGGCAAGGAATTCAAGGACTTCGACGTCACGGCCAAGGCCGGCGGGGTCATGAAGGCCTACGTCGAGACCGTCGCCGTCGAGGTCAAGGACGGCAAGCTGGACATCAGCTTCACCAGCAAGGTCGAGAATCCCCAGATCAACGCGCTCGAGATCATCCCGGCGAGCTGAGCAAAGCGCTTCGTCACGCAGTCAGGTACCAGCGCCTCAACCCCTGTGGGTTGGAGGCGCTTTTCGTTTCCGGGCGCCGTGGGATGGCCCCGCGTCCGTCAATTCGACTCGGTTTCGACCGGGCCAAGCATCTTCACTTCGCCCATCTCGACCTTGCCCGTCGGGTTGAGCCGGCGCACGAGGCCCTTGCTGTCGCGGCCGAAGTAGCGCGAGGCAAACGCCGTCATGCTCGGCAGCGCGGCGGTGAAGTGGTTGCCGCGGGTCGGGATGTTGTAGCGGACGGACCACAGCGGGCGCAATTGCTTGCTTTGCCAGGCCGTCTTGAAATCAAAGGCGGTCAGGATCACGAAGTAGCGCCCTTCCTCCACGTCGGCGATGAGGTCCTCGTACAGGGTGCCGTGGATGCCCATCCCCTGGACATTGATGTGGGTCGCCAGGGCTTCGCTGTAGCCGAGCAGGGCGGCGTTGCGGAAATTGCCCCGGTCGCGCTGCCGGTTGGCTTCGTCGACCGTGGACGCGTTGGCATCCCAGTCCGACCAGTCAGCAACCGATTGCAGGTTACCGTCGTAGGTGCTGCCGGGATGGTAGCCATTGGTGGCGCCCCAGTTGACGAAGATGATCAGGTCCGTGTCCTCCGGATCGGTGGCCGCGATGTAGTTTTGGCGGGTGAGCGAGGGGCTGATCAGGTTGATGACCTGCCGGAATGTCGCGTCATCGATCGACTTGTCGTGCGCGTGTCCCAGCACGGCACCGCCGTTGGCGAAGGCAAAGGTCTCGGCCTTGTAGCCGCCCGCAGCGGAGGGTGTGCGGGAATAGCCGTTGAAAACCTTCGCCAGCACGGCTGTCTCCTCTTCCTGGTATGCGGCGGGGCAAAATGTCGCCGCCCAACCGAGTGTAGTAATCAGTAATCCGGTTCGAATGTTCATAACAGACTTGGGTGTTTTTTAGCCTATCCCGCCTGGATCGACTGACAAGGCCAAGCGGCATCTAACTTTTGACTGTTTCGCTCCGACACCTTTTCCTGTTCCCATGTTCCATCCCCGGATCGTCCTGTCGCGTCTTCAATGCTGCGCAACCCTGTTGCTGCTGGTCACCGGCCTGCGCGCCGCGCCGGCCGTGCCCCGGCTGGAATCCCCCGACGGCAATATCGGAGTGGATCTCAAGGTGGCGGACCGTCTCACCTATGACGTGCTCTATGAGGAGCGTGCGTTGCTGCACAACTCCACCCTCTCCCTCAAGGTGGACGGCGTCACCCTGGGCCTCGCGCCCAAGCTCAAGACCGTCACCCCGCGCCGCCACGATACCACTCTCGCCCCGGTTGTCCGCCAGAAATCCGCCGCCGTGCGCGAGAACTACCACGAGCTGCGGCTGGAGTTCGACGGCGGCTATGCCGTCACGTTCCGCGCCTACAACGAGGGCGTCGCCTACCGGTGGGAGACTGCGCTGCCCGCGGCCGAGGTCAGGGTGTTCGCCGAGGAGGTTGGCCTGAATTTCACGGGCAACCACTTCGCCTGGTTCCCGGATGAACAAAGCTTCTTCTCCCACAACGAGCGGATATTCCTGCCCCGGGCGCTGGGCGACCTGGAGCCCAAAAACCTCGCCAGCCTGCCGGTCATCGTCGATGCCGGCGGCATCAAGGTCGCCCTCGCCGAGTCAGACCTTGAGGACTATCCCGGTCTTTGGTTCACCGGCACCGGCGGCAACGGACTGGCCGGCACCTTCCCGCCCTACGCGCTGAAGGAAAGCCTGTCCGGCGATCGCAACCTGAGCGTCAGTGAGGCTGCCGGCTATCTCGCCGTCACCAAGGGCACCCGCACCTACCCGTGGCGCATCGTCGGCATCGCACGCAACGATCGCGACCTGCTCACCAACCAGCTCACCTGGCTGCTGGCCTCGCCCTCGCGCGTGGCCGACACCTCGTGGATCAAGCCCGGCAAGGTCGCCTGGGACTGGTGGAACGCCAACAACCTCACCGGCGTCGACTTTAGGAGCGGCGTGAACACCGCCACCTACAAATACTTCATCGATTTCGCCGCGAAGAACGGCCTCGCCTATGTCGTCCTTGACGAGGGCTGGTACAAACTCGGCAACGTCCTCGAGCCCGCGCCGGACATGGACATCCCGGAGCTCATGCGCTACGGCAAGGCGAAGGGCGTCGGCATCATCCTCTGGGTCGTCTGGAACACCCTCGACGCGCAGATGATTCCCGCCCTCGACCAGTTCGCGAAGTGGGGCGCGGCCGGCATCAAGGTGGACTTCATGCAGCGCAGCGACCAGGCCGTCATCAACTACTACCACCGGCTGAACCGCGAGGCCGCGGCGCGCCACCTGCTCACGGATTATCACGGCGCCATCCAACCCGCGCTCATGGTCCGCACCTGGCCCAACCAGCTCTCGACCGAGGGCGTGCGCGGTCTCGAGTGGAACAAGTGGAGCACCCACATCACACCCGAGCACAACGCCACCCTGCCCTTCACCCGCCAGTTCCTCGGGCCGATGGATTACACCCCCGGCGCCATGCACAATGCCAACCGCGAGGGCTTCGCCGCCAATTTCTCCCGCCCCATGAGCCAGGGCACCCGCTGCCACCAGCTCGGCCTCTACGTTGTCTTCGAGAGCCCGCTGCAGATGCTGGCCGACACCCCGACCAACTATGAGCGCGAGCCCGACGCCATGGAATTCCTCCGCGCCGTGCCCAGCGTGTGGGACGAGACCCGCGTGCTCGACGCCCGCATCTCCGACTACGTGCTCACCGCCCGCCGCAGCGGCGCGGACTGGTTCGTCGGCGCCATCACCGACTGGAGCCCCCGTGAGCTTGAGGTCGACCTCTCCTTCCTGCCCGCCGGCAATTTCGAGCTCACCGAGTGGCGCGACGGCGTGAATGCCGACCGCCACGCCGAGGACTACCGGAAGGCAACCCGCCCGGTGACCAACGCCACGAAGCTCCGCATCAGCCTCGCGGCGGGCGGCGGCTGGGCCGCGCATATCCGGGCGAAATAAGCCCTGATACTTGGAGCCGCAGCGACCCCGCTGCGGTTCTTAAGACATCCACGGCGAGGTCGCCGTGACTCCAAGGGAACCCGACCGCCCTATCCCCGCTTAACCCCGGCGATGAACACCGAGCTGCCCGCCGGCAGCGGCCAGCCGCGCTTCGTCCACGCATATTCCAGCGACGTCAGCGCCGAGAAAATTGCCTCGATGGGCGCGGGATAGACCTGCACATCGCTGGTTGGACGCGTAGGTGGAAACAGTTTTCGCCGCGCCACCACCAGGGGTAGCACCAGCATATTTGCATAACTGGCGAACACCACCTCGAGTCCCGCCGATCGGAACAGCGCCACCAGCTCCGCTCGCGTGAAGCGATGCTTCGATTCCACCGCCACATCGTGATATGACCACAGCCAGCGATAGGCCGGCTCGTTCACCAGCACCACCCCGCCCGGCTTCACGCACCGAGCCATCTCTCGCAGCACCGCCGCCGTGTCCTGGATATGGTAAAGCACATCGCCTGTCGTCACCGCCTCGAATGTCCCGTCGTCAAACGGCAGCGCGGTAAGGGACCCTTCGATGATCTCCACCCCGGTGCGCTCGCGCGCCAGCCCGCACGCGACCGGTGACAAGTCCACGCCGGTCACCGTCCAGTCCGGCCGGGCCGCCCGCAGCGACCGGATGAAGCCGCCAGTGCCGCAGCCGGCATCGAGCACCCGGGCGGGGCCCGCCGGCAGCAGCCGCGCCAGCCAGTGCGACCGCCGGCGGTGCAGGGCGCGGAAATACCACATGCGGTCCTCGGTCTCGGCGAGTTTACGGTATTCGTCGATTTGCATGCGCGGTTCGCAGTGTCCGCATCCGCCCCCGGGAGGCGACGTCAAATTTTCCCGGCCGTCGCACCCAACCCCTGCTTGCCAATCGACCCAAGTCGCACCCCACTCGGCGTGCCCCACTGGAGATGAGCCCCCCATCATCGCCTCAGTCTGATCCCATGCATCCGACCCGCGTGCGCTACCGCGTCGTCGGCCTCGTCGTCCTCCTCGGCATGGTCACCTACCTCGACCGCGTCTGCATCTCGACGCTGGCTCCGCACATCATGGCGGATCTCAAGCTGGACAAGGTGCAGATGGGCTACGTGTTCAGCGCGTTTGCACTGGCCTATGCCATGTTTGAAATCCCCACGGCCAAGCTGGCGGACCACCGCGGCACGCGGGTGGTGCTCGCGCGCATTGTCACCTGGTGGTCCGTGTTCACCCTCGCGACTGCCGCTGCGCTGAACCACACGATGCTGCTGGTCATTCGTTTCCTCTTCGGGGCCGGCGAGGCGGGGGCCTGGCCCTGCATGGCCCGCACCTTCTCCCGTTGGATTCCGGAGAACGAACGCGGCCGGGTTCAGGGAATCTTTTTCGCCGGCGCCCACCTGATGGGTGGCCTGACCCCGATGATTGTCACCGCCCTGCTGGTATTCCTGCCGTGGCGCCTCATCTTCGTTTGCTTCGGCCTGGTGGGTTTTGTCTGGGTGGCGGTCTGGTATGGGTGGTTCCGCGACGAGCCGGCCGGGCACCCAGCGGTGAATGGTGCCGAGTGTGCGCTGATCGAGGCTGGGCGCGGCGCCCCCAGTGCGCACCCGGGCGGCTGGGCCTACTGGCGGAAACTGCTCACGAACCGCAATGTGCTGGCGCTATGCGTCATGTATTTTCCCAACAGCTTTGTGTTCTACTTCTGCATCACCTGGCTCCCGACCTACCTGAAGGAACAGCACGGCTTCGCGACCGCCACCGCCAACGCCTTGTCCGGCCTGCCGCTGCTGCTCAGCATCACCGGCGACCTGTGCGGCGGCCTGATCACGGACCGGGTGACCGCCCGCTTCGGACTGCGGCACGGCCGGAGCACCGTCGGGGTCGTTTCCTACCTGATCGCGGCCGGCTGCCTGTTCGCCGTGCCGTTCAGTCCGCACCCGGTGATCGCCGCCGTGCTGATTGCGCTCGCGGTGGCGGCGACGATGCTGTCGCTCGCCGGGGCGTGGGCCGTCTGCATGGACGTGGGCCGGGAGCACACCGGTACCGTGGGGGCCGCGATGAACACCGCGGGCCAGATCGGCGCGCTGCTCTGTCCCCTGCTTGTCGCCTACACGCTGAAGTGGTTTGGCAATTGGAATATCACCATCTATGTCATGGGGGCGCTCTTTCTGAGCGGAGCCGTCGCGTGGCGGATCATCGACCCGCGCACGCCCGTCTTCGCCCGGCCTGAGCAACCCTCCTCCCCATGACCGCCCGCCTGCTGCTCCTCTGCCTCGCCACCCTGCCGCTCACCGCCGCTGACTCGTCCGTCTGGCGCCCGTTCTCCGCGGACAGCCCGTGGAATCAGCGCATCGCCCCGGATGCCGCCCTCGACCGCGCGTCCCCCGACCTGATCGCCGACCTGGCCTCGCGCGGACCCTGGCTGGTGAACATCAAGGACTGGTCCATCCCGGTCTATTTTGTGGATGCAGACTCCACGCCGAAGCACGACGTGGGCGACTCCCGCCCGGGCGTCTATGGCCGGGGCTTCGAGTTTCCCCGCCGCATTCCGATCCCAGACGGGGCCATCGCCTCGCCACCCGTTGGCGAGCACAGCGACAATCACCTGAGCATCATCGACCGGAAAAAGGGCCTCGAGTGGGGCATGTGGGCCGCGCGCCAGGACGCCGCCGGCCGCTGGTTCACCGGTCTCGGTGCGGTCACGGACCTCACCGGCACCGGCGTGGCGCCACCCTGGTATGAGAGCCCGCGTGAGCTGGACTCCCACCGCGCCCGCGCCGGCGGCTTTCCGCTCGTCGCCGGGCTCATCATGCTGGACGAGATCAAGGCCGGACGGATCGAACACGCGCTGGCCTTTGCCTACGATCATTGCCGCACCGGCTTGTTTGTCCCGCCCGCCAGCACCGCGCAGGTCCGGCAACTCGACGCCGTGGACTCGCGCGGCATTCCCATGGGCGGCCGCATCCAGCTCGACCCGGCGTGGGACGTCGAGCACTCCGGGCTCAATCGTGCGGGCAAGATCATCGCCCGGGCCCTGCAGGAATACGGCGCCTATTGCAGCGATTACGCCGGGGCCAATGTGCTTTATGCGGAGAACTCTCCCGCCGCGGTCGCGGCGTGGGCGGGCGTGCTCGATTTTCACGACCTCGAAAAAGTCTTCACGCCCGAGTTCATCCGCCGCCATTTCCGCGTGATTGACATGGGCAACCTGCGGCCGGGCCAGAACCTCACCGTGCCTCCGCCCTATCTGCTGGAGCTGGCGCTGGCGGGACAGACAGGGCGGATTCGCATCGATCCATACACGCGCACCGTGGAGCTGCCGGTCACCCACGGTCCGCGCAAGGCCACCTGGCGGCTGCATCCGAAGGGCACCACGCTCTCGGTCTGCGGACAGACCCTCACCGGCGATACCGGTCAGCTTGACCTGGGCAAGGCCGGCAACCTCACCCTGACCGCCCCCAATGGGGCGACCAGCGTCTGGCGCCTGGAACAAAAGTAAGGCTCAGTCGGCCTTGACCCCTGCCAGCCCGAGCCGGTGGTCGAGCGAGTACTTGCCGGGACCGGCGAGCAGGATCAGCAGGTACACGAAGATCCAGGAGAACGGCAGCTCACCCGAGCCGGGTCCGGTCAGGCGCATCTGGTGGTGGAAGATCCACGCGACCGTCATCGTGATGAACAGGCCCAGCGAGTGCAGTCGGGTCAGCAGCCCGGCCATGAGGCACATCGAGCCGAAGGTCTCGCACCACGTCACGAGCACATAGCTCAACTCCGAGCTGATCCCGATGTAATCGGGAAAGGTGTGGAATTCCTTCCGCACGCCGTCGAGGGCGAAGAGATTGGGCAAGCTGATCTTTTCATCGGCCCAACCGGTGAACTTGCCCCAGCCGTGATAGCGGATCATCAGGAACGAGACCGCGACCCGCAGCGCGAGCAGGCCGATATCGGGGTTGAGCGGGAGAAAGGACAGGCCGAGGTATTTTTTCATGGGGTGGACGGCCGGAAACTGCCGGGGCGGGCAGCGGGGTTGTCCCTAGGTATCTGCAAACCACCCATCGTCAAACGGTCGGGACCGTTCGCGGAGTCTGTCCGTGCGTCATACGCACCGGCGCGATGGACTCAGATCCGTCCGCGGAATCCACGGGCGCCCGCGGAAAAACCCCGGTCCGACTGGCGCTCCGGGCGATATCCCCGACCCCAGCGTGGCTCTTCCGTCTCGCTCCACCGGGGCAGCGCCGGATTGCTGGACTTCATCCCGAAGATGGAGCCGCCGGTCAGGTTGCCCGCGGGATTGCCCGAGGGTGTCGTGTAGGACGGCAGCGGCGAGTCGTAGATCGTGTAGGTGATTGGTCCCAGTCCGAAGGGTTGGTGGTGGTGATACCGGTGGGAATAATAAGTCGAGGACGTGAACAACGGGTAGATCACGGGGCGGCGCTCGGCAGCGGCGAACCGCTCCTCGATGGCCGACAGCCGGTCCGCCTGTTCATCGCGCTCCCGCTGGTCCTCGAACTGCGCGTTGAGCCTGAGGCGGGCGATGGTCAGCGGTTCCACGCACGAGACATCCGGGTAACGCCGGACAAAATCCTCCCAGAAGGCGACCTGGTAGGCGAGCGGCGCCGCTTGGAAGGCCGGATCGGCCAGCTTGCGATCCCGCAGTGCGGAACCTTCTGCGATCAGTTGCACGCGGCGGGCGTCCCGTTCGTCGCGCTGGCGCTCCTGCCGGGCAGTCAGGATGGCGTGTTCCTCCTCGGAACGCAGGGCCACGCGCGTGACCGCGCCCTCCTGCAGTTCAACCTCGCCCCGTTCGTAATAGAGGACTTGGCGCCCGGCTACATGCACCTGTCCCCGCGGCTGACCCAGGGTGTCGCGCACTTCCTCCAGCGAGGCGCCGCGGCGGACCTCGGCGGCGGTCACGGCGATCCCGGTGGTCAGGACGAGAGCGAACCATAAGGTGGGCGCTTTCATGGGTGGTTTGACCCCGAAAAGCTAGGTTGGTTCATCCGCGATGCAAATGCTCTTTTCCCTCCTGCCGCGCCAGAACCGGATTGAACCGGCGGGGCGCTGTGGCATCCATGGGCCATGCGCATGCGCGTCATCGCCACCGGGGGCACCATCGACAAGGTCTACTTCGACGCGGCCAGCTCCTACGACGTGGGCGACCCCCAGGTCGGCCCGCTCTTCAAGGAGGCCAATGTCACCTTCGAGTTCACCGTCGAGTCGGTCCTGCAGAAGGACAGCCTGAACATGACCGACGCCGACCGCGCCCTCATCCGCGAGCGCGTGGCCGCCGCCCCCGAGCGTCTGATCCTCATCACCCACGGCACCGACACCATGACGGAGACGGCCGCCCGGCTCGAGGGCCTGCCGGACAAGGTGATCGTCTTCACCGGCTCGATGGTCCCCGCCCGTTTCCGCTCAAGTGACGCCCTCTTCAACCTCGGCTGCGCCGTCGGCGCCCTTCAGGTGCTGCCGCCCGGCATCTACATCGCCATGAACGGCCAGATCCATCCGGCCGCGCAGGTGAAGAAGAACCGCGCGATGAGCCGCTTCGAGCCCAAGGCATGAAACAACCGACGGCGGACGAACGGAAACGCAGGTGCACCGGCAAGCGCCGCTACCGGACCCAGGGCGACGCGCTCGATGCCGCCCTGCTCGCCGGGGTTGAGCGCCAGCGCTCGGCCTACCGCTGCGCCCTCTGCGGATTCTGGCACCTGACGACACGCTGACGGCTTTGCCCGCAGCTTGTCTCGCCATAGCCCGAAGGGCGACGGCGGATGGCACCTGACTTCGCGCTGACCGCTTATTTCTTCCCGCCGCCCGGCGTAAGGTAGCCGCGATCCTGCATCCATTCGGCCATGCGCTGCGGCCAGTTCCTGATGGCCTGGAAGGTCGACCGGTCACCCATGTTGAAGGCGTGCTTGCCCTGGGCAATGAGATGCAGCTCCACCGGCACCTTGGCGGCGCGGAATTTTCCCACCAACGCCATGGTCACCTCGTCGCAGCCATATTCGTCGTCGTTGGCGCAAAGCAGGAAGGCGGGTGGCGAGTCCGCCGGGATTTCCTTGGGCGCCTGTCCACCGGGATAGACCATCATCTGGAAATTCGGCCGGCCGTTGACCCGGTCGATCGGATCCGCGGCCTTGGGGTCGCCGTCACCCTTGTCGAACGCGACCATCATCACCACCGCGCCCCCCGCGGAAAATCCCAGCATGCCGATGCGGTTCGGATCGAGGCTGAACTCGGCCGCCCGGCTGCGCACGAGCCGCATGGCCCGGTAGGCGTCCTCGCGGACCGTGGCGAAGGTGTAGGGGGACTTCTCCTCCAACGGCAGCCGGTATTTCAGGGCAAACACGGTCACGCCGGATTGACTCAGGAACTCCCCCACCTGCCGGCCCTCGCCGTTGAAGACCAGCTCGCGAAAGCCGCCGCCGGGCGCAACGATCACCGCGCAACCGTTGGCCTTGCCCGCCGGTGGCAGGAACACCGTGAGCGAGGGGTTGTGGATATTCTTCACCCACCAGTCCTTGGCCTGCTCGGGTTCGTTCCTCCGGGCCTCCGAACCCGGGGCCCCGTTCTGCCAGAGCGGAATGACCGCCGGCTCGGCGGCGGCCAGCACTCCAGTTAACAGACCAAACATCACGAGGCGAATAGCGGGGTATCGGGAGTCCATGCGGGCATACTGCCCACGAAGCCCCCAAAAGCCAGCCGGGGCCGTGTCACCGGCAATTTGCAGGTTTTCATTTGGCCCGGGACAGGCAGATTGCGGTCCATGTCCCGGCTCCACCCTGCCCTCCTCTGCTTGCTGCTGGCCGCCACCGGGCAAGCCCAGACCCCGGTGGAGACACCGCTGCGACCGGAGGACACCCCCGCGCTGCCCGCCGAAGAGACGGAGGTGCCCGAGGCTGCGCCCGCGAGCCCAGCCTTCGAACCCCAACCCATCAACGACTGGCTGGCAGCGCAGGTGGAGCTGTCGCGCCGGGGCTTTTCCTGCGGCTCGCTCGACGGCGTGCGCGGCATCCAGAGCGTCACGGCGCTCAAGGCCTTCCAGAAAAACGAGGGCCTCCGGGAAACCGGCGAGCTCGACCGCGCCACCAAGGACATCCTCAAGTTGACCGCCCCCGTCCTGACCGAGTATGTCTTCACCGTCCTCGACCTCGCCGCCGTGCGCCCGATGCCCGACACCTGGCTGGGCAAATCCCAGCTCGATGCGCTCCGCCACGCCACCGCGCTGGAACTGGTCGCCGAGCGTTTCCGCTCCAACCCGAAGCTGGTGCTCAAGCTCAACCCGGGCGTCGATTGGGAGCGCATCCTGCCCGGCCAGTCGATCGTCGTGCCGTCCGCCGAGCCGGTGATCCCCGAGGCCAAGGTCGCGCGCATCCACGTGTATCTCGCCGAGCACGTCCTGCAGGTCGTGGATGAGACCGGCCGCATCCTGTTCCATTGCCCCGTCAGCATCGCGCGCAACGTCGAGAAACGCCCGGTCGGCGAATTGCACGTGGCGGTCGTCATCCCCGACCCCAACTACACGTTCGACCCGGAGGTCTTTCCGGAGGTGCCCGAGGGCAAGGAACTCGGCCGCAAACTCATCATCGCCCCCGGCCCCAACAATCCGGTGGGTGTCGCCTGGATCGGGCTTGATCGCACCGGCTACGGCATCCACGGCACCCCCGAACCCGAGAAGGTCGGCCGCACCGAGTCGCACGGCTGCTTCCGGCTCGCGAACTGGGATGCCCGCATCCTCCTGAAACTCGCCTGGGTCGGCCTGACGGTGATGGTGGACGAGTGATGTTTTCGGGGTTTGCGCTTTGGCGGCGTTGGGCTTGGCTGGCACCAACAAACATGCGCCCCTCCCTTGCCACCTTGCTGCCCGCGTGTGCGGCTCTGCTCCTTCAATCCGGGTGCAATACGGCCACGACCCCGGCGGCTACAACCACTCCCGCCGCGACCGGCGTCCCGGCCACCCACGCCGCGCCCACCGCTCCCGCCGCACTCCGCGCCCCCGGCATCGTGAGCTTCCACGGGCGACTCCGCGCCGAGAAGGCCCGCATCGTCGGCGCCGACGGCAAGCCTGTCAGCCTGGCCGGCAACAGTTTCTTCTGGAGCCAGTGGCAGGGCCAGTACTACACGCCCGAGGTCGTCGGCTGGCTGAAGACCAACTGGCGCAGCACCATCGTCCGCGCCGCGCTCGGGGTCCACGAGGAGGACGGTTATCTCCAGCATCCCGCCGAAAATCTTGCGCGCGTCACCCGGGTCATTGATGCCGCCATCGCGCAGGACCTCTACGTCATCATTGACTGGCATGATCACGAGGCCCACCGGCACACCGCGCAGGCCGTCGCCTTCTTCTCGGACATGGCCCGTCGCTACGGCCATCAGCCCCACGTAATCTACGAAATCTTCAACGAACCGCAGCAAGTCTCGTGGGCCAAGGACGTGAAACCCTACGCCGAGCAGGTCATCGCCGCCATCCGCGCCATTGACCCCGACAACCTGATCATCGTCGGCTCGCCGCATTGGTCGCAGGATGTGGACGTGGCCGCCGCCGACCCGATCAAGGATGCCAACGTCGCCTACGCCCTGCACTTCTACGCCGGCACCCAAAAGCAGACCCTGCGCAACAAAGCGGTGAAGGCGATGGAACTCGGGGCGGCGCTCTTCGTCACCGAGTGGGGCCCGTGCAACGCCGATGGCAACGGGCCCATCGATGACGACTCGGTCAAACAGTGGATGGCCTTCATGCGGGAGTACCAGCTCTGCCACTGCGTCTGGTCCGTCTCCACCAAGATGGAAACCTGCTCGATCATCGTCCCGGGTGCCTCGCCCAAGGGCGGATGGAAGGACTCGGACCTCACGGAATCCGGCCGCTACGCGCGTGAATACATCCGCAACTGGCCCGGCGACACCCCCCAATGATTCCCGCCGCGCTCGACCGCCGCGGATTGCTGCCCTAGGCCGCCCGGGCGGGGTATAGGGGCGATTCAGTCGCGAACACAATCGGCTGGTTCCCGTCGCAGATCCCGTCCCGGGTTGGACGTTGAGCGTTGAATGTTCGGCGTTCTCTGCTCCCTTCTGCCTTTCGATGCTCCGTCTCCTGCTGCCCCCCAACCTCGCCGCCGCCGCCCCGCGCAACGCCGTGGCGGTGCGCATCGAGCTGGACTTGGGCAAGGCCCCGCTGCCGGAGCTCGTCGCCGGGCTCGCCGTCCTGCAACGCCTCGGCGTGAAACCCGAGCCGGTTTCGCTGGTGCAGCTCACCCGCGCCCAGCTGCGCGAGCTGCTGCACGAGCTGGTGGGCGAAAAGGTCTTCTTCCGCGCCGACCGGCCGTCCGAGCCCCTGCCCTGGAACGGTCTCGTGCTGCCGGGCGTGAGCGAACATCTCGCCGAGCCGGTCGCGCCCGCGGCCCCACCGCCCACGCCGGCCCCCAAGTCCAAGGCCCGGCGGCCCGCCGAACCCGAGGACGAACACATGCCGCTGCTGGTGGACGGCTCGGAGCATTATCTCGCCATCACCCTCCCGAACCGGGAGTCGGCCAGCTACGAAGGCGTGCTGGAATTGCTGCGGCAGCACCGCTTCACGCTGGATCCGCTCAGCCGCAAGTGGTGGCTGCGCGACCGGCACCGCGTGCTGAATCTGCTCGCCACCCATGGTGCCGCGCTGCGCGAGGACTTCGGGGCCGAGTTTACCGACAACTTCACGCGCAACACGGCCCACCTGAAGACCGCCGAGCCCGCCGCCCGGATCACCGAGGAGGCCGACGGCTATGACGTGCAGCTCGGGCTGGATGCGGGTGCTGCCACCGAGGCGCAGGTGCGCGAGGCCGTCGCCACCGGGCGGGGCTATGTCGAGGACGGCAAGAGCATCTACCTGATCGACGCCACCCGGCTGGAAAAAATCCGGGCCGCCCACCGCGCCCTCGCCGGCGATCCCACCTACACCGGCGCCGCCGGCCGCCGGCACCGCGTCGCCAAGGCCCGCACCGCCGAGATCAACGATCTGCTGGAGGAAATCGCCCCGCATTTCCAGGCTCCCGCCACCTGGCGCGAGCGCAGTGCGGCCCTGCGCAACCTCACCGCCCTGCCCCCCGCACCGATGCCGGCTGCCTTGGAGCAGATCCTCCGGCCCTACCAGCGGCTCGGCACCGCGTGGCTGTGGCATCTCTACCGGCAGGAACTCGGGGGCATCCTCGCCGACGAGATGGGACTCGGCAAGACGCTGCAGGCCCTGGCCCTGATCGCTGCCGCGACCACCAGTCGTCCGTCTGCCCCGGTTTCGCGCCGCGAAAACTGGGGGCAAACCCCGGCCGGCGGGCAAGCAGGTACGATACACCTCGTCGTCTGCCCTGCCTCGCTGGTGGAAAACTGGCGGCGCGAGGCCGTCCGGTTCACGCCGGAGCTGAAGGTCTTTGTCCACCACGGCGCGCGCCGTCTCGCCGAGAAGGACTTTGCCGCGTACGATCTCATTCTCACTTCCTACGGCACGCTGGCCCGCGACGCCGTCCTCTTCGGGTCGGTGGCATTCGACCTCATCCTCGCCGACGAGGCGCAGCATCTGAAGAACCGCCGCACCCAGGCCGCCCAGTCCCTCCGCGCCCTGCGGGGTCGCGGCCGATTCCTGCTCACCGGCACGCCGCTGGAAAACTCGCTCGACGACCTGCGCTCGCTCTTCGAGTTCCTCATGCCCGGCTTCCTCTCCCCGGTGCCGGCCGGCCTCAAGCGCGAGGAGCGCGCCTGGCACGACGGCCAGCTGCGCACCCAGACCGCCCCCTACATCCTGCGCCGCACCAAGGCGGCCGTCGCCCCCGAGCTGCCCGGGAAGATCGAGCAGACGCTCTGGTGCGAGCCCACCGCCGCGCAGGCCGCGCTCTACCGCCGGGTGCAGGAGGACAGCGAACGCGAGCTCATCGACCTCGCGGCACAGGGGAAATCCGAGAACAACCTGCGCTTCGCCGTGCTCACCCAGCTCCTGCGCCTGCGGCAGATCTGCTGCGACCCGCGGCTCGTGCCGCAGGGCGCCTGGGCCACGGCGGCAGACTCGGCCAAGCTTGACGCCTTCCGCGAACTGCTGGCCGAGAGCATCGACGAGGGCCACCGCATGCTCGTGTTCTCCCAGTTCACCTCGCTGCTCGCCCTGCTCCGCGAGGAACTGGAGGCCGAGGGCGTGGCGTTCTGCTATCTCGACGGCTCGATGACCCCCAAGGCCCGCCAGGCCGCGGTGGACAAGTTCCAGGACGACGCGGAAGTGCCGGTCTTCCTCATCTCCCTCAAGGCCGGCGGCACCGGCCTGAACCTCACCGGCGCGGATATCGTCGTGCATTTCGACCCGTGGTGGAATCCCGCCGCCGAGGCGCAGGCCACCGACCGCGCGCACCGCATCGGGCAGACCAAGGTCGTGACGAGCTACAAGCTCATCTGCGCCGGCACCGTCGAGGAGAAGGTCGTGGCCCTGCAGGACGCCAAGCGCGCCCTGCTCGCCGACGTGTTCGAGGCCAGCGACGCGGCGGCCGCGAAGCTTAACCTCAGCGACCTCCGCGAACTGCTGAAGTAGCGCGGTTCGGGGCTGCCGATCTCCGGCCGGGGATAATAGTTCTCAAGACGGGGCGCTCGACGGCACCGCATTTGCGGATAAGGTCAGGCTGCTGCCCCGGCCGGCCTACCCCCATGAACCTGACCCACCCCGCCCGTCTCGCCCTCGTCCTCGCCCTGTCGCTGCCCGGCCTCCGCGCCGCGGATAAGATCGACCTCAAGCGCGACACGCCGGTCCCGGCCAGCGAGCAGATCCCCATCCAGGATTTTTTCCGGCCCCGCGTGCTGGTGGACCCCAAGCTGAACCTCACCGGCTCGCACATCGCCGCCCGCATCACCGGCGGCGCGGACCGCTACTACCTCATGGCGCTCGATCGGAAGACCAACAAGGCCGAGACCCTCGTCAGCCGCGGCGACACCGACATCGGCTACTTCGAGTGGCTCAACGACCAGCGCCTCGTCTTCCAGCTCAGTGCCGACAAGATGTTCTCCCTCGGCATGCTCGGCGCGGACCTCGGCAACCTGAACCGGCCCTACCCGCTCCTCGTGTATTGCAGCCCCGGCCTCATCGCCATCCCGCCCGCCAACCGCACCCGGCCGCTGATGCAGATGGACAACAGCGCCCTGGAGGGCGGCACGCGCGAGCTGGTGGCTGTGACGGTGAACACCGACATCCAGACCGGCGGCATGTTCAACGCCACCACCGGCCAGTATGACCAGACCGACATCTCGAAGGCCCGCGACAACAACCAGCGGCACATCATCCGGACCCAGCCGGGCGTGAAGGACACCCTCGGCACCGGCTTCATGGCGGACATCGAGGGCAACCTGGAGTTCGCCCTCACCGCCAGCGACGGCGTCCCCCAGCTGCATTTGCTCAACGGCGACAGCTGGCAGAAAAGCCCGATCAATCTCGACCTCGTCGACCTGATAGGCCCCGGCAGCAAGCGCGGCGAGGCCGTTGTGGTCGGCGAGCCGCGGGACGGCAAGCCCGGCGCCCTGCAATTCATGGATGTCGCCACCGGGACCCCCGGCGAAATCCTCGTCCAGGACAAGGCCTATGACTTTGCCGGCTGGGTCTATCGCGACCGCCAGACCCACCAGATTGTCGGTGCCCATTTTGACCGCAGCGGCCCGGCCACCGTGTGGTTCAGCGAGGACTACCGGGCCGTGCAAAAGCTGCTCGAGGCCCAGTTCGCCGGCCTGCGCGTGCAGATCCTCGACAACAACGAGGCTGGCAACCTCTTCCTCGTCGCCACCTACTCGGACAAACAGCCCGCAATCTATCACTGGGTGGACCTGACCAACCGCAGCGCCGGCCTGATCAAGAACTCCGCCCCCTGGATCGACCCGGCGCGCATGCAGCCGATGAACGTCATGAAGTTCAAGACCCGCGACGGCCGGCAGCTCGACGCCTACGTGACGCTGCCCGCCGGCGCCACCAAGCAGAACCCGCCCCCGCTGGTCGTCCTCTCCCACGGCGGCCCGTGGGCCCGCGATACCTGGGGCTTCAACGGCGAGGTGCAGTTCCTCGCGAGCCGGGGCTACGCCGTCCTGCAGGCCAACTACCGCGGCTCCACCGGTTACGACTGGATGTTCCCCTTTGAGGACCGCTTTGACTTCATCAAGATGCATGAGGACGTCACCGACGCCGCTACCACCCTGATCAAGTCGGGCCTGGTCGATCCCAAGCGCGTCGGCATCATGGGCGCCTCCTTCGGCGCCTATCTCGCCCTGTCGGGCGTGACCCGCGAGCCGGCCATGTACCGCTGCGCCGTCGTCAACGCCGGCGTGTTCGACTGGGAGGAGATCATCCAGGACCGCCGGTACGACAAGTTCGACAACCCCCAGTTTGCCTACCTCCTGCGCCACCTCGGCGACCCGAAGACGCAGAAGGAGAAATTCGAGGCCATCTCCCCCGGCCGCCATGTCGACCAGGTGCGCGTGCCGGTGTTCGTCGCCCACGGCAAGGACGACCCCACCGCCCCGGTGGCCGAATCGCGGCGGCTGGTCGCGGACCTCTCGAAGAACGGCATCCCGAACGAGAGCTTCTTCGTCGGCGGCGAGGGCCATGGCATGGGCCACCTCGACCACCAGGTGGAGCTCTACGGGCGCATCGAGGCCTTCCTCGCCAAGCACCTGATGGCGGCGAAGTGAGCGTAAGATCCGTACGCGGGCGTGGTCGCCCGCGCTCCAAGCGTCAGAATTCTGTGCGCGCTGGAGCCACGGCGACCTCGCCGTGGGTTAAACGCTGCCTTACCGCTCGTAGACCTTGTCCCGGTTCTGCCAGGGGGCGACCCGGTCCAGCGCCGGCACGATCGCGCGCCGGATGGCGATGAAGTCGATCGATCCGCTCTCGCGGTAGAGCACGTTGCCCTTCTCGTCGAGGAGGAGCGTGTAGGGCAGCTCGCCGTTCCAGTCCTTGTCGAAGGCTTCGATCAGGGCGTATTTGTCGGTGTCGCCGAAGATGTAGTTCTTGGTGGAGGCATGCTTGTCCTGGAGGAACTTCAACACCTTGGGCTCCTCGTCGGGGAACTGCGCGGCCACCGTCACCAGCTCGAAGCTCCGGTGGCGGAACCGCAGGTTCTGCTCGATGAGCTCGGAGAATTCCGAGACGCACGGCCCGCACCAGGTGGCCCAGAAGTTGACGAGGCGGACCTTGCCGGTGCCGGTGTTCGCGCGCAGGGCCTTCAGCCCGGCGGCGTCGATTTTCTCCAGCGCGACGGGCTCCCTGGCGACCTTGGCCATCCAGCGCACGTTGTCGGGGATCTTGTCCTTCCACTTGATGGAGCAGCCGAAGACCTTGGTGGTCTTGATCTCGGGGTCCTTGCCCGCGAGCAGGGCGTCGAGGGCGGCGCGGGTGTCGTGCCCCTTCGCGAGGTCCTCGCGCTCCGAGCTGTCGATGCGGCCCTGGAAGCGCAGCTTGCGCTCCGCGTCGAAGATGAACACGTGCGGCGTCGCCACGGCGCCGAACTTGGCGACGACCGCCTGCTCCTCGCCGTCGTCGAGGTACGGGAAGTTGAACTGCTTGTGCTGGGCGCGGATCTTCATCTCCTCGAATGTGTCGCCGAGGTCGCCGTAGCCCATCTCATCGAAGCGCACGGCCGCCGCGCTGTTGGGGTTGATGCCGACCACGGCCACGCCCTTGTCCTTGTAGTCGGCTGTGATCCGCTTGATCCGCTCCTCGTAGGCCTGGGCTGTCGGGCAGTGGTTGCAGGTGAAGACGACCAGCAGGATCTTCGCGGAAGCGAAATCGGCGGGTGTGTACACCTTGTCATCGACCCCCTTCAGCTTGAAGTCGGGCAGCGGCGAGCCGATCGGCAGTACGGGCGGGAGGGGGGCGGCGGCCGCGGACAGGGCGGTGAGGGCAAGGAGGCAGGTGAGGAACAGGGAACGCATGGGATGGGGTGGATGAAATTACTTCCGGGGCCGCGCGGGTTGATAGCGGACATAGGCGATCTTCGTGCTGTCTGGCGACCACGAAGGCGGCGGACACACGCCGCCCTGGTCATGGAGCCGGACCAGTTCCCGCGCTTCGCCGCCGGCTGCTGGCGCGATGCACAGGACGTCCTCACCCGTCGGACCAGGCGAACGGCGGAAAAACGCGATCCACCGGCCGTCGGGCGACGGGCGGCCCGCGGGCGCCGCGGCCGGTGGCGGAAAGGCGCCGGTGGCCACGCGTTGGGGCACCGCGCCCGGCTCCGGGCCCAGTCGCTGGGCGCTGCCGCCCTCGGTGAAGAACAGGCCGCCATCGGGGGCCCAGGCCACCGCATCAATGACTTCCTGTGAATGGTACAGGCTGCGGCGGTCCGTCGAGGCCACATAGACATACTCGAGTGAACTGCGCACCGCCCTGACCTCGGCCGAAGGCGGGCCGATGACCACGTTCGCAAACACCGCGGTCTCGAATGCGTCCTCGTCATGCGCGCAGACGCCGAGGCCAATATAGAACGGCCCCTTGAAGGGCAGCCGTGTCGAGCAACCCGAGGGCTTGAGCACCCCGTCCGACCCGGCGAGCGACATGTAGACGTAGTCGCCGACCTTCTCGAGGCGGAGGCGGTGCGGGGCCTTGATCGCCGTCTGCACCTCATGGGTCACTTCTCCGGCCGCGTCGCGGAATTGCAGCGAGGTCAGGCCGTCGCCGTGCAGGGCGACGTCGGCGTAGGCCGAGTCCGGCTCAAGCGTCTGGCGGATCATCAGCACTCCTTTGCGGTGGGCATTGCCGCCCGTGCCTGCGAAGGAGATGTCGGCCGCGAGGGCAATATCGCCCTCGACCTTTTTCCAGACAAAGTGGAAGGAATCGGTCCGAAACCACATGTTCACCCCGCCGCCGCCGATGGTGTACGTGCCCGCGGCGGCATCGTGGACGACGGTGCCGGCGCGCCGGGGCGCGCCGATGTCGGTGTGATCCGTGAACAACCCGAGGCTGCCTTCGTGGGCGGAGAGCGTTAAAGCCGAGAGGGCGAGCCACCCGGTGACGAGCCAGGTCCGGCCGAGGGGACAACGGGACACCTTGGTCTCGGTGTCGGGGTTCGGGGTATTCACGCCCGTCAGCAAAGCGAACCTTGGGCCGGCCGCAAGCGAGGGCTGCATTTTGTGACATACCGGAGGTTGCGCCCTTTCCGGATTTGGCCACAGTTCGCGCCATGCCTTTGCGCTTCCCGACCGTGCTCCTGGCAACCGCTCTGCTCTCGCCCATCGCCCATGCCGCCGAGGCGGGTGCCCCGGCCGATCCGGAACTCAATCCCAAGGGCCGGGCGATCCTCGCGTGGTTCCAGGAATTGTCGGCGAGCCCCGGGCTGAAGCTTGTGTCCGGCCAGTTCGCCGGCTGGAGCGGCACCGCCCGGCTGGATGTCCTCGGCAAGATCCACACGGCCACCGGCCAGTGGCCGGCCATGATGGGCCTCGACTATTGCACGTGGCAGCAGGGCGAGGCGGCGATCGACGTCAAGCCCGTCAATGCGCTGGCCCGGGCCTGGTGGCAGGACGGCGGCCTCGTGAACATTTCCTGGCACGCGCCCAATCCCGCCAACCCCAAGGGCGGCGGCCTGCGCGACAAGGGCGTCAATCTCCGCGACCTCCTGGCGCCCGGCCATCCGACCCACGAACGCTGGCTCAAGTCCCTCGACCAGGTCGCCGCCGGCCTGCAGGAGCTGCAGGACGCGGGCGTGATCGTCATCTGGCGCCCGTTGCACGAGATGAATGGCGGCTGGTTCTGGTGGGGCGGCAAGGAGCCCGCCGACTTCATCGCCGTCTGGCGGCACATGTTCGACTACCTCACGCACACCAAGCGGCTGCACAACCTGGTCTGGGCCTACAGCCCCAACCACGGCGGGAAAACCGCCGCGTTCTATCCCGGCGACACCTACATCGACCTCGTCGGACTCGACGCCTACACCGACCACATCGATCCCGGGCACATCCGGGGCGGCCCCGAGGTCGCCGCCCTGCCCAAGCCCTTTGGCTTTACCGAATTCGGCCCGCACGGCGCCTCCAACCCGCCCGGCGATTTCGATTTCCGTCTCTTCCTCGCGGGCGCAGAGGCCAATTTCCCCACGGCCCGGCACTTCCTCGTCTGGGATTCGAAATGGAATCCCGCCGAGAACAAGTTCGCCAAGGAATTCTACAACGATCCGCGCGTCATCACCCGCGCCACCCTGCCCGCCGGCCTGGCGGGCAAATAAACCGACATCCCCGATGAAATCCCTCGCCCGCCTTCCCCTGCTCCTCCTTGCGCTGGTCCTCGCCGGCCCCGTCCTCGCCGACCCGTACACCGATTCCATCGAGGCCTGGCGCCGGACCCGCATCTCGCGCCTGAAGAAGCCCGACGGCTGGCTCACCCTGATCGGCCGGCATCCCATCGAGCTGGGCACCTGGTCGGTCGGCTCGGCCGAGGGGAATGTCATCCGTCTCGCCGCCGGCCCGGAAAAGCTCGGCACCATCACGCACACCCCCGATGGCAAGGTCACCTTCGCCCTCGACGAGAACGCTTCCGGCATCATCGACGGCACCCAGCCCGGTGAGCGCACGGCCGAGCTCGACTACCTCAGCGACAAGCCGACATATATCCGCACCGGCAACCTCAACATGTATGTCATGGAACGCAGCGGGAAGCTCTTCCTCCGCGTCCGCGACATCCAGGCCGACCGCCGGATGCACTTCGCCGGCATCGAGAGCTACCCGATCGACCCAACCTGGCGCATCGAGGCCGCGTGGGTGCCCTTCGACCCGCCCCGCGAGATCAAGGTCACCAACATCATCGGCTTGGTCGAGCCCGCCACCATCCCCGGCAAGGCCGTGTTCACCCGCGAGGGGAAGACCTATGAGCTGATCCCGATCGACGAGGGTCCGAAGGAGGACCTGTTCTTCGTGCTGACCGACCAGACCGCCGGCACCGAGACCTACGAGGCCTGCCGCTTCCTCTACGCCAAGCGCCCGGTGGACGGGAAGATCGTCCTCGATTTCAACCAGGTCTACAACCCGCCCTGCGCCTTCACCCCCTTTGCCACCTGCCCGCTCCCCCCCAAGGAAAACGTCCTGCCCTTCGCCTTGCGGGCCGGGGAGAAAAAATACAAGGGCGCCCACTGAGCGGGGACCGGGTGGCCCCGTGGTCCCGGGTCGGCCCACCCGGTCAATCAACGCTCAGGGATTGTGAACAACTGCGTCGTGGCCTGTCTTGACCCACGGGACCGCCGGGTGGATGATGGCCACCGTTCCCGGGATCACCCTCAACCCCAACCCTCGACCCCTTCCGCCCATGAATTGGAAGATTGAGATCACCGAGCCGCACAGCGGCGAGATCGGCGAAGCCATCAAGCATCAGGATCACGGCTTCGCCATGGAAGAATACACCTACGAGCCGGGCCACAAGCTCGAGGTGTTCGTGCACGACACCAGCGACCCAATGTGGCATATCTTTACCGACCTTGATTCCGGACACCGGATCAAGATCCCCCCGGCCCGCTACCGTCAGCTGGCCTGAGCATTATCATCGCGGCCCGCGTAGCGGGTCGTGGCGATCCGGCAGCAATCACGTCTTCGGCGGCGCGCCGTGACTTGCCAGCCATAGGCTTGGCGAACGCTGGTGCGCCAATTACAGTGAACTAACTGGCGGGCGGGTTTCCATGATGGGCCTTGTGGGCCGCGTAGGCCGCCGTGTCGGCCAGCATGGCATCGATCGTCACCGCCAGCGGCTCGAGCCGCACCAGCCCGGAAAACACCGCCTTGTCACCGATGGCGTCGGTCAGCACGAAGGCCGGGCGCTGGTTGATCTGGTGCGCCAGGAAATCCGCCGTGCTCGTCGCCACGCGGTCCTTCACGAGGTTGGACTCGGCGGCCTTGCGCAGTTTCTTCGCGTCGAGGCGGCCTGCCTTGGCCGCCACCGCCACCGCCGTGGCCAGGTCGCCGACCTTCTGACCCTCGCGCAGCGCCGCGTGCGCGATCGCCAGCCGGATCTCATCCCCAGTGAAGCCAAAATCCTTCGCCGCCTCGGCGACGAGGTTGGGCGCCTCGTAGCGGCCCTTCCGCGCGGCCTCGAACCAGCCCGAGTTCAGGATGTAGGGCGAGTGCATCACCGTGCCACCGCTGCGGCGGTAGAACCAGTCGCACTGCGCCTGGGAGACGGGAAAGTCACCGGGCTGCATCAGCGCGATCTTCCATTCAAACTCGGCGCGCCCGGCATAACGCCGCTTCAACTCGGTCCAGACCGGCTCGCCCCAGTGGCACCACGATGACAGCACTTCCAGGTAGTAGGTGACTTTCATGACCCGAGAATCGCCGGTAACAGCGTTGACGTCAACCGCCCGCCCGCCCCGTTTGTGTCACAACGGCGTCAATTGCCTGACGCTACAGCGCAGGTGGGACCGCCGCATCTCGTCTGTAGCGGTATTGATCTACCCGCGACTCACTCGCCGCTACTCGCTACTCTTACCTAGCTCCCCTTCTTCAGGATCTGCTTCGTTGTCTCCAAGACCTGCTGCGGCCCGAGGTAGGTTTCCCCCTGGTAACTGTCGGCCAGCACCCGGCCCTTGGCGTCCACCAGCACGAGGCAGGGAATGCCGGGCCCGGAGTAGTCCACCATCTTCTGTTCGCGCCGGTCGTACTTCACCGCCAGCCAGGGCATCTTGTCCTCGCGCATGTAGGCGAGCATGTCGCCGGCCGAGTTGTCCCCGCTGATGAAGATCAGCTCGAATTCCGGATGCGCCGGCTTCAGCTCGCGGTACGCCCGCACCAGGTCCGGCGTGAAGGCCCGGCAGGGTCCGCACCAGCTCGCCGAGAAATACAGCGCGTAATACTTCACGCCGGCGAGGGCCTCGGGGCCGACGTTCTGCGGCTTGCCGTCGGCGAAGCGCACCAGCTTGCCCGTGAACAACCGTTGCATCGGACCGGGTGCACCGGCCGGTGCCCCCGCCGTGGCGACCGCGGCGGGAGCCGCGACGGTGACGGATTTCTCCGCGGGGGCGGCCGGCGTGGTGGCGGGCGCCGCGACCGAATCCGCGAGCAAATTGGTTTTCTCCACCGGCACCTTGACCGTCGCGCCGCCCAGCTTGCCGGTGACCCCGTCCAGGGCCACGCCGGAGAGGGCGAGCTTCTTGCCGGCCCCGACCAGCATCATGCCGGCCGCCTTGCCGTCCTTGATCACCTGGGCCTTGGTGGCGACGAGGACCGTCACCTCCGCCGGCCAGAGCTGCGGGTCGGCCACGAGTTCCGGCAATGTGGCCGCGGACAGGCGGGCGATCGCGAATAAAAACAGGACAACCCAGGCGTGGTGGGCGTGGTGTTTCATGCCGGTGGGAGAATGCGTGGGGCGGATTATTTCCCTTCCTTGTTGAACAGGCTCTTGATGCTGTCCCCGGCCTTTTTGGCCGCTTCCTTCAGCTTGTCGACCGACAAATCCCCGGAATTGATGGCGTTGGCCGTGCCGGACACCACGCTGCCCAGCACCTGCTTCATCAGGACGCCCGCCATCTGGTCGGCGGTGATGCCCCCCTCGGCCACCCCCAGGTCGTCGAGGCTGATCGGGGGCAGCGTCACGGCGAGGGCGTTTTCCCCCAGCCCCACCGTGGCCTTGCCGTGGGTGAAGCGAAACTTCTTCACGATGAACTTGCGCGGCTTGCCGTCCTTCGCGACCGGTTCCTGCCCGCGGCCCCCGCCGGTGAAATCCTCGATGTTCTTCAGCAGGTCCTTGATGTTGCTCGAGAAGATCTTCGTCTCGTAGTTGAATTCCGGCTGGTCGATGAGGATCTCGTTGATGACGATGGGATCGCCCAGGACCGACCGGGGCACGATGTCGATGTGCACCTTGCCGAGGTAAAAGGCCCGGCCCTCGCTCCAACCCTTGGGATTGCCGACCGACAGGCCCGTGAGGGTGCCGGAGCCGGAGAGGGGCGACAGGTTGGCCGAGGCCAGCTCGACCTTGGTCTGGGTCAGCTTCGGCCCGTAGGTGTTGACCCCGTTCACCACGATGGCGTCAAGGTTGTGGGCCAGCACCAGGTAGGCCCCGACCACCAGGGCCAGGAAGATGCCGCCGATCACCAGGAGAATTTTCATCATGCAGGATAAGTAGCCCCGGAGACCCCGAGGTTCCCTCGCCGGGCCTACGTGCGCCCCTGCGCCGGTTCCGCCCCGGGACCGTCCGCCGCGACCCCGCCCAGCACCTCCGCGACCAGCTTGGTGATCTTTTCAATGGTGAAGGGCTTGCCGAGGGTGTGAAAGGCCCCGAATTTTTTGGCCATGTTCAGGTAGTCCGTGCTCTTGCCCATGCCGCCGCCGGACATGGCGATGATCTTCAGGGCCGGGTTCAGCCGCCGGAACTCCATGATGGTCTGGATGCCCTCCATGCCCGGCATGATCATGTCCGTGATCACGAGGTCGGCCGGGCTGGCCTTGTGCGCGTTCAGGGCCATCTGCCCGTCATGGGCCTCGGTCACCCGGTAGCCCGCCCGCTCCAGCGTCCGGCGTAGCAAATCGCAGATCATTGCGTCGTCATCGATTACGAGGATGTGGGCCATGCTGGGATCGGATTTGGGCGCTATGATTGAGTGAAGGTGTCATCATCGGGTGCTTTCACCCGCGGGCAATATAAATGGGCTGGGGCGCATCCCCTAGCCCGCCAGCCCCGGCCCGCCGCTTTGATTGCGCTTGTCAGCCCTCCTGCTTCATCCTCTGTATTCGCCAACGAGTTAGCCACCACGCCTCAGCTTGCTGAGGACATGCCTCGCCAAAGCCCAGCGGGCGCCGGCGGGCCGCCCCCCTCTCAACCCTCAACTCTCAGCTCTCAACCCGGCGTCCACGACGCCGTCCCCATGGCCTCCAACTATACCGAAGCCAGCATCAAGACCCTCAGCTCGCTCGAGCATATCCGCCTCCGCCCCGGCATGTACATCGGGCGGCTCGGCAACGGCGCCCACGCCGAGGACGGCATCTACGTTCTCCTCAAGGAGACCATCGATAACTCCATCGACGAATTCATGATGGGCGGCGGCCGCAAGATCGAGGTCGAGCTCACCGACCGCAGCGTCAAGGTCCGCGACTACGGCCGCGGCATCCCCCTCGGCAAGCTCGTCGAGTGCGTCTCGATCATCAACACCGGCGCCAAGTACGACTCCGAGACCTTCCAGAAGGCCGTCGGCCTCAACGGCGTCGGCCAGAAGGCCGTCAACGCGCTCGCCCTGCGTTACCGCGCCCAGGCCATCCGCGACGGCGAGACCAAGGTCGTCGAGTTCGAGAAGGGCAAGCTCAAGACCCAGTCGCGCGTCACCAAGACCGACGAGCGCAACGGCACGCTCATCGAGTTCACGCCCGACGAGCAGCTCTTCGGCCGGGATTTCAAGTTCCGCACCGAGTTCATCGAGGACATGCTGTGGAACTACGCCTTCCTCAACCGCGGCCTCACCCTCACGCTCAACGGCAAGCCCTTCAAGTCGGAGAACGGCCTCAAGGACCTCCTCACCAAGGAGCTCAGCGGCGAGCCGCTCTATCCCATCATCCACCTCGAGGGCGAGGACATCGAGATCGCCCTCACCCACGGCAAGCACTACGGCGAGGAATACTGGTCCTTCGTCAACGGCCAGCACACCACCATGGGCGGTACCCACCTCGCCGCCTTCCGCGAGGCCCTCGTCGAGACCGTCCGCAACCACTTCAAGAAGGACTACGACGCTGCCGACGTCCGCCAGTCCATCGACGCCGCCATCGTCGTCCGCGTGCAGGAGCCCGTCTTCGAGTCCCAGACCAAGACCAAGCTCGGCTCCACCGAGGTCGGCCCCAAGGGCCCCACCATCAAGGAATTCGTCGGCAAGTTCATGCAGCAGGCCCTCGACACCTACCTGCACAAGAACCGCGAGACCGCCGAGGTCATCCGCCAGAAGATCGAGGAGAACGAGCACGAGCGCAAGGAGCTCGCCGGCATCCGCAACATCGCCCGCGAGCGCGCCAAGAAGGCCTCCCTCCACAACAAGAAGCTCCGCGACTGCCGCCTCCACCTCGGCGACCGCAACGAGCGCGCCGAGGAGAGCACCCTCTTCATCGTCGAGGGCGACTCCGCCGCCGGCTCCCTCACCGCCACGCGCGACGTACAGACCCAGGCCGTCTTCGCCCTCAAGGGCAAGCCCCTCAACACCTACGGCCTCACCAAGAAGGTCATCTACGAGAACGAGGAATTCCACCTCCTCCAGTCCGCCCTCAACATCGAGGAGGGCCTCGACGGCCTCCGCTACAACCGGATCGTCATCGCCACCGACGCCGACGTCGACGGCATGCACATCCGCCTCCTGCTGCTCTCGTTCTTCCTCCAGTTCTTCCCCGACGTCATCCGCAACAACCACCTCTTCATCCTGCAGACGCCCCTCTTCCGCGTCCGCAACAAGAAGATCACGCGCTACTGCTACTCCGAGCAGGAGAAACAGGCCGCCGTCGAGGAATGCGGCGCCACCCACGAGATCACCCGCTTCAAGGGCCTCGGCGAGATCAGCGCCGGCGAGTTCAAGGACTTCATCGGCGAGAACATCCGCCTCGACCCGGTCAACCTCCACCACCTCTACGACTCCGACGAGCTCCTGTCCTTCTTCATGGGCAAGAACACCCCCGAAAGACAGGACTTCATCATCGACAACCTCCGCGTGGAGAAGGACC